>Ga0126378_10003329_pt1 | contig 12138 bp, 11 predicted proteins | sample PanSoiMetPlot_23_FD_92587 | JGI IMG/M metagenome (GOLD analysis project Ga0126378, IMG submission 92587) | Tropical forest soil microbial communities from Panama - MetaG Plot_23 | ecosystem: Environmental > Terrestrial > Soil > Tropical forest > Bulk soil | place: Panama | collected 2016-02-17
ATGTCTCGGACAATGCGCTGTGCGATTACAGGACGGGGAAGACGACGGTGCCCGGCGCCATTGCGCGCGAGCGTGTCCGCGCCGTGGCGATGATCTACTACCTGAACAACCCGCCATGGGCGGGTGGCGATGGTGGCGAGACCGGTCTTTATCTACGCGCCGATGACGATGTCGAGCACCCAGCGGCGGCAATTCCGCCGGTCAACAATTCGATGCTAGTTTTCGAGTGCTCGCCGGATTCGTATCACAGCTTCATCTCCAACCGGCGCCATCCGCGCAACAGCGTGGCGATGTGGCTGCATCGCACCAAGGAAAGCGCGGTCGCCCGGTGGGGTGGCGAGGGCATCCTCTATGTGCAGAGCTAGGGAGGAGCCGGCATGACGTTGATCGCTCCCTTCACGAGCCTCGGGCCACCGCCGCTGCCGGCCAGGCGCCAGGCGCTGCGCGTAGCGCTGGTCAACATGCCGTTCTCCTCGTCGCGGTTCCCATCGATGCAGATCGGGCTGTTGCGGAGCATCCTCGCGATGCGCGGCATCTCGGCGACGGCGCAATACCTCAACTTGGAGTTCGCCGCTCGAATCGGCTGGAACCTTTACGAGGCGCTGTCGAACAGCACGCTCTATTTCGTCGGCGACTGGATGTTCGCGGGCGAGGCTTTCCGGGAGGAAGCCCCCGACCCGTTGCTCTTCCTCAAGCGCTACGCCGGGCAGCTCAGCAAGAAACGGCTCGAATGGTTCTGGCGCCAGCGCAAGGAGGGCGCGCGCGAGTTTCTCGAATATTGCCTGGCGTCGGTGCCGTGGCATCAATACGACGTTGTCGGGTTCAGCTCGGTCTTTGTGCAGAACGTTGCGGCGCTGGCCCTCGCGCGCCTGCTGAAGGAGCGCCATCCACATTTGATCACGGTATTCGGCGGCGCCAATTTCGAGGACGAGATGGGGCTGGAGTACGTCCGCGCCGTGCCATGGATCGACTATGCGGTGCTCGGCGAGGCCGATGAGAGCTTTCCGGGGCTGCTCGAGCGGCTGGCTGACGGCGTGGCGGTCGCCGCCTTGCCGGGGATCGCCCATGTCGAGAATGGCACGGTTGATTACGGCGGCCATTCGCCCTTGCTGCGCGATCTCGACAGTCTGCCGGTGCCCGACTACGACGATTACTTTGCCGCCGCGGCGCGGCTGCGCATGCCCAACGCGCTGGTGGCCAACGGGATCCAGATCCCCTTCGAATCTGCGCGTGGCTGCTGGTGGGGCGAGAAGCAGCATTGCACCTTCTGCGGGCTCAACGCGATGGGCATGGGCTATCGCAGCAAATCGCCGCCGCGCATCCTCGACGAGATCGAGGCGCTCGCCCGTCGCCACAAGACCCGCTATCTGGGCGCCGTCGACAACATCCTCGACCATGACCATATCGGCGGCGTCTTCGGCGTCCTGGCGGCGCAAGGGAAAGACTACAGGTTCTTCTACGAGGTGAAGGCCAACCTCCGGCGGGACCAGCTACGCCTGCTCGCCGCGGGCGGCGTTCGGCGCATACAGCCGGGTATCGAGAGCCTGAGCACGGCCATCCTGAAGCTGATGCGCAAAGGCGTGACCGGCATCAAGAACCTCCGGCTGATGAAATGGGCCGCCTACTACGGGATCGGGATATCGTGGAACCTGCTGCTCGGTTTTCCCGGCGAAACCCAGGCGGACTACGATCAGCAGCTTCGCCTGATGAAGCTGCTGCCGCATTTGCCACCTCCGTCGGGGGCGTTCCGCATCTCGCTGCAACGCTTCAGCCCGAATTTCACCCAGGTGACCGCCATGGGCTTCGATGACGTGCGGCCGTTGGAATCCTATGGCTACATCTACCCCAAGCATATCGACACCAGGCGCATCGCGTATTTCTTCGAATACGATGCAAAGAACACTTTGCCTGAGGCCGCCTTCATACCGATCCGGGACGAGATCGCACGCTGGCAACAGCAATGGCGCGGCAAGGTCAAGCCGCGTCTAACCTACGCGGTCAAGGACGGCAGGCTGTCGATCCTCGATGCGCGCCAGCCGCAGGCACCCAAGGCCTACAAATTCGACGGCCTGGCGGCAGAGATCTACGAGTTCTGCGGCGACACCGATCGCAGCCTGGACAATATCCGCACGCATATCCGCAAGGGAGCGGCGGAGGATGGCGCCGTGAAGTCCCTGTTGGAGCGTTTCGTGGCCCAGGGGCTCATGTACGAGGAAGGCGGCGCATTCCTCAGCCTTGCCCTTCCCCGTCAGCCGGGTGTGAGCCTGGCTGTCAGCGGGACTTAAATCTCGCGGGAACCGCTTCACTGAACCATCTCGGCGTGCTGCTCGAGAATGGCCAAGGAACGCTTATAGGCGTCGTCCAGATGATCGGTCAGGGCCTTGACGGCCCGATCGGAGCCGCCGCGCCGGCTGAGCGCCCCGACGATGGATCGGTGCTCGGCAATCGCTCTGGCCTCCTCTTGCGGCATTGTTGAAGCAAGATGCCGGACACGGTCGAGATCCGCCTTGGATCGCTGAACGATCTCCCACAACCGCTCATGGCCGCTGAGCTCGGCAATGAACTTATGAAAGGCATCGTCGCAGGCGATGAATTCCTCGTGTCGGCCCCTTGCGGCCGCCCGTTCCTGCAAGAGCAGTAGGTCGCGCAAATGGTCGATTGCCACTTCGTCGACATTGCGGACCGCCAGACGGATGCTCTCGCTCTCCAGGGCGCGGCGGATGAGGTGTCCCTCCTCGAAACGCTGGCGGTCGATATGCGCCACATAGGTGCCGAACTGGGGCCTTACATCGAGAAGCCGCTCCTCCGCCAGGAGGCGAACGGCATCGCGCACCGGCGTGCGCGAGATGCCGAGGCGATCGGTAATGTCCCTCTCTATGACCACGGCGCCCGGTCGCAGGCGGAGCGTGATGATGGCATGGCGAAGGATGCGGTAAACCTGGTCGCCGATCGGTAATGCCCGGTCTATTCTCGCTTCCTCGGGCAGCCGCGTTCCACCGCTTTCCGCCGCCGCCCGCTTCATTTGCGCCTCAGTCTGCGGCGGCGCGGTCCCCAAAGTTGCGAGGCGTCTGCCCCAATTCCGATTGACCGTCCCATTTATTATTCTAGTATATCAGTGCTGCCGCCTCGCGCAAATCCTGCGAGCCCGCGGGCTCGGCGAGAGAAATCCTGATCGGACGGGCAATGGCTCCACTCATCTCCGTGCAGGACGTCAGCAAGAGCTTTCCGGGCGTTCGCGCGCTGAGCCGCGTCCGCTTCGAGCTTCTTGCGGGCGAGGTCCACGCCCTGGTGGGCGAGAACGGGGCGGGCAAGTCGACCCTGATGAAGATTCTGGCTGGCATCTATGCCCGGGATAGCGGCGAGGTGCTCTACAATGGCGAGCCGGTGAGCTTCGCCAGCCCCCGCGCCGCCCAGATGAGGGGCATCGGGATCATTCATCAGGAGCTCCAACTGATGAATCATCTGACCGTGGCCCAGAACATCTTCATCGGGCGGGAACCGCGCGGCCGGCTGGGCATCTTCCTCGACGAAGACCGGCTCAATCGTCAGGCAAGGGACATCCTTGCGCATATGCATTTGAATCTCGACCCGCGGGCGATCGTCGGCGGGCTGACCGTCGCGAAGCAGCAGATGGTGGAGATCGCCAAGGCGCTTTCGTTCAATTCGCGCGTCTTGATCATGGACGAGCCGACCGCCGCGTTGAACAACGCCGAGATCGCCGAGCTGTTCAAGATCATCCGCGAGCTCAAAGCGCGCGGGGTGGGTATCGTCTACATCTCGCACAAGATGGACGAACTCAAGGAGATTTCCGACCGCGTCACCGTCCTTCGCGACGGCGAATACATCGCGACCGTGCCGACCGCGACCACAAGCATGGACAACATCATCGGCATGATGGTGGGCCGGACCCTGTTGGACGTCCCGCGCCCGGCGGAGCAGGCAGCGCGTGACGAGATCCTGCTCGAGGTCAGGAAGCTCAATCGCGGCCCCTTGGTCAGGGATGTGAGTTTCACGCTGCGGCGCGGTGAAATCCTGGGATTCGCCGGGCTGATGGGCGCCGGTAGAACCGAAGTGGCGCGTGCGATATTCGGCGCCGACAAGGCCCAGTCCGGCGAAATCATGGTGCGGGGCACCAAGGCCACGATCAAAACGCCGGCGGACGCGGTTGCGCTCGGCATCGGCTATCTGTCCGAGGATCGCAAGCGGTTTGGCCTGGCGACCGGCATGGATGTCGAGTCCAACATCGTCATGGCAACTCTGGCGAGACATCTGGCATTCGGATTTTTTCTGCGCCGACGGGGAATCCGCGCCACCGTCGAATCCTTCATCAGGCTCCTCAACATTCGTACCCCCTCGGCGACCCAGGAGGTCCGGCTTCTGTCGGGTGGCAATCAGCAGAAGATCGTCGTCGCGAAGTGGCTGGCGCGCGACTGCGACATCCTCTTCTTCGACGAGCCGACGCGCGGCATCGATGTCGGCGCCAAGGCTGAGATCCACAAGCTGCTTCGCTCCCTGGCCGGCCAGGGCAAGGCGATCGTCATGATTTCATCGGAACTGCCGGAGATCCTGGGCATGAGCGACCGCATCATCGTCATGTGCGAAGGGCGGACCACCGGCGATCTGGCATGGCAAGAGGCGACCCAGGAGCGGATCATGCAGCTGGCCACGCAGCGCGAAACGGCCAAGGCCGCCTAGGGCGGAGGATCCCAGCCGATGGACCAATCCCGGACGACGGTCGGAGCCAATGGGCGTGTCGCCGGCTTCCGCGCCCATATCTTCGGCTCCATAGCGCGTCAAAAGCTCTTCGCATTTGCGAGCCTCATCCTGTTGATGGTCTTCTTCGGTTTCGCCTCGCCGGCCTTCATGCAGGTCGACAATCTCCTCGGCATCCTGCAGTCGACGGCGGTCAACGGGGTGCTGGCGATCGCCTGCACCTTCGTCATCATCACCGGCGGTATCGATCTGTCGGTCGGCACCTTGATGACGTTCTGCGCGGTCATGGCGGGGGTCTTTCTGACCTACTGGCAGTTGCCGTTGTGGACGGGCGTTCTGGCGGCCCTCGCGACGGGGGCCGTGAGCGGCACGCTCTCGGGCACTTTCGTGGCGAAGCTCAAGCTGCCGCCCTTCATCGCCACTCTCGGCATGATGCTCGTGAACAAGGGATTGGCCCTCGTTGTGGCGGGCGACAAGCCGATCTATTTCAATGACACCGAAAGCTTCTCCCTGATTTCGCAGGGCTCGGTGATCGGCAACATCCTGCCGAGCCTGCCCATCCCCAACAGCGTGGTCATCCTGTTCGCGCTGGCGATCGCCGCCTCCGCCCTTCTCAACCGCACGGCGCTGGGGCGCTATACCTTCGCCCTGGGCAGCAATGAGGAAGCGGTCCGCCTGTCGGGCGTCAATGTCGGTCGTTGGAAGATAACGATCTACATGCTTGCCGGCGCCATTTGCGGCGTCGCCGGACTTCTCATCGCCTCGCGGCTGAATTCCGCCCAGCCGGCGCTGGGCCAGGGCTACGAGCTCGAAGCGATCGCGGCGGTCGTGATCGGCGGCACTTCGCTGAGCGGGGGCACCGGAACGGTGCTTGGCACGATCATCGGCGCTTTCATCATGAGCGTTCTCACCAACGGCCTGCGCATCCTCTCGGTCGCGCAAGAGTGGCAGATCGTGGTCACCGGCGTGATCATCATCCTGGCCGTCTATATCGACAACCTGCGGCGCAAGCGGTCGTGACCAGTCCGCCGGCACCCAAAGGATGATGGCAAACGACGTTCGGCAGAGGCATCGGGGGGAAAGGCCGGAGAATTGGCACCGGCAAAACAGGAAGGAGGAGGCTTGCAATGTTCAATAGAACGCAAATTTGTGCGGTGATCGGCGCCGCCGCTTTGCTGGGGCTCGCCGGCGTTTCGCGCGCCGACGAGACCTACATTCCGCTGATCTCCAAGGGCTTTCAGCATCAGTTCTGGCAGGCTGTCAAGCTCGGCGCGGAGCAGGAAGCGCAGAAGCTCAACGTCAAGATCAGCTTCGAAGGGCCTGAGACCGAGGCGATGGTCGACAAGCAGATCGACATGCTTGCCGCCGATCTGGCCAAGCATCCGCAGGCGATCGGCTTTGCGGCGCTCGACAGCAAGGCCGCGATTCCGCTGCTCAAGAAGGCGCAAGCCGAAAACATCCCGGTGATCGCCTTCGACTCCGGCGTCGACAGCGACATTCCGCTGACCACCTGCGCGACCGACAACATCGCGGCCGCCGGCGTCGCCGCCGACAAGATGGCAGAGCTGATCGGTGATTCGGGCGAGGTCGCCCTCGTGGTGCATGATCAGACCAGCCGCACCGGCATCGACCGGCGCGACGGCTTCGTCAACCGGATGAAGGAGAAGCATCCGAACATCAAGATCGTCGCCATCCAATATGGCGGTGGCGATCAGCTGCAATCGACCGAAATCACCAAGGCGATCCTGGCCGCCAATCCGGACCTCAAGGGCATCTTCGGCGCAAACGAAGGCTCGATCATCGGCGTGTTGCACGGCGTGAAGGAGTCCGGAAAGCACCCCGTCGTCATCGGCTATGATTCGGGCAAGGAGCAGATCGAGGCGATCAAGTCCGGCGCGGAGGCGGGTGCGATCACCCAGAACCCGATCGGCATCGGCTCCTGCGTGGTTGAATCGGCGGTGAAAGCGTTGAAGGGCGAGAAGCTCCCGAAGACCGTCGATACCGGCTTCTACTGGTATGACAAGTCGAATGTGAGCGATCCCAAGGTCGCTGCGGTTCTCTACAACTGAGCCTCGGCCTGGCGGGAAGGGGGGATTCAGCCCCTCTTCCCGCCGGAGGGACCTTGATTCAATCCCATATATGGAATGATATCCCATATATGGAAATCCCTACCGCCGATGAGAGTTCTATCGACCATCGGATCGCTCAGCGGCTCAAGGGCTTGCGGGCGGAACGCGGCTGGTCTCTGGACGAGCTGGCCCGGCGCAGCAATGTCAGCCGGGCCACGCTCTCCCGCCTCGAGAATGCCGAGGTGAGCCCGACGGCGAACGTGCTGGGCAAGCTCTGCGCCGCCTATGATCTGACCATGTCCCGGCTGATGCATATGGTCGAGGACGGGTTTGTTCCCTTCATCCGCCGGGAGGCGCAGACGGTCTGGAGCGATTCGAGCATCGGCTTCCGGCGCCGCTCCGTCTCGCCGCCGGCCCGAACTCTGGCGGGCGAGGCCCTCGAATGCGAGCTCGCGCCCGGCGCGCGGATCACCTACGACCGTCCGCCGCGGCCGGGGCTGGAGCATCATTTGATCATGATCGAGGGCCGATTGGAGATCACGACCAGCGGAGAGACCCATGACCTGCGGCCGGGAGACTGCCTGCGCTATCGGCTCTTCGGCCCCAGTGCCTTTGCAACCCCGCCGGAATCCGGTGCCCGTTACATGCTCTTCATGCTGTGAGGCGCCATGACCGCGGCACCGCAGACCACGGTCTCGATCCTCTCGGCGGCAGAGATACCGGCACATCTCCCTGAGCTCGGCGCGCTTCTTCATGCCTGCGTGCATGCCGGGGCCAGTATCGGCTTCGTCCTCCCCTATGCCGAGGAGGAGGGCGCGGTCTTCTGGCGCGAGAAGGTGCTTCCGGCCGTGCGCGAGGGCGGGGTGCTTCTCCTGGTCGCGCGCAAGGGCGGAAAGATTGCGGGCTGCGTCCTGCTCGATTGCAGCACCATGCCCAATCAGCGGCACCGGGCGGAGGCGCGCAAGCTCATGGTGCATCCCCATTTCCGCCGCCAGGGCATCGCCCGGGCCCTGATGGCAGGGCTCGAGCGGCAGGCAGCCCTGCTGGGGCGCAAGCTGATCACGCTGGATACACGGACCGGGGATCACGCCGAGCCGCTCTATGCTTCCCTGGGCTATGAGGCCGCAGGCGTCATCCCCGGATATTGCCGCGCGCCCCTCGACGATCGGCTCGAATCGACGACGATCATGTACAAGGCGCTTGGCTAGGGCCGCGCATTCAGGTGCTGAGCCCGATGGGGCCTGCGACCTATGGCCCCTTCAAGACCAGGAAGGCGGCGACCAGGAGCAGGATCACCAATATACCGACGAGAAACCAGAAAACCCGGCCCATTCCGTCGCGCTTCGGCTTGGGCGGCGGCTCGACCAGGCGATCCCTGGCGATCAGGGGTTCCCGTGCCGGCTTGTCTGGCTGCAGTTCGAAGGCCGGCTCGGAACGCCGCAGTTCGCCACCCGGAGGCTCCGTTGTCGAGAGCTCCGGCCCGCTTCGGGCGGCCCGCGGGAAATCGGCACGAAACAGCCCGGCCCTGCGGCGTCCGGTCCTCGGGGGTTCGGTCCCGGAAGGCTCGGCGCGTTCCGGCTCGACCCTGAGTGGTTCGGCCGTGGGCGGTTCGGCCCTGGGCGGTTCGGTCCATGAAGGCTCCGCCTGCGCCTCGGGGGTCAGCGTCGATGGGACGGGCATGACCCGCCGCTCCCGCTCGGCTGTTGGCACTTCGGCTGCCGGAGAGTCCTCGGCCGCCTCCTGACGCACGCCCCGTCCCATGGCCTGGATGGCGCGGGTGAAAACATAAGGGATGACGGCGACGGCGACGGCCGCGAAGGCCGTTTCCTGGGGCACGCCAAGCCCATGCCCGAAATATGCCGAACCGAGCAGGGCCGCGGCCGCGATGCTGGCGAGCGCGGTAACGGCCCAGCAGAACCTCTCGAAGCCACCCATGGAATCCCCTTCGGCTGCAGCTCCGCCCGAAGCTTGCCGCCGATGAGGGCCGAGGATCAAACCCGCCGGACGGACTGTTCAGCTATTCCGCATCGAGGGATAGCCCGCCCATCCGTTGCTCAGTCGCAGGGCGCCTTGCCCAGATTCACGTCATTGGGCGAGGTGAGGCCGCCCACGGCCGCGCCGGCGGCACCACCTGCCGCCGCGCCGATGGCTGGACTCCCGGCGAGCGCGCCGACGATTGCGCCGCCCGCGGCACCGATCGTAGCGCCGGTCAGCGCCCGACAACCGGGACTCTCTCCGCAGCCGGAAAGGCTGAGACCCAGGAGGCCCGTCATCACGATCCCGAGCGACAGTTTGCGCATGATCTTTCCCATTCGACTCGCCGATTCGCGGCAGAAAACGCGCGTCACTTTCGCCGCATTCGCAATGTCGGACAAGCGTGGAGTGAGGGAAGCGAGCTGAGAGGCAATGGGGAGGCCGTCTGATGGAGATTGCCAGGCACCTTGGCGCTTTCGGGATTTTCGACGACAACCTAGAATGCGCCGCCACAGTGGAGGAGCCCAAGATGCGCCTGCTCGCTTTTGCCGCCTTGCTCGCCGCCGCCGCGACTCCCGCCCTCGCCGCCGAGCCGTTCAATATCCTCGGCACCTGGATCCCCGTCTCCCATGCCGCCGCCCGGATCGGCACGACCCCGAGCGGCGCCTATGGCACCTACACCAAGCCCTCCCTTGTGAGAGACAAGGGCCTCGGCTGGAACTACACCTTCGACAAGCAGGACGGCGCGGCCTTCTCCGGCATATCCCATGGGCCGAAGGGCAAGCCAGAGATGACCGTCGGCGTGTTTCGCATGGACGGGCGGCGGTTCGTGCTCTCGACCGACAGCGGCAATGCCTCGGGCGAGGTCAACGGCGATGAGATCGAGATCTGCTGGACCGATAACGTGCCGAACTACATCGCGGCAAGCTGTACGACCTACGAGCGCAAGTGAGAGGATCGCGGCGCCGACCGGCCGCTCGACTCATGTGATGGGGGATCTCATGCGTTCGCTGGCTCTGGCTTTCGTCCTCGCAAGCTTCTCCGCCGCTGCCTTTTGCCGGGTACAATAAGGGGCCGAGCGGCAAGCCGAAGGACCTCATCGGTGTCTTCCGCACCGATGGGGTTCGCTTCGTGATGTCGACCGATGGGGGAGCCGCCACCGGTGATGTCGACGGCGACAAGCTCGAGTTCTGCTTCACCGACGCCATTCCCGTCTACGTGGCCGCAGGCTGCACCATCTATCAGCGGCAGTAAGCTCGCGGCCCCGGGTCTGCGTAGCGTAAGCACCGGGCTGCGATTGCGGGTGAGCCGGCGAAAATTCGCCGGGTCGAGCCGGTGAGTATGCAGGTCAGCGGCCGGACAGCCACGCGACCGGCTGTCCGTCGATATCCGGAAGCGGGGCGCCGAGCCGCCGGGCCAGGCTGGGCGCGATGTCCTCGAGTTCGATAGGCGGCATTTCACGCCGTGCCGGGATGTCGGGCCCATGGACCAGAAGCAGTCCATCCGGGCGGTGATCGCCGCTGCGCCAGTTCAGATAGGGCCCGTGCACCAGCCCCGTCTTGGGCGACCAGACGGTCTCGATGGGACCGCGACGCACCCAATCGATGAAGAGGTCCGGCATCCGGTCCTCCGGGCTTCGCTGGTAGTGCGCGTCGGCGCGGGTTACGGCAGAGACGACCGGATCGCCCGTGGCGACATTGACCAGGGACAGGAGATCCTTGGTCAGGCGGGCCGCGACAGCGTCCAGGTCGTCGGGACGGACGGTGCCGCGCGGCTCGCGGCCGATCAGGTTGAATCGCACACCGCCATGGACGTAGTTGTTGGGCTCCAGGAAGAAGCGCTGGCGCGCCCGTGCTTCGGCGGTGGCATATTCGGCGGCGGGCGGCAGATGCCGGACCGCGGCGCGCCGGCGCAATGCCGGAACAGCGAAGGCCGTCGCTTGGCGCAGCAGCCGCGGCGGTAAAGCGACGCTCGCCCGCTTCAGCCTGTCCATCGGGCTTCGCAGCGGTGGCGGCTCGTGATCGAAGCAATCGATCCGGCTCAGCACCTCATCGAGCAAATGAGTGCCGTCGTGATGGGGCCCCATGTCGTGGCTGAGGTGAACCAGGACGGTGGCCTCTGCCGGGCTGTGGGCGAGCAGCTCGCCGAGGGCCTGATCCAGCGCCCCATAGACCGCCCGCAGCGGATCGGCGCCCACGGCCGCAACGGTTTCGGCATCGAAGCGTGGATGGGTTTCATCATGGAGATGCCATTGCTGATGGCCGATGGCATGGCTCTCGCCGAAGACCGTGAGGAAGAGATCCCAGTTCTCCTGCTCCAGCAAGGCGAGGGACAGGTCGCGCTTGAGCTCGACGCCGCGGCGAAGGCCCTGGAACAGCGCCACATCCTCATCCAGCCGGCGGAGCGGGCCATCGCGATGGGCGTAATCGTCCGGCGCGAATTCCCGGACGCGATAAGCATCGACACCGAGGACAGGGTGGAGGCCGAAGGCGGACTCGATCTCGCCGGCGGCACCGGGCGGCCAGCTGTGGAGGCCGAAATGCCGGTCATGGCAGCCCCATTCGACGATCTGCACGCCGTTGATGGGGTCTTGGCCACCGAATGAGGCAGGTCGATCACCGCCGTGCGCCGGCCAGCATCGCTCAGCCAGCGCCAGAAGGGCACGGGCATGTCGTCGCTCGGCGGCGCGGTCAGCCGCCGCCTATAGGTCGCGACCTCGATCTCGTCCCAGCAATGGAAATGATGGCGATCCGGGCGCAGCGCGGTCGCGAAGCTCATCCAGAGCGCGCCGACATAGAGGCCGAAGGGATTGTGGACCCGGCAGCGAGCCACCCGATCGAAGAGGCGGCGGAGCGCCGGCAATTCGCCGGCCATGGCGAGGCCCCGCGCGATCTCGTGATCGCAGGCGTCGAGCGCGATGTAGATGATTGGGCCGCGGGCGCTCACCGGCGGTTCTTCTCGCGCACGAAGGCCAGATCTGCCTTGAAGGTGGGTCCGTTGCTCAGGCGGTGCGGCGCATCGGTGGTATAGAAGCAGGCAATGGCCGGCAGGCCGAGGGGCGGCGCCTCGCGGGTCAGCCGAAGGAAGAGATCCCAGTCTCCCATCTCCCGCAGGGATTCGTCGAAATGAGCCTGGGGCAGCCGAGCGCGGTGGGCGATGCAGCCTATATCGGCGATATTGTGCTGGGCGACCGCCTGATGATCATAGGGCCAGAAATAGAGCATCGGGAGGTCGCCGCAGCCCTTCCCGTCGATGCGGGCCGTATCGTCCACGATGAAGGCACCGTAGAGAACATCGCCCTGGGGCCGTTGCTCGAAGCCCCAGACCACCGACTTGAGCCAGTCGGGATGCATGACGTTATCGTCGTCGAGATAGGCGATCA
>Ga0126378_10003331_pt1 | contig 12137 bp, 8 predicted proteins | sample PanSoiMetPlot_23_FD_92587 | JGI IMG/M metagenome (GOLD analysis project Ga0126378, IMG submission 92587) | Tropical forest soil microbial communities from Panama - MetaG Plot_23 | ecosystem: Environmental > Terrestrial > Soil > Tropical forest > Bulk soil | place: Panama | collected 2016-02-17
CGATTTCGGCAAGAATGGAGCGGCCGAAGGCCATGTTTTCCCTGATCAATTGCCGCACCTCATCGTTGGAAGTAAACGCAGCGAAGAGGCTGCGCGTGAGGGGCTGGCTTCTGCCCGGCTCTTTCGCGATGGCGTGCATGAGAGCCCGCAACACTTCGCGGATCGGGGTCCCGTCGCCCTCCGCCACGCGGCGCGCGGCTTTTACTTTCTCGATCTGCTTCCCGGAAAGCATGGTGAGTACATGCTGTTTGCTGGGAAAGTAATTGAAGAAAGTACCCTGGCCCACGTCGGCTGCCGCCGTGATGTCTTCCGTGGTGGTGTTGAAGAACCCTCGTTCCGCAAACAATTGCATGGCGACGCGAAAAAGTTTTTCCCGGGTCTCGGCTTTGCGCCGCTCCCGCCGCCCCGGCGGCGGCTGCGTAACCTGTTCCCGGCGTTCTTGTAACAAGGTCATACGTCTAAGTCTCCTGCCTGTAAATATGATTATAACTCATTTATGATTGGCACTCATATTTATTTTTGGGTAGCAAAAACAAGACCCTCAACACAGAGGAACGAAGGAAGCAGAGGAGTGGAAAAAAGGTTCAGACGCGGGCTGAAACAAGAATGGAAAAAAACACTCTAAACGCGGAGGCGCGGAGACGCGGAGGAAGATAGAGGATTGGGATGCGGAAGCAAGACGACTCGGGGTGCAATGCCGTTGCCAACTCTAATGCAGGTCTTTTCTCAGCGCCTCCGCGTCTCCGCGTTTAAAGCAGTGGCCGACGTGCGCGAACCGCGAGGAAGCGCCGGAGGGGACGAAGAGAAGGCAAGAAGATCATCGCCGTAGAACAACAAGAAAAGAAAAAAGGGCCGCGGCTTGATCGCGTGCGGCCCCTGAAACTCGACTAGAAATTAAGTTTGAACCCAAACTGCGCTAGAAGCGGTACTTCAGGCCAAACTGCAGATTGCGAGCGCCTTGCGACAGCGTAACGACGCCGAAGTTTGACGCTCCCTGAGTGTGCTGCCCACCGAACTCATTGCCGAAACTGAAGATGGGCGTGTTGGTGAGGTTTACGGCATCAACCCTGAACTCCACCTTTTGCCGTTCCGTGACGGAAAAGTCCTTGGCCAGGCTCATGTCAAGCGACTTGTAGCCGGGACCGCGAAACGCGCCCACCGGACAGTTGCCGAATGTGCCGGCAGCCGGGGCCGCCACCGCCGCTGGATTCAAGAATTGGAATCCTTGTGCAGGATTAGCCGGGTTCACTGGCTGGAAGTGCAAGGTCTGCGGAACTCCCGGAACGCAATTGGGGCGCGTTGAGAATCCGCCAGTTCCCGACGTGTCCGAACTGGCAAAGATGGTCTGAGCAAAACCGGTGTGGAAATTCAAGCCGGAGCTCACGCGCCATCCGCCGGCGATGGCATCCACTGCCTTGGGTGCACTGCCGCCGAAATGCCGGCCGTGCCCGAAAGGAAGGTCATAGACTACGTACCCGTTGAAAAGCGAGGCTACGTCCTGCGGGCAGCGTCCGTAGTCGCCCCGTTGGTGATAGGGGTCTTGCGGGAACGCCCAGCCGGCAATGGTCTGCGCCTGGGTACCCACGTTGTCCCCGAACTGGCCAAAGAAGCCGGGTGTATCGCTGAGGCACTTTGACCATGTGTAGTTCAGTTGGGTTTGCAGGCCGTTCTTAAATCGTTGCTGGAATACGGTCTGCAGCCCGTGATAATTGGAAATGCCGTTGGAGAGCGTGAATCTCCGTTGACCCGGTAGAGCCAATAGACTTGAGTTCAGGAATGGGCTGGGAGAAACGGTACCGTTGGCATTCAGCTGCCCTTGCTGCAGCATGATGATGTTGGAAAGATGCTGGTTGGTCTGACCAACATAGCCCACCTGGATCGTGGTTGCGTTTCCAAACTGATGTTGCACAGAGAGATTCCACTGGTAATGGACGGCCGGGCGAAGGTTCACGTCGAATGCATGGATCGTGGTCCTCGTGAAGCAGGTCGGCGAGAACGCAGCCGCCAAGGCCAGAGTGCACCCAGTCGGAAACCCTGTGAACCCTTGATCGAGAGTGCTTCCGGGAAGAGACGTGGACCCGTCAAACGTAACGTTATGGTTAGTTTCAAATGGCACATTCTGCGTCAGCAGGTTGTTGACGCCGTTGCTCTCGGTGAAGTTAGAGATTCCGTAAGCGGCGTGGACTACGGTGTTTTTTACGAATCCGGGTTGCCATGCCAAGCCGATCCGCGGTTGAAAGTTAGCAATACCGTTGTATGTATGGTAAAGCGCTTTTCCCAGCCCGTTATTGTTCAATGTCGGCGTGATGAGCTGACCACCAAACAGGGCGAAGTTTACCGCATTCCCGTCTTCGGGAACGCGCGCCGTGTTGACCTCCCAGCGGATACCGAGATTCAAGGTCAAGTTCCGCCGGAACCGCCAATTGTCCTGGAAGAAAGTCGAATACAGGCTGTTGTTGACGTGCCGGTTGCCTACGCCTTGCCCGATGCCCAAGCTGTTGGGAAAACCGAGCATGAGGTCCGCCAACCCCGAGCCCGGGCTGAGCACCGTAGTCGGGCTGGTGGGAGTGGGATTGGCCGTATACTGGCCGTTGAAGTTGAACTGCCCCGCCAAGCCTTCATTGCCCGGATAAAGAAAATTATCCCGATAGCGGTTGAAGGTAAAGCCGCCTTTAAACTCGTGATTGCCCGACGTCTTGATCAGCGTATCGCCTATTTGAATCACGGTATCGGCAAAAACGGCCGCCTGAGAGAGATTGTTGCCGATCGGATCCACACCGTTGAGCAACCCGCCGATCAGAGGAAGAAAAGTACTCGGCGAACCAGGAATACCGAACGTTTGCGGCAGATTCTTCCCGGTGGGATTGGTGTAGCCCTGATTTACCGGAAAATAATTTACACCGAAACGAACATCGTTCAGCGTCGAGGAATTGATCGCCCTGGTCCAATCCAGCACGCCATTTTGCAGGGGGTAACTGAACTGGGTGATGCCGTTGGGCAAGAGGAAATACGTTGCGGTCGTGGGGTTCTCCACGTCCTGCTGGGTATAGCGTCCGAAGAAGTGGTCCTTTTGCGAAGGAGCCCAATCGATCTTGACATCTCCCTGGTCCTGGTTGTTTTCCGTGCGCTGGCGGAAGGTAAAGGTGTTGCCCGGCGCATTGGGGAGTGGATAAAGCGAAGAGTTAACCAGCGCCACTGCCGCTGGGCTCAGCGTAAGGCCTGCGGCCGTGAGATTGTTGCCGGCGATGGGAACCCGAGCCGTGGGTGAAACTCCCGACTGCGGTTTGAAGAGCTGGATTCCAGGGAGCAACTCGGCAAAGTTTCCATTCCGCTCAGCCTGGCTCAGCACTTTCACGCTTTGTATCGACGTATTGGGCTGGCGTTGTCCTTGATAATCCACAAAGAAGAACAGCTTGTCTTTGAAGATGGGACCGCCAAAAGTGCCGCCAAATTGGTTGTAGCGGATCCTGGCCCGCGGCTGCACTTCACGTCCGGAGGCGTCTTTGCCAAGCAGATTATTGCTCCATTCATTGGCATTGAATACGTCGTTCCGCAGGAATTCAAACAAGCTTCCGTGATAGGAGTTGGTACCCGATTTGATCGTGGCATTCACGATTCCACCGAGAAAATTACCGAACTCGGCGGAAGGGTTCTGTGTGATGAGGTTGAATTCCTGGATGGCGTCCACGTTCGGCGCATAGGCGACCTCATTGTTGTCATGCTGCGTGTTGTCAATACCATCCAGAATATAGTTATTGGTTTGTTCGCGATTGCCGTTGATATACGGACGCCCAACCTGAAAGGTTGACTGTCCCGACGTGAAAGCCCCGGGATTCGTGCTCACAGCGCCGGGCGTGAGCAATGTCAACTGGTTGTAATTACGGGTCAGCAGTGGGATGTTCTCCGTCACCAGGGAATCGATGTGCGTTCCGATTTCTGTCGAGTCCGTTTGCAGGAGTGGGGCCGCTCCGGTCACCTCAACCGTCTCTGAAACCTCGCCGATCTTCATCTGGAAATTCAGCCGGGCCGTCTGGTTGAGCACCAGATTGAACTGCGGATAAGCCGCCTTCTGGAAGCCCTTGGCCTCCGCAGTGACGCGATATTTCCCTACCGGAACATCGGGCAGGCCGAAGGATCCTGTGGCGTCGCTGTGTGTCGTCAGGCTGGTGCCGCGGTCCGTGTCCGTCGCGGTGATAGTGGCGCCGGCCACGGCTGCTCCCGAGGGATCGACTACGGATCCCACAATGGCCCCGGCTACCTGCTGCGCGAGCGCCGGCAGTGCAGCCACCAACAGCACAGCTGCAACACAAAAAACGAAAAGGACGCCTAACCGCGGCGCCCAGCGATGTGAATGCTTCTCGACGCCTCCTGTACCGGAGGGCGAGGGGGGGATCAAATTCGAATACGAACTTAACAACATGACATGACCTCCATTGTGCAGGTGCGTCGTGCTACACCCTGCTTGATTTCCCACGCTTGCCAGCCAATGTCATATGAACTGCCTGGCTTTCAATGGCGGCTGGGACGATGATGGCTCATCGCCCCAGCGCCGGGGTTTATTTGAACACTTCAAAGCTTTGCGAGAACTGGAAATTGTTCTGCGAAATACCACTGCATGTGGCGGAAGCAAAACCCTGGTTGGCGCACCCGCCGTTGTCCCGCCCGAAGGACCAGAAGGCCAGGCGGGTAATGTAAGTGTTCGCGTTGGCGAAGTTGAGAACTGTATTGGTATCGGCTAACTGGAAGATCTCGGTATTGGTGTCATTGATGCCGATCATCACGGTGACGCCGATGTTCGAGGTAAGGCCCGCGGCCGTCACCTGGTTGTGGGTGTTCTGAGCCGCGTTGTTCGCGTCCAGTCCCATTTGTGCGTTGTTGTCGTTGGCCGAACCGTAGTCCATGGCCATCACGTTGATGACATCCGGGTTGAAACCGTCTTTGGCGGCTTCATTCAAAACCGCAAGTCCGGTGTTGATCAGGCCGGTTGGCAACACGGGCAGGGTGAACGATACTACCAGGCCCGAGTTGGCGGCCTTCAAGCCTTTGAGAGCCTGAATCAAAGGCGGCAGTCCGGCGCCGTCACCGAGCGTGTCGCTGGCCTCCATATCGAAATCGAGCATCTGCACGTTGTAGCGGTTGATGACTCCCTGCAGGTTCGACTGCATGGTTGCGGCGTCAGTACAGCCGCCGGTAATCGACCCCTGCGCGCCGCCAAACGAGATAATCACGGTTACCCCGTTGCTCTGAAGCTGCTGAATGATGGTTTGCATGGAGACGCCGTTTGGCTCGTTGTCCGTGGGAAGCGTTCCGCCGAGGCCACCCCACCCGAAGTTGCAACTGCCGCTGCTCACCAGAAACGCGAGCGAGATCGCTCGCAACCCGGCCGACTGCGCGTTGGCAACTACGCCTTCCCCGCTGCCGGTCAAGCTCTGGTCGTTATAAGGAGCAAAGATTCTTGCCCCGGGCGGCAAAGGAGTTGGAGTAGGTGTTGGTGGAGGAGGCGTTGGAGTCGGAGTTGGGCCACCTCCGCCTCCGGAACATGAAACGGGAAGCCCCCAGGGATCGCCTGTCCCAGGCGCGCCGCTGTTGCCCGGTGTGGTCGGATTCTGCCCTTGCGTCCAGAATGCCGCGGTGTAGTTGAAGTTGCCGACGCTGGCTACCATGCCGCCCGTATAAACCTGGGTGGCGCTCCACGGCGCGGCACAACCTCCGCCTCCCGGGGGCGGCGCTGGAGTGGGAGTCGGTGTAGGCGTGGGAGCAGGTGTTGGTGTGGGTGTGGGCGGCGGGTTCCCGCCGCCGCTGCAAGGTCCCAAATCAGACCAAAGTGCGGGAGTATTCGGCGGCTGCCAGTTTGGCGCCGCAGACTGCTCCGGTTGAATTGCTTGCCAATTGTCCCCGCCGTAGGAAACGATCTCTCCCACGCTCACCGACATGCCTGATTGCCACGGTTGAGCGCAGCTTTGCGTTTGCGCAGAGGCCGGGAAAGACCTTCCGAGCAATAGAACTCCAATAGCCGCCAGGAATACTGGGACCCGTCTCTTCATAACTGACCTCCTTACATGGTCTGCTGGAAGACTTTTCCACCGAACACAAGAGTTGACGGATGCCGCCAAGGCGAGGGCCTTGCGCAAGCGGCGCACAGTCTTGATGCCGGCCGAGATGCCTCAAATCGACAGCCGGCCTGCGCGCCAGGATTCGCAAGGCATTGTATATCATTTAAGAAACGATTCAATAGATTTTATTAAACGTTTACTAAATCCATTTACTGGAATTTCCCGTTTTGGGAATTCCAGATTGCGGAGGCATGAAAAATCAACCAAAGCATTCTAGTGGGAGAGCGGAGGCTCGTAACAGAAAATTGGCCCCAGTGGAGAATCGGAAGATCGGGGCATCGGATCATCTGAACAATCCCGTACTCCCTGCTACGGCGTAAAAAAGAGCACGTTTCGGGTATTCGTTCGCCTCGGATTAAGTGAATGTACGGATCATTTCGTAAGCAACCATGTCCGTAAGCAACCATGAGGGATGTTGAAGCTCTGCCGATGATCCGATCTTTCTCCCTGTCTCCCAGGTGGGCTTTGTTTTGGTCAGGCTTGAGCCACCTGCTTTGGCCGAGAGACATCGAAGGAAAAAGATGTTGCGATTCCCTCGCGATGCTGTGGCAAAAGCTGAAAGACTGGCGGCTACATTCTGCTGCATCTGCTTGCTGTCCCATGCGAGCCTGGCCTACTCGGTGCTGACTCACGAGTTCATCATCGATTCCGTCTGGAAAGAGCGGATCACGCCCCTCCTGCTGAGAAAATTTCCAGAAGCAACAGCGGACGAGCTGAAACAAGCGCACGCCTACGCTTACGGCGGATCGGTGATTCAGGACCTTGGCTACTATCCTTTTGCACACGAATACTTCAGCGACCTGTCGCACTACGTCCGCACCGGCGACTTTGTGGAGAACCTGCTTGCCGAAGCGAGCACCGTGCAGGAGTATGCGTTCGCGCTGGGGGCGCTGGCGCATTATGCCTCCGACCTGAGCGGCCATCCTGCGGTAAACAGGGCGGTCGCCCTGACCTATCCGGAGCTGGCCAGGAAATACGGCCCGGTAGTTACTTACGAGGAAAATCACTCGGCACATCTGGCGGTGGAGTTTGGCTTCGATGTGTACCAGGTGGCGATGAACCGCTTCAGTTTCGACGATTACCACGATTTCATCGGCTTCGAGGTCTCAGAGGCGCTGCTGCAGCGAGCCTTTCTTCGTACTTATGGCATCCCGTTCAAGAAAGCCATTCCCAAGGGAAACCTTGCCATCGGAACATACCGGCGGTCAGTGAGCAAGACCATTCCCAGAATGACCAAGGTAGCCCTGGCGATGCGCGGAAAAGCCCCAGCCACGGAGTCCGCTGCAACCCAACAGGCCGTTCAATATCGGCTCAGCCGGGTAGACTACGAGACCGACTTCGGAAAGCAGTATTACAGACCTGGGTTTGGCTACCGCGTTCTGGCGGCGATGATGAAGCTGATTCCGCCCATAGGCCCGGCCAAGAAACTCCACTACAAGGATCCGTCACCGGAAACGGAGAAACTCTATTTAGAGAGCGTGAAAGCCACTATCGCGACCTACGGAGCTTTCCTACAGGAACTCGCGACGGGGCGGGAGCTTGATTTGAAAGACTTGAACGCCGATACGGGGGCTGCAACAAAGCCTGGAGAATATCTCCTGGCGGACAAAACGTATTCCAAGCTGCTGCAGCAACTGGCCGAGGACCACTTTGCCTGCGTAACTCCAGAGCTGCGCGCGAACATCTTGGGTTTCTACTCACACTCGTCCCTTTCCGACGGTAAGAGTAGTAAGAGTCAAGACAAGCAGAACCGGCGAGAGATCGAGACAGGGCTGAAACAACTGCGGCTAAGACCGGTATCGGCAGGAGTTGCGGAGACATGCAAGGCAGATTGAACCGGCGTCCGCGCCGCTGTCGTGGCTGGGTGAGCAGTAGCCGAGGAACCGCCGCCAGTTGGGACTCTAACGATCTGCTTCACCATTCTTGACGCAAAGGGCGATTTTCCCTGCTGGTAAACGGGCAACCGGGCCAATATAGCCGGCATCTTCCCGGTCAACTATCAAAGTTTCCGGGTGCTTTCTTGCCTCGAACGCACTGCCGTCCACGTACAAAATATAAGGGGGAGTTCTATGTCCGCACAGACTTTAACTGACGACATCAAGAAACGTTCCAATTGGAGCATTCTCATGGGCATTTTGACCGCCGTATTGGGCGTGTTCCTGATTGCTTATCCGCTGGTGACGGCCACAATAACAACCGTACTGCTCGGCTGGGTGCTGATCTTTGTCGGCATCGCAGAACTTGTTTTTGCCCTCCACTCCCAATCGGTCGGTAAATTCTTGCTGAAAGTTCTCCTGGGCGTGGTCTACGGAATTATCGGCATCGCTCTGGCATTCTTTCCCTTCCACGGCCTGGCTGCGCTGACCGCGTTCGTTGGGACCTTACTTGTGATTTACGGGATAGTGGGGCTGGTCGGGGCGTTCCAACTTCGGCCGCTTCAAGGATGGGGATGGTTCCTGTTCGACGCAATTGCCACTCTCGCGATCGGGCTTTTAATCCTCGCCAAGTGGCCCTCCAGCTCCATTTGGGCGATCGGGACACTGGTTGGCGTAGCTGTACTTATGGGCGGAATCTCCAGGACCATGATCGCCTCCAGGATACGCAGCGCCATCGGAGTAGTTGATACAACCGGGCGGAGAGCCGCCTAGATAGCGATTTCTGAGTTTGCTGTTTTTTGCCAGGAACATCCACGGAGTTGGACGATGAGAACCTTGGCAGCCGGCGCTCTCCTGATATCCGGATCGCTGTTGTGCGCGGGACAGGCCGGCGGTGAGCCATATACCTTCTTCAAGGAATCCATCGGCCTTCAGCGTGACGAGATCGCGGCGATTGAAAGCGGCAAGCCGGTCACAAAGGTCGTTTCGTCAAAAACACCTTCACTTGATTCAGTTGCCATCAAGCAACTCTATGCCAGCCACTATTTTCAGACAGCGCTCGATTTGCCGGTTTGCGCGAAGGATAGCAACCAACCCGACGATAAGGGCTTCTACCTGATTACGGTTAAAGGATCGCGCCAAGCGGGTTTGACACGTCCCAATGGTGCGATCGTCAGAAAGAATGCAATTTCCAAGATAGAGTCATCGCTCGAGACCTCGCTCACGCGCATCAAAGGCGTACTCGAGAGCAAACAATAACGTCTAACGATTCCGGCGCGCCGACAATCGCGGGCCTTCAGGCAGACTGGTTCAAACATCGGCCAAGCATTGTGCGGAAAACAAGTCAGGCCACCGGCGTGATTCAGTCAACAAAAAGCTCCACAACATCGAAAGGAGAACAATCAATGGCACAACTGATAGTGGTTGGGTTCAAGAAGGACATGTACCGCGCGTCGGACGTGCTCAACCAGTTGCAGCGGATGAACGAGGACTGGGCCGTAGACCTCCACGACGGCGTGGCCGTTTACCGCGACTACAACGGCAAGCTTCGGGTCGACCAGAGCTTGCAGATGACCACTAAGGAAGGGGCGGGCTGGGGCGGCCTGTGGGGCTCGCTCATCGCGGCTACGCTGGCAATCCCCTTCACCGGCGGCGCCAGTGCGGCGGCGGCCGCGGGGACGGTTGCGGCGGCCGCGGCCGGGGGCGCGGCCGTCGGCGCCGGGGCAGGCGCCCTCGACGCCTCCTGGTGGAAGGATGAATTTGGTATCCCGGATGAGTTTGTCCAGCAGGTCGGAGCCATGATCCAGCCCGGCGACTCGGCGATCTACGCGCTTCTGCGCACCGCTAGTCCCGACACGGTGGCACAACAGTTCCGCGGCTACGGCGGCACCATTCTCAGCACCACCTTGAGCCGCGATCAGCAGAAGAAGGTGGAGAACGTTCTCAGCACAAGGGCAGCTTAAGCCATCATCAGTGTTCACGAAAAGAAAGGAAAGAGACCGCAAAAACATTGAGAGGAACAAGAGATGAGTACACCTGAAATAAAAGCATACGAAGAAAAGGTCGGCGCCCAGCTGCAGCAAGCCAAGGCACAGCTCGGGGAGTTCGAGGCCCACGCCAAGGGCAAGATGGCGCAGGCCGAGATTGACATCATCAACCGTTTGAAGAACAAACACCAGGAGATTGAGAAGAAGCGCCAAGACCTGAAGACGGTAAGCGATACGAAGGTCGGGCAGGTTAAGGCTGAGATCGACGCGGAAGTGGCCAAGTTAAAAACCTCTCTGGCGGATCTCGGTACAAAGCTCAAGAAAGCAGGTTAAACGCAAGTCCCGCTAAAGCGGGACTGGATTTATTTTTCGCTGACCCGGCACTTACCCTCGGCGGCGATCGCGGAGGGACGTGCCGGGCTATTTTCAGCCGCGGCCTGGCGGCGCTGATCCTCAATTTCCCAAGCAGGTGAGGTGTAAGGCGATGAAAAGAATTACCGGAATAGGAGTTATCTTCCTGGGTCTGATTGTGTGCGCCGGGGCGGATTCAGGAGACAAGGAAAAAGAGCGAATCACCTCAGCCACGAATGTGGTGAAGGACATATTCAATGCGCCGGACAAGGGCGTCCCGCTCAGTGTTCTGGACGGTACAAAGTGCATTATCGTGATTCCGGACCTCAAGAAAGCAGCCTTCATCGTGGGTGGTGACTATGGGCGCGGCGTCATGACGTGCCGCAAAGGCCAAAACTTCAAAGGCCCATGGAGCGCGCCGCTCATGATGGCCTCCGGCGGTGGCGACATTGGCTTTCAGCTTGGCGTGGAGGGCACGGACGTGGTCATCCTGGTGCTCAACAACGAAGGCGCCCAGTCGATCATGAAAAGCAAAGTCAAGCTGGGGGCCGAAGCCAGTGTAGCCGCCGGACCTGTGGGCAGAACCCAGGAGGCTTCGACCAACGAAGTCATGAAGGCGGAGATGCTTTCTTATTCCCGTTCCCGTGGCCTGTTTGCGGGCGTGTCGGTGTCAGGCATGACGCTTCGCGTCGATGGTGACGCGAACGAGAATCTCTACGGCGGGAAAGTCAGGCCGCAGCAGATTCTCAACGGCGAAGGCATCACCATGCCGGAGGAAGCCAAGCCTCTGATCGCGACGATCAAGCAGGCCACTACGCAAGCTAAAGAAATGAAGAAATAGCGAGACCGTAATTAGTACTTAGCAATTAGCGTTTAGGCGAGTGGCTCTGCTTTACGGTTTCAGCAAAGGAGTCGCGTACCGAACCGGAATCGCGAAATTCGATCCGCCGAACTCACGCACCATGGCAAAGTTAATCCCTATGACTTTGCCTTCGTTGTTGAAGAGCGGGCCGCCGGAACCGCCATGACTGGTCTGGGCATCATAGACAATCTTGTCGGGCAATACGTCGCCGATGTGGCCCTGGGTGGCGAGGGGCCGGATGAGGTCGCGACGGGCCAGCTCTTCCATCACCTGCTTAGGATCGCCCTTGGATGCGGTGGCGATCGATTGGAGCGTCTCTGCGCCGACCCGAGCCAGAATCGCGTCCAGCGCCGTGGGATATCCCAGCAGCACGACCGCGCCGCCGCTGACGGCCGAGCGGTGGTCATCGGCCAGCGCGATCCGCTTCATTCGCAGCTCGGAAACATTACCCTTCACTACAGCGACATCCGCGGACGAGGAAATCTTCTGGGTGCTGATGGAAATGCCGTGCGCCAGGCCTGGGAAATACGCCGTCATGTCCAGAACCACCGGCTCCACGCCTTGACTGATCATTTCCTTCAAGTCGTCATTTTCCCACCAGGGCTCGGCCACATGATGGTTGGTGAGGATTTGCCCGCCCGCGGAGGCGAGAAACCCAGTGCCAAAAACATCCACTTGTACTTCCGGACCGCTCCCGGTGAGGCTCAAGAGTGGGTTGTTGTGTTCATCCCTGGTCGGCTCGCCACTGCTCGTCACCCCGGCGTAATGCAATCTCATTCCGGTGGCGTGGTCGCGGAAGCCAAGCAGGTTGGGATTATTGGCGCCGAAGCCCACACTCCAGAGAGTCCGACCTGGCCCGGAGGCCTCATCGACCTTCGTTGGCGTCGGGGCCATTTTCCAGAAGGCCACCTCGTGGTTGATCCCCCCGGCAACGGCCAGGTACTTGCCG
>Ga0126378_10003332_pt1 | contig 12136 bp, 13 predicted proteins | sample PanSoiMetPlot_23_FD_92587 | JGI IMG/M metagenome (GOLD analysis project Ga0126378, IMG submission 92587) | Tropical forest soil microbial communities from Panama - MetaG Plot_23 | ecosystem: Environmental > Terrestrial > Soil > Tropical forest > Bulk soil | place: Panama | collected 2016-02-17
GCGTTGCGTACTTCGCTCGGCGGCTTTGACAAAAATCCCACGCTCCGCGACATTTTGGGCGAGGAGGGCGTCAAGAAGTTCCAGCACATGAATGCCGAGGCGGTGGAGGAAGCTGAATCGACGCTCCTCCGGTTCTCACCCGAACTTAGCAATCCACCGGAAGAGGTCGCGTCGGCAGCAGCTGATTTCTGGCACCCGAAAGCAATGATGGCCTCGGCCGGAAAGTCCAAAGCCGCAACCGCCAAGACCGCAGAAATCAAACCAGCAGCGGAGAAGCAACCGCCTGCGGAGAAGAAGCCATAGTAGTGCTGCTTGGTAACACTCTAAGAAGCTAGTTTTGAACTGACCCATCCTTTCGATCGATGTTCGAAAGGATGGGTCTTTCTTCTTCGTGATGGTTACGGCGTCTTCTTAGGCAAAAGCGTTTCGTTAATCCCACAAAAAGCTTGCGACCAGTGCGCAAAACATCGCCCATAAGGGTCCAAAATCCGTCCTTGGCTCTCCGAGAGCCATGACTTACTCGTATCGAAGCGCCGCTACGGGATCCACTTTCGTGGCCCGCCGCCTCGGAACAAAGCACGCCAGCAAAGTCACGCTGAACAACAGCAGCAGGACCCACAAGAATGGCGGAATTTAGCCGCTATTGCCATTTCGAACCTCAGATGCCTCGCAAAGAGAGAATGGTTTCAAAACTCGACCCTGCAGCTGCGATTTGCACGGCCGAGTGGAACCGAATCAGTAGACAATCGTGAAATCGCCTTCACGGTCGGCGAACACGCTGGGTAATCCCCACACAGGAACTCCAGGCGCGTGATGTTCGACGCTTGCAGGCTTACCGGTATTATCAAAAAGCTGCCAAGCGAGCGAACCCCCTTTCGACCAGCCCGTTCCTTCCGTCCAAGCGAGCAGCACTTGCCCAGTGAGATTCGCTGTAACGGCAGGATGCTTTCGATTGTTACTCTCGCCAGGTGCAGCGATGGTGGTCGAAAGCGCGAGAGAAACGGGGTTAATTGAATTGAAGTAAACCTGGCCTGCAATCTCCCAGGCGGCAAGTACGCGTTGTCCACTTTCACTCAGATAGGCCGTACTCATGGGACATGCGTTGAGTTCCCAAGGACCAACTTTGGTGGTGAGAAATGTTCTCCCTTGGTCTGTCGAAGCCAAAAGCGTCATGTCCCGATGCACACTTTCGGCCGCAGCGCGGTACAAGATAAAGAAGATCCCGCGGCCATCCGCGAACGCGCGCATACCGCAACATCCGCAGGCCCCCAGTGAAGCTGGTGAAATCGGCACTTCGCGCGCAAAGGTTTTGCCGTCATCCGTAGAACGCGCTAGATAAACGCGACGGTGATTTTCGCCCGGCTCTGCGCCCATCGCATGCCAGACAGCATGAACGTCACCGCGTGCGTCAGCCGCTACTGCCGCCGTCGCCGCCTTTGGCGTATTGCATCAAGTTGTGCTGCGGCTCGAATCCTGTGTGCGAGTCATTGAGCCGCGAAAAAAACACTGGCATCGAGTTGGATGGATCGCCCGAGCTGGCCTGCGAGCCAAACCAGTTCACGTAGACTCGTCCGTTGCGCCCGACGGCGATTTGTGGCCCTCGGACAGTACCAATTGCGACCGCGCTACCAGCTTCGCTATTCACGCGAATCGGTTCCGAGAAATCCTTTGCGTTGGGCTTACGGGATACGTACTCGATATCTCCTCCTGACGTGTCTCCTTTGAAATAGATCATGTGAAGCACATCGTCACGGTCCAGCACAGTTTGCGGCTGAATCCCGTCGTGAGGAGTGCGTAGCAAGCTAATCTTCGGCATACCGGGGGAAGTAGCCGGGCTCGAATACACCGCAACCGCCGCGCACGCGACGAAGGGGAATGCTAGGCCGGCCGCAATTTGTCTGCGTTTCATAGTGTCACCTAATGATGGGCTCACGCTGACGCGGACGCCACTTTTTGGGCGGTCGCAGTGTCGGGAACATTGCTTCGTCCGAGCTTGAGTCCGCGCAGCACCTGAGCGTTTACCGCAACAAAGATGGTGGACATGCTCATGGCCACCGCGCCCACGCTCATGAGAAATTCCAGTCCCCTGCGGAGGAGCAATCCCGCCGCGACAGGAATCGCCACAAGATTATAAGCGGTAGCCCAAACCAGATTCTGAATCATCTTTCGTTAGGTAGCGCGAGAGAGTTCGATGGCTCCAACAACATCGCGTGGGTCGCTGCGTACGAGGACGATTCCAGCGGACTCCACAGCCCGACATTCGCAGTGACGAGTGCTACATTTCTCTCGCTTATCGGCCGGGGGCCACCGATTGTGACACTTTCGCCATCCACCACTGCACGCCGCGGCCCGACAGAGCCTGGAACTGAACTCGCGGGCAACGATGCGAGCTACGGCACTACCGCGCAAGAACCGCCGTCGTTTGGCTGCCTGCACGTCCTGCCCCATCCAATGATGAGCGCCAAATCTTTAGTTGAAGCCGAGCAAAAACTCGGTGGGCCTGGGTCCAGAATCGGCGAAAGTCCCTTCCTGCAGCACGAAATACAACATGGTGTTGTTGCCATAAGAGCAAAGCGGTGCAATGGAACAGTATCGAGTGACAGAGTACGCGAATCGCACGAGCTCTGTTGGAAAGCGAGCGACGAATCAAACCGAGCGTCAGAGCTTGGTAGTCCAAGTGAGCTGCCTCATCACAGAGTATGCGTTTACAAATTGAGCGGAGCAGTTGGGAGCGCGTCGCATCGCGGAGCGCCTGGTAAAACGGTACGGCAAGAACCTCGGCGGTAACCAAAACCATGACGCAAACCTCCAAGCCCGCCAGCTTTCGCAACTGTCGAAACACGCCATCGACCCAATGACTGTTGAGCCTCGGAATTCTCTCCCGGTCCAAGAAGAGGCCCAGTAGGCGGCTGTGGCGCTGCTCTTCCGCAATAAAAAGCTCCAGCGATGGAAGAAACCATTGGTCGATGGAAAGCACAGAGTGCGACGAAGCTCTCCGCACCAACCCCCGGCCACGCGCCCATTCACCCAACTGAAACTGCTGAACAGAGCGGCTAATGAGTCGGCGCTCGGCATTGCAGAGCTTGTAGGAATCCGGCCATGGCAGGGCCAATGGACTCTCGCTCTGCTTAAGAAAATGCCTATACCAGGGTTCGTAGGGCGAAGCAACCGGAGCCTGAGTAGGTGTGCGCCTAGGCATTTTGAGTCATCGTAAAGTACTTTGTTATACAAAGTCAAGTCTCCCGGAACCGGTGTCAAGGAATCTTGAACTTGAAGGCGCCGTCATCGTCAAGATTACGGGAAGATCCTATCGAGCACGGAAAGCTAAGACCGGCAAATCTTCTTCAGTGGATCAGAGCGCGTCCTGGCTTCAACCGCCAATCAGCTCGCCCGCGCTCGTTACACCGGATGGGAAGTACCCGCATTCGCTGCAACGCGTTTCGCAGATTCCGGGAGTCGGTACAACTTGGGTCCGACTTCTCATTGATTATTGGATGGGGCATGAGAACCCGGACGATGAGTACTCGGTACGGGAAGCAGCTTCTTCGGAAAGAGTGGGCGGAGAAGGAGAAAGTGGCACTCGGCTTCGAGCTACCGCAGGTTTTGGGGCCGCAGTCGAACGTTAATTGCGCTACATGCGCTACAAATTCAGCAGAGCAGGCTTGTACCGCAAATGCGTAAGTGATTTAGTGTGAGCGGCTCGGGGCGAATGGATTTGAACCATCGACCCCCTGGTCCCGAAGCAGCCTAGACCTAACCAAATCCGTTGAATTGACGGCATTTGTCGGTGCATTCCCTCCGCTTATTTGGGCTACGTGGGCTACAAAATATCGATAGCCTCAGTTCAGGGATGTTCGCCCTAGTGCCCAACGGAAGAGGAACCCGTCAGCCATCCGCTACCAGCGACTCACGCTGATCGGTCCTGGGACCATGGCGGTCGCTTCAGGGGTGAATCACCGAAAGTTGTAGGATCGCTTCAAAGTGTTCGTAATCCCGATCGCAGTGCAGCAACGAAAAACCCTGCTCTAAGCAAAATGTCGCGATAAGCCCATCAATCGTTTTGCGGACGGTTCGGCCGCGTTGACGGAGCAGCCTGAAGTTTCTTGCTGCCGCAACCGCCAGCTCTTTGCCGCCTGTGTCATAAATCTCGAAAAGGGACAGCTCACGCAGGACTTGTCGGGCCATCGACTCGTCTGCCAGTCCCTGCAAAACCTCGCAGAGATTTAGGTCTGTCAGGCCAAACCGCTGGCGCTTGAGTTCGCTTTCGAACCATGAAGTTTCTTTGGTGATATTTCCCCTTAGATATTCGATCCACACCGTCGTATCGACGATCACCATGTATTAACTCGCCGTTCGGCCAAGCCTCGAACGCTCCAGATCCCCCTCCCACTTTACTTTGCCCCGGAGCTTCCTGATCGAGTCCTGCGAGCGCGTTTGAATCAGAAGCCTTAGCCCTGCCTCCACGACAGCCCGTTTGGTGCGCGAACCACTGCTCTTCATGGCCTCTTCCATCAACCGATCGTCGATGTCGATATTCGTCCGCATAAGATACCCTCGCTATGTGTAAAGATCGCACATATTTGTGTATACGTCAAACGTCAAAAACCGCCCACCAAGGAAGTGCGCGAGTACATCTGGCTGGCTAGCCGTATGGATTATGATTTGGGGTTGTGGGTCATCAAAATGCTATCACGGATCAAAATCAAGCGGTTGCAGCGGTACCATTCGATCCGTTACTTGCGAGGCGCCCTAGCCTGTGCGGAGCCCGTGGCAGTACGGAGTGGCGGAGCGCTGGGTCGGCAGTGTCCGCCGCGAAGTGTTTGATCACGTAATCCCGCTGAACGATCAACACCTCCGGCGACTGGGGCGTGAATATAATGACGCCGGCGGGCCGGCTGGTTGAGCCCCGCCCGATCGAACCACGTCAACCTCGAGCCCTGCCTTGCATCGGAGGCCTTCATCATCGGTACACCTGGCCGACAGCTGCGTGACCGAAGCCGGCCACGTTCGGATGACAGCCACGGTCGGATGAATCCTGTTACGTCGAGCTATCGATCGCAATCCTTCTCGGTCCGATATAACCGAACAGCCACTCGCAGGAGGCACGCGCTGAGAGTACAGACTATCTATCCAGCGCAGATTCAATTTTGATGACCGACACCAAAACCTTGCTCACCGATGAACACAATGGGCAATCCGCACATGGCCATCGATCCGCATTTTATGGGCCGCAGGGCTCGGCGCTCACGCCTGTTTTCGTTGATGTCCGGCCTTTATGTCGGGTATTGGATGCGCTCAACGGGGCCCGCTTGCTAAAGACAAATTCCGATTTCTTAACCGCCCCCGAGTCGAAAAGGGATGGGCGACAACAGAGTTCACCTACCTCACGGCTTCCCGTCCTCTTCGATCCGCTTCCGCACGTTTTCGACATGCCAAAACGTCGTCCAGAATCCGTGATGAAAAATGACTTTACCCAACCCTCGGCCTCGGCTTTGTCGTTCGCATAGCCGTTGTCCTTGCGGTACCCGCGCTCCGTAAGCCACTTTCCCACCTGCCGGGCACTGCCAATGTCACCGAGCCGCGTTGCGTATGCTGAGAGGTCGATCCTTTCAGCCCCTTGCTCTGCCAGCCCCTTGACACTCATGGCGTCGGCGACCTCGTTCTCTTCCCGTGGGTGCCAACGTATAGACGATGCGGTTTCGTCAAGCAGGCGAGATGCATGGTCAGCAAGCTCGTAGAGATTGGCGCTTTTGACTCCATAGTCGCCGGTCATCTGGTAGACCACGACCTGTGAGTCCCCGCAGATGCGAGCTCCCTGCACGCCTCGCTCCTTGAGCATCTCTAGCAGAGCGATGAGAGCTTTGTACTCGGCGACATTGTTTGTGTTCACGGGGGCTGCCGGGGCACAACCATAGAATGCCTCGTCTCCTATCGTCCAGCCCCAGCCCATGGCTCCGCCCGGGTTCGGTTCGCAACCGCCGTCGAATGTGCAAATCTGGCTCATCAGCCTTCTCCTGCGCTCACGCTTTCTCGTAGGCGTGTGTTAAGTCGCAATCTTCGGTCTTGCCAGCGAGAGCATCGATGCACCAAGTGGCAAAATTGAGCGACTCCCTGTACCGTCCTTTGTGTGCCTACCGAAAACTCCGTGTGATTTTTCAAGCGGTTTGCCTCTCGCCAAAATCTCATCCGTGCCAAATTGGTTTGATTCCGTTATTGCCTTGGTGAACATTTCGAACATTTAGATCACAACGAGGCACCTGAACCAAGAATCCTCCACGGAGCGCCCAGATCCCTCCGGCAGCATCCCATGTATATATATATATAAAGGATAGAATGCTCCGACCTTGTTTGCGCAGCGCAACATTGAATCAATTAGGCGGCGGCCCGATCGTAGCGATGGTGCAGCCTCCAAGTCGTGGGTGAGACACGATCCGACCGGAAGCCGCAGGGGAGCAAGAACGTCTGTTTCCGGAACTCCTCAAACGAATTGGTATTGAGCCGGCACAGCGACGTGCGGCACTCCCATCGCGAGCTTAAAGTCCAAAGTCTTCGGCTGGAGATCTTGCTTCGAGGTCATGATCATGTCCCAAGTGATTTCCATGCCCGCATAGGCTGCCTCCCGACCCATGATGCAGGTTATCGTGCTTTCCGCAACCTGCATACCATCATTAACGCACGGACTATCGCCTCGAATGCTGTTCACTAACCGGACGTGCTCTTGGACCTGCGCATCCACACCTTTGGTCCCCATGTCGACGCCATCGCTGCGCCCTTTGGACCCAGTCACTGCGTTCCACACTTTTCGATGACAGCCGTTGGGATACTGCCGGCAAGCGCTGTACAAGTGCACACCATTGGGGTAAACGAAATCAGCCGTCAGATGGTCGTAAATGTTCCCGTAGAGCTCCTCCCGGGGACGCCAGGCCACGCCGCCCGATGCCACCACGCTGACCGGGTGAGTGCCCATCACCCAGTTACAGAAATCAATCAGATGAATGTGTTGCTCGACCACCTGGTCTCCGCAAATCCACACGAACGAGTACCAGTTCCGATGCTGCCACTCCATGTCGCCCCACGCCGGGTCACGATGGTCGACATGGAAAACCGGCCCACTGAGATAGTTTGCGCTGAGCGCCACGACTTCTCCAATGACACCGTCACGAATCTTTTGAACAGTCTCGATACACTCCTTTTGCGAACGTCGCTGTGTGCCCGCAACGACCGTCAACTTGGACTGCTCGGCCTTTTTCACCGCGGCGATGAACCGCCGTGTTCCGACAGGATCGGTGGCGATGGGTTTTTCAGTGAAAATATGTTTCCCGGCATTTACTGCGGCCTCGAACTGCTCGGGCCGGTGACCCGGTGGAGTACACAACAGCACGACATCAACGTCGGAGGCGATTACCTTCCTGTATGCGTCAAAGCCGCTGAAGGAATGCTCCGGATCGACGTTGACGCGCTTCCGCAGCGATTCCACCAATTCTCTCAAGGGCTGGCCAGTGAATTCAGCGACGCGCTTCGGGCTTGCCTGCATCAAGAACTGGGGATCGCGTAGGTTGGTCTTTGACTTTTGGAGTTTGTCCTCGAATATGTCTCCCATGCTGATGAGCTCTACGTTCGGATCGGCCGTGAGCAGGTCGATCGCCGCCCCAGTGCCGCGTCCGCCGCAGCCGACCAAACCGGCTCGCAAACGCTCCTTTCCCGCGCCGTGCACCAATTCGGGCTTGATGATGGTCAACGCTGATGTCGCCGCCGCTGCTAGCGACCCGCCGATGAATGATCGACGAGTACACTCAGTGAGTTCGTTTCGGCCCATATTTCACCTCACGGAACTATTTATTCCCTTCCATGCCACAATTTTCGGCGCACTACCATTCCTGAACGTTTCGCCTCAATACAACATATCTCTTCATTTGCATCATCCGACCGCTCGGATAATGTTGCGAATGTACGCCAAATTCTTGCGCATGTCTGCTTCTAACTGATTCGGACGCACATCGACCTCTAAATTCGCATAGCCGGAAAATCCGATATCCCGAATCGCGCCGACGATCAAAGGAAATTGAATATCTCCTTCCCCCAGGTAGTGCGGATTGTCCTTGAAATGGAATTGGCAAATCCGGTCTTTCCCGAGCCAACGTATCTCCCTTACGACATTAAAACCCGCCTTCGTGGAATTCCCGACGTCGTAATATACCAACACGCTTGCAGACTTTGATCGGTCCATGATTCGGACGTTGTCCTCAGCTGAGATAGTGTCCTCCAGCCCAAGAATAACCCCCGCCTTTTCCGCTTCCTGTGCGAGTTCCCGGAGCACATCACCGACATGATCCATCTCGTCTTTGTTTTGCAAGCCCCACTGGCCGAAGAACGGCAGCAGTAGCACTTTCGCGTTCAAGGCCTTAGTCAGCCGAATGGAGTCGAGCACCCACTTCGCAGCCATCTCGTCGCTTTTCAAACCATTAACATGCAGGCGGTCGACGCACGTTCCATCAATCGGAATTTTGTACTCCTTTGAAAGTCTGAGATAGCGAGCAACGATTTCCGGATTGTCCACAGGCATCTTGTCATCGACAAGCTTTCGTCCAAACGACACTTGCAGCCCGTCGAACCCGAGCTGGGCTGCTAGTGACACCGCGTCCGGGTCTGCGCCGGCCTTCAGATTCCAGTCAGTCACACCAATGCGAAGCTTCTGTCCTTCCGCGAAATCAAAACGGGAGCTGAAACTGAAGGCTACGGTCGAACAAAGAAACTTACGGCGAGTAAATTGGAGCACCACAAACCCCCGGTCGAACACGCCATCAAGACGGAGATCCTCCGAACCAGCAGAACCCTCGATGTGGATTACGATCTTGAGGTTGTTTTCGGCAATCTCCGAGTATAACTTTTTGCGTATACGGCCGCTTCGGAAAGAGACAAGTTTGTTGAACAGGAGAGCAGTGCGGTGTCGAGAACGGCTGCGAGCCGAGCTTCCAGACCTCGCGCATTTCTTTCCCGACGGAGGGGTTATCCACGATGTAATCGTACTTTTCGTAGAAGTAATCTCGCCATTGCTCAAGTGCAAGCTCGGCAAGGCCGTATGCGTGGGAATACGCGGAACTGCCGGAACTGTAGATATGCGGCACGGTGAGCGCCCAGAGTGAATCCTCGCTGTAGTCCATGTATTTGCGACGCATATCCTTCGCGATCCACATAACCTTTTCCGCATCGAGGTCTTCCGTTTCGTACACGAGTTTCTCGAATTCGGAAACGAACATGACGCCATAAAGGCTCATCGGCGCGAGAATGCGGAGCTTCCGTACCTTCCGCCTAAAGAGATCAAGGGGATAGGGGAGGCCTTCCTTGTTTTTCGCGTAGCGCGCGCGCCACTCGATGCTTGAGAACATCGTATCCATAAACTGGCTGTGCGTTTCCGCCCAGGCGTTCGACGCCGGCGGCCACTCGGTATTGAGGCAAGTCTCTTCCTGCTCGCTCGCAAGCCGGTCGGCGGCATGCCCGCCCTCATGGAAGAGGGTATTATGCCCCTGCTCGCCCGCACCCGGTTGGCCATAGACCACGTTACGAGTGAAATCGGCGGCACCGGGATAACGCTTGCCGCTTTCGAAATGCACGAGATCGGGGTAGTGGCAAAAACCGTGCGCTCGATCTTGTACCCACCGCCTCGAAAACTGACCTTTCAGTGTATGCAGCTTGGCTCCGTAACGCATTGCCAATAGGTCGAAAATCACTGCGCTCGTGCTTGGCTGGGTTGAGGATTCGGCGGTTCGATCCGATAGCCGAGCCTTCGGAGTTGCCGGATCATTCTTGCCGTGCGCGCTTGCTTCGACTTCTGGCTGACAGCGGGACCACGTTCTTCGTAGCGAACTCCCCGGTAGAGGATCAGCCAGGTCAGGCGACATAGTCGATGGGCAATGGCCCCGATCGCTCGATTGTGTCCCAGGTGCGGAACCGAACGCTGATACACAATTTCGAAGATGCTTCCTTTGGCTTTTACCGCGGCGTTCGCAGTCTGATTGCGTAAGCGCCGCATGTGGCGGTTGCCCCTTGGAGATCGGTGGCTATAATTCACCTCTGCGCTCTCCTCCCGGCCGGGTCAGGCACCGACCAGGGCCGCGCGAAACCCGTTCTCCAAGAAAGCAAGCCATACGTCGGCTGGGCCGTGGTTTCTCCGTGACGCACCGCGCTGGCCCAGAAACTCTTTCCGTCGGCGGTTGAGGTTCTTGCCGGCGACAGACAGGCTTCGGGCCGGGCCCCCGGAATGACAGGCTTGCCGCAGTATAGGCCGCCTCTAGAGATGCTTGTCGCGCGAACGCAGTCAGCTAGTCACCGGATTTTGCGGCGGATTTTTGGATCATTTCGACGTCGATGGTGATGTTCACATCATCGCCGACGACCACGCCTCCACTATCCAACTTGGCGTTCCACTTGACACCGTAATCCTGGCGGTTGATTTTGGTGGTCGCCGAAGCCGCTACACGCTGATTTCCCCAGGGATCTTTGGCGGGAGCGGTGAGGCCATCCACGTCGAACACAACTTCCTTGGTTATGCCACGAATGGTCAAATCGCCGGTGACGCGCAGTTTCCCGGGGCCGGCTTGTTCGACTTTTTTCGATTTGAAGGTCATGGTGGGGAAGTGGGCCACATCAAAGAAATGCTCGCTGCGCAACTCCTTGTCGCGGTCGGGTTCGCGGGTGTCCACCGTGTTCACGTCGATACTGACTTCAATGGTGGATTTCGTGACATCCTGATCGTCGAGCTGCATGGTTCCGCTGAGCTTGCTGAACGCGCCGCGCACCGTGGAAAGGCCGAGGTGACGCACGGCAAACTGCGCCGAGGAGTGCTGCGCATCAATTTGCCACGCCGTGGTGGCGGCTGCGGCAGGCAGCGAAAGCCCCGAGGCCATGCTTGCGAGGATTGCGATTCGGGAGACCCGAGTGAGGTACCGGTTCATTCTGACTTTCCTCCTTCATGAGTTGGATTTTGTATCTCGCCATACCACAATGCGCGAAATCCATTCGCTCCGTGGAAAGACACAAACCTATACCTCAATCCCAGAGCGCTGAAAGACTTGCTCTGCTTGCTCCTCTGCTCGGTCCAGCACATCCGTTGGCACTTCCGCATCGTTGTAGACGGAAGTCTTCAGCCGAACTCTTTCTGGCGCATCCCGGAGTCTTGCTCCAAAGATTCATGGCAGCAAAATCGCGAGAACCAGTTCAAACCGAAGCCCCTTCCCAAACGTCCTCACCATCATGGCGCGCACCGCGATGGCGCTAAAATGGTTCTGTCTGGTGGGTACCTTAATGCCGCAGAGAAGGCGAGCTTCTCATTTTCAGGTGACCGGATAAGCCCTCTTGCGTCAAAGAGATAGGATGAAAAATTACGCAGAGTTTCGCTTTTCTGCTTGTTCCCTAACCACTGGAACCTGTCCATGGAATGGACCTCTATTGTTCGTGACCCTGATCGCTACGGCGCAGGAAAAGACTCGATATTGGTCTCGTACATGAAGGACATGATTCATCGCATTCTCATCTGCGACTTGTCAGGGGAGACGACTGGCGAAGTGCCGATTCGGAATGATGAAACCGTTCGCCTGGTTGCCGGTTCGCGAGACAGCGACGAGTTGCTCCTCGAGACCGAATCGTTCACCGAGCCCATCGGAAGCGCAGAAGGTCGCTGACGCGCAAGGCCGCCCTCGCCGCCAAACCGCGCCTGTATCATTCATTATGCTTGCCTGCAGGCGTTCCGTCGGACCAATTTGTGACCGCGACTATGGACACAAGAATCGGTGGCAGCCCTTTCATTTGGGGTTGTTCCTTCGGAGAGTTCGGAGAGAAGGACCAATAAGGACTGGATATAACCGGCGAGCCCGGTGCGCCAGAACCCCAGTCTTTACCGTCCTTGACGCGAGTGTAGAACATTAGATGAGGCATGTTGTGGTCCCCTTCGTCGGTCAGATAGGCCGATTTCGACATCATGTAGGCCATAGCGCCGCTTTCGAGGTTCGGCAGTTGCTTATTCTCGAACGCCGGCTTGAGCGCCGAGACGATCTCCGCCTTGGAACGACCGGCCATCACCATCTTGGCGCGCAGATACTCGATCGGCAATATCGAACGCGCAGCCTGGGGGTTCAGACAC
>Ga0126378_10003333_pt1 | contig 12136 bp, 14 predicted proteins | sample PanSoiMetPlot_23_FD_92587 | JGI IMG/M metagenome (GOLD analysis project Ga0126378, IMG submission 92587) | Tropical forest soil microbial communities from Panama - MetaG Plot_23 | ecosystem: Environmental > Terrestrial > Soil > Tropical forest > Bulk soil | place: Panama | collected 2016-02-17
AGGTCGGCCTGCCAGCCGAAGAGGTAGCCGTGCGCTTCGAGCGCTCGGAGGCGCCGCAGGCGAACCTGGCCGTGAATGGGGTGCCAGAAGGTAACGCGCACGCTGCCGTCCTCTCCATCGGTGGAGCGGAGCGGGACCGTATCGTCAAAGATGGCGCCCCACGTAGCGTCCCTCTCCTGCGAGCCAGTGTTGGCCTCGGATACCTGCGCGGAGCCGCGCCCCTGCTGATAGAGCCGTACCGGGAATGGCCCCATGCCATTAGGCGGGTCTTCTATCCACTCCGCGAAGCCTGCGCCCTTCCGAGCTCGCGTTTCGCGCAGGAGGCGCACCATGATTTCGTTCCACCCGAGAAGCTGAAGGTGGCCGTCGATAAGCTGGCGGGCGGTCGGGCCGAAGCCGGGGGGCGGCGGCATGGCGCCAGGAGCGCCCGGCCCCCAAGCGCGCGAGGCGACGCCTCCGCCGAGGAAGGACGCGAGGGAAGGCAGCGGCCGAGGCGGAGTCACGGTAGGGGCTGCTCGGGGTGCGGCGGCGGCCACATGCGGCCCTGATAGCCCACAGCCGCAGGAATGCGCGGCCCCCAATAGGGCAGGCGCACGCTCGGGCGGAGCGCCACGACCGCTCCTACGTCGCTGCCATAGGCGCCAGCCGTAATACGAACCCGCGCGCTCTCGCCCGTATCGTTGATGCGGTGCTGTAGGTCGAGCACCAAGTCCTTCAGGTCGGTGTAGCGCGGGTCGAGGCGGTACTTGCCGCCGCTGGCGCGAGCGATGCCATTCACGGGTAGCAGCGTCGGGCTGACCTGAGCGGGGTCGAGCGTGAGCAGAGAGCGCGCCGGGTGGGCTTGGCTAGTCGAGGCGAGGTAGGCCGGTGTCCCGCTCGCGGCGGGCTTGTGCTCGGCTTCAAGGCTTCCATCTTATTGCGCGGCGCCAGCGCCGGTAACGCCGTGCAAGCTGAACCTCGAAGCGTCGTAGCAGTCGCCGCCGGAGCTCTGCCCACACTGATAGGGGCCGCTTACTCCGAAGAAACAGGGGGCGGCCACCGAGCGCAGGAGCATGACCGGCTCGCCCATTCCCCGCTCGCGGTCCCGAATGCCGTCGAACCAGTCGCCTAGCTTGTCCAGCCAGTCGCTCAGGTCCGAGAGCGAGGGGAACTCCATCGACTCGTTGCCGATCTGCCCGCGCACGAGGCGGTTCGGGTCGGCCGTCTTGACTATGGTCCATTGCCACCCGATCTTCACGGCCGTAGCCATATCGGGGGCAATGCTCAGGATGAAGTAGAGCGCCGCGTCGTCAAACTTGTAGGGCTCATTTACGTCATTGAGCAGGACGCGCAGAAGCTCTAGCTCGGTCTGGCTGGCAGGCGGGGTGAGCGTCATAGCGGGAGCATAGAGGCGAAGCCCAGCCCGAGGCCCGCAGGCACTAGCTGGACCGGACCAGCCGCCGGCGTGCCGAAGGCGGCGGCAGCGAAGCAGATGATCGCCAGAATGAGGAGCACCAGTCGAATGATCCACCACGCCGAGTAGGTGCGCGCGGGAGCGGAAGCGGGCGTAGCCATCTATTCCTCCTTCGCTGGCTGTATGAGAATGGGCAGGAGCCAGAGCGGAGGGAGCTCGGGCCTCGGCGGGTCGGGCGGCGGCTCGCTTACGTCGCTGAGCGCCGCAGCCGTGCAGGGGGCGCGCGGCGCCTGGCCGCGCGGTATCGGAATGCTTGGGTCGCCTGCGGTGGGCGGCGGCATGGTCATAGCTATATCTGCGAACGCCGCTCCTGCACGGCTTGGGTCACGGTGACTCGGCCAGCCGCCGCGCCTGCGATAGCTTGGAGCTCCGCCTCGGTCGTCGCGGCCTGAGCCATAGCGATGAGCTCGGCGGCAGGCATCGTCGCCTCGGGCTTCTTCGGCGCCGCTGCGGGCTGCGCGGGGGCCGCTGGCTGGCTCGGAGCGGCGGGCGCGGCGGGCTGCGAGGGCGCCCCTGCGGGCGTAGCGGGCTCTTGGACAGGCGCCTCGCCTGAGTCCTCGGGCTCTTCTACCACCTTGGGCTGCTCAATCTCGGCGCCCTTTACGGGGGCGCTGGGCGCCATAGCGAAGCCGTAGCGCCGGCCAGGGGTGCGAACCCCCGAGCCGACCTCTACTTCGTCGCCCTTCGTGGGCGCTCGCCCTGCCAAGTTGATAGGCATAGCTTGTCCTCCTTCAGCCCGTAGGCGCGAGCTTGACGATCTCCTCGGCCGCCTCGTGCATGAGGCGCTCCGCCTCGGAGAGGAGCAGCGAGGCTCGCGCCACAACGTGCCCCGGAGCCGGGGCGGGCGCGGGCTCTGGCTCGGGCTGCGGCTCGGGGGCTGGCTCCGGCGCGGGCTCGGGCGCTGGCCCCGGAGTAGGCGCAGGCGTCGGCTCGGGGTCGGGGCCGGGAGGGGCTGGCTGCGGGCTCGGCTGCTCCCAGACCTCGCCCGTAGCGCGCTGCACCACGGGCGCCGCCGAGTAGCGCTGGACAATCGTCATGGCAGGATCACCTTCTGGACGCACTCTTCTGGCGCGCAGAAGACGCCGCGCCGCGTCCGAGCGATTACCTGCTGAGCGATGAGGCGGCTCATATCGCCGGGGAAGGCGTCCACGCGGAGGTCGTGCTTTACGAGCTCCACGAGGTACTGCGCTGGCTGGATGAGGAAGACCGTAATGTTCGGGTTGACCGGGCAGCCCCGATAGCTGTACGTCTTCTGCCCCACGCGAATGCTGTAGCCGTCGTAGTAAATGATGGTCGAAATCTGGCTGATCGGCGCGTAGGGCGTGGCGTTGATATTGAAGGCCGCCATCGCCTCCTCAAGCCCGAAGCGCGCCTGCGTCGGCGCCAGCATGATGCTCGGCACGCGCGGCAGGCCCGTATCGGTCTGGGTGTCCGAGGCCGCGTCCTGCAAGGCTTGGCGGAGCGTGTCGTGCCACATAATGCGCTGGTCGGTGCCTGGCGGGTAGCCGAAGGTCGTACCGTCCGTCACATTCTTGGCGGGGTAGTTGTAGGAAATTACCGGCCAGAGGTGTAGGTGGTTGAGCAGGGCGTTGTAGCCCCTGCCGAAGCCCTCGGAAGCCTGCGTCGCCTCCCAAGTCTTGTCCCACTCCACCATATCCTCGGTCCACTCGAAGCCAGCGGTGTACGTGTAAAGCTGCACCATCTGGCCGACCGCCCATTCGCGGGCGCCGAAGACGACCTCTTCGCCCTCAATGTGGTCCAAGAAGACCACGTTGGCCTGCGTCGTGAGCCCGCCTACGTTCACGGTTTCGGTGAAGTTGGCGTCCACGATGCGGCGGTAGGCAGGCGTATAGAGAATGGGCACCGCCTCGCGGCCCACTTGGAGGTCAATTACGGTCTTCTGGACGTAGGCGTCCAAGTGCGGCGGCGTGGTGAGTAGCTCGCCTGCGGCGCCCTGCGCTTGGCTGGCAGAGGGGCCGAGGAAGTCCTTGAGCTTGAGCCCGCCGGGGCGGAATACGGGGCGGTCCATGAGCTCGCCGAAGGCGAAGCGCATATCGACCTTGTGCTCGCGGCCGTAGACGCCGAAGTCCTCGCGCACATGGCGCTCGGGGAGGAGGGCATTGCGAGCCAGAATGTCGGGGGTGGCGTAGACAGTAGCGCTCATGGCAGGCCCCCTATACGTTCCACTGCGGTAGCTGGCGGAACCAGATACAGCCATTCGCGTCCTTCGCCAGCACGACCTTCCCGATGGGATTGCCAGTAGCGACCTCCGTGAGCCAGCGGTTCGCCGGGTCGTAGTACACCAGCGCTCCTCGCACGGCGAAGGGGTCGGCGGGGTTTAGCTGGGTGGTTTCGTAGGTCGCGCCGTCCGTCTGAAGAATGATCTCCTGATCGACGGCGGTTTGGAGCTTCGGCACGGATACGTCCATGCCGTGGAAGCCCTCATAGACGCAGTAGTCGCCCTGGTTGACGATATCGGCGGCGGGCGCAATTACGCGCACGCTCTGGCCGTCGTCGCTCTTGCGGCCCGCATTCGCTGGCAGGCCCGTCATGGTGCCTGTGGTCATTCGCTCTTCTCTCCTCCTGCTACTGGCCGATAGCGGCCGTAGTCAGGCCGAATACGGACATATCGGGTCCAGCCGAGCCCTGCGCGCCGCGCGCAGCCGGCGGGTTCGGGGTGCCGCTCGTAGTAGCGAGCTCAAGCGAGGCCTTCCACGTATCGGTCTGCTTGAGCTCGCCGAGGTAGGCCTTTACCTGCTCGTCGGTATCCATCTCGCGGTCGCCCACGGCCTGCAAGCCGTCGCGGGCGAGGAGCGGCGCCAGGGCAGCCGGCGCCATCTCCCCTGCCACGCGCTGGAAGAGCGGAGCGAGCACGGTCAGGCGGAGCTTCGCGTAGCGCTCCTCGGCCTGATCCCCGCGAGCTCGCTCGGCCTGAGCAGCGGCCAGGAGCTCGCCCTCGGCCTTGCCGCCGTAGAAGGCGCGCAGCGTGTCGAGCACGGCCACGGCAGAGTTGCGCCGGGTGTCGAGCGCGGCCAGATATGCGGGTAGCTCGGCTACGGGCGTATTCGTGCTGGCAGCCATCTCGCCTGCGACCCGCGCTCCTACGTTGAGCTCGCGCCAGCCGGGGTCATGCGCCGCTGCGTCGCTGGCGAAGCTCGGGGCGTCGTGCAAGGCGACGGCGGCTTGGATCAACTCGCTACGTTCCATACTGCGTCCTCCTCCTTCGGGGGGCTTGTCCTTGGGTCGGTCGCTGTCGGCAATCTCCCCGAAGGCGACCACGCGCGCCGAGCTCATGCCAGCGCGGTCGAGGGGAGCCCAGTCAATGCTGAGGGGCTCCAAGTCCACTACGGTGCGCCCCTTCAATACGGGGCGGGTGAAGATACTCGGCTGAGTCACGCGGCCTGCGCGAATCCAGCGCTTGAGCGAGGCGGCGTCGGGGTCCACGTAGCCCCTGAAGAGGGCCTTATTGTCCTGCCATGCGGCGCCGATCCAGTGGGTTACGGGCGGGCGGAACTCGGAGCCCAAGTCCTCCTCGCGCTGGTGGCCCATGACTCCGGCGAGGCTCTTCTGCTCGACGTGGCTTACGAGCTTCTGCAAGGCCTCGGCCGTGTAGTCCCACCCCCTGCTGCTCTTGCCGGGGGCGACCTCGATCACTACTTCGAGGGGGTCGCTATCGCCCGCCTTGAGCGCCTCATACTGCGCCTGACTGACTGCTTGGCTCAGCGGAATGTCCGAGGCCTTGAGCTCGCCTGCGACCTGAGCGCAGAGGTAGGCCCTAGTCATTGGTGGCGTAGGGGCGGCGGCGCGGGGGCTGCGCTGGGGCTGGCTCCGGGAGGGGAGCGAAGGAGCGAGCCCCCGGCCCGCTGGTGATACCGCCAACGCCGTGAGTAATAGGCGGGAGGTGAGCGTCGCGGTGGACGATCAGGTTCGGAGGGGCCGGCGGCGGCTCATGCGCCGAGGCGGGCGGGTGGTTGCGGCTGCCAGGCTCATAGGGGAGGAACTGGCCGTTCCGTGCGCGCGGCTGGCTCGCGCGGTAGTAGACCCCGCTCATTTAGGGGCATAGCTTCGCGCTCGCGCGGAGGCGCGCTCAAGAGTTGCGGGGTTACACGCGCAGCGCTTCGAGCTCGCTCTTGAGAGGCTCGGGCATTATTCGGGCGACCGGGGCCTTCAAGAAGTCCTTGAGCTCCTTATCACTGTGCCCGCTGAAGACGAGCCTTAGCTCCTCCAAGGTGCTCACTTGGTGCCCTTTGTACCAAACGTCCCACGTATGCAATTTAGGCCAATCGGCGTTGTAGGGGTCGTCGTCAAGGCTCATAGCATTGTCGGCGCGGGCTGGGAGGGGAAGGCTCGGCTTGCTAAGGGCTCGCTGCGCGTCGCCGTGGATGGTCGATTTCGGTTCGCCGGTGTCCCGCTCGGGGGCGGGCATGTGCTCGGACGCAAGGCTCTCATCATGGCATATAGCGCTCGCGCTCGGGGGTTCGCGGCAGGCGCTTCCCTTCGAGCAAGTCCTTAGCCGTAGGGAGGTCGCGCACCGAATGGCCCGCGCCTACGTTGGCCGGCGTAGGCCCGCCGAAGACGACGAACTCGCACTCCTCCTTACAGCCAGTGCCCGATTTCATAGTCGAGAAGATGCGCTCGCGCGGAATGGTGACGGCTTGCATGGTCTTGTAGGAGCCGCTGGTGAAGCGCGTGCTGACCTCCCACGAGTAGGAGAAGGAGGAGATGGGCTGTAGCTTGATGTTCGCCGCCTGCACCACGGCGCCGTCTGCCGAGGCGGGAATGCCAGCCGCCGCCGCCTGCTTCGCGCTCGTAAAGCCAGCGCCCCGGTAGGCGGTCACCTCGGTGATGCCCTGCTTTACGAGGTCGGCTTGGGTGTTGTCGTAGACGGCCCGCGTGAAGGCGCGGTAGCCGGCGCCATGCTCGGCATACTCGTCCTGCGCCCGCTTGTAGGCCTGGCGGCGGCTGAAGTGGGCGGTACGGGCCTCATTCCCGAGTTTGAACTCCTCCTTCGCGGCTATCTGCAAGGCGAGCGAGGTGCTGTTGTCGTCGGCGCTCGTGACCGCCCATTGGTGGACCATATCGTTAGCCTGCGCGTAGGTGCCGTCGCGCATGATCTTGTCTATCTGCGGCTGCGGGAACCCTGCTTTGTGGAGTATGTCCGTAAGCTCGGCCTCCGTCTTCGGGTACACGCCTCGGAAGCTGTACTCGCCCGGCTGCTTCAAGTGGGTGCGCCAGATCGTCGGAAACTGCTTCTGCGCCACGAGGTCGCGGAAGGCGGGGTCGAGCACGAGGCGGTCGGTGAGCTCGTTGGCTATGCGGTCTTTGTACTGGCCTGCGGTAGCGTTGCCCTGGCCGTCATTGAACCAGGCGGCGCCCTTCGCGTACTCGGCTACGGGGTCCAGCGTCGGGTCTGGAATGCGCGTGGGCTCATGGTTGCCCATGTTCGCCTGCGGCTTCGGCTTGCGAGCTCGCGTGGCCTTCGGCGGGACCACCTTGGGCGGGCTTACTGGCCCGAGCAGGCCCGCCTGGTCGAGGCCCTGCACCCAGGTCTGAAACTCGGGGGGGCCGGGAGAGCCGACCGGGTCGTTGATCCAGTTCTCTAGCGACCTGACCTGAGCGCTCGGGTCGTCGTACACGGGCAGGACGGCGCAGCGGCAGTTGGGGTGCGCCGAGCTCGGCTCCATTCCCTTCGGCCAGAAGTTCTCGCCCGAGATAGGGTCCACGAAGCCCGGCGCGCCTTGGCTGAGGCGCTCACAGATCGGGCAGGGGTAGGCAGCATTCGAGCGGCGCCAGATCACCCCGAGGTAGAAGGGCGAGCGCGAGTTGACCGCTATGCTGCCCTCGCGCCCCGCCGTATTGATCTCGGTCCTGGCCACGCGCACGCTCTGATAGCTGAGGGCGCCGTCCGCCTTGCCGGACCAGCCGAGGGCGCGCTTCTGCGCGGCGCTTATCGGCTTGAGCCCTACCACGCCGTACTCGGGGTGGCGGGCGACGATGCCGTCCAATTCCCGAGCGAGGTCGCGGGCGCTCTGGCCGCTAATCACGGCCGTCTGTATGGCTCGGCTCATGCTGTCGTTGAAGCCAGCGGTCGAGCCCCACACCTTCTCGCTCAGGAGCACCCCGTTCTTTCCCGCCCTGGCGTAATAGCTCAATGCTTCGCTCTCCTTGAGGCCGAGCATTGAGATGGAGTGGCCGCCGTTGGTGTAGGCGTCGAGGTAGTCGGCGTGTACGTCGCCCGTACTGAGGCCCGTGTTGTAGGCGAGCACTATGCCGTTGCGGGTGGCCGCCAGCGTTTGAGCGCTTATGTTCTGGCGGTAGGTGTCGAGGTTGACCCGAATCTCGTCGTACCACGCCCGCGTAGCTGGCCCGCGTATGACCTGGCGGCCCTGCGCGTCCATTGCCGCCAAGTCGTAGGCCATGTCCGACACGGCCTTCCCGTAGGCTTGGCTTATTGCGCTGACCGTGACGGCCTCTTCGTCTAGCCACTCCTGTCGCGCGTCGAGGAGGGCTTGGTTGTAGGCCGCCTGGGTGGGCGAGGGAGCGAACGGCATTAGCTCAGCGCAGTCGGGGAGGGCTGGCGAGGCACGCTATGCGGTGACCGCTCGGGGCAGGCCCGGTGAGGGTAGTCGTATGCGGCTTAGAGCGGCGCCCGTGTCCCGGTCGAGCCGGGCCTGTGCTCGGCGCCAGGCTCCCATTTTATGCGGCGGTGCCGTTCGCCGTGCCGTTTGCGGAGGGCGCCGTAGGCGTTGTCTGGGCGCTCTGGACGGGCAGCCCATTCGCCCTTAGTAAGGCCTCAAGCTGCGAGCCAGGAGCGCCCTGCGGGGGCGGAGGCGCGCCTACGTTGGCAGCCGTGTCCAAGAACTCCAAGCCTTCGAGAATGCGGCGCTGCTCGTCGGTCTGCTCCTCGGGGTTGGTCCATTCCAGCATGGCCGGGATGAAGGGGCGCAGGTACTCGTTCGCGGTTTCCACGCTCACGATATGGGCGTCGATAGCCGCGATGAAGGCGTCGATGAGGGCCTTTAGCGTATTCGCCAGCGCTTGCTCGTCCCTCGGGTTGACCTCCGGCCATTCGAGGTCGCAGTCGTAGGCCCCGAGGTCGGGGAAGAGCCCGACCCGCGCTCCCATGCTGAGGTACATAGCGGCTATCTCTTGCATGGGCTCCGCAAGCTGTAGGCGCTTGCGGTGGACCTTCTTGGCGAAGGGAACCTGCTGCTCGCTCACCGAGGCCTTCGAGCTCGCGACTGCGGTGCCGAAGATGAACTCGGGAGTCTCGGATACCTGCACGATCTGGAAGAAGAGGAGCTCAAGGAGCGTCTGCACGCCAGCCGTACCGGGGTCGGCCGTAATGTAGAGGGCGTCCTCCTCGGGGCCGTTGAGAATGATGACCTCGCGGCCTTGGAAGTTGATCGGCTGGCCTGCCAGCGCCTCGGGGAAGTTCTGGCGCAGGAACTCCACGCGGTCGCCCACTCGAAGCTTGATCTTGGGCTTAGCGAATAGCTGGATGCCGCCGAGCCCCGTAAGCAGGGTGTCGTGGTAGGCGCGGAAGAGGGCGTCCAGCGGCTCTAGGTCGCTCGTGCCCCAGAGGGCGTCCTCCTCGGCCTCGTTGCGAAGCTGGACTATCGGAATGAGGCCCCACGGGTTCGGCTGGCGCAGGCCCTCGCCGCCGTAGCGCTGCTCGGCGTCCGGCGGGGCGTGCTGGCCCTCCGGGAGCTTGAGCGTGATCTGCTCGGGCTCGATGCGCTCTACGAGCAGGTAGGGCTCCTTGAGCTCCGAGTCGCGGGGCGGGGTCACGTAATGGTGTACGTCGAGGTACAGCCATTCGCCCGAGATAGGGTCGAGCTCGGGGAATACTCGGTCGGGCCGTAGTAGCTTGAGGTTGAAGGTGCTCTGCCGCTTGTCGAGGCGGTTGGTATCCCGCGTGATCCGCACGAAGGCGTCGCCGTCGCGGAAGCTATTACGGGTAGCGAGGTAGAGGCGCGCGAGCCAGAGCTCCCACTGGTCTTGTAGGAACTCCTGCGCGTCGGGGGCGTCCTCTACGGGCGAGGGCGTAGGCACGCCAGTGAAGCCCGAGGCGGCGTTGATGATCGGGCGGGCGAAGCCAGCGCCGAGGCGGTAGGGCGGGAGGCGGTTGTAGAAGAGCGCTCGGGTCTTGGCGTAGTTGGGCTGGCTTACGTCATTGAGGGCGTAGGTGGGCCACCAGGAGGTAGCGGCGACTACGGGCTGGCGCATGGGCTGGTCGGCCAAGCCCTGCTCGCCAGCAGCGCGAGGGGCGGCTCCGGCGGGCAGTATGAGCTCGCCAGCGCCCCGCGAGGAGGGGTGGCGCCAGAGCCCGCCGAGGCGCTCGCGCAGGGAGGGCATTAGCGACGGCCCGGCGGCCGAGGCGGAGGCGCGAGGCGGGCTTCGAGAACAGCGAGGCGGGCTTCTTGGGCGCGTATCTTCATCACCAGCAGGGGAATGATCTGATCGGCTACGTAGCCCGTATCGCGCACTACGGACTTGAGGGCGGGCTGCTCCTGCATATCCTCAAGCACGAAGCCGAACTGCCCCTTGGGTTCGAGGACTTCTGGCAGGGGGCCGTCCTCGCGCGGGTTGTAGCTGGCGGGTATGTCGAAGCGCACCGGGCGGAGAGCGTCGAAGGCGCGACCCGCTTCGTCCTCCCCGAGCGGCTCTATGTTCTCCTTGAATGCCCGCGAGCTTTGATTGACCCAATTCTTCCCGTAGGCGTCGTTCCACGCCGTTTCGTCCTGGCTCACGAAGTCGGGGCCGTGCCCGCCCGCGTGGATGCGTACGGACCAGCCGCCACCCGCGTAGATCGAGTAGCCCGCGTTCGACTGGTTCTTCTGGTTCTTGATCCAGTAGCGGCCGTCCATGTTGCCGAGCGTGTTGTGCTCGCCGTGGCTCTTGGCAGCGTAGGCGTTGTTGCCCTCGGCTGGGGTAAGGAAGAGGGAGTCGCCCTCGGCCTGGGTCAAGTAGAGCGGGTCGGCCTCGGCTTGGGTCAGGTAGTCGGGTATGGCGGTCGGCCAGCGCGTGCCCGGCGCGGCCTGCGCGCCAACCATCGTCATACGGAACGAAGGGCCGATCCACCCCGCCGCCGTCTCGACCACGGTCTGCACCGTGATTTGCGTAGGAGCGTGGCCGCCCGAGGCGAAGAAGTAGAAGAAGGAGCCGCTGACGCCGACCTCGGAGCACATATCGGCGCGGCTCGGGTTCCATATCTTGCTGAGCGTCTGCCAGTGGTAGTTAGCCGTTGCCCAGGTCAGCACGCCGACGACGGTGCCCGGCCCCTGCCCCGAGCCAGCCGCCGCGCGGGTGATCGTAACAATGGCCGAGCCGGTGCCGGTCATCTCGAATGCTTGTACCCACTCGTTGGCCCACGCGCCCGAGGCGAACCAGAGGCCGCGCCCCGCGCCGCCCGCTACGTTGCTCCATATGTGGGTAGCATCCGCGTCGCTCTGCTTGGTGAGTAGCGCGCCCTGCCCGCCGCCGAGCGGCACGCCTATCTGCGGGAGCCAGGCTACGTCCTGATCGACGGCGGTTACTTTAGTCAGCACCTCGTTGGTATTGCCCCCTGGCGGGACGCCTGCGCCTGCGATGAAGGTAGGCAGGACGGGGTGGCCGATAGGAGCGACCGTACCGGGCGGGGCTTGGGTGCGACCTTCGGGAGCTTGGGTCATGGCTTGCCCTCCATAGCGGCTAGGCGCGCTTCGAGCTCTTGAATCTTGGCGACAGCGAGCGCGAGGACGCTGCCCATATCAACCCCGAGCGTATTGCTTGGGTCGCTGCATTGCACTACCACGCTGGCGGGGCTGTCCTCGGCTATGAACCCGAGGCTCTCCTGCCCGAAGCGAGAGAAGCTCACCGGCCGCAGCGCCGCGAGGTCGCGGCTGGCCTCGGCTGGCGCGAGCTCGCGGATATCCTGCTTGCTCTCGCGCGAGGACTTGGTGACGAAGCCGTAGGCCGAGATGCTGGGCTTACTGATATCGGCGGCGGTCTGCGTCCCGCCGGCGCTGTCGTTTGTCCAGCAGCGGATCGTGCCGAAGCCCGTAATGTCGAGATAGCTCGGGTGGCCCGAGACAATGTTTCCGCCCCCGCCGCCCCAATAGATCGAGCCGCCGCTGTTCATCTGGCCGCCGCCCCTGCTGAGGTAGGCCCCCAGGTCGGTCAGCGTGGCAATGTCGCCAAGGTTCGCAGAGCCGTAGATAAGGCGCGGGCGGATCGAGGCGTAGCGGAACTGGATGCCGCCGCCGCTGTCGGCCCCCGACTCCATACCGTCGCCATTAGCGAAGGCGTAGCCGCCACCCTGCCCCGAGGAGGTAGGCAAGACGATGCGGGAGCCCCAGCCGAAGTCCTGATCGGCGTCGGTCGCCTTGACGAGCGGCGCGCCTGCCAGCCCGCCAGGCGGCAGCGTAGCTACTGGCGCGGGTATCCACGCCACGTCGTAGTCGGCGGGGCTCGCCTTGCCCAGCACCTCGCCCTGCGCGCCCGCTGGCGGCAGGCTGGGCGGTACGGGCGAGGTAGGCAGGACGAAGGCGCCCGCAGGAGCGGTCGTACCGGGCGGGGCTTGCGCGAGCGCGCTAGGAGCGGTCGGCTGGGTCATGGCTTGATCCCTGCCGCGTCGAGGCGCGCTTCGAGCTCGCGTATCTTCGCCACCAGTATCGGAATGATGCTGTCAGGGCAGTAGCC
>Ga0126378_10003334_pt1 | contig 12129 bp, 7 predicted proteins | sample PanSoiMetPlot_23_FD_92587 | JGI IMG/M metagenome (GOLD analysis project Ga0126378, IMG submission 92587) | Tropical forest soil microbial communities from Panama - MetaG Plot_23 | ecosystem: Environmental > Terrestrial > Soil > Tropical forest > Bulk soil | place: Panama | collected 2016-02-17
CGTCGTCCTACCTGGGTGTGGGCGGGGGCGCGGACTCGGCGCTGAACTCGGCCTGCCACGGAGCCGGCACCGTGATCTCCGATTTCGCCAGCAAGGGCATCTCCGGGCCGGACCCGTTGCGCCGGTCGACCCTGCGGTTCCGTTACGACGGCGCCGCGCCCACCGACGCCGAGCAGCTCGACGACAAGGGCGTGAACGAGGTTCTCGGGGTCCTGGTGAAGGGCGGGCTGGTCCGCCCGGTGGCCAGGATGCGTCCGTTCGCGGTCCTGCACTGAGGAGTTCTGGTGACCGCAGGCTGGACCGTGCAGGGCGAGAGGTGGCGGCTGCTGGCGCCGGACGGCGCCGTGGTCGTTCACCTGAAGCCCGGGCCATTGGGCGTGCGCCGGGCCGGCGCGCGCCTGCGGTCGCTGGCGCCAGGCACGCCCGTGGTCCTGCTCGACGGCCGGCCCGGCGGGAAGATCCGCGCCCGCAGGGCAGCCGCCACCGGCGCGGTCGCCGTGGACCGTCAGTACGTCGCCCTTCCGTCGCTGAGCAGGGCGATCGTCATGGCCGAGGACTGCCCTGCCGCCCTCCGGTGGGCGTTCCGCTCGGTGGTGGCTCCGCCGCCGGGGACCACCTGGGCGCACGCGCTCGTCGACGCGGCGGTGAGGTTCCTGCGCCGGCGCCCGGCGGTCGCCGGCTGGCTGGCCTTCGGGCGGATAGTCGTGGGGAGGCGGGGGTGAGCGCCCCGGCCCGGCCCGCGGCGGTTCAGGCGGAGCCGGTTCAGGCGGAGCCGGTTCAGGCGGAGCCGGTTCAGGCGGAGCCACGGCGGGCCGTCCCGCCTGGCGACGGGCAGCCCTTCGCGGGGCTGCTCACGGCGATGAACATGCCGGGAAGTGCGGCCATCCTGCTCAACGGATCGCGCGACCCGAACTCCGGCCTCACCGTGCTGCTGATTCCGCCGGACGCGGGAGAACCGCGGCTGGCGGTGAAGATCGCGACCACCCCCGCCGCCGCCGCCGTCATCGAAGGCGAGGCGCGACTGCTTACGGGCCTCGAGCGGCTGCGGCTGCCGCGGGTGGGCGGGACCCTGCCCCGCCACCAGGGCGCCTACGACGTGGACGGATTGCTGGCCGTGGCGTCCACCGTGGTGCCCGGCGTGCCGATGAGCACCGGCTACCACTCGTTCCGGCAGACAGCCCGGCCCGGCCGGGTGCGTGCTGACTTCGCCGCGGCGGCGGGCTGGCTGGCCGGCCTGCACGCCGACAGCATGGCGGCCCGGGCGCCCCTCTGTTTGCTCGACGGTGCGGGTGAGCGCATTCTCGCGCGCTGGCCAGACCTCGAGTGCGCCCGCACCCTGGCCGGGCAGGCCGGCGCGGTCGGCGACCGCCTCGCCCGCGCCAGCACCCCCCGGACCATCGTGCACGGTGACTTCTGGGCCGGGAATCTGCTTGTCAGCGACGGGGCTGTCAGCGGCGTCGTGGACTGGGCGGCCGGCGAACTGTCCGGCGAGCCGCTGCGGGACGTGGCACGGTTCGCGCTCAGCTACTCGCTTTACCTGGACCGGCACACCCGGCCCGGCCGGCCGGTGGCCGGCCACCCCCGGCTGCGCGCGGACGGCTGGGGTGCTGGGATCCGCTATGCGATCGCGGGTGAGCACTGGTACGGCCGGGTTGTCCGTGACTTCGTCGCCGGCGCGCTGACCCGCCTCGGAGCGCCGGCCTCGCTGTGGCGCGACGTGCTGCTGGCAGGCATCGCCGAGGTTGCGGTCACCGCCGACCACCCGGAGTTCGCCGCGCACCACCGTGACCTGCTGCTGCGGCTTACCGGTGAGGTGAGGCCGTGACCGGCCCGGGCGACTCACCAACTCGCATCGCGACCGACGACACGGTGGTACTCCTCCCCATCCTCCCGGACAAGCTCTCCCGGAGCATCGCCACCGACGACACGGTGGCCTTTCCGCCGATCAGGGATGAGACGCCGGCCGCCGCGCACGGGCTGCCGGGCTCGGGCGGGCTGCCGGGCTCGGGCGGGCTGCCGGGCTCGGGCGGGCTGCCGGGCTCGTCGAGCGCAGCGCCCGACACGGAGGCAGCACCGGCCACGAGCGCGCCGCCCCGAGGCGCGGCCACGGGGGCACTGCCAGCCCCGGGGGAACCATCTGCCACGCGGGCACCGGCGGGCACGAGTGCACCAGCAGTCATGCCGGACGTGCGGCCAACCGCGAGGACTGAGGCGGCCCTGGCCGCCCTGTCGGCCTTGGCAGCCCCCCCGGCCACAGGGCCCAGGCCGGCCACAGAAGCCCCGGCCAGAGAAGCCCCGGCCAGAGAAGCCCCGGCGGGAAGCGCGGCAGCCACCGTAGGCGCTCCGCCGACCCCTGGCGCCACAGACGAACCTTCAGCCTCAGCCACACCGCAAGCCTCGCATGCACCTCCGGCTACGAAGGCCGCACCGGCCTCGGATGCGCCCCCGGAACCGGCGGCACCCCCGGGTGCGGAGGTGCCGGCGGCTCGGCCGCCGTTCCGGCACCGCCGGGCCAACGTGGTCCACGTCATGATGGCCATCGGAATGTGGGCCCTGCCGATGCTGCGGCCCGCCGGGCCCGGCAACACCGGGCCGGTAGACCTGATCCTGGTGGTCGCGGTAGGCACAGCCCTGCTGTGGGTGGCGAGCCATCACCACATCGTCCGGTTCCCGTACGCCCTTCCGGTCGGGCTGTCCATCCTCGCCGGGACACTGGCCAGCACGGTCGCCTACGCGGGCGGGTACGGCGGAGTGGGCGGCGGCCTGCTGGCCACGACCCAGGATGCGTTCATTCTGGCCTGGGGCCTAGCGGTCGCCAACGTCGGCCGCGAGCCCGCGGGGCTTCGGTCCATGAGCCGGGCCTGGGCGATCAGCGCCAGCTTCTGGGCAGCCGTGATGATCATCGGCGTGCTCGGGCACATCTCCGCGTTGTCCGGTGTCACGGCGCGAAATGGCGTCAGGGCCGCGTTTACCCTCGGCGACCCGAATCTGGCCGCGGACTACTTCGTTTGCTCGCTGCTTGTCCTGCGGGCGGTGCGGTATCCGCGGAAGACGTGGCTCAGATGGGGCTGCTGCCTCCTGATCCTGACCGCGATTTTCTTCACCGGCTCCAACGGCGGCGTGCTGGCGCTGCTGATCGGCACCGCCTGCGGCGTGGTCTTCAAGCTGGCCCGCCGCCAGGGAGGTGCCGCTGCGGTACTCGTGGCCACCGGGGTCCTGCTCATGGGAACCGCCGTGGTTCCGCTGATCAACGTGCAGTCGATCGTGATGAAGGCGCAGGGGAGCATCCCGATCTTGCGGGACTCCATCGGCCGCCAGGCTGAGAGCAGCGGATCACGCAGCCAGATCTTGTCCGAGACCAAGAAGCTGTGGTTCACCGCCGACACCCCGCTCGGTATCGGGCCGAACGGGACCAAGTCCGTGTTCCAGCAGCACGGGTTCTCCTATGTGAAGAGCGCCCACGACGACTACTCCGCCGCGGTGCTCGAACGCGGCCTGCTGGGTGGGGTAGCCCTGGCTTTCCTCGCGGTCATGGTCGCCGTCCGCTGTAGACGGATCGCGACGCGCCCCTTGCGCCCCGCCTTCGCGGAGATCGTCCCCCGCCCGGAATTGCTTGGCGCGTCGGCCATCGCCGTGTTCTTTTCCGCGATGTTCTACGAGATATTGCACTTCCGGCACGTGTGGGCGCTGTTCGGCCTCGTCGCGGCCGTGGACTTGTGGGGCAGGACCGACCGTGACGGCGACAAGCCAGACCGGCGCGGGCTGCCCGGCCTGTCCCGCGTGCTCTTCCCCCGGAAGCCGGCTTTCCTGGTGCCGGGCCGGCACCGGGATACCGCGACGGGGGTTCCCCGAACCTCCCGTTTCGCGGCCCGCGTGCCGGCGGTCCTGACGGCCAACGTCGCGGCCCGCATCGTCGCCCTGGTCGCGCTCACGCTAGCGACCGTCCTGGTGGCCCACGCCGGGGGGCCGAAGCTGCTTGGCGAGCTTGCCCTCCTGCGGGTGCTGCCCGGGCTGGCGGGGGTGCTTGTGAGCTGCGGCCTGCCCACCGCCATCCCGTACTTCCTGGCGGGACGCGACCGCGTCACCGGGCCCCGGCTGAAGGTGACGCTCATCGTGCTGACGATCGCGGGCGCGTTGCTGGCCAGCGCCTGCTGGCTGGCGCTGACCCCGCTCATCCACCGGCTCTTCTTCCACTCGTGGCGGGCTGGCGTGGTGGTCGCCTGTGCCGTGCCCGTGTGCAGCCAGCTGTTCGTGGCCGCAGGCAAGGCCTTCTTGCAGGGCGAGAACGACATGCGTGGCGCGAACTACGCGATCGCCGCGGAGGAAGCGGTGTTCCTGCCGGTCTACCTGGCCGCGCTGCCGTTCCTCCATGGCACGGCGCTGCTGATGGTCGCGCTTGTGGGCGCCGATGTCCTGGTCGCGGGCGCCATCGCGATCCGCCTGGCCAGGCGCGGTTTCCTGCGGCGCTGGGCCAGGCCCGATCCCGGGCTCGCGGTCAGGGTGTGCAAGTACGGCCTGCGCGGCCAGGTGGGGGGCATCTTCACGCTGCTCAACCTGCGGCTGGACGTGGCCATCTTGGGCGCGCTGGCAGGCCCGGGGGTCCTGGGCGTGTACGCGGTCGCGTCCAAGTACGCCGAACTGCTGCGGCTGCCGGGACTGGCGGTCACCTATGTGCTCTATCCGCGGCTGGCCAGCCGCTCGTCCGCCGAGGCGAGCCGGCGCGTCGTCACGCTGCTGCCCGGTGCGTTCGCCCTCACCGTGCTCGCCGCGCTGCCGCTGGCGGCAGCGGTTTCCTGCCTCCCCCTGATCTACGGGAGCGCCTTCCGCGCCGCGGTCATTCCAGCGCTCATCCTGCTGGTGGGCCTGCTGGGCGAGGGCGTGGCCGGCGTGGTGAGCGCCTACCTGTACGGCGTGGGACGGCCGGGCGCGAACTCGCTGGGCATCGGCGTGGCCGTCATAGTGACGATCGCGCTGGACGTCGCGCTCATCCCGCGATACCAGGCCATAGGGGCCAGCGTCGCCTCCGCCGCTGCGTATCTGACCAGCACCGGGGCCCTGCTCGGCTGCTTCCTCCTGGTCCGGAGGCTGGGCCGCACGGCAAAACAGGAGACGGCAGAGGTGGAGGCGTCATGAGCGGCCGACCCCTGTTCATACCTGCGCGCGTTGGGTCTGCGCTGGCCGTGATGGCCACGGCCGCGCTGGCATCGTGCGCGATCCCCGGCGTCAGCGCGCACGACGAGGCGCCGGCTCCCCGGCCGCTGGCGCCGGTCGGCGACTACGTGCGGGCGGTGAACATCGCGCACGCCGACCATCTGCGGGTGTGGATCGAGACCGACCTCGTCGAGCGCTGGGAGGCAGGCCCCTCATGGTTCATGGCCGGGATCCGCCGTGCGGCGTTCCTCGCCAGCCAGCCGGGGGTCGCCGGGATAAAGGTCGCGGACGAACTCGGCTACAACGACGGCATGGACACCCCCGCCAAGATCCGGCGGTTCTTGTCCGCGACCGCGAAGGCCCTGCACGCGGCGGCGCCCCGGGCGCGAATCCTCGTGGACATGGTGGTGCCCGAGCTCGGGTGCACGCCGGGTGACCAGCCATTCGACTCGCCCGCCGCGTCCTGCGCGCACGAGGCGCTGGAGCAATTTCCCCAGCTGGCCCTGCCCCAGGTCGACAGCTACCTGCGCCTGCACGCGATAGACGTGCTCGACCTGAGCACCGGCCTGCTTTCCGACGGCACCTACCTGGCGTGGGGCACGACGGTGGACGCCGCCCAGCGCGCGGCGTGGCGGGAGGTGGCGTGGCGCGGCTGGCCTCGGCTGGTGTATCTGCAGGCCAGGAAGGCCCTCGCCCACCCGGGCAGCTACTCGGGCACACAAGCCCAAGCCGGGGCCGACCTGCGTACGTTCGTCGACATCCCGCTATCATCCGGCGCGCACGCGGTCGATGTCTGGACCTGGCACCAGGAGTACGACGGCACGGTCTACCAGCTGGTGAATCCGGGGCTGAGGCCGAACGCGCTGTGGGCGGGCCTGGTGCGCCGGCACCGTGCCCACGACGTGCTTTTCACGCATATGAGCCCTCATTCGCTGGAGTCCGGGCTCAGGACCGATCTTGCCGCGATCGCCACCGCTTTCACCGACATCTTCCTTCCGGCAGGCACCGGATGAACTGGGGGAAACGCATGCAGGGTGAGTCGATGCAGATCACCTACGTCGGCCATGCGGGGCTGCGGGTGGACGGGGTGGACCTGCGCCTCGTCATGGATCCCTGGCTGTCGACGCGGGGAGCGTTCCAGGCGGCCTGGTTCCCCTTCCCCGACAACTCGCACCTGGAGCGGCGGGCGGTGCTCGACTGCGACTACGTCACCGTTTCGCACGAGCATCTCGACCATATGGACACCTCGGCGCTGACCGCGCTTGGCCCGGCCACGAAGGTGCTGATCCCGCGGTATCCGTCGCCGAACTTCCGCGACCGGCTGCGGGCCGCGGGCGTGGCCAACGTGGTGGAGGTGCCGGCCTGGCAGCGGTTCCACCTCAACGACGGCGGTGACTGGCTGACCTTCATCCCCGAGCAGTCGCCGATGTGCCATGACTCGGCGGTCCTGGTGTGCGCGGGCGGCGCGGCGCTCCTGCATTGCAACGACGCCAGGCTGACGGTCGGCCAGGCGCGCCGCGCCGCGCTGGAAGCCGGCGGCGGGCTCGACGTTCTCGCCCTGCAGATGGCCAGCGCGACCTGGCATCCGATCTGCTACGAGTACCCGCCGCAGCAGGTCGCGGAGATATCCGGCGCCAAGCGGGCCGGGAAGTTCCAGGCCGTCGCGCAGTTCGTGAGGATGGTCAAGCCCGGTGTCGTGGTCCCGTTCGCCGGTCCCATGTGCTTCCTCGATCCCGAGCTTGCCCGGCATAACCGCTGGATGAGCCCACCCGGCCTGTTCCCCGACCAGCGGCAGGCGGCGGAGTTCCTTTCCGGCCGACTGCGGAATCAGGAGGTCAGCCTGTGGCTGCCGGGCGATGTGTATGACCCGCTCTCGCGGCGGCACACCCCGGATCCCATCTGGCACGACTTCGACTTCAACGACACCGGCGAATACCTGGACGCCTACGCCGCATCCCGCGCCGAGGCCGTGGCGGCCGTGCGCGCCGCCTACCCAGAGCCGGGCTCTGAGTTGCGCGACGCGTTCGAGGAGCACTTCCGGCGGCTCGGCGAGATGAGCTCCTACTTCCTCGACCGCATCGACATGACCGTGCGCTTCGAGCTGACCGGCGGGGTCGAGGGCCGGTGGGACGTGGACCTGCGGCCCGGGGGCGCCCGGGTCGACTTCAGCGGCCGCGCGCGCGAGCCCGCGTACCGGTTCCGGCTTGACTCGCGCTGGCTGGCGCCGGTGATCTTCGGCCGGATCGGGTGGGAGGATCTCCTGCTCTCGCTCCGGTTCTCCGCCTGGCGGAACCCCGACATCTATAACGACTACCTCATCGGCCTGCTCAAGCACGCGGAACCGCAGGCCCTTGACGCGATCGCGGCATATGAGAGCAGCCGGTCGGCGGACGAGAGACTGGTGATCGACGCCGGTGGTGCCCGCTATGAGATCGGCCGCTACTGCCCGCACGCGGGTGAGGACCTCGCGATCGGCAGCACCGTGGCCGATGGCGTGATCCGTTGCCTCGGCCACAACCTCGAGTTCGACCTCGCCACAGGTACCTGCATCAACGCCCGCTGCGATCCGCTGGTTACCCGGCGACTGCCCCCGCCACTGTCCATCAGTAACGGCAACTCATCACACAGGAGGCCTTCTGATGCTGCGCACGCAACGCAGTGACGGCGATTTGGCTTCGCACCTTCGCCTTGCAGCACAGGTGCTGACCAGGCGACACGCACTTCGGCCGACGCCGGCCAGGCCGGTGGTGGAGGCTGGCCCGCCCATCGCGCCGAGCCCGGCGCGGCGTCTGCTCGATATCGCGCTCGCGTCCGCCGCACTGCTCATGTTGTGGCCGCTCTTCCTCTGCGTGGCGGTGGCCACCCGCGCCACCACGGGCGGGTCGGCAATCTACCGCCAGCGCCGGGTAGGCCAGGGCGGCGTGCCCTTCACGCTTTTCAAGTTCCGCACGATGCGGGCCTGGATGCACGGCCCGGAGGTGACCGCGCCGGGCGACGCCAGGGTGACCCGCCTCGGCGCGCTGCTGCGCCGGACGAGCGTAGATGAGCTGCCGCAACTCGTGAACGTGCTGTTCGGCAGCATGACGCTGGTGGGCCCGCGTCCCGAGAGCGTGCCGCTGGCCGTGCGTTACCCGGCAGAGTGCAGGCACGTCTTCCGGTACCGGCCCGGCGTCACCGGCCCCAGCCAGGTGTTTGTCCACGACGACCACAGCTTGCATCAGGTAACCAACGTCGAGGACTTCTACCTCAGCGAACTTGTGCCGAGGCGGGTCGCCACGGACATGCAGTTCCTGCGGAACCCGACGCTGTCGTGGACGGTGCGGTGGCTGGTCAACACCGTGCGCTACATCGCTGGCGCCTCGGCCCGCCTCACCCTGCCCGCCCCCGGCCCCGCCCCACAGGCCGTGGAAAGCATGGCCATGTCGCGGGGCGAGTCGGCCTGAGGCTCTGCTAAGCCCCACCCGGGCCGGCCCGGCGCGCGGGCGGCCCGGGTGGGCCCGCATCCCGCAGGGCCGCACCGCTGGCCGCCATCAGGAGTCTCAGCAGCTGGCCGCCGCCAAGAGCCTTAGCGGCGCGACGCCGTCATCAGCCTTAGCGGCGCGACGCCGTCATCAGCCTTAGCGGCGCGACGCCCGGGGCGGTCCCTTCGCGGGACCGCCCCGGGCGTCCGAGAGCGGGGTGACCCGGGCGGCTTACTCCGGGGCGCCGCCCGGGCGGCCTGGTCAGGCTCCCTAGCTGAACGTGACCACCTCCGCGAGCCACGGCGCGCTGGCCGTGCCCGTGCCCGCGAAGCTGCCCGTGCCCGCCGGGATCTGATACGCCCTGGCCAGGGCGTTCGAGCCGAGAGTGTAGGTGGTCAGGCCGGTCCAGCCTGTGCTCCAGCTCACCGACGTGCCACCGAAGGTGGCGGTGGCGGCGAAAACGAGCTCACCCGGCCGGCTGGTCGTGCCGGTGGACCCGGAAGAGAACGAACTGGTGGTCCCGCCCGCGGCGGACTGCTTGTCCAGGGAGATCACCCCGGCGGCCTCGTCGGCGGTCAGCCGGTAGCTCGTCGCGCTCGGGAACGAGACCGTGATCGTGTCGTTCACGTTGAGCCCGTTCCTTGCGATGCCGTACAGCGTGACCAGCCGGTCTCCGGAGCCGTCGGCGATGTCGCTGGCCACGTTCAGCGTGTCACCCGCGCTGTCGGTGCCGCTCACGGTCCCGGTCGGGGAAGTGCCGGTGAGCTGGACGACAGCCACGATCATGTCGCCCGCGGCCACCCCGCCCGTGCGCCAGACGGTGCCGAACCCCGAAGTGTGCGTGGTTGCCGAGGAATTGCTGGCTATCTGGTTGATGTACCTGGCGGGCGCGGTGCCGGTCACCGCGACCGTCTGGTTGGCCGAAGAGGTGAGGCCGTTGGCGTCGGTGACGGTCACCGTGACCGTGAAGATACCGGATGAGGTGTAGGTATGGCTGGCGGTCGCGCCCGGCTGCGGGCCAACCGTGGTGCCGTCCCCGAAGTTGAACGTGTACCCGGTGATCGGCGAGTTGCCCGCGGTCGAAGCGGAGGCATCCGCGGTGACAGGGAGCGGCGTTGACCCGCTGGCCGGGCTGACCGACAGCCTGGCGGTCGGCGGCAGGTTGAGGGTCACCTGCTGGGTGGTCGACGACGTCAGGCCGTTGCCGTCGGTGACGGTCACGCTCACCGTGTATGTGCCGGCCGAGGTGTAGGTGTGGCTGGCCACCGCGTCGGGCTGCGGGCCGAGCGTGGTCCCGTCCCCGAAGTCGAACGTGTAGGAGGTGATCGGCACGCTCCCCGCGGTCGACCCGGAGGCGTCGGCGGTCACGGCAAGGGCCCCGGTTCCGCCCGTGCTGACCGTCAGGTGGGCGGTTGGCCCGGTCAGGCTGCCCGGTGGCTGGAACTCCAGCGCGCCACGGTCGTCGTAGGCACGCGGCCCGATTCCGGCGTTCTGGGTAGCCGGGTCGTCGACCCGGGCGTTGCCCACGCCGTCGGCCGACTGCTCACCCGATGCGCCGGAGTCGGCCGAGTCGATCGCCGGTGATCCGGCCGTCAGGTGGAAGTCCCACCCGCCCGGGTTGGCGAACAGGGGATCGGCGACGATGCCATTCGCCTCTTGCCCGGTTGCCTGGGTGAGTGCCTGCTGACTGTTATAGACGGTTCCCGCCCACATGTACTCCGGCGAGGAGCCGTTGCTCTGCCACACCAGGTTGTTGTTGAGCGTCGTTGACGCGGGCGCGGAGTCCCAGATTCCGATGTTCCCATGACGCCGCTTGCAGTCGTTCGTGAGCGGGGGGGTCATTGGAGTCGGGTTGATGAGGGCGTCGGTGGCGTTGTTCACCGAGATATTGTTCTCGACCAGGTAGTTGCCGCTGGTCCCCTCAACGTTGATGCCGCTGGTGCAGTTGTAGTACACCGTGTTCCCGATGATTCGGCCGCCGGTGACGTTGAAGTCGTCGATGCCGTGGTCCCCGTTGTCATAGGTGATGTTGTCGGCGACGAGCGCGTTGTTCCCGCCGGTGTACATGTTGATGCCGGAGTCCTCGTTCGCGTACGTCACGTTGCCGATGATTGAGTTGCCGGGAGCGACGTCATCGATGCCGTTCGCGTTTCGCTGCCACTGGTAGGCGTTGTGGTAGGAGACGTTGCCCTGCACGGTAACGCCGGTGGTGGACCCGGTCAGGATGATTCCGTGGGCAGAGTTGTCGTGCGAGATGTTCCCGGAAATTGTGCCGCCGTTCGCGTTTGACACATAGATGCCGGCCGCGTTCTGGCCCTGCACGGGGTGACCAGCGTACGACACCGTGTTGTGGGAGATCACGTCATTGCTGCCGCCCGAGACGGAGATCCCGTATGAGGACGTGCCGGTGACCGTGAAGCCGTTGACCACGATGTAGCTCTTGGTGACGGCGAAGCCACCGGTCCCGCCGCTGACCGTAACGCCAGCGTTGGCGGTGAACGTAATCGGGCTGCCGGACGTGCCTGAGACGCTGGGATTGACCGAGGTCCCGGTATAGGTTCCGTCGTTGACCAGCACGGTGTCGCCGGCCTGCGCCTTCTGGGCTCCCTTCGCTATCGTGCAGAACGGCTGCGCCGCAGTCCCCGGGCCGCCGTCAGAGCAGGCGGCAACCGTGTTATCGACCACATACGTCGTGGCGGCCAGCGCCGGGGTGGCGGACAGCGTGCCCGCGCCGATAGCGGCGCTGACCACCGATCCGGCGACGCCGAGCCGCCACAGGCGAGCCCTCACCGCAGGGCTCCCGGCTTCCGGTGATGAGATGAATAGTCAAGCATTCTTTCCAGCCCCCAACGGCCCAAAGGCCCAGGAACGATTTGTCAGATGCGGCAGGCCCCGATGTGGCCTGCCGTGGTTACTCTCCGAGCGGAGAGCAATTCTCGGCGTGCTGGCCGGGCTTTCATATACAAGCACCGCCTAGCCATAGCCGCTGAGCACCGAGGTGATCCTTAGCGAGGTGTCGCCCGGCAAACGCGCATAGCTGAACGCTGCCGGGCAACCGGGCCCCCTGAGCCGAGCCGACGAGCTGTTGTGACCCCAATAGTGAACTCCCTGCCGTCAGCGCAGGCCTGCCTGAATCTTATTGCCCCGGGCTTTCCTGGAACAAGAGCTTTTGCGGGATTCTTGCCGTGTTTTTCGCGGGCGGCGGCCGAAGTGACTCACCCCTCATGCTCAGCAACATAGAAGCGAGCTGCCAGGTAACCGTTTGATTCCGCTGTGCTACCTCCGCCGCCGCAGCGGCTCCAGCGCGCCTCACCCTGCGAACTCTCGCGTGCGAAGGGGTGACGATATGCTCTTTTTCTGTTAACTTTTATAGGGGGATTTACCCCACAAGTGGCGTAATGCGCCTGCTGTGGTGAAGTACCACACGAGCGGGGTGTGGAGTGAGTCGGGTGGTGCCTGTCGTCGCGAATAGCCCTAAGAGGCTGGTTGAAAGCCCCTGCGCGGGCCTGGCCGTGCC
>Ga0126378_10003336_pt1 | contig 12122 bp, 29 predicted proteins | sample PanSoiMetPlot_23_FD_92587 | JGI IMG/M metagenome (GOLD analysis project Ga0126378, IMG submission 92587) | Tropical forest soil microbial communities from Panama - MetaG Plot_23 | ecosystem: Environmental > Terrestrial > Soil > Tropical forest > Bulk soil | place: Panama | collected 2016-02-17
CCGTGGCTAACGGCTTATCGTTGCTTTCGCTAAGTAACTAGGTGGCCGGATCATGTCTTGCCGGCCTGTCGGCACACCGCAACTCTTCGCTGTTCGCCCGGGACCATAGCTAGGTGGTGCCGTCACCCGTTCTAAACGTCGCACCTTGGCTGCTCATCCGGTGCGCTAGTCCTGGTCCTCGAGCTCGAGGGGCATAGTAGTCAGGTATTCACCCCGGGCCCGTCGCTGCTCGGCCTCTTGCCACTTGGGGCAGGTGTCGACGTAGTTACCCGCGGCCGGGCATGTCGGGCTGCCGCACGATTTGCATAGGGGCGTGTCACCGTGCCTGACGCAGTACCAGCCGACCGCATCGTCATACATGGCTAGGGGGCAGCACACGTTATCTCCCATGTCGATCACCTCGGGCTCGAGGGGCAGGGAGCAGGGCCCGGCCGCGGTCTCTGGTTCTCTGCGTCCCTGCCGGCGCAACTACGTACTGCCATCCGCAGAAGTCGATGAGGCGCCGGCCGTAGCAGGCCAGCAGCGCGGGCGTAAAGGCCGGGTGGGCGTCGGTCATGCCGCAGCGTTCCGCGAGCTCGTAGCGGTGCAGTCCGCCCCCGGGCGCCCCCGCTACGATCCGCGCTATGCGGATAACGAGGGGCCCCGGGGGCTGGTCGTTGTTCATGTCGGGTCTTTCACGTTGCCCGTACCGGCCAGGCAATATTAGTCCAGCGGGTGCCGTCCCATTGTGTTGCGAAAGTCTCGCCGTCTGCTTCGCCTACGAGGACGGCTGTGTGCCATCGGCCGGGGGGCAGTACGGTAATCGGCTTGAGCTCTTGCGGCATGATGACTCCAGTAAAAAAGTTGTCGGCCAGTACGGACAGATCTATAAAGCTGCCGTGCTCCCCCGGCGCCCGGTCGGTCCATTGAGTACCGTCCGCCTCGGTCGGCAGCTGCCCGCATGTACGGGGCCCGCAGATGTGCATCTGGTTTGTCCAGTGGGCAGTTAGCAGCCGGTAGGCAGGCCGGGGGACGCCGGCCGCGGATAGCCCGTTGATGACTTCCGGCATCGAATAGCCGGGGGTGGCCAGATCCGCGTAAACGATCGGCCGGCTGTCCGGCTCCGCGGCTAGTTTCTGCTCTACCCACTGGACGGCATGCGCGGAATCTGGGTTGCCTTGCTCGTCATCGATGCCTGAGCTAATCAGGATGCCGTGATGGTCATCGGTGGTTGATCCTGTGACCGTCAGGCCAACGAGGTATGCGGCCGGGAACAGTACGGGCAGCGCCGGGACGTGTGAACCATCCTCCGCTGTGTATCCGTTCATGGTCGGCCATTTGCCGTCGTTGTACCCGAGGTAAGCCGGATACCCGGGGGGCAGGTTGCGGGTATCCGTACTGTCGGGCATGCGTAGCGTCATCGGGTGCCGTCCTTCCGCGGAGGGGGCCAGGTGCCCGCGATTATCTGCGCTATCAGGCTATCGGTGGCTGCCCGCATTTCGCCTGTCGTCCGGACTAGCCGGGGCAGGGCTGCCGTGCCCGTGCCGGAATCCCGGCCGGGTTGCGGTTTAACAGGTATCCGGGTGGTGTCGGTCCCGGGGACGAACACGGGCCCTATGTCGTCCGCGGTAGTAACCAGCCGGGGGGATGCCATAGGGAATGGCCGTCCGCCTCCGGGGACGCTGGCCGGCCACCTCGAGGCGGACCAGCCGTCCGGCCATCTGGGCGCGTGGTCCTGGTCCTCGAGCTCAGCGCGGCGCATGTCAGCCTCGTTGCGGAGCTCGGTCACGTCAGCGCGGTGGTCCTGGTAGCCGGCGAGGTGCCCGTTGCGGCGCCCCCACGGGTAGAACACTGCCAGGCCGATAATCAGCCCCGTGATGACACCTGCCACGTAAACAAGCTGCACTGTCGTCATGTTGGCATCTCCCGTTCTGCCTGATCGATGCAGTAACCGGCGTCGGTTAGCAGCCGCATGCCATCGGCCACGATAAAAATCATCTGCCCGTTGGCTACGTTCTGCTCACCGATGCCGGGCCCTAGGTAGATGAGGGGCGTGATGACGCCCCCGGCGCCCCGGCTGCGTGCCTGCTTTAGCCATTCATCACGCCACGTGACGCCGGTTTTGACTTCCATCCGCACGCCGGGGGTGTTGAGTATGTCGGCGCCTCGCCGGCCGTTGGCGACCGACTCGGCCAGGGGCCACCATCGGCGCAGGTACGCTGCGACCCACGGGCCCGCACGGTTGCCTTTATCCCTGCTCATCGCTGGCCGGCCTTCCCGGGAGAAGCCATTCGAGGATCCGGAGATACATGTATGACCACCACCGGCCGCACGTACGGCAGTGATAGACCATCTCGGGGGGTATGTCGTCGGCGCCGTCAAGGCAATTGTCGCAGTAGCAGGCGCGGACAGTCGGGGTGTCGCAGTGCCAGCAATTCTCCGGGTCGGTGGGCTTGTACCCTACGGGCGCCGGGGGGCCCTGGCTGTCCTCCGGGTGACAGTTCTTGAAGTGCCTGGCTGTATCAGTCATCGTCCCTCCGTAGCGCATCGATCATGCTGGTTACCCGGCCTATCTGAATCCACGTGAGCACGGCGCATGCTGCGCAGGGGACCATGAACAGAAATCCCCATGCCGACGCGGTGAACACGATGACAAGCACTGTGCCGACTGCCCCGATCAGCAGCCATGCGGAGGTGAGATAGGCGATTATCTCAAGCCAGCGCGCCTCAATCTCGAGGCGGCCGGCGGCGGTGTTGATCTCGGTAACTTGCTTAGGCTTGCTTGTGGTTGCTTCCCATAGCCACATGTCGCAGTTGGCGTCACAGGGCACCGTGGCCGGGCCCCCGTGGAATCCGCATACGCTCATGGCTGCATCTGCCTTATGGCCAGGCGCATAGCGTGCGCATGATCGGCTGTGTTGCCCGCACGCCACGCGCGCCAGACTGCCGCCCGCACAGCCGGGGCCACCTGGTACCAGTGACGCCGGCATGCGAGCATTTCACGGGGCACGCGCTTTTTGCAGCCGGGCCCGGGGCATTCGTGCGTGTCGTCAGGGTTCGCGCTTGATTCCATAGCGTGCCTCGCATTCTGCTGTCATGCGCTCGAGCGCTTCGATCAGGGTCACGTTGCGGCCGGACTGTGCCTGGTAGTAGGCGCGTATGGCATGCAGCCGGGGTCGCAGGGCCCGGGGGATCTTGTATCCCACCGGGTCACGCAGGGGGGTGTTGCTGGCGGTCATAGTCCGCGTCTCCATCCACGTTCGGCATAGGTGTAGATGCCGGGGGGTATCCATACGCCCCCCCGGTAGGCGAGGTACGCCGGCTCGGTGCAGTGCAGCATGCCGAGTGTCCGGCCGTCCGGCTCAACCCACCGGACAGACCGTGCCGTGCCCGGCGCCGGGCCGCACAGCAGATGCCAGCTGTGCCCGGTGCCGGTCTCAGCGCCGTACAGGATCGTGCCCGCATCGGTGCAGCCGTCGAACATGGCCACGCTCGAGGGAGACGCATGCGCGCTCACTATCAGGAGCTCACCCGCGGGGATGACTCGCACCCCCCCGTTCTGCGATGGGATGAACGTCATCATGCGCCCCCCATCGCTTCGGCTACGCGCTCGAGCGCTGCCCGTATGCCCTCGAGCTCGGCGCGATGACACTCGAGCTCCGCGAGAATGTCAGACATGTAGTCAAGGGCGCCGGGGGCGCCGGTTATCTGCTCTCTGAAGCAGTCGGCTTCGGCCTGTGTCCGGAACCAGCGGCGCCGCAGGGCGCCCCCGTCATCGCGCCACGAGAAGATAACGCCGTTGCCCCTACTCATCGGTCCAGTCCCTGCCGAATACGCCGATGCCCCCCGTCAGGGGGCGCACGCGGGCGGGCGCCGGACCCGGGTCATCATCCCCGGCCGCATCCTCGAGCTCGCGTATGCGTTCCTCGGCGCGTGCTATGGCCTGCTCTAGTTGTTCGGCGCATGTCGTCACGGCGCGCACGAACCCGTCATGCCGTAGCGCATCCTGACTGGCCAGGAAATTATGCCAGGCACCCGCGAGCAGCCGGAATTCGCGGGTGCCGTCGTCGTCGTCGTAGGTCATGGCCGGGGTCCTTCCTCATCCTCGATGATGGCTGCGATAAGTTCGTCTTTCGACCAGCGGAGGTAGGTTGCCAGGCCCATAAGCCCCCCGTTGTCAACGTGGATCCTGGCCAGGGCCGGCTTGCCAAGTGCCTGCAGCTGGCGGACGCGGCCGGCTGTGGGCATTGACCCGCGGCCGATTAGCGCCGGCTGGTGGTGAGGCTCCGGGTTGAACAGTCTGTGCTGGACGTAGACAGGGTCCGGTGCCGGCGTTGCCTCAGCCCACGGGCAGGGGCGCCCCGGGTGCGTGCCCGTGACGCACCCGCACGGGTCGGCCGGGGGCAGGTAGCCGGTTACGACTTGCTTCATGGTCCCGGATCCGCCTTGGTGGTAGTCGCCCTTGAGCTCGTAGGCGATCGCGCGGGCCACGTTCTTGGCGAACCACGTGTGCCCGGCCGGGTCGGCGTAGCTGCCGCCGTCACCGAAGTTGACGTAGTAGCCGGTTACCCGTGTCACGATGACGGGCGTGCCGGTTACGGCCTTGGGGTGAGTGAAGTCAGGCATTAGCGCACCTCGGCCCATATGCAGGTCTGGTAGTGGGCGCCTGTCGTGCCGATTGCCTCGCACGTGCAGCCGCTCAGGGCGGTCAGGTCACGCCGCGCCTGCTCTTGCACTATGTCTTCCAGGAGTTCGAATTGGTCTTGCGCCGCGGAGATGGCGACGGCGTACGCATCGCGTAGCGCCTGCCAGCGCTGTACGAGCTCGATGGTGCGGAGCTCCGGCAGCCGGGATTGTTCCCGGGTGTACTCCGATGCGCGCTGGTATAGCTTGAGCGCGCCCGATGTGATGCGCTTGCGGAGCTCGCGGAGCTCGGCGCCGGTTAGGTCATGCAGTGACATTAGGGTTCCCGTCCTTCCGTCGTACCCTGCTGATACCATCACTCTACATACCCTGAAACATACTGTCAATATGCCCCCGGCCCTTGACACCATACTTTCCGTATGTATAGACTGCATACAACAGCAGATCGAGGGATGGGAACTGAAATGCAGGCTATGTTCGCAGGACTTCAGGTGACAGTGATCGCAGCCGACAACGCCGGCCCGTTTCCGGCCGTCAAGGTGCAGCACGCAACCGGCTCGGTTGAATGGGTCGCAGCAGACGCGCTGTACGGCATACGGCACATCGGCCAGAACGTCACCACCGACAACTACCGGCTAGTCAGGGTCAGTGATGACCTGACGGTGGCCACGCTTCGGCACGGCGCCACGATCGCGGGCAGCGAGCACAACGAGTACACCGGCAACCTCACGGTTGACGGCATCGTCACGCGATGAGCATCGGGGCGCGCAACTACCGTGCCGGCAAGCGCTACAGGGCGCAGGCCGGCACGGTTTACCTTGTCTGCTTCCGCAACCCGGACGGGTCTAAGGCCTGGGTAGGGCACGCCGGCCATTACCTCGGCTGGACGATCTACCTGTCACGCCGCAAGATCAGGCACGAGGCAGGCGCCGGGGCCCGGCTAACCGCGATCGCCGCGAGTCGCGGCCTGGTCCTCGAGATCACGCGCACCATGCCCGGGAGCAAGAACGACGAATACCGGCTCAAGTGCGCTGGCGGCCAGACTCGTTACTGCCCGTTGTGCTCGAGCTCTCCGCGGCGGGGCGCATGGGGATTACGCGCACATTGCGCGCACCTCGCGCGCGCGCGGACGGTTAAGGTTCCGTGGTTACGGTAGTTCAGTGGGCCCGTAAGTTGACGTCGTCACCACCGGTACCGGGCCGTTGTGCTTCCCGTAGGGAAGTGCAACGGAGCAGGGGGCTCCGGGGGAGGACTCCCCCGGCATAGCGGTTTGGTTTTCAACCGCCAAGGGCATGGCCACGGCGCCGGGCCCGGCTCGAGTATTCAGATATGCAGGCAGCCTTAACAGACTTTCCGGCTATAGCACCTATGCCGAAAGCCTGGCGGGCCTGCTACCATGTAACCGCGGTATATGTAGCCCCGATCATATGGCCGGCCTGGGGTGCCCGCGCAACAACCCGGGTCGGGCCGGCCACCAAAAATTTCCCCCGGAACATGCCCCCTGTGCTCCGGGGGGCGTTGCCGGGGTGAGCTCGTAGGGCCCCCGGCGCGCATAACCCCCGCACGCTGAAGGGTTCCCGTCCCTGCCGTCCGCGGGGGTTCTGCGTTTTGCCGGTGTCCCGTGCTACCGTGGAAATTCGAGCGCTCGAGCGCCGGTCCCCCGCGGCGCCGGGCACCTTGCCCCCGCAGTGCCGGGGGCGCCGCCCCCGTGCCGCACCCCCCCCCGCGGCCGGGGGCCCTCCCGTTAATGGTGCAGTGATGACAGCGCGGCAAGCCACCCGGCCGCAGCGCCGGCCAGGGCAGCAGCCCCGGCCATGATAAGCCGCGCCGTCGTCACCCCGCCGCGGGCAGTCTGCGTGAATTGCTCGAGCAGCCGGATCCGTGTCTCATGGTCGCTGATCGACCGGCCGTTGCCCTCCACCGTGGCGACCATCACCCGCATGTCGGACGCCATCGATGACATGTCTTTACTGATCGCCTCAAGCGACCGGTACAAGTCAGCGATGGTAACTTCGCCGCGGGGGATGTCAGTCATGGTCACGGTCACCAATCACGCCCGGCCGCGTCCGATGAGGCGCCGGCGTGCTCTCCGTCACTGTCAAAGATGCGTTCACGGTCGGCCAGGCCGGACACTGCCCGGCCGGCCTGCTGCCCCCCGGTGCGCAGCCGGGCCCGTACCAGCCTGCCCGCGGGGATGATGCCCCGGACGGGGACGTGCCGGCCTACCTCGAGCTCGAGGGGACGCGAGTAGGCCACCGTACGCCGGTTTGCGCGCACATTACGCGCACCGTACCAGCGGTGCTGATAGTAAACAGACCGGGCGAATGCGCGCCCCCACCGGGTCCGCATGTCCTTATGCCGGCCGGATACGGTGGACGCGTTGTCGGGCCCGGCCGGGTCAATACCGCGCAACAGGGCATACGCGCGTGCCTCCGCGTCCGGGTCGGCCAGGCGGGTGGTTACCCATTCCCCGCGCGCATCGTAGACACGTTGCAGGAAACGCCGCGCCCCCGCGTCAAGCAGCACAGACAAGGGATCTCTTTCCCACCCTGGCATGTGCTAATGATGCCCCATGCGCGCTATGATGCGCGTAAGCCTGGCGGGGCACGATCGGACGCCCGCCAGGCTTAGCCGTCTGTGCCCCGCCGGGGGCAATCTTCCCCCGGGAGGTGTCATGCCGACACGGCGCACGATGGAGCTCATAGTCGTAACAGTCGTGCTGATGCACCCGGTTATCCGCATGGCCCGTATCTGGGCGCATAAGCACCTGGCCACCTCGGCTAACCCGGCCACGGGCACGGTTGCCGAAGTCGTGGCGACCGTCGCGTAAGGGGCAATCATGGCAGCAACCTCAGGCACGGTCGCAGGCCGGCCGCAGCCGCAGACCACAGCCGAAGGCGCCGGGGGCCCGTTCGTCAGGCATGCCCCGGACGGGCGCAGGGCCATGTACGTGGACACGCAGCAATTCGCCGGCTTCATGGGCCGGCCGATGGTGAGCTCACCCGGCTGGAATAAGGGTTACCGGCTGCTCGTCACCTCCGCGTCCAACTCCGGTGTGTCCGGTGTCATCGCAGCCGGCGCCGGCGGGCAGGATGCCCCCTGGTCCCTCGGCCAGCTTGTGCAGGTGAAAGACGCATTCGGAACCCAGTTGTTGACGGGCCCGGGATTCGACATCCTCTACGGCGTCCCGAAATACGGCGGCCAATTCGGTCTCGACACGATGAGGGATCCGAAAAACAGCCCGCAGAACACGCCGATTACCGCCGCGTCGGGCGCATTCCAGTTCGGCTCCTACCTGCCCTTTGAATTCGCCAAGGGTTACGGCGTCATTTCCGGGGCTAACGCTGCGCTGCTCCCGGTGCTGCAGATCAACATCGCGCCGACCTCAACCCTGTTCAGCACGCCCCCGACAGTGCTCCCGACCCTCACGGAAACGGTTGATGCCGATTTCTACTGGCTGCCGAATGTCCCGGCCGACCCGCCCGGAATAGGGACGACGGAGCAATGGATTTACCAGCCCTGCAATCCGACTGTGCCGACGCAGGCGTCAACGCTGGTGCAGCTGCCCCGGCTCGGCGGGTACCTTACCGGGCTGCTGCTTGACCTCCGCGACTCTACCGGCGCCCGCGTCGATGCTTACCCGTCGCGGCCCAAGCTCCTCGTGGACGGCGTTCCCCTGCTTGACTCCCTGTTCACCACCATTCAGGAGGACATGGCGATAGCAACGGGCATCGGCGCCGCAGCCGCGACCACGCAGACCGCGGCCGGGACCATTCCGGTAGCCCGCGACACGGGGCTTATGTACATTTCGAGGAAAACCAGCCTGAGCCAGCGTGAATTGGGCTTGCTGGACACAGGCGAAATCTTCCTCTCAACTAACCCGGGCACGCAGATCGAATTGGCTGGTTACCCGTGGGGGACGATCACCAACAGCCCGGCCACCCTTAACGCCGTCGTCGGCCAGGTTGTGCCGTCCGGCGCCCTGGTCCGCGGACTGCCCGAAGCGTAAGCGCGGTTATGGGGATGACTGACAGGCAGGTAAAGGCGGTAGCGTCGGGCGTATCGGCGCCCACGTCTGAAACCGTCGTCGCGTTCACGCAGCCGGTTGTTAACCCTCTCACGCTGCCCGTCCTGGTCCGCGGGGACATGCCGCTAGTCGGCGCCGCATCCGTCACCGCGATAACCCTCAGGATCAGGAGGGGCAACGGGATTACCGGCGCGACCCTGGCCACGGGGGCGTTCACCGTGACGGGCGCGCAGACCGTGCCGGGCAACCTGTCAGTCATCGACACCGCCTACGACAACACGGGGTATTCCCTCACCATTCAGGCTACGGGCGCCGCGGGCACATGCGGGCCCGGCCACCTCGAGACACAAGCCGGCGTCGCAGGTTAGGAGCACAGGCCATGATGCTTAACACCGGGCTTGGCGGGAATTTCGCTCTCGGCACCTGGCCAGGCGTACAGGGCACGTCAGCCAACGCCAGCCCGCAGGGCCCGCAGACCGCCGCGCAACAGGGATTCGGCGTCCAGGCGGCCGGGGGCGGCAGCCTGTCAGGGCACACGATCGGCGTACTGTCCACCGGGACCATCGCCCTGGTCCTGCTCGTCTACCTCTGGTGGTCCCTCCCCCGGTTAGGAGTAACAGTCATGCGGTTCAGTCTCATCAGCTTCCTGCTCGGCTTCGGCACCTACTGGGCGCTCCAGCATTTCACCGGCGTCGGCAACACGGGTAAGGGTGCCTAACCTCCGATGCGCGGAGCTCTCGCCGGCGCATGGCTGCTCGGTCTCGGCATAGTGACCTGGCGGCAGGTGAAAGGCGGAGCTCACATGCCCGTGCCGGGGGCCCTGCTCGCCGTTACGGGCATGTTCGCGGTTCTCGGCGTCGTCGCGGACGTGTACCCCGCCTCACAGACGTTCGTGGTGGTCACGGCGTACGGCCTTGACCTGGCCGGCGTGCTCAACCTCTGGCCGGCCGGGCTGGGCGGGCAGGTTGAGCAGGCAGCAGCCGCGGGCACGGGCGGATTGCAGGGCACGAGCACGGCAAGCGGATTCGGTACGACACAGGCGCCGGGCACGAGCACGGCAGCAGGCCGGGGCTAGGAGGATTTCACCGTGGGCAGGATCGCAGCACTGGCCGTCATGATCACGGGCGGCCTGATCATAGCCGACTTGTGGGCACACCCGCAGGTCACTAATCAGGTCCTCAAGACCGGGCAGACCGTAGCCGGCTACGTGGCCGGCAAGTAAGGAGCGGAATCATGCGCGCTGTCAGCTGGGGGCAGGTCCTCACGATCGGCCTTGGCGTCACAGCCGGGCTCATCATCGCCGGGCTACTGGCCCGCGTACTCGGTTAGGAGTCCCGATGCCGGAGGTGTCATACCGGGTTCCGGGTGTCCCTCCGGGCCCCGGCCAGGGTATAACCGCGTTCCTGCCGCACTTCAACCGTCACGCGGCCGGGGGCGCGCAATCCTACAAGTATGCCGTCGTCGGCCACCCCGGTACGCGGATGATCCCGGCGCCGACCATCGACACTGTCCCGTCCCCCGACCTCGGGGACCTGGCGCAGATGGGTTACGCGCGATCCTCCGATGCGCCCCCCGGCATCTGGCCGAACAAGTACTACCAGACCTACATAGCCGAGCCGCCCGGCGCCGGCATGCCCATCCAGTACTACTCGCCTACACAGCCCGGCCTGACATCCCTGCTGCCCATCCCGGCCAATAACGTGGCTCTCGGCCTGCGGTCAAACTCCGCGCGGCTATCCCGTAAGGCACTCCTCAACCGGGTCAAGCAACTGCCGTGGTGGCCCCGGACGTATGAGGCGCCCAATGCCTGACGACGGAACCCCGGCCCGGCCCGGGGGCAGGCAGCTGGCCGGACAGCCGTGGTGGGTGTGGGCAGCCGGGGGCGTAGCCCTCGTCGGCGGGTACGTCTACCTCCGCCGCAAGGGGCAGGCCGCGGGCACCTCCGCGCCCGCCTCGAGCTCCACCACCGCGGCCGGGGGCTCACCGACCGGGCTGTCATGGGAACAGTTCCTCTTGTTCTTGCATGACCAGCAGAGCTCGCCGGCGCCGGCACCCAAGCCGGCGCCGAAGCCGAAGCCGAAGCCGAAGGTTAAGCCGAAGCCGAAACCCCGGCCGCGGATCCGCGGGGGTGGGTGATGGCGCGACCCAAGCCGAAGCCGAAGCCGAAGCCGCGGGCGAAGCCGAAGCCTAAGCCGGGTGTTGCCCGGCCCCCGGTCTCAGCCCCGGCCGAGGCGGACCATTCGACGCTAGACGTAGCCGGCATGTCCGCCGCGGGCAGCACAGGCACCCCGGAAACCGACGTGACCACCGAGGGGGGCCCTGGCCAGGATGATGCCGTGTTCTCAACCGGGCCCGGCCAGGCATCCTCCCTGCATTACCACCAGAAAACCACGTATCAGCAGGTATACGCGGATCAGGTGGCGGAAAGCAGCCAGACGGAGGGGACGCAATGAGCCTGACGCGGAAGCTGGGCGACGGCGGGTGGGCTGCATCATGCGCCGGGAACCCTCCCCCGTTGCACGTGTACGACACTGAAAGCCAGGCCGCCAACTGGCATCCGCTGCCGCACCCGGCCGCGCTCATGCTGCCGCAGCCGGACGGCCCCCGGTACATCTTCCAGATACCAACGTCACCGTTCGGGGATGACCCGACCAACCCGGCGCAGCAGACCAAGCCGCGGATAGCCACTATCGGCATGATCGGCCGGTTCCACGAACAACGAGGGGAAGGTAAATGAGCGTCCTGCACAGGCGCATCCTCGCCCACGACGGAGGGCAGGGCCCGGCCGCCGAGCTCCACCCGCACGGCACCTCCGCAACCCCCATGATCATGCCCCTGGCCATCGTGGACTACGCCGGCGAACAGGCCGTGTACGGCACGGCGCACCCGCTTATCACCGCCGATGGGGCTGTCATCGCAGCCAGGTCCCACCGGGCGACGATCGTCCCGCACGCCGGCGTCACCGTACCAGCCGGGCGCCCCTAGGATTTCTACAAGATCTTGTAGGAGGGATCACCGATGACGTACCCAGCACCCGGCCAGGAGCCGCAGCAGACGGTTACCCCGGCCGAAGCGCAGCAGGCCGCCGCCGAGCAGATCAGCGCTGTCGGCCAGGACCTCGGGCCCGGCATACAGCCGGCCGCCGAGGACCTCGGCGCCGCAGCGGTCGCAGCCGGCGCGCAGCCGGACGAAGTAGACGCCGGCGCGCTGCTGCGCACCATTCAGCAGATGCAACTACGCCTGGACACGCTCGAGGCGGAGAAACGCGCAGAGCAGGCCCCGGCCGTGGTGATCTACGGGCAGGCTATAGCGGACCACGTCAACGCCAAGGTTGCCGCGCACCCGACCTTGTACAGCCACCCGGACAACCCGCTGTCAGCCGGCGGGGCCCTGGCCGGCGCGGTCCTCGACGCGGCCAGGAGCGAGGCGGACGGCAACACGGGTGCCCTGGCCGGGCCCCTGGCCGACCTCG
>Ga0126378_10003337_pt1 | contig 12116 bp, 10 predicted proteins | sample PanSoiMetPlot_23_FD_92587 | JGI IMG/M metagenome (GOLD analysis project Ga0126378, IMG submission 92587) | Tropical forest soil microbial communities from Panama - MetaG Plot_23 | ecosystem: Environmental > Terrestrial > Soil > Tropical forest > Bulk soil | place: Panama | collected 2016-02-17
CACGCAGACATACCCCCTGCGAGAGGACAACGAGTTCCTTCTGGTGAGCGCTCCCCTCGCCTTCCTTCGGTACGCGCTGCTCGCTGCCGGCCGTCGACTGGCCGGGTCCGGGTCCCTCGACCGCAGCGACGACGTCTTCTTTCTGGAGTGGGAGGAGCTGCTCGACTCCCTCGGGGCAGACGCGGGCGACCTCCGGCCGAGCGTGCGGCGCCGCCGGGCGGAGCGGGCGTGGGTCAGGGTCCACCCCGGGCCTGCATCGTTCGGCCGCAGGCCTCCGGCTCCGCCGCCGCTGATCGGCGTCGCGAGCGAGGTCAGGGAGAATCTCCGGGTGGTGACCGCGGCGATGGAGCTGATCATCGCGCCGAACCAGCCTGACCGTATGCAGGCAGACGGGTCACCGGACCTGGTAGGGGTCCCGGCCTCTGCCGGGACCTACACCGGCACGGCCCGCGTGATCGTCGACGAGTCGCAGTTCGGCAGGATCCGAGCCGGCGACGTCCTGGTCTGCCCGACCACCTCCCCGGTCTGGTCCGTCCTGTTCCCGAGCGTCGGCGCACTGGTCACCGATGCGGGCGGGGTCCTCTCGCACCCGGCCATCATCGCCCGCGAATACGGCATCGCGGCCGTGGTCGCGACCGGCAATGCGACCGAGCGGATCCGCGAGGGCGACAGGGTCAGGGTCGACGGCGTCCGGGGCGTGGTGGAGATTCTCCGGTGATCTCCACCAGAGACGCCCACTTCCTGGCCGAAGCGGTGGGCGCCGCCGCGGCGGTCGCGGCGGGCGCCCGCCTCCGGGTATTCGAGGCGCTCGGGTCCGGACCCCTGACGGCGCCAGAGCTCGCGGCTCGGTGCGAGCTGGCCGAGGGCGCTGCAGGGCGGCTGCTCTCCGCGCTTGCAAGCATCGGCATCCTCGACCGCAAGGGCGGCCGCTACCGGCTGGCCGTGGATCGCAGCCTGGCCGAGTCGCAGACCCGCCTCTGGGACCGGCTGCCGGACGTCGTGCGCGGCGAGCGGCCGACCGGCTTCGACGAGGCGTCGGTTGCGGCTGACGCCTATGTCCCGTTGGCGGAGTTTCTCGGATCGCTCGCCGGAGTGGCCGCCCGCCGTGCTGCTGTCCTCCTGGCCGCTGGTCTGCCCGATTGCGCGTGCGTGCTCGACGTGGGCGCCGGGGCTGCGGCCTGGAGCCTGGCCCTGGTCGCGCGGAAGCCCTCGTGTCAGGTCACCGCGCTGGACCTGCCGCCCGTGCTGAACGTGACCCGGCGAGCGGTCGAGGCTGCGGGCCGGACCGACCGCTATCGGTTCCTCGCCGGTGACGCGTTTCTCGATGAGCTTGGCGGTCCCTACGATCTCGCGCTGGTTGCCAACGTCGTCCACCTGTTCGGGGAGGCGCGGACGGTCAAGCTGCTGACGCGGGTCGCAGGGAACCTGCGCCCTGGCGGGCGCCTCGCCATCATCGACGTCATCCCCGACAGCGATGCATCCTCGCGGCGCGCAGCGGTGCACGACCTGAGCCTGCTCCTTCGCACCCGCGACGGCGCTCTCCACGCGTACAGCAGCTATGAAATGTGGATCCGGCGAGCCGGACTGGAGCCGATCGCCCGCCACCGCCTCGAGCATGGTTGGGAGGCTGCGCTGGTGCTGGCGGGTCGGCCGCACTGACGAACGGCGGCCGTGCGCCCTGGCTGTCAGGCGCCTCCCGCCCGCTGCTCGAAGACCAGGTCGCGGGCCACGTCGAGCGCTATCGCGATCGCCCCGCGCAGGACCGCGTCGTCGCCCAGCCGGCTGACCACGACGCGCGGCCGCAGGGGCGTCACCTCGTGCAGCCGCCGCACCAGGGCGTCCTGCAGCAGGTCGAGGTTCCGGCCGATCCCGCCGCCCAGGACGATCAGCTCGGGATCCAGGATGGCGGCCACCGAGCCGACCACCAGCGCCAGGCGCTGCCCCTCCAGCTCCACCGCCCGCCTGGCGGTCCCGTCGCCGCGGCGGGCGGCCTCGAACACCGCCTGCGCCGAGCGCGCTTCGGTCATGCCCAGCGCGTGGGCCGTGCGCACCACCGCGTCGGCGGCCGTCGTCCTTTCCAGCATGCCCCGCCGGCTGACGCTGGGATCCGACAGCAGGGGCGCGCCGGGCGTGCCGTCGCCGCCGACGGGGAGGTACGCCACCTCGCCGGCCGCCCCTCGGGCGCCGCGGTAGAGCTTCCCGTCGACCACGATGCCCATACCGACGCCGGTTCCCACAGTCAGGAACGCGAACGTCCCGGTGCCGGCGCCGGCCCCGAAGGCGCCTTCCCCGATCGCCGCCAGGTTGGCGTCGTTCTCCACGTCGACGCGAGGGCCGAGGGCGTTGCGAAGGTCGTCGAGCAGCCCGGCCCGGCCCCACCCCGGCAGGTTGCTGGCGAACAGGAGGCGGCCACTGCGCGGGTCGAACACCCCGGGGCTGCCGATCAGCGTGTGGACCACCTGGGACCACGTCAGGCCGGCGCCCTCCACCACGGCGCGGGCGAGGCTGGCGACCATGCCGACCAGGCCGTCCGCGCTTCTCGCCCGGTTGGCCACGTCCTGCCGGTTGACGACGGTCCCGGCCAGGTCGGCCACGGCGCCGCGGACCCACGCCCGTCCGACGTCCACACCGACGACATAGCCGGCGGTGGGATCGGGCTCGTACAGGAGGGCCAGGCGCCCGCGCCCGGTGCTGGCCTCGCCGACGGGCCGTACCAGGCCGGCGCGCTCCAGGTTGGCGACGGCGCCCGACACCGTCACCTTCGAGAGGCCGGTGTCCCTCGCGAGCTGGGCGCGCGAGGTGGGCCCGCTTCTGCGCAGGCGCTCCAGGAGCGTGCGCTCGTTGATCGCGCGCAGCAGGCGCGGCGTGCCCGGGCTGCCCTCCATCGGGGCTGCCGTCGGGCCGCCGGCCAGCTTGACGGTCATTAGTTAAGGAACTATCCTAACAAATGCAGCACGGGCCGACCGCCGGGAAGCCGATGCGCAGGCGCGCAGCTCTGGCGAGCTGCAGATGAGAGGAGGAGATGCACGTGGCAACCGCGAACCCGCCGTCACACGGCTTCGTCCGGAGCGTCGGGCTGCTCCAGGGCGTGGCCATCAACATGACCCAGATGGTCGGTATCGGCCCCTTCGTCACCATCCCGCTTATGGTGGCTGCTTTCGGGGGGCCGCAGGCCATCATGGGCTGGATCCTGGGGGCGATCCTCGCGCTGGCCGACGGCCTCGTGTGGGCCGAGCTGGGCGCCGCCATGCCGGGCGCTGGCGGCACCTACCTGTACCTTCGCGAGGCTTTCCAGCACCGGACCGGCCGGCTGATGCCGTTCCTGTTCGTCTGGTCGGCCCTCCTGTTCGTCCCGCTGATCATGTCCACCGGCATCGTCGGGATCGTGCTCTACATGGGATACCTGTGGCCGAGCATGGCCGACTGGCAGGCCAAGGTCATCTCGATCCTGCTCAGCATCGTCGTGGTCGCTCTCCTGTACCGCCGGATCGAGTCGATCGGCAAGATCACGGTCGTGCTGTGGGCGGTCATGCTCATCAGCGTGGCAGCCGTCACGGTGGCCGCGTTCAGCCACTTCAGCCCCAGCCTGGCGTTCGCGTTCCCGGCCGACGCCTTCACCCCGAACACCAAGTTCTTCCTCGGGCTGGGCGGCGGCCTCGTGATCGGCATCTACGACTACCTCGGCTACAACACGACGGCGTACATCGGCGACGAGATCAAGAGCCCCGGCCGCGTGCTGCCGCTGTCGATCATCATCTCGGTCATCGCGATCATGTGCGTCTACCTGCTCATGAACGTCGGGGTGCTCGGGGTGTTCCCGGCCAGCGAGGTCGCGAAGTCCTCGTCGATCGCGTCGCTGGTGCTCGAGCACACCTGGGGCAAGGGTGCCGCACAGGTGGTCACGGTGCTCATCATCGTGACGGGCTTCGCGTCCGTCTTCTGCGGGCTGCTGGGCGGCTCACGGGTGCCCTACAACGCCGCTCACGACCGCGTGTTCCTGAAGTGGTTCGGCAACCTGCACCCCACCCTCAACTTCCCCCACGTCTCGCTGATCGTGATGGGCGTCATCATGGCGATCGCCTCTACGCAGTCGGGGCTGTCCGGCCTGGCCATCCTGATCAGCACCCTCACGGCGGTGTTCGTCATCGTGCAGGCCCTGGGCCAGGTGGTCGCGCTCGTCACGCTGCGCCAGCGGGAGCCGAACCTGCCGCGGCCCTACCGGATGTGGCTCTACCCGCTGCCCGCCATCGTGGCCCTGGTCCTCTGGGTGGGAACGTACTTCGCGTCCGGATCGCAGGCCAGCCCGCAGTGGGTCCCGATCTACCTGTCGCTGGTCTGGATCGCCGCCGGCGTGGTCGCCTACCTGATCTACGCGAGGGTCGAGCGCACGTGGCCGTTCGGTCCGACCGAGGTCAACGAGGAGTACCTGCAGGCGGCCGGCGCGGAGACGCCGCTCAGCGGATCTGCGTGACGGGATCGCCGGAATGGAACTTCGTCGTCGCGCTGGACTTCGGCGGGACCAAGATCGCTCTCGCCACGGCCGGGCTCGACGGCACGATCCTGGAGCGGCGCCAGCTCCGGACTGAAGCCGAGCAGGGCGCGCCGCAGGCAGTGCGGCGCGCCCTGGCCGAGGCCGGGGCGCTGATCGAGGCCACGGCGCGCCGGTGCGGAGGCCGCTGCGTCGGAGCGGGCGCCGTCAGCCCCGGCATCGTGCGCCGAGACCGGATCGACCTGGTCCCCACCCTGCCGGGCTGGGAGCGACTGCCGATCGTCGACCTGCTGCGCGAGGGGCTCGGCCTCGACCACGTGGCGGTGGCCAACGACGTGAAGGCCGCCGGCGAGGCCGAAGCCCGCTGGGGCAGCCTGCGCGGTGCCGACCCCTCCCTCTATGTGAGCATCGGGACGGGGGTGGCGGCCGCGCTGATCGTCGCCGGTCGCGTCGTTACGGGCGCTCACGGAGCGGCCGGCGAGGTCGGCTACAGCCTCCGCGGGGTGGGCGACGAGACCGGGGCCGCGGATGGCCGGGCGCCACTCGAGGAGTTCGTCGGCGGACGTGCGATCGGTCGACGGGCGAGCCGCCTGCTTGGCGGCGAGCTGAGCGCGGAGCAGGTCTTCGGCCTGGCGCCGACCGACCTGCGTCTGCGCTTCCTCCTGGACGAGACCCTGGCCGAGCTGGCCGTCCATGTCGCCAACTGGGCGGTGCTGGTCGACCCCGAGCGGATCGCCGTCGGCGGCGGGCTCATGGGGTCTGGAGAGGTCATCCTTGCCGCGCTGCGCCGACGGCTCGACCTCGCGGTCCCGTTCCCGCCGGAGCTCGTGCCCGCCGAGTTCCTGCAGGACGCCGCCCTGCGGGGAGCGATCGCCCTGGCCCTTGGGTAGCGATGCCATCCACGCTCCCGCGGCCGCGCAGCAGCGGCTCAGTCGATCCGGAGCACGACCTTCCCGTTCACCTGCCGGTCGCTCATGCGTGCGAGCCGACGGCCGAACTCGTCGACTATCGCCGCCCCATGCTGCCAGCGGCGATTCTGGCGGCAAAGGCGCCCATCGCAATCATGAGGCCGGCGATCCGTAGTGGGCGCTGCTGCTCGACGGCCACGTCGCGGCCGACGAGGGCGGACTCGCAGCCGCAGGAGCTTACTGCTCGCCTGCCAAACGCAAGAGCCCGAATCACCACTTTGGAAGTCGCGCCAGCCTGATGTCGGCCGCTAGCGTGGAGGATGCGGCGTGCGGACGCTGGCTCGGCTATTGATTGGCCGGACCGCTGCTGGGCTCAGTCCGGCCCTCGATCCGGCTAGCTTGTTTATGTCGGGGAAACCCGTTACCTGTCGTAGTCGGATGCCTGACGCGTCCACGAGGTGAGGTCGGACCGGGCGGCAGGGCCGCGCCCGGAGCCGGGGTCTGGCATGACCAGGGGAGGCCATTTCGTCACCATCCCCGCAAGATCCATGCTTGCCCAACAAGGAGCGAGAGAACCGAAATGATCGCTGTTCATCACCGGACCGCCACCGTCAGCGGTCACCGGGTCTTCTACCGCGAGGCCGGGCAGAGCGATGCGCCTGTCGTGGTCCTGCTGCACGGCTTTCCCACCAGCTCGCGTATGTTCCGCAACCTTATCCCTGCCCTGGCCGACCGATACCACCTCCTGGCTCCCGACTACCTGGGCTTCGGGCACTCCGACGCACCCTCAACCGAGGAGTTCGACTACACGTTCGACGCCCTGGCCGGTGTCGTCGAGGAACTGCTCGACCAGCTCGGCGTGAGCCGATACGCGATGTACGTTCAGGACTACGGTGCCCCGATCGGCTGGCGCCTCGCCCTGCGCCGGCCCCATGTTGTGAGGGCCATCATCACCCAGAGCGGCAATGCCTATGACGAGGGGTTCGTGGCAGAGTTCTGGCGAGCGGTGTGGGCGTATGCGGACGGCCCGGGCCCCGAGACGGAGGCGGCCGTCCGGCGGGCGTTCGACCTCGAAGCCATCCGCTGGCAGTACGTCACCGGGGTGTCCCAGCCCGATATGGTCGACCCCGACACCTGGGTCTTCGACCACGCGCTGCTGCAGCGCGAGGGCAACGACCGTGTCCAGCTCGCCCTCTTCCGCGATTACGCCACCAACCCTCCCCTCTACCCCGCGGTCCACGAGTACTTCCGCACCACTCAGGTACCGCTGCTCGCAATCTGGGGTGCCGGAGACAGGATCTTCGGGCCCGAGGGTGCTCGAGCCTTCGCCAACGACCTCCCTGACGCCGAGATCCACCTGCTCGACGGCGGCCACTTCCTGCTCGAAAGCGAGCTCGACACCGCCGTCGGCTACATTCGCGGGTTCCTCGGTCGTACGTTGAGCGCGACAACAGCACAGTAATACGCAAGTACAGCCATGGCGGCCGCGAGGGCGGTCACCCGCGCGCCAAGGGCAGGACACCATTGACGCGCCCATCCTTCATCCCTCACGCCACGCCATCTCGCCGGCTCTGACCGCCACGGGCAGCCGGTTCTCGGGAGGCGCCAGCGGGCAGGCCCAGCGCGCGCTGTAGTGACACGATGGATGGTACGCGTAGTTGAAGTCGATGACCGCGTCTGACGATCCCACTGCGATCTCCAGGCAGCCCGCGTCGGTGCCCTTGGCGGTGTCCACCAGGTAGCGCCCCCCGCCGTAGGTCTCGCGCCCCGAGGTGTCGTCCCGGAAGGGCACGAATAGCCCGCCGCCGTAGCTGAGCAGCGCCAGCACCGTCAGTGAACAACTCGTGCCTCGCAGTCGGAACCGGAGCGTGCCAATCCTGCGGTAGCGGATGATGCCGTCTTCGCCGCCGGTGTCGATCTCGAGCTCGCCGCCGCCGGCCTCCAGCCGGGCGAGCACCCGGTAGGTCGGGTCCGGCGGGAACCAGCGCAGCCCGGTGAAGGCCGGGCGCTCCTCGGGTGGGATGGGGGATTCCGGGTGCTCGCCGAAGAGCCGGTCGCGGGCCGCCCGCCACGCCTCCACCGAGCCGAGCCGGTAGGCGTCCCCGACGCGCCTGCGCCAGTCGACGAGGTCCAGGTAGTGCTGCGGGTCCATCGCCTGATATTGCTACGTTCCGACGCAACAGGGAGAAGGCCCCCATGCCAGTCTCTGGGCGGAGACTATCCGCGTCCTATCCGCAATTACTCAACGGGAACCATTCAGGTCGGTGGCTGACCTATCTGGAGGCGGTTGCCGTCCGGGTCTGTGACAACCGTGCGACGCACTGCATCACCAATGGTCTCGACTGGGCTGGTCGTGATACCGCGCTCAGCGATGCCGGCCAGGAACCCGTCGAGGTCGTCGACAAGTAGCGTGTGTAGCCCCGAACCGGCCCGGGCTGCGTCGACGACGATGTATATCCAGCCCGTCTCGGTCAGCCGCCATGCTGCCTCATCGTTGTTCGGAACAAGATCGGCCGGCCGGCCAATGAGTCGCTCGTACCAGCCCGCGGCCGCGTCGCGGTGGGCGACAGGGATGCCGGCGAAGACGTAAGTGACGGCCATCCCGAGAAAATACCGAGGACGGTCACGGGCATGTCGTGACGCCGGGGCCGAGGTCAGCGAGGAAGCACAGGCGGTAGGGCCGGCCCCGCTCAGCGCCGGGCTGACGCCTCGGCCTTCTCCAGGTTCAGCGCGGCTCCGATCAGGCCGACGTGGCTGAACGCCTGAGGGAAGTTGCCGAGCTGCGCGCCGCTGGCCGGATCGACCTGTTCGGCGAGCAGCCCGAGGTCGTTGGCGCGCCCGCATATCTGCTCGAACAGCCCGCGGGCGGCGTCGACGTCGCCCCGCCAGGCCAGGTTGTCCACCAGCCAGAAGCTGCAGATGACGAACGCCCCCTCGTCGCCCGGCAGCCCGTCGGCTCGCTGGTACCGGTTGACGAGCTCGCCGGTGGCGAGTTCGCGCCGGATCCGCTGAACGGTCGCGCGCATGCGAGGGTCGTCCGGCGGGACGAAGCGCACCAGCGGGATCAGGAGGTTGGCGGCGTCCGGCTCCGAGGCGCCGAAGGCCTGGACGAAGGTCCCTGTCCCGCCGTCGACCCCGTCGCGATCCACGCGCTCGCGGATCGCGTCGCGCAGTCGCCGCCAGCGGGGAAGATCGGCGTCGAGGTCGAGGGCGCGGGCCAGGCGAATGGCACGCTGCATGGCCACCCAGCACATCACCTTCGAGATCACGTAGTGCCGGCGCGCGTCCCGGAACTCCCAGAACGACTCGTCCGGCTCCTGCCAGCGCCTCGCGACCACCTCAACTACGCCGCGGAGCAGGTCCCAGAAGGCAGGTTCGATCCGGCCCCCATACTTGTGATACAGCCAGGCGGTGTCCATCAGCTCACCGTAGACGTCGAGCTGGAGTTGGTCCACGGCGGCGTTCCCGAGCCTCACCGGCCGCGAGCCGCGATAGCCGTCGAGCTCGTTGAGCGCGCGTTCCTGCAGCAAACGCTCGCCGCCCACGCCGTACAGGACCTGGAGATCGTCGGCGTGGCCGGCGGTCGTACGCATGATCCATTGCATGAACCGGTAGGCCTCGCCCCGATAGCCGAGGCTGAACAGCGCGTAGAGGTTGAGAGCGGCGTCGCGCAGCCAGACGTACCGGTAGTCCCAGTTGCGGGAGGCGCCCACCGATTCCGGCAGGGAGGTGGTGGGGGCGGCCACGATGGCGCCGGTCGACGCGTCCGTCAGCGCCTTGAGAACGAGCGCGCTGCGGACCACCTGCTCCTGGTAACGGCCGTGGTAGGTGCAGCCACCCGACCATTCCTGCCAGAAGCTGCGCGTCTCGCCCAGCCGCTCGCGAATGCTGGCGGCGGGGAGGTGGTGTGGCCGCAGCTCGTGGGGCAGGGCGTGGGTGACCACGGCGGCCACCTCCTCGCCGGCGCGGAGGATGCCCTTCGCTGAGCACCCGCTAGGGCTGGTCTGGCTCAGGCCGAGGTCGCACTGGACGACCAGGGCGTCCGCGCCGCCGTAGACCACGCCGACCCGGTGGCCCGTCAGGTCGGTCCGCGGCGTCGTCACTCCGTAGTCGAATCTCGGCTCGAAGTCCATCCGGACGTCGACCTCGCCGTGCTCACAGCGGGCCAGCCTGACCAGCTGTGACCGCGGCCGTGGAGATGTGGGGTCGTCGCCTGCCGCGATCGGCAGAAAGTCGGTGAGGGTCAGGTCCCCGCTGGCGGTCCGGATCCTCGTCTCGAGGATGTTGGTCCCGGGCAGGTAGCGGCGGGTCGCACCACGGGCGCCGCTGGCAGTCAGGCCGAGGTGGCCGCCCTTCGTCCAGTCGAGGAGCCGGGCGAAGCAGGGGCGCGAGTCGAAGCGCTGGAAGCAGCACCAGTCGATCGATCCCTCGCGAGCGACGAGTGCTGTCGACTGACAGTTGCCGAGGAATGCATACTCGGCGATCGGCGGATAGGGGGACACGGCCGTCCGCCCCTCACCCTAGCGACCCGGTCGAGGTGATGACAGCCTTCATTCTGCAGATTGCCGCCTCTGTCGGACGTTGGTCCCGGCCGGGGCAAGACCGCCAAACGGCGGAGCCGTGGGATGCATCCCCCGGGCGCAGGCGCTCGGCCACGCTCCCAAGTGCACTTTGAGATTTGCTCTAGGTCCGCTGGCGACACTGGGCTCATCGGAGGAATCGAGTTGAAGAACAACCTGAGGGAGCTGACCAGCTCAGCGGGACGCGTGGCGATTGACCTCCACGGCCATCTGCCCGCCGCTGGTCGCCGGCCAGTGACAGCGGCGGTAGGGCTGGCCCTCCTGCTCCCGGGGATCCTGATGCTCGTGCTCCCAGGTCCCGGCCTGCTCCTGGTCGCGCTCGGGCTGGCCGTCCTTGCGCTCGAGTTTTCCTGGGTGCGCCGGTTGCTGAGCGCCGCCGGGCGGCGCGTGGCGCGGGCAGGGTCCAGCCGCGAGTCGACCGGTTGAGTCCAGGACCCGGAGTCGAGCTCCCGCCCAGGTTGCGTTCAGGTCGGGGCGGCAGACTGAGAGTATGAGATCGCCAGGCGGAGGCGACGGATGCGAGTCCTGATCGTAGAGGACGACCACCGGCTGGCGGCGAGCGTCCGCAGGGGCCTGGAAGACGCTGGCATCGCGGCGGACCTCGTCTACGACGGCGAGGAAGCGGTCGCTGCCGCGCTCACCACCTCCTACGACGTGATCCTGCTGGACGTGATGCTGCCCAGGATCGACGGCATCGAGGTCAGCCGGCAGCTGCGCAGCCGCCGCATGCACGCCCCGATCCTGATGCTCACCGCCCGTGACTCCGTGGACGACCGTGTGCGGGGCCTGGAGTCGGGCGCTGACGACTACCTGGTCAAGCCGTTCGCGCTGCGCGAAGTGGTGGCGAGGATCAAGGCGCTCACCAGGCGGCACCTGGCCGACCGGACCGCCCTGGTGACGGCGGGGCCGCTCGCGCTGGACACCTCGGCGCGCCGGCTGGCCGTCGCCGGCCGGCCGGTCGAGCTGACGCCCAAAGAGTTCGCGATCCTGGAGTACTTCATGCTCAACCAGGGCCGGCTGCTGACCCGCGACCAGGTGATCGAGCACGTCTGGGACTACGACTTCGAGGGCGGCCGCAACCTGATCGAGACATACATCAACCGGCTCCGCGGCAAGCTGACACAGGCCGGTGCGAGCGATCCGTTCGTCACCATGCGCGGCGCGCGAGGCTACCGGTTCGAGCGCCCGTGAGTGCCTTTCCGGGTACGACCCGCGGTCGGCTGACGCTCCTCTGGGTCGCGATCTTCGCGGGCGCGCTCGCGATCGCCAACGTGGGCGTGTACCTGGCAGTCGCCTTCACCGCCAGCGCCACCATAGATCGAGCGCTGCACGGCCAGGCGGCGGTGGTGGGCTCCAACCTCCGCTCGACCGGCGGTCACGTCACGTACGCCGGCGGCGTGCTGCCCCACGAGTCGAGCGACGGTGTGCTCGTCGACATGGCCGTCGTCGGCCCCAGCGGTGTGCTGCTGCAGACGCCCGACCAGCCGGTGAGCGATGCCGCGCTTCGGTCGCTCGCCAGCCAGACCCTGCGCTCCGGGCGCCCAGTGGTCGTCGACTTCTACGACTCCAGCCAGGCGCACCGCCGCGCATACGTGACAGCGGCGCCGGTGCGGACCGCGAATCAGCGGCTCGCGGTGGTCACCTCGACGCCCTTGGCGGACCTGGAATCGTCGATCACGCGCGCCATGCTGCTGGCAACCTTCCTCTCGGCCGGCGCCCTCCTCGGCAGCGCCGTCCTCGTCTACTGGCTGATCGGGCGCGTGCTCAGCCCGGTGAGCCAGATCGCGAGCCTGGCGGAGTCGCTGAGCGAGCACGATCTCCACCGTCGCGTCGACGTCCGGGCCCCCGACGACGAGGTCGGCCAGCTGGTACGGACCTTCAACCGCATGCTGGCCCGGCTGGAGGCGAGCTTCTCGGCGCTGCGCAGCTTCACCGCCGACGCCTCCCACGAGCTGCGATCCCCCCTGGCCCTGATGGCCACGGAGCTGGAATACGCGCTGGCCAGGCCACGGCCCTCTGCCGAGCAGAAGCGGGCTCTGCAGGTCCTCCGAGACGAGGTACGGCACATGACGGACCTGGTCGAGAGGCTCCTGCTCCTCGCTCGGGCGGACGCGGGCCAGCTGACGCCGGCCCTCCAGC
>Ga0126378_10003338_pt1 | contig 12116 bp, 9 predicted proteins | sample PanSoiMetPlot_23_FD_92587 | JGI IMG/M metagenome (GOLD analysis project Ga0126378, IMG submission 92587) | Tropical forest soil microbial communities from Panama - MetaG Plot_23 | ecosystem: Environmental > Terrestrial > Soil > Tropical forest > Bulk soil | place: Panama | collected 2016-02-17
ACGATCAACGCCTCTGGCCTCATCTACGGCGATACTGAGCTCAGCAGCTACGCGCAGCCGGTGCTGGACCCGGTGCACAACACGAAAACGACGCTGACCCCGCCGGTTCGCGAGGGTACGCCGAGCTCGGCGCTCGCCAACGAAGTGGTCGCGCCCTCGCCCTATTTCGGCATGGAGCAGACCTGGGACAGCAAGGTCAACGCTCACACTTCGGCGATGGACCAGGACGGGCGCGTGTACTGGGCCGCGCAAAACCGCTCGCCCGGTGACATTCCGGCGTATTGCAAGAAGGGTTCGCCTTTGCGCTCGGCGGAGCTTTATCCGCTCGACGTGCCGCATCAGGGCTTCTTCCAGAACTCGCGCCAGGTGACGGTGTACGACCCGAAGACGCAGAAATTCACCACCATCGATACCTGCTTCGGCACGCATCACCTGAACTTTGCCGAGGATGCCGACAACACGCTCTGGCTCAGCAACAACACCGGCAGAGGCGGAGCACCCGGCGACGAGCTGGCGGTCGCCGGCTGGATCAACACCAAATTGTTCTGGCAAACGGGCGACGCGGCGAAGGCGCAGGGCTGGACGCCGCTGATTGTCGATACCAATGCCAACGGCAAGCGCGACGAGAGCTACAATGAGCCCGGCCAAGATCCCGATTACAGCAAGGACACGCGGCTCCCCTACGGCATGTACGCGATCGCCTATTCGGCGGCGGATAAGACGATCTGGGGCTCGAACCTTGCTCATCCTGGCTACATCATCCACCTCGACCCTGGCGCCAACCCGCCTGACACCGCGCTCGCGGAGATCTACAAGGTCCCGCTGCCCGGCTACGGCATCCGCGGCATGGATGTCGACCGCAACGGCGTCGCCTGGCTGCCGCTCGACAGCGGGCACCTCGCCAGCTTCGACCGGCGCAAATGCAAGGGGCCACTGAATGGACCGGGTGCCGAGAAGGGCGAGAAATGTCCCGAGGGCTTCGATTTCTATCCGCTCTCCGGGGCGGGCTTCCAGGGCGATCCCGGCGCTGAGGAGAACCCGTATTACGTCTGGGTCGATTGGTTCAACATTCTGGGGCTCGGGCCGAACGTGCCGTTCGAGACCGGCAACCAGTCGGATTCGCTGCACGCGCTGGTCGACGGCCATTTTGTCGAACTGCGCGTGCCCTATCCGATGGGGTTCTTCACCAAAGGGCTCGAAGGCCGCATCGATGATCCGAACGCCAGCTGGAAGGGGCGCGCCTTATGGGCGAGTTCGGGCAACCGCGCACCGCAGCATATCGAGGGCATCGACGCACCGGCCCCTGGCGCCCCGGGCGCCACACCCCAGACATTGTCGAGCCCGCTCGTCGTCGAATTCCAGCTCCGCCCCGACCCCCTCGCGCATTGAGGAATACCTCGCCCCGTTTGCGGCGAGAGGTTGGAAGCCGCGCGCCGGTGGGTTCCGGGTGAGGGGTTATCTTGCTCCCCTACCTGCGGCTGCTCGTTCCGTGTAAAGCCCCTCACCCCGACCCTCTCCCCGCAAGCGGGGCGAGGGGGCGGAACGGCGGACTTTGAAAACTCAAGCCAGCTTGTAGCCCTGGCGGGCGAGGAGCCTCCAGTCGCCGTCCTGCTTTTGCCATACCTGGAGGGCGCTGATCCTTGTAGTCGTGGGTTTGCCATCGGTTTCGGAGTCCGACAGATAGATGTGGCGCGCTAATGCGGCGTCGCCGACAACCGCCACTTTGAGCTCGGGAAAGGTGATCGACTTGACGACCGCCTTCCTGGTCATGACGCCGTCGATGAACTCGGCCTTGGTCTGGACCCTGCCATCGGAATGGCCGTAGCTCACCTGATCGGCGACCAGCTGCTGCAGCTGCGCCTTGTCCGCACCCAACAGCGCCTTTCCGCAGCCCTTCGACGGCTTGGCCGACCGCCGCCTCGTCTCCGGCTTCGGCGACTGCCGCAGAGCTGTGAGACAAGCTTGCGGTGCCGACTACCAGTGCGCCCGCCAAATCTCGACGGGTCATCTGCATGATCTTCCTCCCCTGGCAATTGCGCCGGAGCGTACTCCTGCCCCGCGGCCGCGTCTCATAATTCCTGCAGCCGGCGTCAAGCCGCGGGTATCTGCTCCACCGTGGTACGGTGGCGGCCCGGAGCGCATAGCCGAGGCTTGCGTGGCCGGGGTGGAACGTGCCACACCGCGGAACGGGAGGAACGGCGGGAGGAAAGCCATGGCGGACGTGCAATTATCGGCCACCGAGACGGCGCTGGAAAACCAGCGCATCGGCGCCCTGCAGATCCGCGTCGCGGCGTTGTGCACGTTCGTGCAGATCTGCGACGCCTACGACGTGAACGCGATCGGCGTCTCGGTGCCGTCGCTGACCCACGCCTGGAATCTTCCCGGCCCCGCCTTCACGCCGGCCTTCCTATGGTCGAGCATCGGCATCATGGTTGGCGCCCTCTCGTCAGGGCCGATCGGCGACCGTCTCGGGCGGCGCCCGTTGCTGATCGGCAGCCTGACGATCTTCGGCCTCGCCTCGTTGCTGACCGCCTTCGCCGGCTCGCTCCTCGTGCTAAGCATCCTGCGCTTCTTCACCGGGCTCGGTATCGGCGGCGGGTTCCCGGGAGCGGCGACCCTGACCGGCGACTACGCGCCGCAGCGGTTGCGCGCGACGATGATCATGGTGAGCTTCACCGGCGCGCCCTTCGGCGGCTTTCTGTGCGGTCAGCTGGCTGGGGTGCTGCTGCCGACCCTCGGCTGGCCGAGCATCTTCGTCATCGGCGGCGTCGTGCCGCTGCTGATGGTGCTGGTGCTGGCAGTATGGCTGCCCGAGTCACCGCGCTTCCTTGCCCGCAAGGGCAATTTGTCTGCGCGCGAGGCCGCTTTGCTGCAGCGCCTCGATATCACTCCGGGAGAGGCCGCCGGGAAGGGCCTCGATGTCGCCCACGGTAACCCGATCGCGATGCTGTTCGGCAAGGGCTATGCGCTGCAGACCGTGCTGCTGTGGGTCATCTTCTTCTGCAGCCTGATGAACCTTTTCTTGTTCGTCTACTGGCTGCCCGAGGTATTGCACCTGACCGGCTTTACGCCGGCCGAGGCGGCCCGCGCGACCAGCTTCCGCGAATTGGGTGCGATACTGGCAGTGGTCTATCTCGGCCTGCTGATCGACCGCTCCGGTCCGGAGCGCGCGCTGACGGCGAACTACGCCGCCGGCATTGTCTTCATTGCCGCAATCGCGCTCGCCGCGATGCCCTATCTGCTGCTGGCGGTGGTGATCTTCCTGGCCGGGATGACGATAATCGGCAGCCAGACCGGCGCCAACGCGGCTTGCGGCAAGCTCTACCCGGCGCGCATGCGCACGAGCGGTCTCGGTTGGGCGCTCGGTATCGGCCGTCTGGGCGGTATCGCCGCGCCGGCGCTCGGCGGCTATCTGCTGTCAATCGGACTGCCGCCGCGGCACATTTTCTTGAGCGCCTGCGGCTTCGCGCTGATCGCGGCAATAGCAACGGCACTACTCGGCTTGCGCCATAGGGTCGAGCGTCTTGCGGGCGCGAAACTAGCGACATGAAGACTTCAATCGACGCCACTCTGTGGACGGTTTGGGGGATAGAGTCGCTATTCTGGGGGTAAGCCTGTGGGCAACGAATCCAGTGCTTGCACCAATAAACGGGAACGATAATCTGCCCGACGTGGATTGACACGGTGAACTCGAGGCCGTGGCCGGACGGGTCGGCGGGCCATTCAGGGGGAAATCGGAGCCCTCAAACCACGCCAGGGGCGGCCCCATTTCGGGCCGCCCCCTTTGATTAGTCCGAATACTAGGCGCGGATTTCTTGCCGCTGGAAGGCGACATAGGCGACGGCAAAGATCAGTATCATTGCCGCAACCAGCCCGGTCAGCTGCGGCCATACCAGAAGAAAGCTCTGCGCCGCCGGCAGCGGGGCGCCGAGCAATGCCCCCTGAACCTGACTGTACAATACCGGGCCGAGGGCGCGCGTGGATGGTTGCAATAACGCCAAAGCGATCTCTGAGTAGAGCGTGTTCGGTGAAATGCGATCCAGTGCCAGCGCCGTCTGCAGATAGGCCAGATTGGGGCCAAAGATCCCTTCCCGCGGTCCGGCGATCAATGTCGCGACGAGCGGCGTCACGACCGACCAAAACAACGCGAAGAGCAGCCACACGCCGAGCGCGGCGAGTGCTGCAGTGGCCGGCGCCCGGAACACTGCCGAAAAGAGGAACGCCACTGCCAGCCACACGCCGCCATAGGCGATCGTCGCGACGAGGAAACCCAACATCCGGACCATCTCCTCGGTGTTGGGCGCAAGACCCAGCAACAACAGGCCGAGGCCGATCGTCAGCAGCCACAGCGAAAGGAGGCCGATCGTGAGCGACACCAACGCAGCAAGGAATTTTCCTAGCAACAAGGCGTCGCGGTAGATCGGCTGCGCCAGTACCCGGCTCAATGTGCGGCGGCTGAACTCGCCGTTGATCGCGTCGAACCCGATGGCTATCGCGACCAGCGGTATCAGGAATCCCAACAGCGCAATGAAGGACGGCAGCGGGTCCTGCGCCATCGTCAACAGACGCAAGAAGAGAAACGGGCTCTCCCCGATATTGGCGCGGATCGACAGGATTGCGGCATAGGCGGCCGCGATTGCTGTGAGAAAGACCAGCGCTTCGAGCACCCACATCCGGGCGCCGGAGAGGTAATCCGCCGCCTCCTTCGCGAGAACGACCCCGACCCCGGTGAAAGGTGACCCTCTACGCCGCATGGCGGACCTCGTCGAAGTAGCGGGTATAGACCTCGTTGAGGCTCGGCTCGGCAAACCGGATGCCGAGCAGCTGGGAGGCCGGCGCGAGGCGCCGAGCGATCTCCGGGCGCAAATCGCGCTCGCAATCCGCGCGGTAGAGCTCCGGGCCGAGCACTTGAACGCGCACAATGCCCGGTATCCCAACAAGCTGTTCGCGTACCCCGGCGCCGCGGGCTTCGATATCGATGACGTACCCGCCGCCGAGGACCCGCTGGGCGAGGTCGGTCACGCTGCCGGAGAGCGCAATCCGCCCGCGGTTGAACAGCGCGACCCGGTCGCACACGCTCTGCACCTGGTCGAGATGATGGGATGATAAGAGGACCGCGGTTCCGTCGGCCTTCAGTCCGCGGATCATGCCGAGGAATTCCTGTGTCGAATGCGGGTCCAACGTCGCCGTCGGCTCGTCGAGGATCGCAATGCTCGGCCGTTTCATCAGGACTTCGGCGAGGCCCAGCCGCTGTCGCATCCCGCGGGAAAATGTCCCAACACGGTCCCGGCCGACATCGGGCAGCCCGACCCGCACCAGCGCCTCCGCGAACCGCTCGTCGATTTCGCGGCGCGACAGGCCGGCTAGCCGACCGGTATAGGCAAGATTGTCGCGGGCCGTCAGCCCGTCGTAAAACCCGACCGAATCCGGCAGGTAACCCACCCGACGCTTAACCTCGAGCGGGTCACGCAACGGATCGAAACCAGCCACCTCGGCACGTCCTTCGGTTGGCTCTGTCAGCCCGAGCAGCATCAGGATCGTCGTCGTTTTGCCGGACCCGTTGGGTCCCAGGATGCCGACGATCTCGCCGGCCCGGACGTCGAAATCGATGTGGTCGACTGCGACCGTCGTGCCGTAGCGCTTCGTCAGCTCCTGGGCGCGTATGACGACCTCTCCAGCCATGTGTCACCGCCGGCCGAAGCGGGCAACGGCGAAAACAACAACCAGTAACGCGATCGCGATGACGCCGATCCCGACCGCACCCCACAAGGTGGAGGTCAGCACCGTGATGCGGAAGTTCGCCGACTCGGATTGGCCGCCCGTCGCATTGGCGCGGATCGTTGTCTGATAATCGCCGGCAATGGCGCGCGGCGACGGGGTCATACTGACTTTTACGGATTGTGACTTGCCTGCCGCGAGCTCGGGCAGCTGCTTTGGGTCGAAGCTCGTTTTCCAACCTTCGGGCGCGGTCGCGCTGAATTCCACATCCCGTGCCGCCTCGCTGCCGTCATTGCGAACGATGACGTTCAGCTGCCCGTCCTGCCCGGCATAGGCCTCGCCGCTGAGGCGCCCGCCCTCGCCGGCGAGCGACAGCCGCGGCTGGCCGACAATCGTGATGCCGAGGTCGAGATCGGCCGAAGCAGCCTCGCTCTTCGCATGCAGCACGAGCCTGTAGTCACCAGCCGGTGTATCGCGCGGCGGCGACACCGAGGCCTCTATGTCCTTCGATTTGCCCGCCTCGATCGGGATGCTGGTCAGCTGCTGGCTGCCATAGGCTTCCGTAAAGGTCACTTGGAAATTCTTTGGCGCATCGGCGCTGAAGTTGATCGTGGCGTCGCGCCCGCTGTCATTGGCGACAGTGACCCTGAATTTGAACGATGTCGAGGCGGTCCCGCGCAGCGAGGGGAAATTAGTGGTGAGTTTGAGTTTGGCGGGCAGCTCCTGCCCGATCGTGACGGTGATCGGGAGCTTGAGGTCGCTTCCGTTACCCTTGGCTTCGACGAGGAACCGATAGTCGCCAGGACCGGTGCCCGCAGGGGGATCGAGCCGCAGCTGCAGTTTCGCTTCACTGTCGGGCTCTACCGTCGCCGAAGCTACCGGTTGGCCGCCGCCGAGAATCGTCGCCTTCCAGCCGGCCGCGATCCCCGGCACCGAGAGGGTCAGCTCTTGCGGCGGATGACTGAAATTGCGCAATGACAAATCGACGGTCGTGGTTTCGCCCGCGCGCACGGTCAGTGCCGGATATCGCGTGGTCAAGTAGATGCCGGTTACGCCCGACGGCTTGTCGGCGGCATCGGCAGCCACCGCAATCAGTCCGACCAAACAAACTGCGACGAGCCGCAGCAACATGCTTCAACCCTCCGAAACTAATCATTGAGCACGCCCGAGTGCTGCTACCTGGTTGCGCAGGAGAATGGATTTCTGTTTCGTGCGCGCTGAAATACGTCAGACGGGCATCAGCCCGAAATTAACAATTTTTCATCTTATATGAGCGGATAACCGCCACAGAGAGATCAGAACGGCATGCCGAAGTTGCGGGCGAACCAGCTTTGCGACGGCTCGCCCGGCGTGCCGGTGGTAACGAGGTTGTAGGCGTCGAGGTACCACTCGCTGCCCGGATAATTGTGGCCGAGCACAGCCGCGTTTTCCTTCGCTTCGTCGGTGAGACCGAGCGCCAAATCGCATTCGACGAGGCGCTCCAACGCCTCTGGAACATGCGTCGTGGTTTGAAAATTGTCGATGACCCGTTTGAACCGGTTCATCGCGGCCAGATACTGTCCCCGCTTCAAATAATACCGGCCGATCTCCATTTCCTTTCCCGCCAGGTGATCGCGCGTGAAATCCAGCTTGAGCGCCGCGTCGCGCGCGTATTTGCTGTCGGGGAAGCGGCGTACGACGTCGTCGAGCGCCTTCAATGCCAACTCGGTAGTCTTCTGGTCGCGGCCGACATCGACGATTTGAACGTAATAAGAGATGGCCTTCAAGTAATAAGCGTACGCGATGTCACGATGGCCCGGGTGAAGCTGAATAAAGCGGTCTGCCGCAATAATTGCCTCGCCGTAATTGCCCGCCTCGTAGAGGGAGTATGCCGCCATCAACTGTCCTTTGGTCGCCCACATCGAGTATGGGTGCTGGCTTTCGACCTCTTCGAAGGTCTTGGCCGCAGTCGCATAGCGCTCCTCGACGAGTTCATCCATGGCCTTGTTGTAAAGATCATCGACCGGCTTTTCGACGTACGCCTCTTTCTTATTGCCGCCACAGGCCATCAGCGAGCAAGTTAGAGCCGCCGCGCCGAACCAACGAAGGAAAGGCAAGCAACGCATCAGCCAACCCGATAAACGGATCTTAACCAATCGTTTATAACACAAGTTTCGAAACCCTGGACAAGCCGGCGCCTGGCGTCAATCTCCGGCCAGTTGCAATTCGTTTTGCCATTCGAGCCCGCTGAGCTCGACCGCACGGCTCATTGTCGTGTAGCGCCAAGCCTCATCATCCGCGAACAGCGCGGCAAGCAAGCGTCTTGTATGCGCGTGGCCCGAACGCACACCGCGGAAATACCCAATGAGCGGACCGCCAGCGAGGTAAAGATCGCCGAAAGCATCGAGCAGCTTGTGGCGCACGAACTCGTCGCCGTACCGCAGACCGCCCATGTTCAAGACCTGGTCTCTCGTGACGACAATGGCGTTGTCGAGAGATCCCCCGCGCGCAAGACCAGCGGCCCGGAGACGCTTGACATCATCGAGCAGGCCAAAGGTTCGCGCTCGGCTCAATTCGGTCTTAAACGTCTCCGATGCGAATGTCAGCGAGATTTCTTGCCGCCGAATCAGCGGATTGTCGAAGTCAATCTCGAAGCTCATCGAAAAGCCATGATCAGGCGACAGCTCAGCCGTCGCATCCGCTTCGCTGATCCTGACCGGCTTCAATACCCTGATTGCGCGGCGTGCTGCATCTTGTTCGACGACGCCGGCGCACTCGATGAGAAACAGGAACGGGGCGGCACTGCCATCCATGACCGGCACTTCGGGCCCATCGAGCTCGACGATGACATTATCGATTTCCGCCCCGGCAAGCGCCGCCATCAGATGCTCGACCGTACCGACCTTCACCCCTTCGCCATTTGACAGCACGGTGCACAGCGGAGAATCGATCGCATTGGTCCAGTGCGCCTGGATCTCGACCCCTGCATCGATTCGACGGAACAAGATTCCGCTGTCGGGTGCCGCCGGACACAACGTCATCGCGACCTTTTGACCGGAATGAAGTCCGACCCCCCGGCACCCGATCACCGTCTTCAGCGTCCGTTGAGACGCCGTCGCTATATCCCCCATCACGCGACAGATTTCTCGGAGATTGTCCCCCACGTCCGCGAAAAATTACCGCTGTTCAGATTCCCCCTCAAATCACTCTTTGTTGCCGATTGTTGCACCAAAATCGCCCATGACGACGGTCGCGGACAAAAGCGCCGTCCAATTCTGGTGAGGGGTTGTGATTTAGTTTGCTTGACGTCGGAGGAAGGCAGGAATGTCGAGCAGATCTTCTTCTTTGCTCAGATTCGGCCGGTCATCCGGCTCGAGCGGGGCGAGACGCGGCTGGGTGCCCGCCTGGGCTGCCGGCTTGGCCGGCTGAGCGGCCGGACGGGGTACGGGCTCCGGCGGGGTGACCCGGGCACGCCCCACCCCCGTCACGCGTTCGATGAGGCTCGGCACCCGACCCTTGGGCTTAGGGGCGGCCTCTTTCGCCGCCGCAGGCGGAACCACCGACTGGATCAGCGGGGCGGGACGGGTTCCTCCGGCGTCGGCAGGCTTTGGTGCAATGAACGCACCATTGCGCATTGCAGCGCTCTCCGCCGCCGCCGCTGACTGCGGCAAGGGCTCGCTCTCAGGTTCGGAGCCGGAAGCCTGCTTGGCGGACTGTGCGGCGTTCTGCGTGAGCACCGGCTGCGTGTAGCCGCCGGTCGTCGCCTCCCGCAGCGGGCTCACCGCATCCCGGTTGCTAACCAGGCTGATCGCCGGCTGCGGCTGCGCAATGGCTTCGGCGTCGATCCCGGTGGCGACGACGGAAATTCGCATCTTCCCTTCGAGCCGTTCATCGAAGGTCGACCCGAAAATGATGTTGGCCTCGGGGTCCACCTCCTCGCGGATGCGGTTGGCTGCTTCGTCGACCTCGAACAAGGTCATGTCGAGCCCGCCGGTGATATTGATCAAAACGCCCTTGGCGCCCCGCATCGACACGTCTTCGAGGAGCGGGTTCGAGATCGCCGCCTCGGCGGCGTCGGTTGCGCGCTTTTCGCCTTCGGCTTCGCCCGTGCCCATCATCGCCTTGCCCATCTCGGCCATTACCGTGCGGATATCGGCAAAATCGAGATTGATGAGCCCGGGCATCACCATCAGGTCGGTGACGCCGCGCACGCCCGAGTGGAGCACGTCGTCCGCCATTTTGAAAGCGTCGGCGAAGGTCGTGCGCTCGTTGGCGACGCGGAACAGGTTCTGATTAGGAATAATGATCAGCGTATCGACGAACTTCTGCAGTTCCTCGATCCCGGCTTCGGCGATGCGCATGCGATGACTGCCTTCGAAGTGAAAAGGCTTCGTCACCACGCCGACCGTCAAGATGCCGGATTCGCGCGCGATCCGCGCAATCACGGGAGCGCCGCCCGTGCCAGTACCGCCGCCCATTCCGGCGGTGATGAACACCATGTTGGATCCGTTCATCGCTTCGAGGATCTCGTCGAGCGCCTCCTCGGCCGCGGCGCGGCCGACATCCGGCCGCGATCCGGCACCGAGCCCTCGCGTAACACCGATTCCGAGTTGGATCTTGCGTGACGCGCTCGATTGCTGCAGCGCCTGCGCGTCCGTGTTGCAAACCACGAACTCGCAGCCGATCAAATTCGAGCGGATCATGTTGTTGACGGCGTTTCCCCCCGCGCCGCCGACCCCGACAACCGTAATGCGGGGCTTCATCTCGTGCTCGTCCTTCGGGATGCTGAGATTGATCATGTGATGTCCCCCAACCTGCAAAGCTGCCTCTGTGATACCCGGCCCGGTCCGGCTCCCCCTTACTGACCCACACCTGGCTGGGTGAGCAGCAAAACCGAATCTGCCTCAAAAGTTCTCCCTCAGCCAGTGGCCCAATCGTCCGAAAACGCCTCGCCTGGAAGCTTCCGGCCAGCGTCTCGGACCGGTAACCTCGGCCTGCTCGGATAGTGCAAAATGCAAGAGTCCGGCTGTGGTCGCAAAGGCTGGACCGCCGGTCGCTTCAGCCAAACCGGTGACGCGTTGCGGCCGCCCTATCCGCACATGCTTATCGAGGATCAGGCCGGCAAACTCTCGCGCGCCGTGCAGTTGACAGGCGCCCCCGGTCAACACGACTCGCCGGCCCGCTATCTTGTCGAACCCGCTTGCCTCCAGACGATTGCGCGCGAGTTCGAAGGTTTCTTCGATCCGCGGTGCGATAATTCCGACGAGCAGCGATTTGGGCACGTGATTGACATGCCCGTCATCCTCCTCACCGATTTGCGGAACGGCGATCATCTCGCGCTCGTCGGTGCTCGATGAAATCGCGCTGCCAAACAGCGTCTTCATACGTTCGGCATCAGCGATCGAGGTCGAGAGCCCGCGGGCGATGTCGTTCGTAACGTGACCTCCGCCCACCGGCACATAGTCGGCAAAAATCAGGTTCCCATCAAAGAACACGCCGATCGTTGTAGTCCCGCCGCCCATGTCGATCACAGTTACGCCCAGACCTATCTCGTCTTCCACGAGACACGAAAGACCGGAGGCGTAGGGGCTGACGACGAGCGCTTCCACCTCGAGATGGGAGCGCCCGATTGCGGAGGCATGATTGCGCACGCCTGCGGCGCTCGCCGTGACCACATGCATGTTGACCCCGAGCCGCTCGCCAAGCATGCCGCGCGGATCGCGGATCCCGCGGCTGTCGTCGACGGAGAACCCGACGGGGACCGAATGAATGACTTGGCGATCGCCCGGTTCACGCATCAGGTAACCGTGCTCGAGCACCCGCCGCATATCTGCGTCGCCGATTTCTCTTGCAGTGATGCCAATTTCCGCCCTGATGATCCGCGAGGCCGAGAAGCCGCCGGAGAGATTTGCCACGACCCTTTGTATCGTCTCGCCGGCCATCTGTTCGGCGGCGTGGACCGCGTTCAGAACTGAGGTGCTCGCCGCTTCGAGGTCTACGATCGTGCCGTTGCGAACACCCCGCGAGATCTGATGGCCGATGCCGAGGACCTGCGGTTTGTCGTTCTCGACGCGCGCGATGAAGCAGCAGACCTTTGTGCTGCCGATATCGAGCGCCGAAACCAAGGTGCCGCGCGGCCGGATCGATGGTTTAAGCGGTCTTGCCAGACCATCAGCTTCGGCGGGCGAGCGCGCTTTCGCTGCACTTGTCCGGGGCGGTGCTTCGTCTGTTGCAGTCATGTATTCTTCGCTGGAGGTCGTCCCTTCTTGGGTGCCGGCGGTTCTTTTGGCACCTCAGGGTTGACCCGCACAACGAGGCGGTCGGGGAGACGCACATCGACCGCTTGGACGTCCCGTTTCAAGATGGAACTCGACCTCTCGAGGCGGGCGAGCTGAGCCCATGCGCCGGCCGCCGATTCG
>Ga0126378_10003339_pt1 | contig 12114 bp, 12 predicted proteins | sample PanSoiMetPlot_23_FD_92587 | JGI IMG/M metagenome (GOLD analysis project Ga0126378, IMG submission 92587) | Tropical forest soil microbial communities from Panama - MetaG Plot_23 | ecosystem: Environmental > Terrestrial > Soil > Tropical forest > Bulk soil | place: Panama | collected 2016-02-17
CGAGGGCGTTGCGGCGCGCCGCATCCAACTACTCGCCGCCGCCGGCCGGCTCGGCGACGCGCACCGCGTATTCAGCAACACGCGCCGCCTGCTCGTGGACGAACTCGGCGTCGAGCCAGGGGAGCAATTGCTCGACGCCTACCGCGAGGTGCTCGACCGGGACGCCCGAGCGCCGAGCGCAAGCGGGCTGGCCCCGGCGCAGCTACCTGCCGCGGTAGCCGACTTCAGCGGCCGCGCCGTCGATGCCGCGCAACTCGCCGGCTACCTGATCGGTACGCGACCAGGTCCTACGCTGGCGGCGATCACCGGTACCGGCGGGCTGGGCAAGACCACGCTGGCAGTGCACGTTGCGCACCGGATCAAGTCCCGGTTTCCGGACGGGCAGCTGTTCGTCGACCTGCGCGGAGTCGGCGAGCAGCCGGCGACGGTGGAACACGTACTGGAACAGTTCCTCGTATCGCTCGGCCACTCGCGAACGGCACTTCCCGAAGGCGTAGACGAGCTGGCCGCGCTCTACCGGTCGGCAACCGCGCACGGCCGCTACCTGGTCGTGCTGGACAACGCCCGCGACACCCAGCAGGTCCAGCCGCTGCTCCCAGGTGCGGACGGTTGCGCGGTTATCGTCACCAGCCGTCGGTTGCTGGCCGACCTCGACGGTGCGCTGCACGTTCGCATCGCCACGCTGGGCGAGGACGAGTCTGTCGCGCTGCTGCGGTCGATACTGGGTCCCGAGCAGGTCGACCGGCAGCGCAACGACGCCGAGCAGGTGGTAGCTCTCTGCTCGGGCTTTCCGCTGGCGCTTCGCCTGGCAGCGTCGCAGGTCGCGGTGCATCCCTCGTGGGGACTTCCCGAATTGCACGAACGGCTGGCGCGCACGAAGGGCAGGTTCGACCTGCTGCGCTCGTCGCATCGCGCCGTACAGGCGTGCTTCGACCTGAGCTACCGCGATCTGCCGGGCGGCGTCGCGCGCGCTTTCCGGCTGCTGAGTCTTTCCGACGCGCCGGACATCTACCTCGACGCTGCCGCCGCGCTCACCGGCGAGCCCGCCAATCACGTCGGCGCCGCGCTGAACCACCTCGTCGAGCACAGCATGCTCATCGCCGCCGCTAGCGACCGATTCGCCTTCCACGACCTGATGCGCTCGTTCGCTCGCGAGCGCGCCGAGGCGGAGGACCCGACGGCGACTCGTCATGAGGCAATCGAGCGGCTGGGCCGCTGGTACGTCGCGTCGGCTCGGCAGGCCACGGCGACGGCGATCCCGCACCGTATCGTGCCGCCGGCTCCAGGCCTCGAACCCGCGTTGACGTTCGCCTCGGTGCAGGAAGCAAGCACCTGGCTCGAGGCGGAGGGCGAGAACCTGATCGCTACCGTTCGTCAGGATGCGGAGGCGGGCTTTCCCACGCTGGCCTGGCTGCTCGCCGATGCCGCGAGCGGCGTCTTCCGGCAACGGCAGCGCAGTCACGAGTGGATCTCCACAGCGCACATCGGGCTGGAGGCCGCCGAGCGCGACGGCAACCCGTATGGGCTGGTCGCGATGCACGAGTGCCTGGCACGCGGGTACGCGGCTCGCGCGGACCAGCGCACGGCGATCCGGCACTACCGCGAGGCGTTTTCGGCCGCGACGTCGCTGGGCTGGCTGGAGGCGGAGATCTCCGCGCTCGAGAACCTGGGCAACGCCCACCAGGACATGGGCGAGGTGGCACAGGCGCGGCCGGCGTTCATGCAGGCGTTGCAGCTCAGCCGGGAAACCGGGCTGCCGTTCTGGGAGGCGGCCTGCCTCAACGATCTCGGCAACAACGAGCGTCAGGGCCACGGCGATCTCGGCGCCGCCGAGCGGTACTACCGCCAGGCGCTGGCGATCAACCAGCAGCTGCCGGCCGGCCAGCCGAACGTCAACCTGGGCAACCTCGGCATCGTCTTCTACCTGCGCGGCGACTACCAGCAGGCCTGGGAATACATGCAAGCGGCGCGACGCCTCGACGAGCGGGCGGGCAATCCGAGCCTCTTGGGCGAGACCTTCGTGAGCCTCGCGCACACCGCCCTGGCCCTGGGCCGTTCCGACGACGCGGCGCACTACGCACGCGCGGCGCTGTCGCAGGCCCGCACGATCGACGACGCACAGCTGTTCTCGCGCGCTCTGATCGCGAGCGGCATGGTTCAGCTTGCGGCCGGTTCGTCACTCGTGGCCACCGAGCAGCTCGAACGCGCGCTCGAAGTCGCGCGCCACGGACAGGCCCCGGGCGCCGAGTTGGACGCGCTGCTCGCGCTGGCCACACACGCGGACGCGGGTGGCGACCTGGACCGTGAGGTCGAGTTCGCCGAGCAGGCTCGGACACTGGCGAGCCGGTTGGGTGATCGCATCAGCGAGGGCAAGGCACAGCACCGGCTGGCAACGGTCGCTTTTCACAAGGGCGACCTCGCCGGCGCCCGGTCGTTGGCAGACGCGGCGCGGGCCCTGTTCGAGCGCACCGGCCACCGTCCCGGACTGGACGCCGTGAACGAGCTACTGGAATCGCTCTGATCTTGTCCGGCTCCTGTCGCAGCCCGTGCAATTCCCGTACCCGCGCCCGTAGCCAAGCGTCCAAACAAGATCGGGCGGGACCGCTTTCGGCCAGTAATTACCTGCCCTGCAGCGTGTCAGGACGGCTGCAGCAGGACGCTGCCGGATCACGCCAGAAAGCTGCAATACGGGTGCGTCACAGTAGTGATCGTCTCGGTAGGTTGGGGGATCTTGCCGGACCGGGATCCGCAGAGGCGGGCGCAACCGGGGGGCGGGAGTTGCGCCCGCCTTCGCGGCTGTGTTTATCCGCCGCACGTGTCTCTCGGGCGGCGCCCACAACGGGCGCACGCCTCGAGCCACTCCGCGCTTCGCGCGGGCCGCGTCGCGGGCGGCGGCTCTTCGCGCGAGCGCTCATCGCCCGGGGGTTGCTTTTCCTCTGGTCGCATTCCGCTGTCTTGTCGCGGCGGGCGGCTCTTCGCGCGAGCGCTCATCGCCCATCGTCGGGCTTAGATGTCGGCGAAGGTTGGCTGGGTGGGTTGGGGTAGCGCACCCGCACGCGCAGCGCGGCGGGCGAACTCGGTCAGCCCTTCCAGTTGGCGGGGTCCCAGCGAGAAGTCCAGCGTGCGGAAGTAGCGGGCGAGTGTCGCCGGCTCGAACGGCTCCCAGCGGGCGGCCTGTGCTGCCACATCGTCGACGTGCGCCAACGCCTCGGCGCGGCTGCGGACGAAGGCGGCGTGCACCTCCTTCACCAGCCCGGGGTTCGCCTCGGCGTACGCACGCCGGGCGGCCCACACAGCGAAGACCATCGGCAGGCCGGTCCAATCGCGCCACACGGCTCCCAGGTCGTACACCGCCAGCCCGCTTCGGGGAGCCTCGTACGTGGCGCGTAGCGCCGCATCACCGATCAGCACCGCGGCATCGGCCTCGAGCAGCATCGCGCTGAGCTCCGGCGGACACGCGAAGTACGCCGGATGGACGTCGTGCACCTCGGCCAGCCACATCCGGGCAAGCAGCACTGAGGTACGCGACGTCGAGCCGAGCGCAACGCGTCCCAGTTCGGCAAGCGGGCGCTGCGCGACGAGATTCACCGACAACACCGGGCCGTCCGAGCCGACCGCCAGATCCGGCAGCAGCACCAGGTCGGCTGCGTGCCGCAGGTACTCGACCAGGGAGATCGGTCCGATGTCGAGGTCGCCGCGTACCAACGCGTCGTTCAGACGATCCGGGGTGTCCTTGGTCAGCTCGACGTCGAGCAGCGCCCCGGAGCGAACCAGCCCCCAGTAGATCGGCAAGCAGTTCAGGAACTGGATGTGACCCACCCGGGGACGTTCAGTCACCCTGGCGCGCTCGCTCATTGCCTGGACCCTACGCTGCGGAACGTGCCGAGCGATCTCGACCTCGCGGCCACCGTGGTCCGCGACGCGGGCCTGCTGGCTGCCGGTATGCGCCGCGCCGGCCTGGAGACGAGCCGCAAGACGTCGGCATCGGACGTGGTGTCCGACGCCGATCACGCCGCCGAGCGACTCATCGTCAACCAGCTACGGGAGGCCCGTCCGGGCGACGGCGTCGTCGGCGAGGAGGGCACCTCGTTCTCCGGCACGCGGACCTGGTACGTCGACCCGGTCGACGGCACTTACAACTTCGTGTCCGGCTTGCCGTTCTGGTGCTCGGCGGTAGCCCTCGTCGACGACGAGGGCCCGCTGCTCGGAGCGGTGTACTACGTCGAAAGTGACGAGTTGTGGCTCGGTGGGCGGGAGACGCCTACCACCTGCAACGGCGTGCCGGTGCACGTCACCGATAGCCGGCCGCTCGCCGAGGTTTCGCTGGCGAGCTACATGCATCCGGCGACGCTGCCCGACGACGGCATGCGGCTGCCGCTGCTTCGGGTGCTGGGCGTGCCCGCGACGGTGCGCATGCTCGGCTCAGGCTCGGTCGAGCTGGCGTTCCTGGCGGGGGGCCGCCTCGGCGGCTGGCTGCAATATGACTGCGCCGACTGGGACTGGCTGCCGGGCGTGGCGCTTGTCCAAGCGGCGGGCGGTGCAACCAACGTGACCGAGGTCGGCCGGCATCGCTGGCACATCGCCGGGTCTCGTCGGCTCGTGGACGAGATTACCGCCTTGTTAGAAAGCCGCTGACCGTGTCGACGAACCAGGCCGGATCGTCCAGCCAGGGGTAGTGGCCGATGCCGGGTTGCACCACGACCTCGGCGCTCGGGAACATCGCGGCGAGCTCCACGCCCAGCTGCGCCGGCATGATCGGATCGGCGCCGCCCAGGAGCACAAGCACGTCGGCGCTGAGCTTTGCCAGCCCCGCCCGCGTCGCCTCCGGGTCGAGGGCGGCCCCGTCCGCGTAGTAGATGGCCTGGGCGTTGGGCGTGACCTCCTCTTCCTGCGCAGCGGCGTGGGCCTGCGCGGCGGCGTCCCAGCGTCCGTAGGTGAGTGCGCGAGCCGCCGCGCCGCCCGTATGCCACTCGGCGACCGCCGCCGCATACCAGGGCTCGCCCGCATGCTGCGCGTAGACGGCAGCCTGCTGGTCCGGCGTCGGCAGGCCGCCGACGGCCCGGCGGCTCGGCGTGATCAGCACGAGCTTGGCTATCCGTTCCGGATGGGCGACGGCGTACAGCACGGCTAGGTTGGCGCCTGCTGAGTGCGCGACCACGTCAATCGTCTCGCGCCCCAAATGCTCACGCAGTTCCTCCACATCGGGCACGATCTGATCGACGCGCCGCTGCGGCAGGTCAAGGACGATCAGCTCGTGGTGGGCGTCCAGGCCGCCGAGATTGCCGAGGTAACGCGACGGTTGCAGCGGCCCGCCCGGGAGAACGACGACCGGCTCGGCGCGCGTGCCAAGAACGGTGACGGTCAGCTCAGAGCCGTCGTATGTGGTGAAAGCCGGCACTTACCAGCGCCGACCGAGGCGCCCGCGATACCGGGCACCCCGCCAGCCGCCACAACCGAGGGCGGGCAGGACCACGAAGAACAGCACCGCCGCGGCGAGCGCGAACGGCAAGACGATGATGATCGCCGCGACAGCCAGCACCACCATCGCGAGGCGTACCGCCGGGGACTCGCCTGCGTAGCGCCGCAATACGCCGTCCGCCGCGGCCACGGGTCCCTTGCGGCGCGGCGGCGCAGGAGCGAACGGATGCGGCTGGGGCAGGTCCGCGAACAGCGGTGTGAGGTCATCGCGGGTGCGGGCAACACTTGCCTCGGCGACGCGCTGGCCGTATTCGTCCGGATCGAGCCGGCCGGCACTCATGTGCTCGTCGAGAGCCTTGATCGCGGCGTCTCGTTCGTCATTGCCGATGCGGATTCCGGACGGGGCGCTCATGGACACCATGGTGCGCCGCCGGACGGTCCTACGGCCAGTGCGATTTGTAAGCGATGAGCGATGAGCGCTCGCGCGAAGAGCCCGCCGCCGCGACGCGGCCGCGCCGAAGGCGCGACCGGAACGGGGGTGCGCCCGAGCGCCGGCGAGCGGCGCGAACCCGGATCCGGGACAGGCGGGATGAGTTCAATCCTCGTCGCCGGACAGCTTGGCGTCGAGGTCCGCTTGCCGGGCGCGCCGCGCCTCGATCCGCTGCTCAATCTGCGCGGCAAACGCCTGCCGCGGTTTGGCGAGCAGCACATACGACAGCGGCAGCGACAGGGCGAGCGCGATGACCGCGCCCAGGAATCCGGTGACGCCGAGCACCCAGAGAAGCCCGAACAGCACCAGGAAAAGCGCAATGCGCAGCAGGGTGTAGACCCACATAGTGCCCATCCACCTGCGAAACGACGGTTCGCTCATGCCCAAATCGCCTGCGGCTCCGCTCGCCGCTGCGCGAGTGGCATCGGCGAGTCGTACTCGCGCAGCACTTCGTATCGGGTGTTGCGTTCGACGGGACGGAAGCCGGCGTCGCGGATCAGCTCGAGCAGGTCGTCGCGGGTCAGCTTGTCCGGCGTGCCGAACCCGTCGGCATCGTGGGTGATCTTGTACTCGACGACGCTGCCGTCCATGTCATCGGCACCGTAGTTCAGCGCGAGCTGCGACGTCGACAGCCCATGCATCACCCAGAACACCTTGAGGTGATCGACGTTGTCCAGCAGCAGGCGGCTCACCGCGAAGGTCCGCAGCACGTCGGCGGGCTGCGCCATCGGCAGGTGCGAGAGCCGGTTGTTGTCGTTATGGAACCGCAGCGGGATGAACACCGCGAACCCGCCGGTTTCGTCCTGCAGCGAGCGCAACCGCAGCACGTGATCGACGCGGTGCCGCGGCTCCTCGATATGCCCGTAGAGCATGGTCGAGGGGGTGCGCAGGCCGCGCCCATGGGCGAGCCGGTGAATGCGGGACCAGTCCTCCCAGTGTGTCGTGTGGTCGACGATCTGCTTGCGGACGTCCCAGTCGAAGATCTCCGCGCCACCGCCGGTAAGCGACTCCAGCCCGGCGTCGATCAACTCGTCGAGAACCGCCTCCGCGGGCAGGCCGCTGATCTGCTCGAACCAGTGGATCTCCGTCGCGGTAAAGCACTTCAGCGCGACGTCGGGCAGCGCGGCCTTCAACTCGCGCAACACCCGCGGGTAGTACCTCCACGGCAGCGTCGGATGCAAGCCATTGACGATGTGGAGCTCGGTCAGCCCATCGTCCTTCATCGCGAGGGCCTTCTCGACGGCCTCCTCCACGCGCATCGTGTAGGCGTCCTTGTCACCGGGCTTGCGGGCGAAGCTGCAGTAGGCGCACGAGGCGGCACAAACGTTCGTCAGGTTGAGGTGCCGGTTGACGTTGAAGTAGGTGACGTCGCCGTTCCTGGCGGTTCGCACGCCATGCGCCAGGCGGCCGAGCCAGGCCAGGTCATCGGACTCGTACAGATCGACGCCGTCCTCGAAGTTCAGGCGTTGGCCGGATTCGATCTTCTCAGTCAGCGCGGCCTTCCGGACCGGAGTCAGCGGCATGGCATTCAGGGTACGTGGGGATGCTTGGCCGCTGAGCCCTGACTCCTGCGATCGCGCAACAATTCCTCGTCTGAGGCGAGCGAATGTTGCGCAATCGATCAGCCCGCCGGTTGAACGCGGCCCTCGAACTTGGTCGACAGCACAACTGTGGTTCGGGTGCGCGAGATGCCCCGGATCGCGTTGAGCGTGCCGATCATGCGCTCCAGGGCGGACACGTCCATGACCCGTACCTTCACCACATACGACTCCTCACCGGCGACGAACCAGCAGTCCTCCACTTCTGAGACGTTCGCGAGCGCAGCAGCGACTGCATCCGCGTCGGCCGCGTCGCCCAGGAACAGCCCGATCAGGGCGTTCGTCGAGTAGCCCAGCGCCTCGGGCGACACGGTTGCGTGGTAGCCGGTGATCACGCCGGCAGCTTCGAGCTTGCCCACCCGCTCGTGCACGGCGGGCGCGGACAGCCCGACGACGCGGGCGAGCTCGGCGTAGGTTGCGCGCGCGTTGGCCCGCAGCGCGTCGAGTAATTTTCGATCAACTGCGTCCATGCGGCTACCTTCTGGGCTCGCCGGCCCAGCGAGTGAACAAGTCGTGGTTCACACCCAGCGCGTCGAGCACCTTGCCGGCGACGAAGTCCACCAGCTGCTGCACGTCCTTGCCGGCACCGCCGTAGAAACCCGGGCTGGCCGGCAGCACCACCGCGCCCGCGTCGTGCAGCTCCAGCATGTGCACCAGCGCGGAGCGCGGGTACGGCGCTTCGCGCGGGACGACGACGAGCGTCCGCCGTTCCTTCAGCGTGACGTCGGCGGCCCGTTGGAGCAGGTCCTTCGACAGGCCGAGCGCAATGCCGGCAAGGGAGGCCGTGGACGCCGGCACGACCACCATCCCACGAGTCGGGTACGAGCCGGACGCCGGTCCGGCGGCGAGATCGCCGGCCGGCCAGTACGTCACATCGCCGAGCTGCGCCCGGCCCAGCCAGCTGGCCAGGTCGTCACGCCAGTGCGCGTCGCGGAACGAGATGCCCGTCTCGTCACGCAGCGTGAGCCGGGCCGCGCGCGACACGACCAGGTCGATCGTCTCGCCCGCGTCGAGCAGCCCGGCGAGCACCGCGCGCGCGTACGGCGTACCGGACGCCCCGGACACCCCCACTACCCAGGGGCGCCGGCTCACGCGCGCAGCCCCTGCACGACCAGATCGGCCAGGGCGAACGCGAAAAGCCCGATGCCGATCACGCCGTTCGCGGTGAAGAAGGCGCGGTTCACCCGCGACAGGTCGTTCGCCCGCACGATGCCGTGTTCGTAGGTCAGCACCAGCGCCGTGAGCCCCATGCCGAGCCACCACAGCCAGCCCAGCCCGGCCGCGGCACCGAACCACGCGAACGCTCCGAACGCCGCGACGTGCACCACTGTCGAGGTGCGCAAGGCCGCGGGCACTCCGAACCGAGCCGGGAACGAGCGCGTCCCCACCCGCCGGTCGACCTCGACGTCCTGGCAGGAGTAGATCAGGTCGAATCCCCCGATCCACAAGCCCACGGCCAGGCCCAGGGCGAACGAGATCCAGCTGAGGTGCCCGGTGACGGCGAGCCACGCCCCGATCGGTGCCACCATCTGCGCCAACGCCAGCAGCACCTGGGGGAAGTCGGTGAACCGCTTGCCGTACGAGTACAAGACGAGCAGGACGATGGCGATCGGCGCAAGCGCCAAGCATATCCAGCGCAGCGCGGCGGCCGACGCCAGGAATATCGTCAGCGCGACGGCGGTACCGATCCACGCCGAGCGCAGCGTCATCGCACCGGTGACCAATTCACGCTGGGCAGTGCGTGGGTTTAGCGCGTCGAACTCGCGATCGAGGATGCGGTTCGCGCTCATCGCCACCGTCCGCGCAGACACCATCGCGACGGTGATCAGCGCCAGCTGCACCCAGTGCACGGTGCGGGTCTCGCGCCACATCGCGGTCAGCGCCGCGATGTACGCGAAGGGCAGCGCGAAGATCGAATGCTCGATCATGACCAGCCGCAGGAACGCCCGGACACCCGTCCGCGGCTGGGGCGCGACCCGAGCTACCACCTGCTCAGGGTAGCTGTGCAGCGCAGGAGGCAGTTCGAGCGCTCACTTCGGTGGTCAGCTCGAACCAGTGGTAATGCCGTACTCGGTCCACCGCGCCGCAACCCGTTCCTGGGTAGCTGCGTCGAGGACGCACTCGGCCGGCCACCCGCGACGGTAGCCCTCGGTCGGCAGCTTGCGCGTTGCGTCGACGCCGAGCTTGCCGCCGAAGAACTGCTCGTAGGACGCGTGGTCGAGGTGATCGACGGGGCCGACGGTGAGCAGCACGTCGTGCGCGTAGTCGACGTTGCCGAAAGCCCGCCAGGCGACTTCCGCGTAGTCATGGACATCGCAATCGGCGTCGACCACGACGATCAGCTTCGACAGTGACATCAGCCCGGCTCCCCAGATCGCGTTCATGACCTTCTGCGCATGCTTGGGGAACCGCTTCTCGATCGAGACGATCACGCAGTTGTGGAATACCCCGCTCTCGGGCAAGTCGTAGTCGACGATCTCCGGAATTGTCAGCCGCAGCAGCGGCAGGAAGATCCGTTCGGTGGCCTTGCCGAGCGGCCCGTCCTCCTGTGGCGGCCGGCCGACGATGATCGACTGAAAGATCGCGTCCGACCGCATGGTCATCGTCTGTACCCGCACGTACGGGAACGGCTCGACCGGCGTGTAGAAGCCGGTGTGGTCGCCGAATGGTCCCTCGGGCAGCCGCGCCCCCGGCTCGACCCATCCTTCCAAGACGACCTGCGCCGTGGCGGGCACCGAAAGCGGCACGCTGATGCAGTCGACCAGGTCGACGCGGTCACGCGCCAGAAATCCGGCGAACAGGTATTCGTCGATGTCGGCGGGCAGTGGAGCCGATGCCGCATACGTGACAGCCGGCGGGCAGCCGAACGCGATCGCGACCGGCAGCCGTTCGCCGCGCCGCTCGGCGACGGCGGCGTGCGATGTGGAGTCCTTGTGGATCTGCCAGTGCAGGCTGACCGTGCGTTCGTCCTGGAGCTGCAGCCGGTAGAGACCGAGGTTGCGCGCCCCGGTCTCGGGATGCTTCGTATGCGTGAGCCCCAGGTTGAGGAACACTCCGCCGTCCTCGGGCCAGGCCTTGACACCGGGCAGGATGCCCAGGTCGACGTCGGACCCGCGCAGCACGATCTCCTGACACGGCGCCGCGCTCACCCGACGCGGCGGCACGGTCCGCAGCTGCATTGCCTTGCCGAGCGCATCACGCAGTCCGATGCCAGGGTTCAACAGCGCGCCGACGCGCTCGCCGATGTCGTCCAGGCGTGTGACGCCCAGCGCGCGGGCCATCCGCGACTCGGTGCCGAAGACGTTGATCGCGAGCGGCAGCCTTCCCCGCGTCGGCTTCTCGAACAGCAGCGCAGGCCCCTGTTCGCGGAGTGTCCGCTGCACGATGCCGGTCACCTCGAGGTGCGGATCGACCGGCGCGCGCACCCGGGCCAGGTCACCGTCGCGTTCGAGCGCGGCCAGGAACTGTTGAAGATCTGCGAAACCCATGACCCAAGTATTTCTGCCCTACCCTGGGGAACATGCTGGGACTCGGCGGGGTGTTGCTGCTAATAGCAGTACTGGTGTGGGTGTACGCGTTCTACGACGCGCTGACTGCCCCGCCGGAGCGGGTGCGCAACCTGCCCAAGGCGATCTGGCTTTTGATCGTGTTACTGCTTCCCGTCGTCGGCGCCATCGCGTGGCTCGCCTGGGGGCGACCCCGCGCCGAGGTCCGGGCACGGGTGCGCCAATCGCCGTTCGGCTGGCAGGGCCACGGCGGCATGCGGGCGCGCCGGCCACTCGCGCCGGACGACGACGCCGAGTTCCTGAGGCGGCTCGACGACGACCTGCGCCGTAACGACGGCGACGACGATCCGTCCGGATAGGCCGGGATGCCCCAAGTCCTGCTGGTCGAGGACGACGCGGCCATCCGCGTGGCGCTGACCCGGTCGCTCCACGATCAAGGCCATGTCGTGCGGACCGCGGTGTCCGGCATCACCGCGCTCAGCGACGTCGTCGAGCAGAAGCCGGACGTCGTACTGCTCGACCTCGGATTGCCCGACATCGACGGGGCGGACGTGCTGTCGATGCTGCGGGCCGTGAGCGATGTGCCTGTCATCGTGGCCACGGCCCGCGACGACGAATCGGAGATCGTCCGGCTGCTTGACCTCGGCGCGGACGACTACGTCATCAAGCCGTTCAGTGCCGCGCAGCTCAACGCCCGCCTCCGTGCCGTACTGCGGCGTACGGATCGAGTCGACGGCAACTCTGGCGAAGGCCCGATCATTCTCGGCGGCCTGCATATCGACACCCGTAGCCGCGAGGTCACGGTCGATGGCACCCCTGTCGAGCTGGCACGCAAGGAGTTCGACCTGCTGCTCGCGCTCGCCCGGCGGGCCGGCGAGGTCGTCACGAAGCGTGACCTGCTCGCCGAGGTGTGGCAGCTCGCCTGGGGTGGCTCGGACCGGACCGTCGACGTCCATCTGTCCTGGCTGCGGCGCAAGCTCGGTGAGTCGGCGAAGCAACCGCGCTATCTGCATAGCGTGCGGGGCGTCGGCGTCCGGCTCGTAGCCCCCGAGAGCTGAGCGCCGCGATGAGCGCTCGCGCGAAGAGCCCCGCCGCCGCGACG
>Ga0126378_10003342_pt1 | contig 12111 bp, 8 predicted proteins | sample PanSoiMetPlot_23_FD_92587 | JGI IMG/M metagenome (GOLD analysis project Ga0126378, IMG submission 92587) | Tropical forest soil microbial communities from Panama - MetaG Plot_23 | ecosystem: Environmental > Terrestrial > Soil > Tropical forest > Bulk soil | place: Panama | collected 2016-02-17
CGGCACGTCTCGGGTCACCACCGAGCCCGCTCCCGTCCTGGCGCCCCGCCCGACCCGGACCGGCGCCCTGAGCATCGTATCCACGCCGACGAACGCGCCATCTTCTATCACGGTCGGGTTCTTTCCAACCCCATCGTAGTTGGCGGTGATCGTACCCGCTCCGATATTCACCTCCGCACCCACTGTCGCATCGCCCAGATACGAGACGTGCGGCACCCGGCTGCCCCGGCCGACACTCGATCGCACCAGCTCGGCGAAGCTGCCGATGTGGACACCCTCGGCAACGCGCGTGCCCGGACGCAGCCTGGCGAACGGCCCGCAGTCGGAGCCCGCAGCGAGCTCGGCGCCATCGAGCACCGAATGCTCGACGCGTACGCCGTCTCCGATCGTCGAGTCTTTGATCTCGGTGAAGGGACCGATGTGACAGTCCTCACCGATCACCGTGTCGCCACGCAAGATCGTGAAAGGCTCCAGGAGCGTATCCGAGCCGATCCGGACACCTACTTCTACGTACGTGGTGGCCGGATCGACCACCGTGACGCCCGAGCGCATCAGGTCCGTCAGCAGCCGCTCCCGCAAGGCCCGCTCGGCCTGCGCGAGCTCAACCCTGTCGTTGACCCCGATCGCTTCGCTCCGGTCGGCGATTCGCAAGACCCTGACGGGACGAAGGTGGCGAAACACGTCGGTGAGGTAGAGTTCGCCCGCCTGGTTGTCCGGCCGGAGCCGGTCCAGTGCCTCCAGAAGCCGTTTCCCGTTGAAGCAGTACAGACCGACATTGATCTCCGCCAGAGCACGTGTGTCTTCGCCGGCATCCCGGAATTCCACGATCCGGTCCAGCGTTCCGTCCTGCCCGCGGACGACGCGGGCGTCCCGGCGCGTCTGGTCCTCCACGCTCGCCAGCGTCGCTGCCGGCCCAGCCGTACGGTGGTCGACGAGCAGCCTGCCGACCGTTTCGCTGCGTATCAGCGGCAGATCACCGTTCAGGACGAGCACGTCCCCCCTCCCCAGCCAATCTGCCGGAACCTGGGCCATCGCATGGCCGGTCCCCAGAGGCTCGTTCTGCAGGACGACTCTGCAGCGGTCCTGGAGGTGCTCCGCGACCGCCTCCTGGCTGGGAGAGATCACCACTGCTATGTCTGCCACCCCTGCGTCCTGGCATGCGGCCAGGACCAGGTCGATCATGGGGCGACCGCCGAGCCGGTGCAGGACCTTTGGGCGACGCGAACGCATGCGCGTGCCGAGCCCGGCGGCTAGGATGACGGCCGAGAGTGGAAGATCCGCCAAGAGGTAATGTGACGCCGATTATACGGTTGACGATCGTGGCTCTCGGGCTGGTTGCAGCCTGGGCCTGCAACATCAATCCCGCACCCAGCAGCCATCCGGCTTCAGGGGCACGAGCAGAGGTGACAGAGGTCCCCAAGGGCGGCCCCAGCAACTCCGTTTGGGTGGTGAGCTCGGTCGGTTTGAACGTGCGCAGCGCTCCTGACCCCAACGCGAACCGGCTCGCAACTCTCACGCCGAGCGCGCAGCTGACGGTCAGTGAAAAGCAGACCGTGGGCGGCGACACCTGGCTCCACATCAAGACGCAGAGCGGCGTCGAAGGCTGGGTGCTCGACCACCCGGACCTGGTCATCCACCGTGCCGTCTCACTTCACGTGGAGCAGGGTGCCGGCTACTCGATCGTCTTCCCCGCCGAGTGGTCCCCGGCCTCGGGCAATCCGGCAACGTTCACCGGGACCAGCGGACCGACAGGGGGCAGTATGATGATCCAGACCGCCGACGACCCGAGCAAGCTGGCCGCTACGCCGACCACCCCCGGTCAGGAGTTGCGCCAGGAGTCCCCCGTCGAGGTCTACGGGCGGACCACGTTCCTGACCATCTACAAGACGGATGCCGGCGGCTTCGAGTACGTGGTAAAAGTGCAGTTCCCGAAGGCCAAGGCCGCATATCTGTTCGATTTCCGACAACCGGCGGGGTCCAGCCCTGATACGTCGCTGTTCAAGCAGTTGCTCGGGAGCGTAATAGTCTTCGGAGAAAGCTGATCCGCATGGCCGACGAAAACCGACTCGAGGCGGCCGTCCTCCCGGTCCTTCCGCTGAAGAACACCGTCGTCTTTCCTCACGTCCTGGTGCCGCTGGCAGTGGGCCGGCCGCGGTCGCTGCGGCTGCTCGAGGACCTGCCGCCGGGCGATCGCACCCTGGCCGTCGCAGCTCAGTACGACGAGCGGATTGAGGAGGCGAACTGGGATCAGATCCGCCATGTGGGGACGGTCGTCAGGATCCAGCACCTGCTGAAAATGCCCGATGGCACCATCCAGCTTGCCGTGCAGGGCGTCGAGCGGGTCAAGCTGGTGGAACCAGCGTCGCAGGATCCGTACCTCATAGCTGAGCTTCAGCCATACCCGGAGGGGCCGTGGGCTGAGGAGCCCGGTCTGGAGCGCGAGGCTCTGATGCGCAGCGTGATCACCGCGTTCCAGCAGCTCGTGGCCGTGGCGCCCTACTTGCCTGGAGAGCTGATTGCGGCAGCCATGAACATGGACGACCCTCTACAGCTTGCGTACTTCACAGCCAACCACGTTCGGCTGTCGGTCGAGCAGCGGCAGGAGATCCTGGAGCTGGCCGGGGCCCGGGAGAAGCTGGAGCGGGTTCTCGGACTGATCGGACACGAGCTGGAGGTACTGGAACTGGGCCGCAAGATCCAGACCCAGGCCGAGGAGTCGATAGGCAAGTCACAGCGTGAGTACTTCCTGCGGGAGCAGCTCAAGGCGATTCAGGCCGAGCTGGGCGAGCTGAGCGAGGACCAGGCCGAGGTGTCAGAGCTCCGCGAGCGCATCCAGAAGGCGGGCCTTCCGCCGGAGGCACGCCGTGAAGCTGATCGCGAGCTGGTCCGCCTGGAGCGCATCCCCTCGGTGTCACCAGAGTCGTCGGTCATCCGGACGTACCTCGAGCTGCTCGTCTCCCTGCCCTGGAACGTGTCCACTGGCGGCGAGCTGGACGTGGTCAAGGCGCGGGAGATCCTGGACGCAGACCACTACGACCTGGACAAGGTGAAGAAGCGCATCATCGAGCACCTGGCCGTACGCCGGCTCAAGCAGGAGCGCGGCTCCTCGGAGCAGCATCGAGAGCCCATCCTGTGCTTCGTCGGGCCGCCTGGCGTGGGCAAGACCTCCCTGGGTCAGTCGATCGCCCGCGCCATGGGCCGCAAGTTCGTCCGAGCCTCGCTCGGCGGCGTCCACGACGAGGCCGAAGTGCGCGGTCACCGGAGGACGTACATCGGCGCCATGCCGGGCCGCGTCATCAACGCCATCCGGCGCGCCGAGTCGAGCGACCCCGTCTTCATGCTCGACGAAGTGGACAAGATCGGTGCCGACTGGCGGGGCGATCCCTCGTCGGCGCTGCTTGAAGTCCTTGATCCCGAGCAGAACCGCGATTTCCGCGACAACTACCTGGACGTCCCTTTCGACCTCTCGCGGGTCATGTTCATCACCACCGCCAACACGCTGGACACCGTACCGCCAGCACTCCGCGACCGCATGGAGGTGCTTCAGCTCTCCGGCTACACCGAAGAGGAGAAGGTCCACATCGCCCGCCAGTTCCTCATCCCCAAGCAGCTGGATGCCCACGGGCTCCGCGCTGATGAAGTCTCGTTCGGTGACGAGCCGGTCCGGCTGATCATCCGGGAGCACACGCGTGAGGCAGGGGTGCGCAATCTGGAACGCGAAATCGCAGGTGTGATGCGCCGGGTCGCCGCGCTGATCGCAGCAGGTGAGGCAGAGGGCAGCATCGACATAGACGAGACTCGGGTGCGCGACGCACTCGGCAAGCGCCGTTTCTTCGACGAGACCGCGGAGCGCATCGATCGGCCCGGCGTCGCGACCGGGCTGACCTGGACCCCGACCGGCGGTGAGATCATCTTCGTGGAGGCGGCCGTGGTACCCGGTAAAGGCGAGCTGCGGCTGACAGGGCAGCTGGGCGAGGTGATGCGCGAGTCGGCGGCAGCGGCTCTTTCTTATCTCAAGGCCCGGGCACCTGAGCTCGGAATCGACCGCAACCGGTTCGACGACAACGACATCCACGTCCACGTCCCCGCCGGCGCGCAGCCCAAGGAGGGGCCTTCGGCCGGCGTGACCGTGCTGACGGCGATGGCCTCAATGCTGGCCGGCAAGCCGGTCCACGACGACCTGGCCATGACGGGCGAGATCACTCTTCGTGGCCGGGTCCTGCCGGTGGGCGGGGTGAAGGAGAAGGTGCTGGCGGCACACCGCGCGGGCATCCGGAGGGTCCTGATCCCGAAGCGCAATCTGGTCGACCTCGACGACGTGCCCGCGGACCTGCGCGAGGAGATGGCGGTGGTGCTGATCGAGTCGATCGACGACGTACTGCGAGAGGCGCTACCCGAGCTGACAGCCGCCGCGGCCTGACGCTGATCCAACGAGTCTCCGGGTCACGACCGCAGTTCCGGTCCGATGGGACGGATTCGGGTTTACTTGTCCCGGTCGATTCACTTACTCTCAGCGTTTCTGCCGCTTTCGGGGGTGCCCACATCACGTGGGCGAGGGAGAGCGCGATGAAGCTCATACAGCTTGGTCTCAGCGAGTCGTGCACCGAGGAGGCGTTGATCATGCAGGTCATGCGGGAAGCGCGGCGCCGGACGGGTATGAGCCGAGCCCAGTTTGCGCGGGCCATCCAGCGCCGAAGCACCTCCCCGCTCCCGATCCGCGAAAGCTCCATCCGGGCTTACGAGGAAGGTATCGCCGTACCCGTTACCAACGTCTGGCACCACGCCATGGCCCTGGCCGGCGTCGACAGCAGGGCGTTCCTCGAAAGGTGGCTGGATGAGCAGACAACCCCAGAGGTCGAGAGGCTGCTGGACCGCGTGCAGGCGAGCCTGGCTCGTATGGCCGGAGGGCTCGCGCTCGCCGTCCCGCCGATATACTCAGTCTTCACTCAATTCGTGAGCCACCGAATCCTCCGGGCTGTGACGATTGCGACCGCGGCAATCTCACCCTGGTGGTAGGCGCTCTCGCTCGATGATGCGCGCGTGGGCGGCGAGCTCCAGCCCGTCATCCAGTGGCTCCAGCTGGCGCTTCACCGCTCGCGCGATGATCAGATCGGCCAGGTGGGGGTTCTTCGGCAGCAGGCTGCCATGCAGGTAGGTGCCAAACAGGTTGCCGCAGGCAACGCCCTCGCTGCCATCGCTGCCATTGTTGCCGGAGCCCTTCAGGACCGTGCCCAGGGGGCGTACGCCCGGGCCCAGGAAGGTCCGCCCGCTGTGGTTCTCGAAGCCGACGAGGGTAGGTGGCTCGAGGCCGAGCGACTTGTCAGCCTGAACCACCACGTCGCCGATGCACCGCCTGCTACCGGCCCTGGTGTGCACGTCGATCAAACCGATCCCCGGCAGCCGCTCGCCGGTGGCTGTCTCGTAGTAATGGCCGAGTAGCTGGTAGCCACCGCAGACCGCCAGCACCGCCGATCCGCTGTGCACGGCGGCTGCCAGGTGGACGGCCTTGTTCTCGAGCAGGTCGTCGTATACCAGCGCCTGCTCCCGGTCCTGGCCTCCGCCGAAGAAGAAGACGTCGACCTCGTCCATCGCGCCCGCGTCTCCCTTGCCGAGCTCCAGGACCCGCACGTCCAGGCCGCGCCACCGTGCACGCTGGCAGAGGGCCACGATGTTCCCCCTATCCCCATAGATATTCATCAGGTCGGGGTACAGCCAGCCGATCGTGAAGCTGTCCTTGGGCCGCCGGCTCATGTCGCCCAGTATGGCTGCAGCCAGCCCCGGCGTACCAGCAGCGCCCTGAGGTCGAGCATCGCCGTGTATGTGCACAGCACAAAGCCCTCTCCACCGGCAGGTGTCGCGTCGATGAGCCGGCGGACAGCCAGACCCAGGTCGGGCTCCGGCGCCTGCGCCGCAGACAGATCGGCGTACTTCAAGCGCACGGCGAGGTCGAACGCGCGGACTCCGGTTGGAACGATCACCTCCGCCCGACCGGCGAGCAGCTCGAAGTCCACGTCCCAGATCCACGATACGTCGCGCCCATCGGCGATCCGGTCGTTGAGCCCAATCAGAAAGTGCCGTCCGTCGGCTCGCTCGGACTCGCGCAGAATCTGGTTGAACCCGGTCGGGTTCTTGGCCAGCATCATCGTGAACCGCCGGCCCTCGCGCGTGAAGCGCTCCTGCCGGCCGAAGGCTGCCGCGGTTGTCCGCAGCCGCTCGGCCATGTAGCCGGGTTCGAGGCCGAGCGCGCGACCGACCGCGAACGCCGCCAGCACGTTGTAGGCGTTGTACAGGCCACCCAGCGGCACTTCGAGTGGCGCGCCGGCAACGACCAGGCGAACGGCGTCGAGCCCCTCGAGCTCCACGTTCCGGGCCGTGAGGTTCGGCTGCGGCCTGGCGAAATCACCGTTGGGGCACTGGTACACGCCCTCGTGACCGTAGTAGACGACCTCGAAGCGGAGGCTGGTTCCGCAGCGTGGACAGGTCCTGGCGTCCGCGGCGTGCGGCAGCCCCGCTGCGGCCACCCGCGGGTCGTCGAGACCGTACCAGAGCGGCGGCCGGGCCAGATTGAGCCCGATCTCGCCCACTCTCGGATCGTCCGCGTTCAGGACGGCGTGACTGCCCGCGGGCAGACGTTCCAGGGCGCGCTGGATCGTCTGCGCCAGCAGCTCCAGCTCGCCGTACCGGTCGAGCTGGTCCCTGAAGAGATTGCCGACCAGCACTGCCGCGGGGGAGATCTCCTGGACCGCCACCGGCAGCGTCGCCTCGTCGATCTCGAATACGCCCCAATCCGCGCGCAGCCGGCCGTCCAGCCCGGCACCCGCCACGGCGGCCGCGGTGGCGCCATAGATCAGGTTGGCCCCGGACCGGTTGGCCACCACGCGCTCACCACGGCCTTCCAGCAAGCTCGCGATCAGCCGCGAGGTGGTCGTCTTGCCGTTGGTGCCCGTGACCAGGACAGCGCCCCCGGTCAGGTCGGCGCTCAGCCGCCGCAGAACGCTCGGGTCGATCGCCCGGGCAACGTCGCCGGGAAAGGTCGTCCCGCCGCCGCGGCCGCTGGCCCGGCTGATGGCGCCCGTCGCCTTTCCGGCCAGGACAGCCAGCGTCCGGCGCATCAGGCGCCTCCCCCCCAGGGACCGACCGGGCGGGCGACGACCGTCCAGCATTTCAAGTTCCTGACCGCCCGCTCGGCATCACGATAGGAGAGGCAGGGTTTGAAGAAAGCCGAGCCGCTCCCCGTCATCTGCCAACCGGCGCCGAGCATGCCCGCGAAGTCTGCCATCCTGGACTCGACCGCGAAGGCGGCACGGGTGAGCTGATTGATTCCCTCGCCCCCGACCTCGTCCCACTTGCGGTAGACCGCGGGCGTCGAGAGCGGAAAACCGGGCCAGGCCACGGCGTACCAGCCCAGCCCGACTGGTGCGGGAGCGAGGAGCTCGCCGCGGCCGGTGGCGGTGGCAGACCCGCCAACGAGGAAGAAGGGCACGTCGGCGCCCAGGCCTACGGCGACCTGCTTGAGGTCGCAGCGCAGGCCATAAAGGTGACTGAGCCCCCGCAGGGCTGCGGCTGCATCGGCGCTTCCTCCACCAAGGCCGGCGCCGGTCGGGATCCGCTTGACGAGCCGCCAGCGAGCGGGAAGGCGCCGGCCGGCGGCCTCCTCCAGAGCTTGCTGGGCCCGGAGCACCAGGTCGTCGGCGGCTCCATTGAGGGTGGTACCTGGAGCCGCCTCGATCAGGAGCAGGTCGTGGAGCGAGATCGCCTGGAACCTGGTTCGGATCTCGTGGTAGCCGTCCGGCCGCGTGCCCAGCACGGCCAGGTCCAGGTTGAGCTTGGCATGCGCCGGCAGGACCAGCGCCTCTGAGGCCCGCGTCAACCGGGTGCGCGCATTCCCTTGCGGATCTGAGCGTCCGCTCTGTGGTAGCCACCGGCCCTCCGGGTGGGTGGGCCCGCCGGCGATCCCGACAGCTGGAGCGTGACGTCCAGGTGCACGTGAGATGGCCTGCCGTTCAGGTCGAAGTGCGGCATCGGCCTATAATCCTAGCCTCGTGCCGATTCCCAACCGGAGGACGACCGCTGGCTAACATCCCCTCCAGCAAGAAAGACGCGAGGCGCAGCGCAGTTCGCGCACAGCGCAACCGCTCGATCAGGTCGTCCGTCAAGACAAAGGTCACAAAGTTCCGCCGCGGACTCGTCGAGGGCGATCAGGACACGTTGGAGCTGGGTGCGATCGCCGTCTCCGCTCTTGACCGAGCGGTCTCGAAGGGCGTGCTGCACCGTAACAACGCAGCTCGCCGCAAGTCCCGGCTGATGAAGCGGCTCAACGCCGCAGTCCCAGCCGTCGCGGCTGAGGCCGGCAGCTCGAAGGCCCCGCGATCGAAGAGCACCGCGGCGAAGACGAGCTCGACCAGGACGACCCGTCGGGCGAGGGCGAGCACTTAGCCGGCTCAGAGCTTGGCCAACACAGCCTCGAGACCCCGGGCGGCATCGACCTGACCTGACTTGACCTCCCACTCGTAGGCGAGCAGCGCACGCAGGCCGTTCTCCAGACGGTCGGCGCTGATCGTGTGCGCCGCGTCATAAGCCTTCTGAACCACGAATGGGTGCTCCCGCATCTCCGACTGCACCTGGGAAAGTGACTCCCCGCGTTCCTGGCGGGCCTTGACGCCGAGGACCAGCGCCAGGTGCCGCGCCAGCCGGTAGGCGATGGTCGTCGGTTGTTCGCGCTCGAGCAGGCCCGACAGCACCCGCCAGGCGTCGGCGCTCGGCCGGGGCAGGAGATGGTCCGTCAAGCGGAAGATGTCGTCCTGCCGCCCGCTGACGACCAGCTCGTCGATCGCCGCCTGGTCCAGCCGGTTGCCGCCGGCCTCGTACGCGGCCAGCTTTCGGAGCTCTGAGTCGAGGACACCGAGGTCCGGTCGCGCCAGCTTGACCAGCGCGGCGCCGGCGGCGACCGGGAGGCCATACTCCTTGGCTCTCGTGAAGATCCAGGCCTGGAGCCCGCGAGGTTTGAGCGGAACGTACTCCTGAGCGCGGCCGCCGGCCGCGAGGACGGCTTTGACGAGCTTGCTGGATGGTGTCAGCCGGCCGCTCACCGTGATGAGGACCCTGGTCGAGTCGGGCACCTCCGCCAGTGGTGGCGCCAGGGCGTCCGCTCGTCGGGGCTGGACTCCCCGTGCGACGACAACGCGGTATGGATCGAGAAAAGGGCCCTGGAGGATCGCCTCCTGGAACCTGACAGCGGTCAGAGTTGACGGGTCGAGCGCCTCGTAGCCGAACTCTGAAACCAGCTCGGCGCGCCATTCGGCCTGGGTGCTGCGGGCCTCGTCCTCCACCAGGAAGGTCTCTTCCCCGTGCAGCAGCACAACAGGCCGTGAGGGAGCACTGAGAGACCCGCGCGCCACCCCACGAAATCTTCGATCTCGCCACGAGCCCCGGTCTACCTCAAGACCCATCCGCGCAGCGTACACGGGGCCCCTGCGAATGAGCGAGACTGGCCACGTGAACGAGGACGAGCTCACGTCACTGGACGCGACGGCCCAGGCGGGCCTGGTGCGGCGGGGAGAGATTCAGGCGAGAGAGCTGGTGGAAGCGGCGATCAGGAGGATGGAGCGGCTCAACCCAACTCTCAACGCCGTGGTGACGCCGATGTTCGAAGACGCCCTACAGCGTTCCGCCGGCACGCTGCCGGATGGCCCGTTCACGGGCGTGCCCTTCGTCCTCAAGGACATTACGGCCCAGTACAGCGGTGTGCGCTACACCGAGGGAGCATCCTTCGTTGCCGACTACGTCTCAAGCCAGGACCAGGAGCTGGTCCGACGCCACAAGCTTGCGGGTCTCGTCGTGGTCGGCAAGACCAACGTGCCTGAGTTCGGCATCCTGCCCACCACCGAGCCACGCCTCTTCGGGGCCACGCGCAACCCCTGGAGCCTGGATCACACGCCCGGCGGGTCGAGCGGTGGCACGGCCGCCGCGGTCGCATCGGGGATGGTGCCCATGGGCCACGGCAACGACGGCGGCGGGTCGATCCGCATCCCGGCCTCTTGCTGCGGCCTCTTCGGGCTGAAGCCGACGCGGGCCCGCAACCCGCTCGGGCCTGGGCTCGGCGAGACCCCGGCCGGGCTTGGCTGTGAACACGCGCTGACTAGGAGCGTGCGTGACAGCGCCGCGCTTCTCGACGCTACCGAAGGCCCTGACACCGGCGATCCCTACTGGGCACCGCCCAAGACGCGACCGTACGCAAAGGAGGTTGGCGCTGATCCCGGCCGGCTGCGCATCGCCCTGTCGACGGCGGCGGTGACCGAAGTGCCCGTCGACCCGGAATGCGTTCGCGCGGCCGAGGCGACCGCCCGGCTCTGCGAGGAACTGGGGCACGAGGTTTTCGAATTCAGCCCGGGCGACCTCGACGGAGCCCTAATCTCCGAGGCCTTCATCACGGTTTATGCCTGCAGCGTCGCCGTAGCGATCGCCTACTGGTCCCGCGTCCTTGGCAAGACGCCGACCGCCGCCGACTTCGAGCCCCTGACCTGGGCGATGAGCGAGCTTGCCGGCGGCAGGACGCCGGCCGACTACCTAATGGCGGTCGGCTATCTACAGTCGGTCAGCCGGCAGATCGCCAGACATTTCGCCGGCTTCGACCTGCTGCTGACGCCGGTGCTGACAGAGCCGCCGCTGCCGCTGGGCACGTTCGATGCGCCTGAGGACCAGCCCCTCTACCCCCTGATGCGGGCCGGCGCCTGGGTACCGTTCACGCCCCTGGCGAACATCACAGGCCAGCCGGCAATGTCGGTGCCCCTGAACTGGAGTGAGGATGGTTTGCCGATCGGCTCCCACTTCGTGGGCCGTTTCGGGGACGAGGCGACACTGTTCCGGCTCGCAGCACAGCTGGAGCAGGCGCGGCCGTGGGCTGATCGCCGGCCGCCGGTGTCGGCATGACCGGCCCCCCTGAGGGCGGTTGGACGAGAGTTCCTTACGAGCGGTCGCGGATCGCGAGTGCCAGGACAGTCCCCAACAGCGCCCAGGCTCCGAGTGCCAGCCATGACCAGACGTACGAGCCGGCGTGGTCGGCGATCACGCCGAAGACTGGTGGTATCGCGAACATGCCGATGAAGGTGACCGTGGTTCCGGCGCCAACAGCGGTGGCCGCATTCTGAACCGGCACCGTCTCGGCTGAAAGGGTTATGTAGAGGGCGTTCCAGCCCATGCAAGACAGGCCGAGGAAGAATGCGATCGCGGCCAGGCCGGCCACTCCAGCGGTGCCGTGACCGAACCTGGCCATGGCCAGGCTGGCGAATACGGCCAGCGCTCCGGATAGGGCCATCACGATCCCGCGGCTGCCGAGACGGTCCGAGAGCACGCCAAAGCCCAGCCGGCCCGTGATACCGCCAACCTGTAGAACGGCGAGCAGAAGGCCCGCCCGCACCGGGCTGAGGCCGGCGTCCTGGTTGAGCGAGACCGCCAGGTATGCCACGACGCATCCAAGAGCACCCATGAAGACCCAGCCGTAGGCTGTCGCGGCCACCCAGACGGGGTTGCGCACGAGCGAGCGAAGGTCCAGCGGCGCGCGTACGGCCCGAGATTCCACTGGCGGCTCGCGGTAGAACACCACGAATGCGGCTATGCCGAGAAGAGCAAGGCCCGCCACCGTCAGAAAGGCCACCCGCCAGCCAAGGGAGACCGCAATCGGGGGAAGGATGACCGCGGCCAGCACGCCCGCGCCGGTGACCCCGGTTTGCCTGATGCCCATGGCCGTGCCTCGCAGGTGAGGCTCGAACCACGCCGCGAGCGCTCGCGTTCCACCGGGCGAGGCGGCAGATGCACCGATTGCGGCCGGGACAAGCGCCAGAAACAGCGGCTCGAAAGTTGACGCCCGCGACGACACGAAGAGAAACCCTGCCAGCAGGGCACCACCGATCAGGAGCATCGAGCGCTCGCCGTGGCGATCGACCAGGATCCCGAACGGCAGCATCCCGATCAGCATGCCTCCCCAGATCGCCGAGGTGAGGAGGCCCAGCTCGGCCCTCGTGAGGCCGAGCGACTGGCTGAGTGCCGGACCGATCGCCGCCGGGGTCTGCTGAGGCAGCGAGACACCGAGCTGCATCAGCGTGGCAAGGCCCA
>Ga0126378_10003344_pt1 | contig 12109 bp, 9 predicted proteins | sample PanSoiMetPlot_23_FD_92587 | JGI IMG/M metagenome (GOLD analysis project Ga0126378, IMG submission 92587) | Tropical forest soil microbial communities from Panama - MetaG Plot_23 | ecosystem: Environmental > Terrestrial > Soil > Tropical forest > Bulk soil | place: Panama | collected 2016-02-17
CGCCACCGCGGCCTGGAAGGCCGAGGAGGACCGGCCGCGCTTCACCCACCAGGTGGGCTTCAGCAACGGGGCAGTATGGCCGGATCCTGCGGCCGTGACCGGCGCCCATCTGGAGGAGTGGGAGCGGTTCCTGGGCCGCACCGGCCAGAACCCGCTCCTGCGCGCCCGCTTCGCCGACCTGCTCTCTGTGTTCGGCACGAAGGACATCGGGCGGTGGGGGCGGATCGCGATCGAGGCCTACCTCGAGTTCGCCGATCTGGCCTCCCGTCCGGACGTTCAGTGGGACGTCGAGGCGGCCGACGCCCGCGCCCGGGCCACGGACCTCGCCTGCCAGCTCCGTGACGACGCCCACCGCCTGAGGGCGTCGTCAGCGGTGCTGTCCATGGTGGAGCGGTACGCGAACGAGGGGCGCTGGCGCGGCCTGCTGGAGCCGCTCGAGTACGTCGTGCGGAAGCGGGAGGTGTTCACCGGGGCCGAGGTTGCGCGTGCGATCTCGCAGGTGAGGCCGGCGATGGAGTCGCTCAACCCGATGCTGGCCCAGATGCTGAGCAACCTGATGGTCCAGGGCTCGTCCAGGATCGGCGATGACGAGACAGCCGCAGCGGAGCTCCGGCGGGAGGCCCAGCTCATGATCGAGATGGGGGAGAGCATCGAGGCGGCATCCCCCTCCTCCGCGGCGACCCACTTCCTGCAGGCCATCGAGGTGCTGACCAGGATCGGGGACGCGGAAGAGGAGGTCGACCGGCTGGCGCAGCGAGTCAAACGACTTCATCGCGAGGGCGCGCGACGAGCCCGGACCTTCTCGATCTCGGTGCCCGTCCAGGGGGAACTGGTGGAGGAGACGCGGGACAGCCTCAGGGCGTCAGCGTCGCCGGCAGCGGTCGCCGCCTGGGTCGCCGGGAGGCGTGCGCTGGTCGTCGACGTCGGATCGGTCCGGGAGACCCTGCAGCTGACCAGGGCGGACGCGCCGCTCGTGTTCATGATCCCGCGCAAACACGTCTCGGAGGGCAACTTCATCAAGCAGGACCGGTCCAGGGAGGAGGTGTTCGAGGGCATCCTCGCGCAGCACGCCCAGGAGCTGGTGCTCGCATCGCTCCAGCTCCTCGCCCAGATCCTGTTCCCGTTGAAGGACGAGGGTCTCGTCACGCTGACCGGGGTCATGGAGGTCGTCCGCCGCTCCGAGCTGCTGGGCGACCAGGACCTCGAGCTGATCGACCGTGGCGTGGAGAGGTTCTTCGCGGGCGACCACGCGTCGTCGATTCACCTCCTGGTCCCGAGGCTGGAGGCCGCGATCCGCGGGCTCATGGATAAGCTCGGCCGGGCCACCACCCGGCAGCAGAGGGATGGCACGACGCGGGAGCTCGATCTGTACTCCGTCCTCGGGATGCCCGAGGTGGTGGACAACCTCGGCGGGGACGACGCCTACCTCTTCAAGCTGATCCTCGTTGACGGGCGCGGGCCGCGGATCAGGCATCGGGTCGCCCACGGCAACCTGACGGCCGCCGAGTGCACGGAGATGACCGCCTTCATGATTGTCGTGCTCCTCCTCCACCTGTCCGGCTACGTCAGGACCCCTCCGGACGGGACGCCTGAGGAGGCGGACCCACAGAAGCTCTAGGAGGCGGTCAGCTCGCTCCAGCGGAAGCAGCCGGTCACGTGGTCGTTCACCAGCCCGCACGCCTGCATCAGGGAGTACACGATCTTCGGCCCGACGAAGGCGAAGCCGCGGCGGCGCAGGTCGGCGCTGATGGCGCGGGCGAGCGGCGTCTCCGCCGGGATGTCCGCCAGCGAGCCGCGCCGCGGCTGCAGCGGCGCGCCGTCCACGAAGGACCAGAGGTGCTCGGCGAAGCTGCCGCGGTCCGCCTGCACGCGGAGGAGCGCCCTGGCGTTGGCGATGGTGGAGGCGACCTTCGCCCGGTTCCGCACGATCGCGGCGTCCCCGAGGAGGCGCTCCACGTCGCCCTCGCCATAGGCAGCCACGGCGGCCGGGTCGAAGCCGGCGAACGCGCGCCGGTAGGCGTCCCGGCGACGCAGGATGGTCATCCAGCTCAGCCCGGCCTGCGCGCCCTCCAGCGTGAGGAACTCGAACAGCGTGCGGTCGTCGCGGGCCGGAACCCCCCACTCCAGGTCGTGATAGGCGACCATCAGCGGGTCGGAGCCCGCCCACTCGCATTTGCGCATCGCCGGATACGGTACCCCGTCGGCGAACCCGGCGCCGGCCCTGCCGAAGGCGGTTAAATACCCTGCCGTGGTCATTGTGGTCGTCGGTGGACAATGGGGCGACGAGGGCAAGGGCAAGCTGGTGGACTTCCTCGCCCAGCGGGCGGACATGGTGGTCCGGTCGCAGGGCGGCAACAACGCCGGCCACACCGTCGTCACCGAGCACGGGGAGTTCAAGTTCCAGCTGCTGCCGAGCGGAATCCTTCACCCGGACGTGACCTGCGTGATCGGCAACGGCGTCGTCGTCGACCCGCGGGTGCTGATCCGGGAGATGGAGCAGCTGCGGGAGCGGGGGATCGAGCCGCGCAACCTGGTCGTGAGCGAGCGGGCCCACATGGTGATGAGCTACCACCCGCTGTTCGACAAGGTGGAGGAGGAGGTCCGCGGCGACGACCGCCTGGGCACGACGTGGCGGGGGATCGGCCCCGCCTACTCGGACAAGGTCCGCCGCATCGGTTTCCGCATCGGCGACCTCCAGAAGGAGGTCTTCATGCGCAAGAAGCTCGGCTTCGTCGTCGGCCAGGTCAAGAACCCGATCCTGCACGGGCTCTACCGGGAGCAGCCCTTCGAATGCGAGGAAATGATCGTGGACTACCTCGGCTATGCGCGGGCGCTGGACCCGTACATCCGGGACACGTTCCCGATCGTCCAGGACGCGCTGGACCGGCACGCCAATGTGCTGCTGGAGGGCGCCCAGTCGACGATGCTCGACCTCGACTTCGGGACGTACCCGTACGTGACCAGCTCGAACTGCTCGGCCGGAGGGGCCTGCACGGGCTCCGGCATCGCGCCCACCCGCGTCGACCGGACCGTCGTCGTGTGCAAGGCGTACACGACGCGGGTCGGCTACGGACCGTTCCCGACCGAGCTCACGGACCACGTGGGGGACGCGATCCGCGAGGGAGGGAACGAGTTCGGCACCGTCACCGGCCGGGCCCGACGAGTGGGCTGGTTCGACGGCGCGGTGGCCCGGTACGCCGTCCGTCTCAACGGCGCGACCTCGCTCGCGCTGATGAAGCTGGACGTGCTCGATGAGATGCCCGAGCTGCGCATCTGCCTGGGCTACGACTTCCGGGGCGAGTTCCACGACCACCCGATGGCGAACATCTCGCACCTGAAGCACTGCGCGCCGCGATACGAGACGCTGCCGGGCTGGGAGCGGCCCATCGGGCACTGCCGGACGTGGGAGGAGCTGCCGCCGAACTGCCGGGCGTACGTGGAGCGGCTGGAGGAGCTGTGCGGGACGCCCATCCAGATGATCGGCGTCGGGCCGCGCCGGGACCAGTTCGTGGTCAGGGGACAGCCCTTCTTCTGACGGGGCTCCACCCCTACACTTCCCGGGCGATGGACCGACCGCTCGACCGCCTGCACACCCTCGGCTACGCCCTCCCGCCGGCGCCGCCCGCGATGGCGTCGTACATACCGACCCGGCTCGTCCCGATCGGGGACGGGCGGGCGCTCCTCTACGTCGCGGGCCAGGTGGCCATGCGGCACGGCGAGCTGATGACCGGGCGCGTGCCGGTCGACGTCAGCGTCGAGGAGGCGCGGGAGGCCGCTCGCGCCTGTGCGCTGAACATCCTGGCTCAGATCGAGGCCGCGGCCGGGCTGGACAACGTCGTCGAGGTCGCGCAGGTCATGGGCTGGGTCCTGTCCGCCGACGACTTCGGCGGCCAGCCAGAAGTGCTCAACGGTGCGTCCGACCTGCTCGTCGAGGTGCTGGGCGAGGCCGGGAAGCACACGCGTGCTGCCCTGGGCACGAACTCGCTGCCGCGGAGCGTCACCGTGGAGATCGCGGCCACGGTCGTGGTGAGGACCAGCTGACGCCGGTTCAGGCCGGTATCAGCCGGCCTGAGCCCGCGGGATCCCGCTCAGGCCTCCCAGACCCGCTTCATGATCAGGCGGGCGAGCTTGTTGGGGTCGTGGTGGGACGGGATGCGGACGTTCACCACGTCGGACACGATGAAACGGATGGCCGAGCACTGAGGCTGCACGTTGTGCATGTCGAAGAGGACCTGCGACTGGCCGCCGGTGGGGGCGTGGCTGAAGTTGGAGTTCACGATCGCGAAGTCGAAGAGCGAGCCCTCGCCGGTGTGGTCGTGGAGCACGCGCAGGTAGTCGCTGACGTTGTAGCCGTCCGTCTCGCCGTGCTGGGAGGCGACGTTGCAGACGAAGACCTTCAGGGCCGGTGACTCCTGGATGGCCCGGATCATGCCCGGCACCAGCAGGTTGGGCAGGATGGAGGTGTAGAGGGAGCCGGGGCCGACCACGATCACCTCGGCGTTCATGAGGGCGAGGGCCGCCTCGGGGTTCAGCTCGGCGTCGTCCGGGCGCAGGAACACCCGGCTGATGGGCCCGTGCATCGGGATCTTGGACTCGCCCTCGACCATGGAGCCGTTCACGCTGGCGACGAGCGTCACGTCGTGCAGCGTGGACGGGATGATGGCGCCCCGCACGGCCAGCACACGGCCGGACTCGCGGAGCGCATGCTCGAAGTTCCCGGTCACCTCGGCCATCGCCATGATGAAGAGGTTCCCGAACGAGTGCCCGTCGAGCGACCCGTTCTTGAACCGATAGTTGAACAGCTCCTTCACCAGCGGCTCGGCGTCGGCGAGGGCCACGAGGCACTGCCGGAAGTCGCCCGGCGGTAGGATCCGATATTCCTCGCGAAGCCGTCCGCTGGAGCCGCCGTCGTCGGCGACCGTCACGATCGCGGCCAGGTTCGACGTGTAGTCCTTCAGGCCGCGCAGCAGCGCCGACATGCCCGTGCCGCCGCCGATCGCCACCACCCGGGGACCGCGACTGCGGGTGCGAAAGGAGTAGATCACCTCCGCCACGCTGCGCTGGTTGCCGAGCAGGAACGGACCGAGCACCGAGCGTTCGAGCCGCACGAGGGAGAGCACGATCACCCCTCCGCCGAACAGCAGGAAGATGACCCCGCGCAGCCAGCGCGGCAGGAACTCGAGGAAGATGTAGTAGGTCCAGGAGGGGAACTGCCGGAACTGGTAGATGTCCTTCAGGAAGTAGGCGGCGGCGAGGTCGATCACGAGGATGCCGAGGCCCAGCAGCAGGATCCACCGCTTGACCTCCAGGCCGGGGCGCAGCCAGCGAAGCCAGCCAGCGCGCGCACGCATCATCTGAGGAGCCCGGCCCCGCGGCCCGCGCCGGCGCCTGGTGCGGGCGGTCGCTGCAGCCCGTGTCGGCGCGACCGCCCGATAATCAGGTGATGCGTTCGGCGGCGCGCGTGCGGCAGGTGGTGAGGCTCGTCGCCCTGGGCCTGGTTGTCGGCGCCGTGCTCCAGGAGGCGGCGAAGCCGCGCTCCGAGCGGACGTGGCGGGGGCGGGTGCTGGGCGTGGTGCCGTACGACTTCAGACCGCCCACGTGGGAGAGGGTGCGGCTGGCGTACTGGAACCCCGACGACCCGCGGCTGTTCACCGACCGCGTGCTCGGGGTTGGCTGGGCTGTCAATCTCCATCGTGCTCGTGTGCTGCTCTCCACGCTGTTCGGTCGCCTGGCGAGGGAGCGGGTGCGTCCGATCCGGCTGCGCCGCTCCGCCCGAGGTTAGCGCGCGGGCGCGGTCATCCGCTCCCTGACGAAGTCCAGGGCCCTGCCGAATGCGCGGGCGCGATTCCCGTGCCGCATGATGCCGTGGCCCTCGTCGTCGAAGACCAGGAGCTCCGAGCCCGGCACGGCCTCGTGGATGCGCACCGCCTCCGACAGCGGCACCCGGACGTCGTTGCGACCATGGATGACGAGCAGGGGCGCCTCGATCCGGTGGGCCCGGCGGAGAGGGCTCATCTCGGCCAGGAAGGCGCCGTCGGGGCCGGCCGGGTCCCCGTACTCGGCAGCCCGGATCGCCCGCCGCCATCCACTGATGTTCGCGAAGAAGGTGTGCCAGTCGGCGATGCCGACGATGTCGACGGCGGCATCCCAGAGCCCGGGCTCCTCGACGAGGACGCCGAGGGTCATGAAGCCGCCGTACGAGGCCCCCATGGCGACAAGGTGGGTCGCGTGGCCCTCCCGCCGCAGCCACCGTCCCGCCTCGACGCCGTCGCGGACGGCGTCCCACCGCAGCTCGCGGTCGTCGAGCGAGTAGAAGCGGCGGCCATAGCCGGTGCTGCCGCGGACGTTCGGCGCCAGGACGTCGAACCCGGCAGCGTTCCACATCGCCAGGTGGGGCTGGAAGTTGGCCCGCGACTGCCCCTCGGGGCCGCCGTGGAACAGCACGACCGTCGGCCTGGGCCGGCCGTCCACCCGGTAGTGGAGAGCCGGGATGGAGAGACCGTCGAAGGAGGGGAAGCTGACGGTCCGGGGTTCGACGAGGCCGGCCGGCGGGTCGCCGCTGGCGCGGGTCCACGGCACCCCGGCAGGCAGCTCCAGGATCTCGGCCGGCGCCGTGGAGGACTCCCAGGCGACGAACAGGCGGCCCCCGTCCGCGCTCCAGGCCACGTGGTCGTCGGTGGTGGAGGAGTTGTCGACGTAGACGAGCCCGGGCGGCAGGTCGGGTCGCCACTCTTCGGCGCCGTCGTCGAGGCTCAGCACCCTTACGGAGTCGCGGGCGCCCTCGTTGACGACGACGGCGACGCGCCGGCCGGTGGGATCGGGCACCACGGCCAGGACGTCGTGCTCCTCGTCGAACAGGCGGCGCCTGACGCGGCGAGGGTCGGAACGGTCGACCTCGACGAGCCCCAGGAACTCGCGGTCGTGGTCGGTCCTGGCCAGGAGCCGGTCGCGAGCCCACCTCACACCGGCCACGTATGGTGCGTCCGGCAGCAGCGGCTCGAGCTCTGCGCCCCGTCGGAGCAGGTAGGCGCGGTTGCGATGGCTGTGCTCGGACTGCGCGACGGCGGCGGTCTCGCCGTCGGGGCTCCAGGCCAGCCAGTTCCAGTCGCCCCCGCGGTCGAGCCAGGGTTCGACGTCGCCACTCGCGAGATCGATGACCCCGAGCACCCAGTCGGCTCCTCCGCCCGGGTTGTAGGAGAGGCCGGCGCGACGTCCGTCCGGGGCGATGCGCACGCCCCGGTGGATGGCCCGCCCGTCCCGGGTGACCGTCCGCAGCCCGCCGCCGGCCTCCACGAGCGCCAGCTGCCAGGTCTCGTCGCCGCCCCGGTCCCGGCACACCAGCAGGCCGAGGGACGTCGGGCCGACCGGCAGGACCCGGTCCTGGCCGGCGACGAGCCGCACGGGGAACCGGTCCGGGCCGTCCAGGCGATAGGTCTGGCTCAGGCCGGCCATGTCGGAGGCGAAGCACAGCCCGCCGCCGGCGACCGGAGTCGGCCGGAAGGCACGGGCGACGCTGAGGAGCTGGTCGGGACGCAGGGCTGTCATGTCCAGGAGGATCGGTCCCGGGATGGGGAATGCTGTGGAAATGTTGTGGAACGGGCCGCCGGGTCCTCCGGCAGGCGTGCGGCTAGAATAGAGCACCGCCCAACCGATGGGGAGTAGCCAAGTGGTAAGGCGCCTGACTCTGGATCAGGAGATCGAGGGTTCAAATCCTTCCTCCCCAGCCATGTCACCTCCCAAGACATAGGAATCACCCCGAACCCTCATTTCGGGCTGTGGTCTCGAGGTGGTGGTCTGGGTAGCCTGCCGGTGGGCTGGTACGACCTGGAGGGTCGAGGGTGAGGGGGCGAAGGAGCTCACCCGTGGCCGCGTGGATGACCTGGCGAAGAGATCGAGGTGGGCCTGGAGCTGGTCGAGGCTGGCGGGGTGGTTGGGCTGCGAGTTCTTCTGGCGCACATTGAGGCGCCGGAGCTCAGCCTCGCAGCCGTTGCGGCCACCCCTGCTGCCGGAGAGGAGCAGGTGGTGAAGACCATGTCGTTGTCGGTCAGGGTGGATGCGGGGGCGCCGAAGCAACGCCGGGTGGCTTTGCCCGGCGCCGGCACCGTCGCCGGAGTCCGACACAGACGGCTACCCCCGCACGGTGACACCGTGGACCGCGCACCCGCTGCAGTTGGCCGGATTGATTGTGTCGGCGGCCGGGGCCACGTCGAGGTACGTGACGATCGCGTGCCTGAGGAGGTCGATCACGGCCACTTTGCCGCTCTTCCGAAGCGAGACCCATGCCGTCCCGCCACGAATGCCGATCGCGTCAGGCTGGTCGCTGGCGGAACCCGACGGCGTGTGCACCGAGAGGGGGGCCACGGTCCGGGCCCGACCACCGGTGAGGTCGACGAGCAGGACATCGTCGGCGGCCGGTGCGCTGCCTACGCCCAGCCTCTGGTCCGCCGTCGTGTTGAAGCTGTGCCAGTCGGCCGCGCCCAGAGCGCCGATGTCGTCCAGCCGGTCGGTCCCGATGTCCAGCCGGCAGATGTGGCCGCCGCCACCGCTGGACGCGATCATCACGCTCCTGCCGTCCGGCGCCTTGACCATCCCGCAGGCGATGAAGCCGGCCACTGGCAACGTGTCGACCACTGTCATCGTGTCGACATCCACGATCGCGAGGCCCGTCGGGTTGAGCGACACGTAGGCGCGTCTGCCGTCGTCACGGAAGACGCTGCACACGGGCGCGACGTGGAGCTGCGCGAACGACAGCGACCCGGTGACCGACCAGCGCTGGTGCGCTTCGTCGGCCGACAGCTTCACGAGCGACTGCGTGGCGACCTGGGCTGCCAGCAGCGTCGTACCGTCGGGAGACGACTTGATCTGATGAGTGCCGGCGGGGCCGAGGTGGAGCGTCGCCGCGAGCTGGCGCGAGCCGGCGTCGATCACGTCGAAGTCGCCATTGCCCATCCCACTGACGTAGGCGTACCTGCCGTCGGGCGAGAACGTCGTAATGTGCGGACCCGTGCCCGCGGGCAGGTCGATCGTCGACCGCTCCGGCTGGTCGCGACGGCCCTGCAGGATCAGCAGCTTGCTGCTCGCCTGAAGGGTCACCCAGATCTCGCCGGCGTCTCGCGACCCACTGGTCGGTGAAGCGGCCGCCGATCCGCCGCAGCCGGTAGCCAGGAGGAGAGCCGCCGCGATTCCCGTCAAGGGGCGCGAGATGAGAGGCTTCCTGGCGCGACTCGAATCCTCGGCCCGCGCCGGCAGGTCCAGGGCAAAGACGGACAACGTCGGCATAGTGGAACCTCCTCGGACTGGTGAGGCTGAGTTGAGTCAGCCACTGTTGCGATAGGCCAATCGCTGGACGTGCGGAGTCCGACCCGGCGCAGGGTGCTCAGTCGTGCTGGCCCAGTGCCCCACGGCCAGGCCCAGAGTCGCCAGCGCTACGACGACTCCCAGAACGGAGCGAGGAATCCTCGGATTCCCCTGACACAAGAGCCAAATACGCGTCGACATCAGACCTCCTCGTGGGGCGAGTAAGGTCCTTATCGTCCGGGTGTGCGCTGCTCGACACACCGGGAGAAGTACCGGGGTCGGTACCGGTTGTGGTACCGGATTCTCAGACCAGTTCCCGCGCCAGGCAGACGGCCGCCCCAGGCCGCGCGCGCGTCCCTCGGCATTCGATACCAGGCGCCGCAGCCGCCGCTCGTATGGCCGGCTCCAGCCGCTCCACCGCCCGCTTCACCATCTGTCGGTCATCCGCCAGAGCCGGGTCGCGGCCCGGTAGCTGCCCCGGCTCGGCGATCGGACACCTCGGCGTGTTTCGCAGGGCACGCACAGAAACCGGTATCGAGTTCGGTACTGGCGCCGGTAGTCCTCCGGATGGCGGGACGCGCGTGCAGGCCTAGTGTTCCGGGGACTGCGGCGGCGGCCGATTCGACAGGAGGTCCTCGCGGATGCGTTTCCGACTTTTGAGCTTCGTGACGACAGCGTTCATCCGTGCCGCGGCCTGCGGCGGCCAGTCTGGCCCGGCGGCTGCGACGACGGCTCACAAGGCCCCAGCACCGGCGGTCGATACGCCTGCTTTGCTAAAGCGCCGCCGAGCGTGCATGATGGGAGCACACGAGGGATCGGTGGCGTGACTGCGTGGCGTCGAATGTCGCTCGTCCGGGCCGCCTCGGCCGTTTGGCTGGTTAGCGCGTGTGTGACCGCGCCGACGACGTCTCCTGACGCCGCGGCCAGGGCCGTCGCCTTCTCGATCAGGGACCTCGCCGGCGGGAAGCTGTCGTCGCTGCCCACCGGCAAGATGTTCATCCGGATCATCGAGTTCGCGCAGCCTGCCGGCCACTCTTTCGCCTCGCGCACGCACGCGCCCGGCTTCGACTATGTGGCAAGTGGCGTGCAGCGTCTGATCATCGGTGACCGGCCGCCGGTGGACATTGCGGCAGGTGAGAGCGTGTTTCAGACCAGCGTGGCTCACGTCCACTCCAACCCTGGGAGCAGCCCCAACGACTGGTATTTCATCGCCGTGTGGCCTGCAGCCGCCAGGGCCGAGGCGCTCGTCGATCCCAGCGTCGGGAAGGTGGTCTTCGAGACGCCTGACCTTTCGGAGGATGCACTGCCACAGGGGCCGTATTTCCAGACCTTGAGGCTCGCGGACCTCGGGCCCGGGGGGAGGAGTGCTGCCCATCGGTATGGCGGTCTCGAAGCCGCGTTTGTGCTGGAGGGCTCGATCACCGTGCACGCCCGGGGCCAGCGGCCGGTGCGGCTGACCACGGGTGGGGGCATCTACCATTTCGCGGGCATCGACGTGCAGGAGCACAACGCTGGTGTCGGGCCGGCTCGCTTCCTGGAGCTGCTTACGACCGCAGAGGGCCAGCCGTTCGAGGCGAGCGTCGATCACGCACCGTGACCGCTATCTGATCACGCGTACTCGTCCGTTCAACGCGTCGGCCACGAATAGGGAACCATACCTGTCCGCAGCGATTGCCAGGGGGGAATTGAAGGAGCCGGCCCCCGCCGGCCCCCCATCGCCTGCGTAGCCGGCATTTCCGTTCCCTGCCACTGTCGTGATCATGCCGTTTACCGCGAGCTTGCGAATCCGCTGGTTCTCGGCATCTGCAATGAAGAGGTTACCCTCCGTGTCGAGCGCCAGCGCTTGCCCGCTGGTGAGCGAGCCGGCGGCGAGATTCAACTGCGCCAACCTGCCGGGGCCTCCGTCGCCAGAGTAGCCGCGCGCGCCCGTGCCTGCGACGGTGATGATGGAACCATCGAGGTCGATCTTCCGGACTCGATCGTTGAGCGTATCGGCGACATAGAGGTTGCCCTCATCGTCCGAGGCGAGGCCCTAGGATAGTTGAGCGGAGCCGAGGTGGCAAGCCCGCCGTCACCGGCATAACCTGGCTCGCCAGTTCCCGCAAACGGCCTGATGATGCCGTCTGACCCGAGCTGCCGGACTCGATTGTTTGCTGTGTCGGCGATGTACAGCCGGTCGCCGAACCCGACCGCCAGACCGGCCGGTGAGTTGAGCGTCGCCGCGACGCCGGGACCGCCATCGCCGGAGTTGCCGGGCTCTCCGGTGCCGGCCACCGTAGTGATGACCCCATGGCGGTCGACGCGCCGCACGGCATGGTTGAGGGTGTCGGCAACGTAAAGGTCGCCCTGGCTGTCGAACGCGAGTGCGTTGGGCGAGTTCAGCCTGGCAGCAGTGGCGGCGGCCCCGTCCCCGCTGTACCCCGCCTGACCCGTGCCCGCGACGGTGAGCACTCTGTTTCCCATGACGGTGCGAACGCGGTTGCCGTCGACGAAGTAGAGGTGATCGGACGCGTCGAGAGCGACGGCGACCGGTCGCGCCAGGGCGGTCCCGGTCGGAGAGTTGCCGTCGGGCGAGAAAGCGACGGCGCCGGTGCCCACCGCGGTCCCGATCGTGGCCATCGCGGCTGGCGGGCGGTCCCAGAGCAGAGCGGTCGCGGCCGTGAGGGCGGCGACGCCGATCGCCACTGACACCAGCATCGTGACGCGGGTGGGGACCGGTCGGCGCCTGGTTGCGGCCAGCCGTGCGCCTGGCTGGGCGGCGTCGGCGGCCTGTGCGCCGGAAGCCGGAGGCCCCGGCGGCTGCAGTCTCGTC
>Ga0126378_10003346_pt1 | contig 12107 bp, 11 predicted proteins | sample PanSoiMetPlot_23_FD_92587 | JGI IMG/M metagenome (GOLD analysis project Ga0126378, IMG submission 92587) | Tropical forest soil microbial communities from Panama - MetaG Plot_23 | ecosystem: Environmental > Terrestrial > Soil > Tropical forest > Bulk soil | place: Panama | collected 2016-02-17
CCCTGCTCCGCGTGGAGGACCGTGGCGTGCAGCAGCTGCTCCCACGCGATGACCGCGAAGGTCAGCGTCGCCGCCACCAGGAACAGCTGTCGCCACCCGGGCAACACCTGCCGGTCCGTCGACTGGGTCTGACCCGTCATATGCGTACCTCCTCTCACTCTCTTTCCGTTACTGCCGGCTGATGCTGTGACGTCGACCTCTGCCCTGCACCGCGGATCAGGTCATTAGCCGTGCTTGTGCTGCGGCTCACCTCCCTGGAAGGGGATCCTCACCAGGCCGCCACCGTTGGCGAACAGGATGTTCGCCACCCTTTCCTGCAGCGGAACGTCGAAGTACAGGTCGATCGACATCGATGCTCCCGCTGGGACATCGGCGTTCTGAGGGTCTCCCGGATTGGCGCCCCAGCGCTTGCCCTGAGGTGACTCCACCGCAAAGTTGCTGCGGCGGAACGGGGCGAGCGTGTCCTTACGATTGGTCACCGTCAACTCCACGTGGAGGCGGTTCACGTCGTCGCTCTGCATGCCGGGCATCATCTGCGCCGGCATGGGGAAGTTGTTCTGCGCGGGAGCGGGACCGCCGAACATGTCGTGGCTCATCCAGCCCACGTCCTGGACCGTGAGCTGCATCCCACCCGCCTCGTACACAGTCGACGCGCGCGCGCCCGCGTGCTCGCCGTGCGGGTCTGCCCCGGCAACGCTTACGGCTGCGTGATGGCCGTGGCCGTCCCCGGAGTCCGAGAGCCGCGACCCCAGCACCACGAAGCCGGCAGCCGCCACCAGTACGGCGAGCGTGCTGACGCCCGCGACGACGACCTTCTCGCCAGTACGGCGAGCAGCCACCTCCACGTTTCGGTGCCGAGCGCGACTGGTCAGCGGAGCGCCCATTGGCTTCGCGTCCTCCCCTCCTAAGAACGCGCCCAGTCAATCGCCTTTCGTGGCGCGGGTCAATCCGCTGAACGGTGGATCTTCGATCCCCCAGACAGGGGGTACCGCGTCAGCGGCGCGCACTGATCGGGGGACCTGTTCGGGGGAGGCCGGGCGGAGGTGCTCTGCGATCGACAGACGAGGATCGGGCTCTGACGTTCCCATAGAGCTTTGTGGAGACCCCGGCAACGTCAGGCGCTCGAATTGACACAGTCTTGACAACCCGCCCTGTGGCAGCTTAACTTGTCATGTCCTGGCGGGCAGGACACCCTAGGAGGGGGGGTCGGTGCAACCACTGCGACGGTTTGCGCTCGATGGTTCTCATGCCCGCGCCGTCATGGCCGGCAGCACCGTGGTGCGCTGGTACACGATCGGATTGGTCGGGGTCGTGGGCTTCATCAGCCCACCGCCCGTGGTCACCCTGCTCGCGAGCTGGATCGTGGGTGTGGCCGCCTACAACAGCCTGCTCCTGTGGGTGACACCCAGCGCCACGAGGGTCAGACGTTATCTGCTGGGAGTCGTGGTCCTCGACGCCCTGAGCTTCTTCATGCTGATAGCCATATACGCTGGGACAGAGCCGGAGGAGATCTACGCGATCTTCGTGTGGGTGCTCCTCGAGGCCATTCTCGGCGCAGGTGTCGCGGCGTTAGGGGCAGCGTTCCTGCTTTTCGTCGTCGACCTGGTCACCCTCCGGGCCATGCGCGTCACCGTCTTCCATCTTCCGCTGCACAGGAACGAGGCGGCAGGCTGGATCATCATCATGGCCGTAACCTCCGGCTGCCTGGTGATGGCCCAGCGCATGCTCGCCCAGGCTTATGCGCGCAAGAAAGCGGCCCAGGACGCGACGCCGTCGCCTGCCCCTGAGACGGTCCGGCTCACGCCGAGGGAGCGGGAAGTGCTTGGTCTGCTGGCGCAGGGCTGCTCAAATGCCACGATCGCCGCCCGCCTCCATGTCAGCGAGAGCACGGTCAAGAGCCACGTGGACTCTGTGCTCGCCCGCTTGCGGGCCCACACTCGAGCGGAGGCTGTAGCCGTGGCAGCACGGCTGCAGATCCTCTGACCGCTGCAGCCGGCCGAGCCCGAAGATCCGAACGAGCCCGTGAACGTCGGAGTCGTCGCCCCGAACTCCTCCCGGGTGTCTCTCGTTGATCGCGTCCGTGCGGATCAGCCCCGGTCAGCCACGGCTCGTTTCGTCTGCCGATTGAGCGTCGTCTCCAGCCCATCGACGATCAGGTCGATCGCCTGGCGCAACCAGCGATCTGTGTCGGGGAAGATTGTCTCCCCGATGAGGCGGGCGTGGCGTCGCATCATGGGGAACTCATCTGCTGGCAGATCGAGCAACTGCAGCTCCGCCTGCCGTCGCAGCCGGTCACACTCCTCCGGGCCGATCGAGCCGCCAGGGCCCTCCCGGTACAGGAGGAGCAGCCCTGCGAGCAGGACCGGGAGCATGCGAGCCAGCGCCACCGCATTGCGCGGACTGAACCCTGCTTGCAGGAGGATGCCGAGCGATGCCTCGAGCGACCGAGCGATGCTCGGTGTCAGCGGGCCCTGGTACGCGATCTGCAGAGGCAGCGTCACGGGCCGCGCTGTAAGGAGCTCCACCGCGTTCTGGAGCCCGCGCCGGACCTGCTGCTGCCAGGGCATCGTGGGCTTGATGCCCGCGGTGAGGTCGACGCCCGCGATCACCTCGTCCAGCATCGCGTTGTAGAGATCGTTCTTGTCGCGTACGTGACGGTAGAGCGCCATCGGGGTGACACCCAGATCGGACGCGACTCGGCGGACGCTTACCGCCTCCAGGCCCTCTTCGTCGCCGATCTCGAGCGCCCGCTGCACGATCGCGTCGCGTGTCAGGCCGCGGCGGCCCTTGGTGGAGGAGCGGGAAGAAGCGCGCATGGACGTCACCGCTTGCAAAGTATACGGCGCATACCTATACTTCCAGCTATGTCTACACAGTATGCTGACGCCGATAACAGGCCCCAACAGGGCAGCCCGATCCAGCCCCAGGAGCGGGACGCCGCCCTCACGGAGCCGGCGGCGGCGGAGAGCCGGTGGGCGCTGCTGCGCCGGGGACGGTTCCTCATGCTGTGGGCCGGGCAGCTCACCGGGCTGATCGGCGACTCATTCAACTACGTCGCGGTCGCCTGGCTCGTGCTGCAGCTCACCGGGTCGTCGCTCGCCGTCGGCTCCATACTGGCCACGGCGGCGGTGCCGCGCGGGCTGCTCATGCTGCTCGGTGGCGCCGTCAACGACTGGCTCTCGCCACGCCTGACGATGGTGCTGTCCGGGTTGGCGCGGGCCGTCGTGATGGGGGTGCTCGCCGCCCTGGCGCTGGCCCACGTCGTAACGCTCCCCGAGCTCTTCATCGGATCGTTCGTGATCGGCGCCATCTCCGCGTTCTTCATCCCGGCACCGCTGGCGCTGCTGCCCCGCGTGGTCGAGCAGCACCAGCTCGAGGCAGGCAACGCGATGATGCAGCTCAACAGCGCGCTCGGCGCGATCGTCGGGCCGGCGCTGGCCGGGATCGTCGTTGCCGCGTTCGGTCCGGGCGCGGCGCTTCTCGGGGACGCCGGCGGCTACGCCATGGCCGGTGTGTTCGCACTGCTCGTGCCCGGGATCGTCGCAACGGCAACGACCCCCAGGAGCGGCGGCCCGCTGGCCAGCATCGGCGAGGGCATCTGGTTCGTATGGAACGACGTCCAGATGCGGGCCGCGTGGGTGTTGATCGCGGTCATCAACCTCATCATCCTGGGCGCGCTCGAGGTCGGGCTCCCGGTACTGGCCCGCGAGCAGCTCAACGGACCGATCTCGTTCGGCGTCATCTTCACCGCCCTGGGCCTGGCTTCGACGGCAGGCGCCATCGTAGCCGGCATCAGAAAGGCGCCGCGCCGACTCGGCTGGCTCTTGCTGGCAGGCACGGCCTGGATGGGTCTCAGTGTCGCTGTCATCGCGCTCGCTCAGACGCTGCCCGCAGTCCTCGTCGCGATGGTCGCGATCGGCCTCGCGATCGGCGTCTTGAACACCTACCTGCTGAGCTGGGTGCAGCGGCGCGTGCAGCCGGACACCATGGGGCGGGTGATGTCGATGGTGATGCTCGCCGGGGTCGGCGCGGAACCGATCGGACTCGCCGCGGGCGGCGCCATCGCAAGCCGCAGCCTGACGCTCCTGTTCTGGCTGTGCGCGGCATCGATCGTCGCTGTCGCGGCGGCGTCGACCATGAGCCGCTCGGTGCGCCAGATGTCCTAGCTCATCGCCCCTGGGGGTCCGCGCTCGAGTCTCATCGAGCGCGGGCTTCTCCGGCTCCCCGGTTTAGCCGGTTTCCGTGCCGGCTTCCAGCGGCCGCTGTACGCGGCCGCTAAGATCCCTCGAGCTGGAGCTCTTCCAGGTCCAGGTCGCGTTCGACCTGGCGAAGCACACTGTCGTTGATCACCCCGCGGTTGCGGAGCTCGATCACCGTCGCCCGTTCGGTATCGAGCAGCTCGTGTCTCAGTCGACGTAGGTTCTCCTGACGGGATCTGTGATCCTCGAGGTGATCGGCGCCCTCGGCGTGCACATGCCCGCCGTGGCCGTCAGCCGCGGCGGCGTGCTCATGATCCAGTTTTCCGAACCGCGTGCTGAGCTTGTGCCGCCGTTTCTCGTAGTAAGCCCGCATGTAACTCAGGCCCATTTCAGTGGTCCAGTCCTGTTCTGCGAGCTCCTCCAGACGATTCATCGCTGCGTCGAGAGCGCGAAATCGCGCCCGCGCTTCCTCGTGCAGCTCGGTTCCATCGCTCGTCACCCCCAGGAGGCGCAGCAAGGGCGGGAGGCTCAGGCCCTGACCGACGAGGGTGACAAGAATGACGCAGAAGGTCAGAAAGATGATCAGGTCTCGCTGCGGAAATGACCCACCCCCGTTCACCGTAAACGGCACCGCCAGGGCCGCCGCCAGCGAGACGACTCCCCGCATTCCTGACCAGGCCACGACGACCACGTTTCGCCACCCCGGGTAAGGGTCCCGTTCGCGAATGCGCCGGCTGAGGAACCTGGGAAGGTAGGCGGCCGGAAAGACCCAGATGAAACGTGCGGCGACCACCGCAAGGCTGACGGCGGCTCCGACGAGTACGAGATTCAAGGCCGACTCGTGACCAACGGAGGCGAGGACCCCACGCAGCTGGAGTCCGATCAGGATGAATGCCAGGCCGTTGAGCACGAAGACCGCGAGATCCCAGACGCCTACAGCCTGAACGCGGGCCGCGGCCGGGAGCACCTGCGAACTGCGGCGGCTCGCGTATATAGCAGACACGGCGACGGCCAGGACACCGGACACCTGCAGAATCCGATCCGCCGCCAGGTACGCGGCATATGGTGCGAGGAACGACAGCGTGATTCCCACCAGAGGGTCGTTGATCCGACGCCAGACTTGAATGAGCATCCAGCCCACCGCAAGTCCGATAGCCAAACCGGCGACCAGGGAGAGAGCGAAACGGGCCCCGGCCTCCCAGAAGGAAAAGGTGCCTGCGACAACCGCCAGGACGGCGTATCGGTAGGCGACGAGGCCGGTGGCATCATTGAGCAGGCTCTCGCCCTCGAGCAGCGCCGCCAGGCGGTGGGGAGCCCCTAATCGCTGCATGATGGCCGTGGCCGCCACGGCGTCTGTGGGGGAAACGATGGCCCCCAGTACCAACGCGGGACCCCAGCCGAGCCCAGGTATCACGGCCTGAGCCACTGCTGCGACTGCAACCGTGCTGAACAGCACCAGCCCTACGGACAGTAGAGCGATTGGCCTCCGGTTGGTCTTGAGGTCCTGGACGGACGTGTACCAACCGGCCGCCGTGATCAGCGGCGGGAGGAAGAGCAGGAAAACGACGTCTGGGGCGAGGCTGACCGGGGGAAGGCCCGGAACGAAGCCGAGGACGAGGCCTCCGAGGACGAGCAAGATCGGATAAGGCACGTTGAGCCGCCGGGCGAGCAGGGCCAACACCGTCACCGCCACCAGCAGGCCGAGGACGAGCTCGAAAGCGGACATCTCTTGGGTCAATGCTCGCGCATCAGCGGTTGTTGCGGCACGGCAAACAGGCCTCTCGGCAGCCGGTGCGCATCTGCGCATATACCTCAAGCATGCGGCTCATCGCTCTTCGTAGTCCGGCGCGCCCCCGCGTAGAGCTGCTCGGACATGGGAGTGAACGGGCGGCGGCTGAAAAGCGCCTCGACAGGTAGGCCGAAGTACTCGGCCGCCCGAAGTGCGAGCTCAAGGCTCGGGTTGTACTCGCCACGCTCCAGGTAGCCGATGGTCTGATAGTTGACGCCAAGGGCGTCGGCCAGGTCCTGTCGGGAGAGTCCCCGCTCGGTGCGAAGTACCGCCAGCCGGTTGTGGAGCACCGGCTCGGTGCGTTCTGTCGGTCGCGCCATCACGCGTCCGCGGGTGGGTCGGGTTCGATCCAGGCAAGTGCCGCGATCGGGAGGATCGGGATCAGGACCCCGACACTGAGCGCCACGGCGCCCACGCTCGTCGCGTCGAGGGTGACAACGCGCCCGAAGCCGAGTACCAGGATGGCCACGATCGCGACGCCGATCACGACCACAGCCGACAGGATCTGATAACAGAGCACCCAGGCCTGGTCGCGGAGGTGTCGCCGGCGCTCGTCGAGGCCGGCGCCCGGCATGCTGGCCCGGTCGCGCACGAACCGGTACAGGACGAACGAGCCTGCGATCGTCGCCCCGATCAAGAGGAAGCTCAACTGGCCCCAGACGAGGTTGGGCACCGAAGTTGTGAGCCAGAAGGCGGACCAGACGTACATCCCCGGTAAACCGACCAGGGTCGTAACAGCGATGACCCGCCGGAAACGCTGCGGGAGCCGGTCGATCCGGGAGTCGTCTTGCTTCGCAGAGCTTTGGGTCATCTTACTTACCCCACAAGAAGTGACTTCTATACGGTACAGAATAGCATAGATACAACGCTTTATACGACAACGTTTCAAAGGTGCGCCGATGGCGCCGCGGAGCCACAACAGGTGCCCTGAACGGGACCGCATGAATGCTGCGCGGCCCTGCCTCCGGCGGGGGCTCAGTCGGGGCCCATCAGATGTCCTGACCGCCGCCGGCCGGCCGATCAGCCCGAGCCGAGATGCTCGTGCACTGCGTCGGACATGATGCCGTCTGGCCCCAGGTTGGCAAGCGACGCGAAGGTGTCCGCATCCTCCGCAATCCAGACGAAGATCCCGGCTCGGCTCTCGCGCAGAGCGGTCACCATCGTGGGCGATGCGAGCCCTCGCTCCAGCATCGCCGCATCGGCCCTTGCCGCGCGCACGCGGTCGAGGATGTGGTCGTCTGCGATGGGGAACCGGCTCTGCGGTTCCGACCTACTGGGGATAGAGAGCCCTGTGAGCAGAGTTGGGCGCCGGTCTTTGATCTCGGCGAGGGCCTCGGACTGGAGCGAAGACACTATGGTGCGCTCCCCCAGCCCGAACTCACTGATCCGGCGGACGACCTTGGCCTCGTCACCGTTTCCCTTCCAGTCGAGGCAGAGGAATGTGTTCGCGGGTCGAATGAGATCAAGGGCTGTCTCGACAGGCATCAGCTCTCCAGACCGCAGCAGCGACCCAACCTCGCTCTGGGTGAGCGCAGGCAGCGGGATCGAAGCGCCCGCGAAGGTTACGCATGCGTCGTGCGAGATGACGAGCACGCCGTCAGCGAGGTTGCAGACGTCGATCTCGATGCCGGGGGCACCGAGCTCGACCGCGTGGGCGATCGCCGCCAGCGAGTTCTCATGGTGACCGCAGCAGTGTGCCCCCCGGTGGGCGACGACAGCGGGCTGGGCGAACGGGAAGCGCAGCTGCACGGCCTTTCGTCTCCAGCGTGATCGGCCGGAGTTAGGCGCAGGTGAAGCACCAGAGATGGACTGGTGAACCGAAAGTTACCGGTGACCAGCGCGATGCACCTCGTTTGCCTCCGACCCGCGAGACGCCGGGCGCCACCACACGAAGCACAGACGTGCTCCGGCTGCCACCCCAGAGGTAACTGTCACGGCCATCAGCGCCAGTACTGGCTGGCCCAGGATCGCACACACCGCGATCAGGAGGAGCCTGCCGTCACGGCCTCCCAGCAACCAGCCGAAGGTCCTTTCCGGAAACGGCGGCAGCCCCAGTGCAGCGGCACGGTCCTTCAGCGCCATCGAGAGAAACGAGCCCGACACGGCAGCGCCGGTCAGCACCAGGAGCGCCCAGCTGGGCAGGTGGCTTGCCTGAGCCCAGACCCCTAGCGCTGTCAGGATCGCAGCGTCAGCGACCCGATCCAGGGCCGAGTCCAGCACAGCCCCTCGAGAGCTGGCCCGGAATTGCAGGCGGGCAAGCTCGCCGTCGACACCATCGAGAACGGACGAGAGCTGAGCCAGCAGTCCGCCCATGATGCCATGAGCCGTGCCCAATCCCCAGGCCGCAACCAGCGCGAGGAGAAACACGGAGACGGTCACCAGGTCTGGTGCAATCCGCAGTGGCGCCAGAGCCATCGAGATGGGGATCGAGAGCTGCCGATTTACCAGGCGTGAGACGGGGCCGTCCGCGGGTTTGATCAGCGATCGCCGCAGCTGGCGGCGCGCTCGCGCGAGGTCGCCTGGCGTGTCGACGTCCACCCACCAGCTGTCGCTGGCTAGGCGCACGGCCAGCACTGGCTCCTGAGCAGCCAGACGGGTCAGAGCACCGGCGACGGAGTGGTCGCCTTCGGCCGCCGCCGCCCGCTGGCGGTCGAAGATGTCTTGTGGCACCAGGAACGCGCCGCAGTCGACAGAAGCGGAGTCGAGCTCCTTGCCGAAGGCCACGGCGAAGCCTTCGGCGATCGCCACGCGGGTTCCCTCGGTCAGCACCTCAGCGCTGGGGTGAGGGTCAATGAGGGCGGCGGGCGCGCCGACGCGGAGCAGCTGCTCGATCGCGTTGGTGCCGAAGAGGTGATCTGACATCAGCAGCAGGAAGAGGGGTTCGTCCTGGACGGCATATTCGGCGGCGGCCAGTGACTCGCCGTTGCCGGCTTCCCAGCACTCCGCGCGTACGACTTCGACCCTGCCAGGCATTGCTGCCGCCGCAAGCCGGCCTACTCGATCCCTGTCGTGTCCCACCACGACCACTGCCTTCTCGATGCCAGCGGCCTGAATCGTGCGCAGCGTTCGCTCCAGGAGGCTCAAACCTCCGACGCGGAGGAGGACCTTGGATGTTCCCTGGGTGGCGGCACCGATCCTCTCCGACTTACCCGCAGCCAGAATGACAGCAGTCGCTGGGCGAGCCGGCAGATAGAGGGCAGATGCCGGATCGGGTGGTGTGAATTGTTGACCAAGCGAGCTCATGACCCTGACACGATTCCAGTTGTGGTGGGGCTCGTCCCTGCCTCGAAGGTAAGACGCCGGGCGTCAGGCGTGGGGGGAGCTGGCATGGTGTTGGGAATCGATGGCTGGGGTGACGGCCGGATTCACGGCCTGCGCTTTGAGCATGGCGACGTCCTGTGTAATGGCTTGACAACAAACTGCGGTGACCGGCGTGCTTCCTGGCGCAGGTTGCCGGCATAGGCCTCGCCCACATCGCACGACAGATCCGCCTCATTGGTGATGACAACCGCCTTTGGCAGCTGACGGGGTTGGTCTGTTGGTGCCCGGAGCGAGGAAACGGTCACCTGTGCTTCCTCATTGAGGTCGGCAGTGTACAGGTCCGAAGACGATTTCATGGCGTCGCGGCGCAAATAGCAGCCCAGCGGCCACCGCACAGGAATCGTGGCGCGGATCGGCGGTGGCCGCCGGTGCAGGGGTAGTAGCGCCGACGGCCACTGCGGACTCGGGGCCCCCGTGGGCTGAGCGGTGGCGGTGGGCGGCTCAGGGGCCGGTGCTGACGGCCGACCCACCGGCGCCAATCCCACGACCACCCCTCAGGGGAATGTTGCCGTGGCGCCTGACCCGATCCTTGCTATTTCGCCCACGGGACCCCGCTCCCCCCGCCATGCGGCGGTGTTGCGCCCGGCTGCCAGGCGGAACTGAGACATCGTGCACTTCGCGTCACATCACCGCCATGGGTGTTTTTCCTGGCTCGTAGGGCATCAGGCTCAGGACATAGGGATGACGCCCGCCTAGCCTGGATCCACCGATTCGCGGCGAGCGAATTGGGGTCCAGGTGCGCCAGATCGTGGGCCGGCGCCAAGGACCGGAGCGCGCGCATTCGGAGAATGCGTAAGTGAGGACCGCAGAAGTCGGGCCGCGAGATCCCGGGGTCCCCACGAAATCCCAGGATTTCATGGGGTGGGATGGTGTGCCTGGGCGCCAAGGCGCCGTCGGTGGATCGGTGGATCCAGGCTTACAGCCCCGGGGCTGGTTCCCGATATGTATGCTGGCGCTCTCTCGATGTCCAAGTCAGTCAGCCGTAGGTAGCCGATGGTGACTGGCAAGCGGCGTATGGCGTTCCGTGTCGCCGGAATCGTGCTGGGCGTCGTGGTGCTCGTCATGGTCGGCTGGTTCGCCTGGGTGAAGCAGCCGTCAGCCCCCTCGGCGGCGCTCCAGGCAACGATTCACACGCTCGTCCACACGCCTTGCACCGGACTTCAGGTCGTCGGGGTCCGCGGCCACAGTGATCCCCCCAACGAGGTAGGACCCGATGTCAGCGCGCTGATTCTCCGGCTCAGAGCCAGGCTGGGTCAGGACAGCCAGACCGACGTCGTGTCGCTGCCCTACGAGCAGGGACCCAACATCGGGATCGTTCCCCTGTGGGTGCCCCGGGACATCACCAACGGGGCGCACACACTCGAGGATTACTTGCGGGCCCGGACGGCTGCGTGTCGCGGGGAGCGGAGAGTCGTGATCGCACAGAGCGAAGGAGCGGGGCTGGCGCACCTGGCCTTTCCCCATAATGCGGAATGGGTGCAAGCCACAGTGCTGCTCGGCGATCCACTGCACCTCAGCACCACCGCCTACGACGAGAATCTCGGGCCGACTTCCAACGGGTCTCTCGTCCCCTGGATGGGCATGGGGATAGACGTTGGTAGGCGGACCTGGGCCGACCCGGTGCCTTCCGATCTGGCGTCGCGGATAAGGTCGTACTGCCTGCCTCATGACCACGTGTGCAGTCAGGACTTCTTTGATCGTCAGCGCTCCACGCACGTCGAGTATCGAAATAACCCCCTTGTGGCCGGCCTCGGTCAGGGTGTGCTGGACCTCGCGGTTGACTTTGTGGTCGCCCGCCTCGGCTCCCGCACCGCGATGGCTTGAACACGCCGCGGGGGGCAGGTCGCGACGCGAGTGCCGCGGGCGTTCCAACTGAGACTGAAACCCCAGCCCGGCTACGAGCGTTGTGTAGATCGTGATGACTTCCCCACGACCATCCATATTCACGAGCAGCCTGCTAGCCCGCCGCGTCCCGTCCGCCCGGCTGCGGGCCATCTTCCTGGGCTGCTACATGATCGTCGGTCTGGCGGCGCTCGCGTTCCTGATCGTTCGCTGATCGCGATCTGGGCCGCCTGACCCCCAGACCTCCTGGCCGGGCGTCCGGCCACAAGACTGGCGCTCGAGCCTATGCCATCAGCGGGCTACGGGTCGGAAGTGTTCATGCTCGGCCGGGGCGGCAAGCAAAAGGGTCAATGCCTCCCGCTGCGCGATGAAGTCGCGCGAGTTGGCGAACACGCTCAGCGCCTCCTCAGACGCCCACCTGGAGATCGCGACAAGAGCCTTCTCATCTCGGTCTGACGCACACGTCTGCGCGCCGAAGCAGCCTCCTGACGCGCTTGCGGCCGCGGCCAGTTTCAGCATCCCCGCGAGCAGGGCCTCCCGCTGGCCTGATGCCGGGTAGTAGCGAGACACGTCGATGACGACCGCATGCTCAACCATCTCGCCGAGTGTAGGTTGGTGCCTGCCGGTCGGGCCCAGATGATCACGTGCTGACATCTGCCCGGTCTGGATGCTGATGGCGGACCCTCTCGCTGAAGCCGTCAAAGTGCGGAGAGCGGCTATTTCTACGCGTGCGAATCATCTCGGTCGTGTGCAGGCATCTTCTTAGTGATGGCAATCTCCAATGGCTCGGCGACCGGGGATATGCCGTTGGACGACGTGCAGTTCGGGAATCTGATCCAGCCTCTGATGGAGCGCGCCTACCAGGTCGCGTACCAGGTCCTGGCAGACAGGGAAGCGGCACAGGACGCGGCGCAGGAGGCCGCCATCGCGGCCTGGCGGCATCGGGGCCAGCTGCG
>Ga0126378_10003347_pt1 | contig 12107 bp, 13 predicted proteins | sample PanSoiMetPlot_23_FD_92587 | JGI IMG/M metagenome (GOLD analysis project Ga0126378, IMG submission 92587) | Tropical forest soil microbial communities from Panama - MetaG Plot_23 | ecosystem: Environmental > Terrestrial > Soil > Tropical forest > Bulk soil | place: Panama | collected 2016-02-17
GACCCGATCACCTGGTGGCGCCGAGCCATTCCAGCCAAACGGTCAGACCGGACAGGGCGGACCGGACGTACGCGAGCACTGGGCGCGGTACGCGTTGGATGCGGAGGTACTCTGCGTCCGACGTCCGGATGGCCAGCCGTGGACTGTCCCAACGGACCTGACATTCCGCGATTGGCTGCGCGGCGCGAGCACGCCTCGTGCGCGAAGCGACGGTGACCTGCCGGTCAAGGCAGGACCAACCGCGGATGATCTCAGCTACCACCTGTCCACGCTGTTCCCGCCGGTGCGCCCGCGCGGGCACCTCGAATTGCGCATGATCGATGCCCAGCACAGCGATCGGTGGGTCGTGCCTGTCGCCGTTGTCGCGGCCCTCGCCGACGACCCGGTCGCCGCCGACGCCGCCATGACCGCTGCGGAGCCGGTATGGCACGGCCATGGCGCGCCGCAACGGCCCGCATCGGGCAGCGCAGGCAAGCCCGCCGCGCCGCGGGTGCCGCGGCCGCGCGCAGGATTGGCGGACGGCGCCAGCCCGTGGCTGCGGGCAGCCAGCCTGGGTCTTGCTGACCCCGCCCTGGCCAGGGCCGCGCGGCAGTGCTTCGAGGCGGCCGAGGCATCGCTGGCCAGATCAGGAACGCCGCCCGCGGTCAGGAACGCGGTCACTGACTTCGCCGACAGGTACGTGGAGCGGGGCAGGTGCCCAGCCGACGACGTGCTCGACGCCATCGCAAACCAGGGAGGACAGACATGACCATCGCCGCCGATCCGAGCACGCTTCGCGACGAGATAGCGGCTCGGCTGGGTACGGCGAGGAAGCGGACACAGGGGCTGACGGACTGCCTCGACGAGGCTGACCTGCTGCGGCAGCATTCGCCGCTGATGTCGCCCTTGGTCTGGGACCTCGCACATGTGGCCAACCAGGAAGAGCTCTGGCTGCTGCGCGGTGTCGATGGCCGGGACCCGATGCACCCTGAGATCGACCCGCTCTACGACGCGTTCGAGCACCCCAGGGCCACAAGGCCCACGCTCCCGCTGCTGCCGCCCGCCGAGGCCCGCAGCTACGCTCACGAAGTCCGCGGCCGCGTGCTCGACATGCTCGAGCGGGTCAGCTTCGCATCCGGTCAGTTGGTCGAGCACGGCTTCGTATTCGGGATGATCGCCCAGCACGAGCAGCAGCATGACGAGACCATGCTCGCCACACACCAGCTCAGGAAGGGAAGCCCGGTGCTCAGCGCCCCGGCACCCGACCCCGCGCCCGCCGACGTGCTGAGGCTTCCTGCCGAGGTGCTCGTTCCAGGCGGGACGTTCACCATGGGCACGTCGACCGAACCCTGGGCCCTGGACAACGAGCGTCCTGCCCACCTCGTCGACCTGCCGGCGTTCTACCTTGACACGACGCCGGTCAGCAACGGCGCCTACACCGGGTTCATCGAAGACGGCGGCTACGACGATCAGCGGCTGTGGAGCCCGGCAGGCTGGGAGTACCGGCAGAAGGCGAATTTGGCCGCCCCGCTTTTTTGGGAGCGCGGCGGCGCCGGCCAGTGGCTCCGGCGCAGGTTCGCGTTCACCGAGCCCGTGCCTGCCGCCGAGCCGGTCATGCACGTCAGCTGGTACGAGGCGGACGCCTACGCCCGCTGGGCCGGCCGCCGGCTCCCTTCGGAGGCCGAGTGGGAGAAGGCCGCGAGATTCGACCCGGTATCCGGGCGTTCACGGCGTTATCCGTGGGGCGACGCAGAGCCGACCCCAGCTCGCGCCAACCTCGGCCAGCGCCACCTGCAGCCGGCACCAGCCGGGTCCTACCCGCAGGGCGCCGCGCCGTCAGGAGCACGGCAGCTGATTGGCGATGTCTGGGAGTGGACAGCGAGCGACTTCCTGCCGTACCCCGGCTTCGTCGCCTACCCGTACAGGGAGTACTCCGAGGTCTTCTTCGGGACGGACTATAAGGTGCTGCGCGGCGGCGCGTTCTCCGCTGACCCGGTCGCCTGCCGTGGCACCTTCAGGAACTGGGACTTCCCCATCCGCCGCCAGATCTTCGCGGGCTTCCGCACCGCGCGCGACTCGGACCTGGCCTGATGTGCCGGCATTTCGCGTACGTCGGCGAGCGGGTCAGCATGAAGTCCGTGCTGTACGACCCGCCACATAGCCTGACCGAGCAGGCGTGGGCGCCGCGAATGCAAAAGCACGGCACGATGAACGTCGACGGGTTCGGCGTCGGCTGGTACGCCGAAGGGGATCGAATCCCGGCGCGGTACAGACGTGCAGGCCCGATCTGGGCCGACGACGACCTCCGCGACCTCGCCAGAGTCACCCGAACGCACGCGATGCTGTGCGCGGTCCGATCGGCATCGGTCGGCACAGACGCTGGAGCGGCGGCAGCCGCGCCTTTCACCGACGGAAGTTGGCTTTTTAGCCTCAACGGAGCGCTCGTGGGATGGTCGGCGGCGGCAGGCGGGTCGACCACGCCGCGGCGCAGGACGGCTGCTGCGCTGGCCGGCCCCGGGTCCGCTCTGGCGGAGGCCGCCGCGGCCGTGCTGAAGCTGGCAGCAGCGATGCCCGCCGCAGAACTGCTCGGGCTCCAGGCCCGATGCGACACCGCGCTGGTGTGGGCGATGGTGCTCGGCAGGCTCCGGGCCGGGGAACGCCCTGCCAGCGCAGTGGCCGGCACGATCGCCTCCATCCGGGCGGCGGGCGGGAAGGGCCGGTTCAACCTGCTGCTCACTGACGGCGAGATGATCGCCGCGACAGCCGCCGGGGACTCGCTGTATTACCGCCGCCGCCAGAGGCACGTGATCGTCACCTCAGAGCCATTCGACGACGAACTGGACTGGCAGGAGGTTTTCGATGGCAGCGTGGTCGAGGCAACTACGGCAGGCGTGGCCGTAAGGCCGCTGGCGGACGCCGCGCCCGCCGCGATGGCACCGCGTCATAACGGGGAGGGCACGCTTCGATGACGAGCATCGAGATCGACCGGAGGCTACCAGCGCGGTTCTTCGAGGACTCGCTGCGGGCCGATGTGCGGGCCGGGCTGACGGCCACGCCGAAGTCGCTGCCGCCGAAGTGGTTTTACGACGAGCGGGGCAGCGAGCTGTTCGAGAAGATCACCCGTCTCGATGAGTACTACCCGACACGCGCTGAACGCGAGATCCTGGCCGCCGCGGCCGACGAGATCGCGGCGATGGCACCGGTCGTCACGCTCGTTGAGCTCGGATCTGGAACGGCCGACAAGACCAGTCTGCTGCTCGACGCGCTCCGCGACCGCGGCACCCTCGGGGAGTACGTGCCCGTCGATGTCAGCGAGTCGGCGCTGGTCATGGCCGCTGGCCGGATGCAGGAGCGGTATGCAGGACTGCGAGTCCACGCGGTACTTTCTGACTTCACCGAGCATCTCGGGCTTCCCGACTCAGGCGGACCCAAGCTGACCGCATTCATGGGCGGGACGATCGGCAACCTGTTGCCAGCCGAGCGGGCAAAGTTCCTTCGCAGCCTGCGCTCCAGGCTCCGTCACGGCGATGCGCTGCTGCTTGGCACCGACCTGGTCAAGGATCCCGAGGTCCTGGTCGCGGCCTACGACGACGCGGCAGGCGTGACGGCCGAGTTCAACAAGAACATCCTGCGGGTGCTGAACTCCGAGCTTGATGGCAACTTCGACCTCGATGAGTTCGAGCACGTCGCGCTCTGGGACGCCGGGAACGAGTGGATCGAGATGCGGCTGCGGTCGACAGCGGACCAGACCGTGTCGCTGCGGGCGATCGGGCTGCGCGTCAGGTTCACCGCTGAGGAGGAGATGCGGACGGAGATCTCGGCGAAATTCCGCAGGGAAGGGCTCGCCGCCGAGCTCGCGGCCGCAGGGCTCAAGCTGCGCGCGTGGTGGACCGACGAGCAGGCGAGATTCGGCGTGTCCCTGTCGGTGCCTGGATAGCCGCGCCTCGCCCCGACTGGCGCGGCTACAGCTCCCCGGGCGGAGGAGCCGCCCCAGCGCCGGCCTGAGTTCCGGCGGCCGGGTCGTGCGCCGCGATCGCGCGGAACCGCCAGCGCGCCAGTTCGACCCCGTTGACCTCCAGCCGGGCGGCGTAGTCGCCAGGGCGATCCAGGATGAAGTGCGTGACAAGCGCTGCGACGGGCATGACCGTGAAGTCGCCGACCCGCATGTTCGGCGTGGTGCCGACCCTGAACTGGCCATCGAAGCGGGCGGTCAGCGGCCGACCGTCAGCGTCCTCGAACGCCACAGAAAATGCGTGGCCATGATGGTGCTGGCGCCAGGGAATGTGCAGGACCGCGGCTAATGCGAACGTCCTCGCGACCGGGTACTCGGCGCTATAGACCTGATTCCAGAATCCACCGTTGACGTAGAGCTTGCCGTTCTCGACAACCGCATGATCAGCCAAGAAGAACGCGCAAGCTTGAATCTCATCAGGCATCGGCTGCTCGGCCATGGTACTAACCTATGTGGCCGCAGTCAGATCAAGGAGGACCTCATGCCAGGCAGGCTGACCTCGCAGGGGCTGCAGCGGCTTGATGACGCCGCGCGCGGGCACGTTGGCGACAACCAAATCCCCGGGCTGGTGTACCTCGTCGCGTGCGGCGATCAGGTGCACGCCGGAGCGCTGGGATCGCTGTCAATCGGCGGCGCGCCAGTCGAGCGGGACTCGCTGTTCAGGATCGCGTCCACGACCAAGCCGATCACCGCGGCGGCCACACTGGCGCTGGTCCGCGAGGGCCTGCTCGAACTCGACGCGCCCGTCGCCGGATTGCTGCCAGAGCTGGCCAGTCCGCGCGTGTTGGCCAGGATGGACGGTCCGCTTGACGACACCGTGCCCGCGCGACGCGAGATCACCGCCAGGAACCTGCTGACCTTTACGTTCGGGTTCGGAATGGTCACGGAAATGTTCTTCGCGGCCGAGCCGTGGCCGGTCGTCGCTGCGAGCCAGGAACTGCGGCTCGAGGCGTTCGGGCCACCCGAACCAAGCGTGCAGCCGGATCCCGACACCTGGATCGCGGGCATGGGCAGCCTGCCGCTGCTGGCGCAGCCTGGCGAGAGGTGGATGTACAACACCGGCGCGTCGGTGCTCGGCGTGCTGCTCGCCAGGGCAGCAGGGCAACCGATCGCCGAGGTGATGCGGACCCGCATTTTCGAGCCATTGGGGATGACCGACACCGCGTTCTGGACTGCTCAGACAGACCGCCTTGCGACCTCCTACCAGCCAACGACGGACGGCCTTGCCGTCTATGACGAGCCGACGGGCAGCTGGAGCCGGCCACCAGCGTTCGGCGACGGTGCCGCTGGCCTGCTGTCGACGGCCGACGATCTGCTGGCGTTCGCGCGCATGCTGCTCCGCGGCGGAGACGGTGTCCTGACAGCCGATGCTGTGCGCGCGATGACGACCGATCAGCTCACGCCAGAGCAAAAGGCCCGCGGCGGCCTTGGTCCGCACTTCTTCGACGACATGTCGTGGGGATATTGCCAAGCGGTCCGCGAGGACGGCTCGTTCGGCTGGGATGGCGGCCTCGGCACCTCGTGGATGGTCGACCCGGGTAAGGACCTCACGATCATCTCGCTGACCCAGCGAATGTGGGACGGCCCGGATCCTCCGGCTGTGCACCGCGACATCCAGGCAGCCGCCTACGAGGCGCTTGCCTGATCAGTTCCGATTGGCGGGGCCCAGCGCGGCCGGGGAATCAGGCAGAACGGGTGACCGGCGGGGTCCGCGAAGATCGCAACCTCCCCGGTGCTCGCCGCGAGCCGCCTCGCGCCCATCGCCACGACGCGCTCGGCAGCCGCCGCCACGTCATCGACCATGACGTCAAGGTGGACCTGCTGCGGCACGGCGTCGTCCGGCCAGGTCGGCGGTCTGTGATCAGGCGCGAGCTGGAATGCCAGACCGGAGGTCCGATCGTTCACAGACACGACGGCGAAGTCGTCGCAGCTATAGGTGACCGGCAGCCCGAGCAGTTCCGAGTAGAACACCGCCTCCGCGGCCGGATCGCGGCAGTCGAAGATGACGTGATGCATCCTCCCGATCACGGCGCACCTCCTGTGTCTCCTACCCGCTGGCGGCCCGCGGCGGCCCGGCCTCGACGCGCTCGCGAATCGCCGCCAGCCTGGGCCTCAAGTCTTCCTGCACACCCCACCGTGTCTCGAGCCACCACGTACATCCGCCCGCCGCCCACTCGGTGGCGGATGCCAGCGCGGCAGCCCGGTCATCGGCCGATGTCTCGCCTTCGGCGATCAGGTCAATCTGCGCGGAGGCCCCGTGTTCGAGCAGCCACTCCTTGGCGGCACTGACGTCCGCTGGTGTCGCCTCCCGCCCGGAAAGCTGGAACTGGGGGATCAGCCCGTCGCAGCGCAGCACCCGGCGCATCGACTTCTGGACGGGCCACACGCCCACTACCCACAGCGGGATCCTGTCCTGCACGGGCTGGCACGCCGCGGTCAGGTCCATCCGGCCCGAGTGGAACTGGTAGTGCTTTCCTACATAGCGCCCGCCGCCCTCCCACAGGGTCCTGATCAGGTCGATTCCCTCGTCCAGCATCTCCGCCCTGCCGCGGATGTCTGTCACCTCGCCTGTGTCAGGAAGCTCTGTCTCCGTCGCGCCGACTCCCACTGCGAGGATCGCGCGGCCACCGGACAGCTGATCGAGGGTCGCCACCTGGCTGGCGACCTTCCACGGTCGCCGCCACGGCAGCGGGGTCAACAGCGTCCCAAGCCTGACTCGCTCGGTGCGGACCGCGATCGCCGCGAGCAGGCACCATGGTTCGACGCCGTACGCCGCCTCCCACGCGAACACCGCGTCCCAGCCGGCGCTCTCCGCGAGCAGGCCGAGCTCAAGCTGCTCGACGGCCGTCCCGCCGGGCAGCACCACTCCGAATCGCATTCCGCCTGATGTCATGGCACGGTCTTACCAGCAGCCACCGACACACGGCCTATGGTCGGCTCATGCGGCCGTCGCAGCACCGCGTGCTTGCCGGGATCAATGCCGACCTTGCAAGGCTCGTCCGCTACGACGACGAGTCGCTCGTGCACGATGTGTGGATCCGGCAGCGGTACGACTGCGGCTGCTATCCGACGTACGGTCCTGCCAGATCCGCGTCAGTCCGCACTGCCTGGCACGAGGCGGGCCATGCCGCCGCCGCGATCGCGACCGGCGCTACGTTCAGCTCGGCCAGCATCCATCACGGCGTCGGCTCAGAGGGACGGGTGCACCGCATCAGCGCGGCAACCGACACGTCGTTCGTGATCGATGCAGCAGGCCAGATCGCCGAATGCCTGATGACCTGGACCATGTTCGGCGACGACGACGAACTGCGGCGCTGGCTCGCCACGTGGCACGCCGACGGCGGCGACGCGCGCCGGTTCCGCCGCGCGATCGCCGGTCGGTTCCCCGGTGACGAGGTCAGCGCATGGAGGTACAGCGAGTCCGTGCTGGTTCCGTTGCGCCCGAAAATCCGGCACCTTGCGCGAGCACTCGTCCTGAACCCGCGCCATTTGCCGTACCCCGTCGTCAAGTCGCTCTTCGACGCTGTCGGGTAATCGCCGTCGCGACCGGTAATTCGCTCGACCCGCACGGCCGCGGGCGGCAAGGCTGGCACCCATGACCAGAACACGCCTGGCGGCGGGGACCAAGCTGCTCATCGCCGGAGACGCGGTGTCCGCGCTCGGCACCGGCCTCGTGCTGCCGCTGACCCTCATCTACCTCCACCAGGTCAGGGGCATTGCGCTGCCGGTCGTCGGCCTCCTGCTCACCTCGACGGGACTGGTCGGCCTGATCGCAGTGCCGCTGACCGGGGTCGCGCTCGACCGCTTCGGTGCGCGCAATGTGCTGACGGTCGTTCTGACCGGGCAGGCGCTCGCAGAAGCTGGACTCGCCTGGGCTCACGACGTGCCGACCGCGATTCCCTCCGTGCTCGTGCTCGGAGCGTCGCTCGGACCGTCCTTCCCCGCGTTCCAGACCATGCTGGCCGGCGTCAATCGCAACGCCGAGGCGCAGCAGCGGGCGTTCGCGATCAACTTCACAGCCGTAAATGCCGGCATCGGCGCGGGCGGTGCCATCGGAGCGGCCGTCGCAAACGTGGCGCACCCTGGCTCGTTCCAGGCGCTGTTTCTCGCCAACGCGCTTTCCTGCGTGATATTCGCCGGACTCGTCCGCACGGTTGCCGACGTGCGGCCCCCGGCCGCTACCGGAGCTCCGCGGGCGAGCTACCGGCACGTCGTCGCCAACAGCGGCCTGCGGACCGTGCTGCTCGCCGTCCTGGTACTCGCGTTCACCGGCTACGCGGCTCTCGACTCCGGCCTGCCTGCCTACGCGACCGTGGAGGCGGGGGTCTCCGTGCGTGTGGTCGCGCTGTCGATCACGCTCAATACGGCGGTCATCGTCGGCTCGCAATTGCTCGTGCTCAAGCTGGTGCGCAGGCTGCGCCGCAGCCGCGCGCTGTCAGCTATCGGCCTGATCTGGGCCGTCTCCTGGGCGATTTTCGGCCTCTCCGCGCTGCCAGGCCAGTCCGGCCAGCGCATTGCCTGCGTGCTGGCGTTCGCAGCCCTGTTCGGATTCGGCGAGACCTTCATGGCCCCGACGGTGTCGCCGCTGGTAAACAGCCTCGCGGACGACCACGTACGCGGCCGAGCCAACGCGCTGGTCGGCATGGCGTACTCGATTGCTTTCGTCGTGTCGCCAGCGATCAGTACGGCCATGATCGCGTCGGGCCTGGCCGCCGCCTGGATCGCGGCGCTCTGCGCTGGCTGCGTTGGCACGGTGCTGCTCGGCCGCAGGCTTCGCCGCCAGCTTGATGAGCGCCATGACCGTGTCCAGGCCGACACGGTGCCTGAGGCCGAGCCCGCGCTGCCCTGAGCTGCCCTTGCGCAGACCCCGTCCCGCTCCGGGCGCCGCCGCGATCCCGCTCTAGGCTGCATTTATGCCATCGCCGGGTCTGATCACCGTTTTCGCGCTCGCCACGTTCGTGCTCACGGTCACCCCCGGGCCTGGCGTGCTCTACGTTGTCGGGCGCTCGGTCGGCGGCGGCCGCATGTCCGGCTTTGCCTCCATGCTGGGGATCGAGACCGGAGAGGCGGTCTACATCGCCGGCGCGGCGCTCGGCATCACCGCCTTGCTCGCAACGTCGGCGATCGCGCTGTCTGTGCTGCGCTACGCCGGTGCCGCGTACCTCGTTGTGCTCGGGATCAAGGCATGGCGAGACGGCGATCGCGACACCGAGCCGGAAGGCGCGAACGGGGCCGCCGGTACCGGGCACTGGGGCGCCTACGGGCGCGGTCTGGTCGTGCAGCTTCTGAACCCCAAAGTCGCGATCTTCTTCCTCGCCTACTTCCCGCAGTTCGTCAGGCCAGGGCAGGCCGCCGCACCGCAGGTCGCATTGCTCGGCGCGATCTACCTCGCCATTGCGGTCAGCACCGACGCGTGCTACGTGATGCTGGCGTCCTGGCTCGCCGAACGGCTGGCCAAGACTCCGCGAGCACGCCGCCGTCGCGCGAGGATCAGCGCAGTGACATATTTCCTGCTCGCCGCGGCCGCTTTGGTGACCGGCGATCGCGTCGGGGCCGCGCACGCGGCGAGTCAGGCTGGGTAGGCCCGGCTCGGCCCAGGCGGCAGCCGAAAGGTATGGCAGGGTAGGGGCATGGCGACTGGTTCCGCACATCGCAGCGTCACGGTCCGCAGGGTCGCGAGTGGTCGCTTCGCCGTTAGCAACGACCACGGAGGCGAGATCGCATTCGGCACTGGAGATGGTCCAGATTTCACGCCGACCGAGCTGCTGCTCGCAGCGATTGGCGGCTGCACGTCCATTGACGTCGACATCCTCACCTCGCGGCGGGCGGAGCCTGATTCGTTCGAGGTCCATGTCGACGCCGAGAAGATACGCGATGAGGCCGGCAACCGGCTCACGGACATTGTCGTGACGTTCCGGCTGACGTTCCCCGATACCGCTGAGGGCGACGCTGCCCGCGCCGTCTTGCCTGACGCGGTCCGCCGGTCACGCGAGCGAATCTGCACGGTCGGCCGAACCGTCGAGATAGGCACGCCGATCACACCGCGCATCGAGTGACGGACGGGCCCGAAGGGGCACAGCCGGGCAGGGAGCAGCCGAGTGCGGCACGGCCGGGCTATGCAGAGCCGACCCAGCCGCGGCGGCAGGCCGAGGCCGGCATCGTCGACGCTCACCAGCATGTATGGGACTTGGCCTCCCGGCCGCAGCCCTGGCTCGAACTGCCAGGCAACGAGCCCTTGCTGCGGAATTTCTCCGAGTCCGACCTGCGCCCGCTCGCCAGAGTTGCCGGCGTGAGTGCGACGGTGGTAGTACAGACGGTCACTGACCCAGCGGAGACCCCCGAGCTGTTGGCGCTCGCCGCCGCGAGCGACCTCGTCGCCGGCGTCGTCGGCTGGACCGACTTGGAGTCAGCGGGCGTCGCGGACGCTCTCGCTGCGCTCAAGGAACAACCTGGCGGTGAGTGGCTGAGCGGAATCCGCCATCCGGTCCTCATTGAGGAGGATCCCGACTGGCTGCGCCGCCCTGCTGTGCTCGCCGGACTGGCGGCGGTCAGCGCGGCGGGCCTCTGCTACGACCTTGTCGTGCCGCCTGACATACTGCCCGCTGCGGCAGACGCCGCCGCCTCGTGCCCTGGACTGATGTTCGTGCTCGACCACATGGGCAACCCCGACATCCGGGCGCGGCCCGACGAGCTCTGGTTGACGGACATCAGACGGCTCGCCGCCCTGCCCAACACCGTCTGCAAGCTCTCTGGCATTCTCGGCGAGCCGCCGCCGGAGCAGACCCGGCGCGGTGACGCTGCCGGCATCGCGCACCTCGTCCCTTACTACGAGACGGTCCTCGCGGCGTTCGGCCCTGACCGGCTGATGTTCGGCACAGACTGGCCGCCGTGCACGCTGACAGCGTCCTATGCAGATGTGGTCGAAGCAGCTAAGGCGCTCACAGTCGGCCTCAGCGCCATCGAGCAGGACGCTGTATTCAGCCGCACCGCTCGCCGCGTCTACCGGCTGGGAGAGGCGAGGCCCGCACCGCCCGCTCGCGGCCAGCGCGCTTCTGGCGCAGGCGGGGATGTCAGGTAGGACGCCAGACCCCTGATCAACACGTCAAGGCCCCACTCGAACCTATCCTCGCTGTCTCCCGCGACCAGCAGGTCGGCGAGCGCGACGGTGTGCGGAAACTGGTCGGCCGGCAGTGACTTCAGCCACTGGCCCGCCTGCGCGGCGAACTCGCCTGGAGCCGCGACGGGCGTCACGTCCTCCTCGTGCGCATAAGCGGCGACGTACAGGCTGCCGATGTCCCCTGCGAACGCCGCAACCTGATCGGGTAGCCCGGCGGCGCGCAGGACGGCCAGCATGTGCTCAGCCACCGCGAGCATGCCCGGGCCAAACGGAACCCTGCCAAGCGTGAGCCCGGCCACCCCGGGATGACGCCTGAATACCGAGCGCACCTCCCGAGCCCAGCCGCGCAAGATCTGCTGCCAGTCACCGTCAGCCGACGGAAACTTGATCTCCGTCATGATCTGCTCGAGTACGAGCTGGACCAGTTCCTCCTTGTTGTCGACGTAGCCGTACAGGGAAGACGCGGAAACGCCGATCTCATCGGCGACCCGCCGCATCGTGAGCGCGTCACCGCCCTCAGACTCGACAACCTTGAGCGCCGCGCTCACCACGACGTCCCTGCTGAGCTGTGGCCGGGGGGCGCGGCCGCGTTTCGGCGCGGACCGCCACGGCGGCTCGAGCGTCGCCGTCGGCGATTCAGCCTGGTCGGAGCCGGCTGATGCGCGCTCGCCGACTGCCTCCTGCTGGCCGTGCGCGGACCGGCCCGATCGTCGGGCTGCTGCCCTGCCGGCGCCTCCGGTCTCATCAGCCGCTCTCGTCATGGCTAACAGCGTACTTGACATGAACAGCGTTCTGTAATAAACATCGTTCGTGTACAGAACAACGTTCGATACAGAACAGTGTTAGGAGAGTAAGACGATGGCAGATGGCTCGAGCGGCCTCGTTGAGGCCAGCGGTCTGCGCAAGACATACAAGGCAGATGTACGGGCCCTGGACGGGCTCACGTTCTCGGTGGCGGCGGGCAGCATCTACGCGCTGCTCGGTCCCAACGGGGCAGGC
>Ga0126378_10003348_pt1 | contig 12106 bp, 15 predicted proteins | sample PanSoiMetPlot_23_FD_92587 | JGI IMG/M metagenome (GOLD analysis project Ga0126378, IMG submission 92587) | Tropical forest soil microbial communities from Panama - MetaG Plot_23 | ecosystem: Environmental > Terrestrial > Soil > Tropical forest > Bulk soil | place: Panama | collected 2016-02-17
TAAAAAGATCTTAGTATGTTTATCTTCTGAGTCCCGGATCGGGTAGGATGCCGGGCATGACCACCCAGCCGCCGGGCGACCGGCCCCTGCCGTTGCGCGAGCGGAAGAAGCTGCGGACCCGCCGCGCGCTGGCCGAAGCGGCGCTGCGCCTGTTCACCGCCAACGGCTTCGACGCGACCACGCTGGAAGAGCTGGCCGACGAGGCCGATGTCTCCAAGAGCACGTTTTTCCGCTTCTTCCCGGCCAAGGAGGCCGCAGCGATCGAGGCCGAGGCCGAGCTGTGGTCGGCCTACCTGGCCGCCCTTGCCGACCGCGAGCTTTCCGGCGTCATCCTCAGCGAGCTGCATCACACACTGGCTGCGGCCGCGGCCGGGCTGGATCCCGGCTGGGACGAGCGCTTCCTCGCCACCCGCCGACTGATAGCGGCCGAGAATGCCCTGCTCAGATACGTCGAGCACTACCGCGCCGGGGTCAAAGACCAAGTGATCGCCTGCCTCGCCGGCAAGCTCCACCTGGACCCCGAAGACCTGCGGCTGCGCGTACTGGCCGAGCTCGCAGTCACCGCCTGGAGCATCTCCGGCCGCCGCTGGGTCCGCCGCGGCGGCCAAGGGGGCCGCAAGGCGCTCCTCGACGGCCTCGACGACGCGGTCAAGGCCATCCCCGCCAGCCTCGACATGTCGGCGCACCCGTAGCCCGTTGCCCAGGATGCTGCGTCAACCTGGGTGCCGGCCTTCCCGGGGCCGGAGAAGGCCTGCTAGGAGTGCTCCACCGATGATGTCTTCGGCCGTGCGCCCTTAATGTCCATCCGGGGCACCGCGTGTTGCCGCGACTCGATCGGTGCCGGTTCGGCGGCTTGCGGGCGCGGGCTGAGACGCCCCGGCAGCAGCGCCTGTCCGACCGGCGCCTGCGGCTGGGACAGCACGCGATGGCCATAGACGTAGACCAAGACGCCGCCCAGGTAGCCGCCCGCGAGCAGGAGCGCCTCGCCGGCCAGTACGAGGACAAGGGCGGCAGCGTGAATGTGGCCATCCTGGTATCCCGCCCGGCCGGGGAACCAGCTAACGGCGAAGACGGCGGTCGCTGCCAGCATGATGACCAGGTGCAGGTTCGCCAGCTTGCGCTTTGGCGTGCTGGGGGGCAGGTCGCGCCGGTCGAGCAGGCCGGTCACGATCGTCGGCGGTGCCAGGAGCAAGCCTGCCGAGATCGCCAGCAGCGCTCCGTGGGCCATGGCCGGCTCCTCCAGGCCAGCCGCGCCGAGGACGAGCAGGGCAGTGGCGATCGTGTAAGCGCCGATCGCGACGTCGGTGAGCGGCGGGTGCGAGGGGTGGCCGGGATAACCCTGGAGCCGGCGCATAAGCGCCATCTGGAATCTCCTTCTGGTCAGTTGTGGCTGACTGACGGCGCTTGCCTGGCGCTGGCTCTCATGCGAGCCCTCGGCGGATCGCGTCAGCGAAGTGATCGACCGCGCTGCGGGCGCGGTCGATGGTGGCTTCTTGCAGCAGGAAGCCGTGCATCTGGTCGTCGAGGTGCAGGTGCTCCACGGCCGCCCCGGCTGCACGGAGACGCTCGGCGTAGGCGCGGCCTTCGTCGCGCAACGGGTCAAACTCCGCGGTGACGATCAGCGCGGCAGGCAGGCCGCTGAGATCGGCGGCATGCAAGGGGAACAGGTAGGGGTCGGCGCGGTTGACGCCGTCGGGCAGGTACTGCCGGAACGTCCACTTCATGAAGTCCCGGGTGAGTGTGTAGCCCTCGGCGTACTGGCGGTAGGAGGCCTGACCGGCTTGCCAGTGGTCGGTCACCGGGTAGGCGAGCGCTTGGAAGCGCAAGGCTGGGCCGCGGCGGTCGCGGCACAACAGGGCGACGACGGCCGCCAGGTTGCCGCCCGCGCTGTCGCCGGCCACCGCCAGCCGGGCCGGATCCACCGCGTGTTCGCGCCCGGTCGCCGCGACCCAAGCGGTGGCGGCGTAGGCGTCATCGACCGCGGCTGGGTAGGGGTGCTCGGGGCCGCGCCGGTAGGCCACCGAGACCACGACTGCCCCCGATTGGCTGGCCAGGCGGCGGCACAGATGGTCATGGGTGTCCAGGTCGTCGACGGTCCAGCCGCCGCCGTGGAAGTACACCGTCACCGGCAGCCCGGCGTCCGGGCGTGGCCGGTACCAGCGCACCGGAATGCCACCCAACGGCCCGGGGACCAGATCGTCCTCGACCGCGGCGATCTGGACGCGGGGCGGGTGGACCACCAACTGAACCCGCCGCGCCCGCCTGGCGTCAGGGACCGGCAGGGTGAACAGTGGAGGCTGGCCAGAGGCGTTCATCGCCTCCAGCAGCGACTGGGCTTGGGGATCAAGCTGTCTCATCGGGCATCTCTTTGCGTGCCGAGCGGCCGCTTTGCAGGCGCTTGCCGCCCGGCCAGCGGGAACCTAACGCAGCAGCCAGCGCCGGAACAGCCGCGTCATCGCTGGCACGATGACCCAGGTCATGGCGGCGACCATCACACCGCTCAAGACCAGCGCGCGCACCGCCAGCGGCCATCTAGCCATCGCCGGGCCGCCGATGGTAAGCACCAGCAAGATCACCGCGTAGGCGCCGGCCCAGGTAAGCAGCGCAAGCTTCGCGCGGGGCTGCCCGCGATGCTGCGGGGTTTCGCTGGCGGGCATGATCACGGTCGGGTTCACCGCTGCCTCCGATCTCTTCACGGCGAGCGATTTCGAGCGTAGGCCCGGCCAGACGATACGTCCAAGACAGGAACAGTCTGAGAACGATAAGGTTTGCTTATGGAGTTGCGGCAACTCGCCTACTTCGTGGCGATCGCTGAGGAGCGCAACTTCACCCGCGCCGCCGAGCGGATCCCGATCGCGCAGCCCGCCATCAGCCAGCAGATCCGCCGCCTGGAAGCAGAACTCGGCGAGCGCCTGTTCCTGCGCGACCGCCGCGGCATCCGGCTGACCCAGGCCGGCCAGGCCCTGCTCCCCCACGCGCGCGCAACGCTTCAAGCCGCTGACGTCGGGCGCGAAGCCGTGGTGGCGCTCAGCGGCCTGCTCACCGGCCGCCTGACCATCGGCCTGGTCCACCCCCTCCCCGACCGGCGCTTCCTCCATCTGGTCGGCGCGTTCCATCGCAGTCACCCGCGGATCGAGCTGACGCTGGTGGAGGATCAGACCGACGCGTTGCTTGCCGCGCTGGCCGCCGGCCAGCTCCACGTCGCGCTGATCGGGCAGGGCCGCTACGATCGCCCGCCCCCGGACGCAGAGTCCCTGCTGGTGGCCCGTGAGCCGGTGGTAGTCGCCGTCCACCCCACCCACCCTCTCGCCGGCCGCGGCCGGATACCGCTCCGCGCGCTGCAAGCAGAGCCGATGGTCACCCTCACCCGGGCCAGCAAGCTGCGCGCCACGCTGGAGACGGCCTGCCACGCCGCCGGCTTCGCCCCCGGATCGCCGCCGAGACCAGCGACCTGGGCGTCGTGGCCGAACTGGCGGCCGAGCAGGTCGGCGTCGCGGTGCTCCCAGCTTCCGGGCTGGAGGGCGTAGCCGGCCTGGTCCGGCTCGGCCTCACCCACCCCACCCTCGACCGCCGCATCCTGCTGGTCTGGCATCCCGCCACCTGCCCGCCGGCCGGGCGCGCATTCCTCACCCTCGCCCGCGAGCACCTGGTCCCGGCGCCCCGAAGCACGTAAGCGAACCGGCCAAAGCCGCCGCTATCGCGGTGCCGTGTCTGGCGCCGGTGCCGGCTCGCGGGCTGCCCGCGCGGGGCACGCGTCGATCGCGGCGATGAGCAGGTCACGGAGCATCTGGTCGGGCTGCGGGATGCACGCCTGCGCGATTGCTTCCGCCGCGGTATGCACGGTGAACGGCGCCGAGCGGTGGCGGAAAGCCTGGGCGCTGACCGGGCGATCACCGGCGAACCCGGCGGCCCACCGCGCCGCGTCCGGCACCTGCGCCAGCGCGGCCCGGCTCGGCTCCGACAGCCAGCCGGCCGGCCGCCCGTCCAGGCCACCCAGCGCCCGCTCACCCACCAGTACGGACACCGCCAGCACCTGCTGCCGGCTCGCCGCGGCCACCGGCAGCGCCATCCGCGCGCACGCCAGCGCGATCCGCGCATCGATGTGCAAGTCGTCACCGGTCAGCCCGATCACCGACGGGATCAGCGGCGCCAGCTGGCCCCGGGCGGCGTCGGAGGTGTAGTCGTTGACATCGCGGGCCAGCGCGGCCAGCAGCGGATGCGTGCACGCCGGGTGATCACTCCACCGCTCTCCGGCCAGATAGGACGCCATCTCCATGAAACACGCGCCCTGGCGCGGGTTCCGGTGCTTGCCCCGCGACAGGACAGGAACCAGTTCAGGTAGATCAGTCACGTAACCGGACACGGCCACCTCCACAGCGCCGGCAGACCCGCTATGACCAGTCTGCGCCCCCTTCGATGCCAGCCACAATGCGGGCCCGCGCGGATCTCACCGGCACAGCGGGCCGGGGCGATCAGGCGGCCGGCGAACGCACCGCCGAGTGCCCGCGAACCAGTAGCAGCCGCGAGCTAGACCAGGCTCCTCGCCCATCGAGCATCACCGGCGGGGCTTTCGTGGTCAGCGCTGATCAAGGCGGCGATGACCGGGTCGCGGCGCAGCATGTTCAAGCAGCGCCCGCGGGTGGGCCCGATGCTGCCCACCGGGATGCCCAGCGTCGCGCTGATCTTGGCGTAAGGCACGGGAGGGTCTTCGACGAGCAGCGCCAGAAGTCGCTGGCAGTGCGGCGGCAGGCGGGTGAGCGCTTCGCGGAGCGCTGCGTGCCGCTCCGCGATGAGCAGTTCCTGCTCCGCTATCCCTGCCTTCTCGTCAGGGATGTTCTCGCTGTCAAACGCGTGCCTGGCAGCCTGCGGACCGCGCACGGCGCGCAGGGCCCGGCAGCATTCACGCTGAGTGGTAGTGGCCAGCCAGCCGGCCAGCGCGGCTGGATCGCGGAGGTTGTCGAGTTGTTCCACCACGTGCAGCCACACGTTTTGACCAACGTCCTCGGCGTCGGCGCGGCTCAGCTGGTTGCGGCGGCAGATGGACCACACAAGCGGGGCGTACCGGTCGACCAGGGCGTCCCACGCCCGCTGGTCGCCGGCTCTGGCGCGTGTCACCAGGCCGATCAGGTACGGGTCATCGCGCATCGGGGTGTGTCCTTTCCGCTGCGTGCGTGGGGTGACGAAGGCACCCGTTGCGTGCCGAGCCTGTCCGCAGATGATCGTTTTGGGCGAGCGCTTCTGCGAACGCCGCCGTCACCGCCGGCGCTGAGCCGGGCTGCCCAGCCCGGCTGAGCCCACTATCGGCAGCGACGTGGGGGATCACCACACGCAATCGCCCACACAACATCCACATAACTCGCCCGGCGGGCGTTCGTGCTGGCTGTGCCGTTGTGGCGCCGGGTTCTGACGGCGCCGCAGGAGGTCGCACCGGCGGCTTCCGGCTCTCATCCCCGGCTGGTCGTGCTGAGGAGGTGTCAAGGGATGGCGGTCTGCGTACGCTGGGTACAGGTCTTCCGCGCTGTGCCGGCGGTCGCCGTGGCGCGGGGATCCACCGGTTTGGCCCACCAGGACTCCGCCGGGCTGCCGGCCGACGGTCCCGGCATCGGATAGAAAAGCGCTCGGCGCTATCGGGCCTGGCGTAGCCCTTGCTCGGCGTATTCGACCAAGAGATCGCTCAACGAGATGCCACGGCGTCCGGCCTCGGCCGCGAGCCGCTCGGCAAGGTTACCCGGAAAGACGATCGTGCGGCGCACGCTGTCGTCGCGCTCCCAGCCCTCGTCGCTCAGTTCAGGCAAGCTCCCTCCCCTCGGGTATCAGCGCTCTTGCGTCGCTGATCGCGACGTAGCGGCGAAGGATGCGGTCGCTCAACAGGCCAAGGCAACTGAGGTTCGGAAACCCCGGCCCCTGCGCGAGTCCCGCCATGACCGGCAGGTGCAACGGCGGTGCCAGCCCGGATACGGACAGGTCGACGTCGATCGAACGCTCAAGGTCGCCGCCGCCAAGCGCCTCCCGGTAGCGGGGTTCGGCGGCCTCACCCAGCAGGGCCTCGAACCAACGCCCATCGAAGCCGATGGCGACAACAACGGCGTCATACGCGACGCGCTCGCGCTCATCGCCGTAGGCGATGGTCACAATCACGTCTTGCTCGCGCGCCTCGATCGCGACCGCCCGCCCAGCCAGCGCGCGGAAGCCACGCGCCTGGTTGAGTGTCGCCTCCGCCTGGAGCGAGAAGACACCACGATCGGTGCGGCCAAGAAACTCGCGCCGGTGCGTCTCGGCCAGCCGGGGCCAGTCTGCGGGATCGGAGTAGAACCGGTTCTCGTCGTAGCTCTCGCCGCGCGAGTACAGGACGCCGCGAGCGGTCAGCACGTCGATCGTGGAGTGCCTGTGGAAACGTTTCACCAAATCGATGACCACCGACGCGGCAGTCTCGCCGCTGCCGATAACACAGACATTCTGCGCGCGCTCGTGGTGCAGCTTGTGTGCCGCGAGCCAGTAGGTCCGCCCGTCCAGCACCCGGGGGAGATCACGAGGCTGGCCGGGCACCGTGATGGCAGTCCCGGCGCCGGTGATGACCAGGCCATCGGCAGCGATCTCCGCGCCCGCCGCGAGCCGGACCTGCCAGCGATTACCATCGGCAACCTCCAGGCCGGTCACGACGCCGGAGACAACGTTCGCCTCCGCCGTTTCTGCGACCTCGCGCAGGTATGCGCTCCACTCGCGATGCGTCGGACGCATCCGGCCGCGGTCGACCCAGTCGCTGTAGGCGCCGTGCCTGATCAGGTGGCGCTGCCAGCTGTACCGCGCCATCGCCGCGACCACGTCAGCGGATGCACCGCCCCAGCTCGCAGCGTACGGGTAGCCGACGTCCTTCTCCGGTGGTGTCCCCAGCGGCAGCAGGCCGCTGGTGTATCCGTGGCGCCCGCTCCAATTCCCGGCGACCTCACCACGGTCGACCAGCACCACGCGCGGCGCCGGCAATCCGGCAGCGGCGAGCGCGCGGGCCTTTGCGGCGATGGCGATACCCTTCGGGCCGGCCCCCACGACAGCAAGGATTGGCATCTGGCGAGGATAACCACGTAACCGCCGGTCATCACCCGGGTTCTTCGACGGCTGCGCAGCAGGGCCGAATAACGTCGGCTACTTGCTCGGCGGCGGGTATGACCGCAGCAGATTCGCCTGCATACCTGGCCATGGCAGCAATACGGCCGGTGGCAGCCGAGTCTCGACCGCTGCCACGGCGGGTGGCAGGCTCTCGATCCAGGATGCTGGCCGCACTGACGCGACATGACCTAGCTGGAAGCACAAGGAGGCGCTCGAGATGGACGTAGCGAACCTGTTGATGAAGGTGTCGGATGATCTTTCGGTGCGCCGGGCGTTCGGCACCGCGTACGAAAAGGACGGCATGCTCATCATTCCGGTCGCGATGGTGGCCGGCGGAGGCGGCGCGGGTACGGGACGCCCGCGCCAGCCTGACCTGCCGGCCGGTCCCGGTAGCCCGCCCAAGCCGGGCCCGGCGGGACCCGGCGCACCACCGCAGGACCCTGAGCGGATCGACGCCGGCGGCGGCTTCGGCGGGGTGGTGCTGCCCACGGGCGCCTACGTCGTGAAAGGCGGCCAGGTCCGCTGGGTACCCGCCGTGGACATGACGCTCGTCGTCGTGGCCTCGCTGACCCTGGTGCGGATACTCGCCCGCACCTGGACCCGATCGCGGCGGCAGCGCGGGCGGCCATGACGCCCCTGGCCGGCAGGCGGCGCTGAACGCGCGCGGCTGGCCGTTCGGCATCGTCATCAGCGGTTCGTGCGTCGCCGGATCTGGGTGGGCTGCGCCCGGTGTCAGGCGGCGATGATGCGCTCGGCCACCGCGTCGATGTTGTGCAGGATGCGGTCTACCGGAACCGGGGCGTGCCGCTGCGACGGGCCGGCATCGGGTTGTGGCAGCAGCACCAGGCGGTCAACGCCGAGTTCCGCATAGCGCTCGACCGCAGCCTTGTCCAGCGGCCCGGCTGGGGTAACGGTCAGCTCAAGCCGGCCAAGCCCGGCCGGCCGCTCGTATTCCTGGGCCAGCTGGCGCAATGCCCCGACGTAGCGGCGCGTCTCCGGCAGGTCCAGATAGAACCCGTACCAGCCCTCCGCCATCGTCACGGCGCGGCGGAGCGCAGCGGGCGCCTCGCCGCCGATCACAACGGGCGGGGCGGGCCGCTGCCGGGGCCGGGGCCGGGCGTCGATCCCGCTGAACGAGACGAGCTGGCCCCGGTAATCCGGCCTGTCCATCGACCACAGCGCGCGCAGCGCGCGGATGTAGTCCTCCATCCGCGCGCCCCGGCCGGCCATCGGCACCCCGGCCGCGGTGAACTCGGCGGACACGTAACCGGCCGCGAATCCCGCGATGAGCCGCCCGTTCGATACCACATCCACGCTGGCAAGCTCTTTGGCGAGGATCACCGGGTTGCGCAGCGGCAGCACGATGATCCCGCTGGCCACCTTCACGGTGCTCGTGTGGGCGGCCACCAGCGTCAGGCCTACGACCGAGTCCAGCAGCGGCAGCGTGGGCGGCATCGTAAAACCGGGCGGAGCGGGATCCGGCAGCACCACATGTTCACCGGTCCACACCGACTCGAACCCGGCCGCCTCCGCGTGCCGGGCCACCCGGACCGCCAGTTCCGGGTCCGCGCAGGTGCCGTAGTTGATCGCGAACAACCCGATCTTCATCACCGCGACCCTATAACCGGCGATGCTGACCGGTCATCGCATTATCGTGGCGCCGCGCCGAACCTGCGGGTGAGCTCCGCGGCGATCAGTCCGAGCGCGTGATCGCCAGCGGACAGCACGCCGCAGAAGTTCAAAAACGCATGCATCGTGCTGGCGTACTCCACGTGCGTGACAGCTACGCCGTCGGCGTCCAGGCGGGCGGCGTAGCCGCGGGCGTCGTCGCGCAGCGGGTCGCGGCCCGCGCCGATCAGCAGGGTAGGTGGCAGGCCGGTGAGGCTCCTTGCCCGCATCGGCGCTGCGTACGGCGTCACAGGCTGCCCAGCGAGGTACTGGTCTGTCGCCCAGTCGGGTTTGATGCTGAGGAAGACCCCGTCGAACTGCCGGGCGGACTCGGTGTCCTGCCCGAAATCCAGCGAGGGATAACACAGGACCTGGTAGGCCGGCGCGGGGCCGTGCTGGCCGCGGGCCAGCAGGCAGGCGCCGGCTACTAGGGCGGCCCCGGCGCTTTGGCCTCCGGCGGCGACCCGGCCGTCCCCGCCGAGCGACGCGCCATGATCAGCCAGCCACCGCAGGGCGTCGTAGGTGTCGTGCAGGGCCGCCGGGTACGGGTACTCGGGTGCCAGCCGGTACTCCAGCGAGACGACGGTGACCCCGGCTAGGCGCGCGAGCCGGGAACAGGCGTGGTCGATGTCGGCCACCGACCCGCCGATGAAGCCCCCGCCGTGCAGCCACAGCAGCACCGGCCCGGGTCCGGCAGCTGACCGTGCCCGGTACCGGCGCACCCCGACCGGGCCATGGCGCGCTGGGAGGTACAGATCTGCTATGTGGACGGCCGGGTCAGGTTTGCCGGACAGCGCAACGTCGGACGGCTCGGCGCGGGCGGCGAGCAGAGCGGGGTAGCCGCTGATCGGTGAGGCCGGCCCGAGCCGCGCCAGGAAGGCCTCGGTCTCGGCCGCGAACCCGGGTTCGTCAACGACTCGGGTCTTCATGGCAGCGCGGTGCTCCGTTCCTGCTCGCCGGGAACCGTGGACGGGCTGGCCGAGCGGGCTGCCAGCGGCAACTGGTTTAGGTGAATCGCGGCGTGCCAGAAGGCAGGCTGGCCGGGCACGGTCCACACCCGCTGCGCCAGCTCGCCAATCCCGTTCGCCAGCTCCGGCATGTGCCCGGCCTCCGTCCAGGCCTGGCCGCGGTAGCGGGCGAACTCGGCCAGCAGCGCGTCGTGGACAACCTCCAGCCGGTGCAGCAGCAAGCTGGCGGGAAGATGGCGGCCCGCTTCGACGCCACCGCGGTTGAGCATCCGGCCCACCTCCGGCGTCTCCCACCGCGGGTCCAGGCTCCAGTGCGCCCGGCCCGCGGCCGCCTCGGTCATCACCGTGAGGCTGATCTCATCCCACATCAGGACGTGCGCGATCAGGTCGTGCAGAGACTCGCAGAAATCCCCCAGCGGCCCGCTGGCCAGCCGGTACCGTTCCGCCAGCTGCGCTTCGGTCAGGCCTTTCACCCGGGCGAGCAGCACATCGTGATCGGCCCGCAGGCAGCTGGTCGCTTGATCGTTGGAAATGATGGTCACACCGCAGCGAAGCATCGCCGGCGCCGGTGTGGCGAGCGGGCTGACGGAAACCGTCAAACGTGGTCAGCGCAGCAGCAGTGCCAGCAGGTCGGTGCCGAGTGCCGCGATGGCGTCGGCGTCGAGCTGGTAAGCCACGAACCGTCCCCGCCGGGTGGTATGTGCCAGCCCGACGGTGGCCAACGCCCGCAGGTGCCGGTTGACCAGCGTCGGGTCGATGTGCCAGAGCGCGGAGATCTCGCCGGCGGTCCGCGGTTCGGTGGCGATCGCCCGTGCGACCTCCAGGCGGCTGCGGTGCGCCACGGTGGCGAGCCGCCGCAGCAGTTCGCCAGCAGCCGGCACCGGCGGGAGGCCGGTGCCCGATGCATGGATGAGCAGCAGTGGGTGCCTGGGCACGTTCGCCACATACAGGTGGGGCCGGATGTAGGTGCTGGCCGCGACCAGCAGGCCGCGGCGGGACACGTCGTGCCGGGCGTTCTGGATCTTGGCGATGCTGACCGAGCCGGGAGCGGTCGCCGTGACCGACGGGTCGATCGTCGTCAGCGCCGCCGCGGCACCGCGCGCGGATACCGTGTCGGCGAAGGCGCGGGCACGCGCCGCCAGCCCAGGCCGGATCGTTGCCCACTCGGCGGAAAACCACTCCCGCCAGCTAGCGTCCAGGAATTGCAGGAAGTCAGCCGCCGCCTCGGCTGGGCGCAGGACGAGCGCGTCCACCACCGCGGTCACCGCCGGGCCCCGTGACCGCGACCAGTGCAGTGCCGCGCGGATGTCACCCGAGGGTGAGATCGGCCGGAGCAACTGCCCGGCCAGCCGGGGGGCTGGCGTCGCGCGCAACCGGGCCAGCGATCCGGAGAAGTCGCTGGCTGGCGGGATGGCGGTGACAAACGGCGTGACCCTGATGGCCTGGGCAGTCCACCACCAGGCCTGCGTCCAGGTCACCAGGCGCGGGCTCATCGCCTTGCGGACACCGGCAGCCCAAGCGGCCGCGTCGTGGTGTCCCGGGTCGTGCAGCACATGCAACGCCGCGCCGAATTCCACCAGCGCTGACACTACCGGGACCGGCCGGCCCAGGCCCTCGTCACCTAGGCCGGTGATCGCAGTAGGCATGACCAGGCGGTTCGCCAATTGGTGGGCGATGCCGAACGCTTCGGGGGTGGGCGGGAACCTGAATTGCTCATCGCTTCCATGATGCCACCCGTGCCGGGTGACCTTGCGAGGCACACGCAGGACGGGATACCCAATTGCCCGCGTGGTTACGGAATGTAGTAGGCCATGACGAATTTCTTATTTTACCGGAATTTGTTCCCCATTCTGTGTTGTGCTGTCTAACCGGTAAGAGGAGGTTCGCCCGGTGCCGGTGTCCGGGCGCCTGGGGGTCAAACCGCATGGGTGAGGACAAGCGGGCCGCACTGCCGCGCCGGGTCCCTCATGATGGCGGCCCGCGGATTCCCCATGACTCACGCTTCCCGCCCGATCCCGCGCAAAGGCCCCGGCCCGGACCTGGCGCAGCTGCGCTGCTGGCGCAGTTGCGGTCTGAGGCGGGCACGGCGGTGGACCAGGAGGCCGGCCCGGCCGACGCCCAGGCGGAGCCCGGGTACCGCGGTGCCTTTGAACCCGTTCGCCCGGCCGCCGCTTCCCCCCGCCCCCGGGTCTGCGAAGACGCGCCCAGGCCAGCCGTGCGAGCGCGGCCGTCCCGGCCCGTTACCTGGACGCAGCCCTCCTGGCCAGCGGTACTGGCGACAACGGCGCGGCTCTGGCTGGCCAGGCACGTGCATCGTCCCGGCCGCGGGCTGCGATTGGCCTGCCTGACAGTTCTGACCCTGGCCA
>Ga0126378_10003349_pt1 | contig 12106 bp, 10 predicted proteins | sample PanSoiMetPlot_23_FD_92587 | JGI IMG/M metagenome (GOLD analysis project Ga0126378, IMG submission 92587) | Tropical forest soil microbial communities from Panama - MetaG Plot_23 | ecosystem: Environmental > Terrestrial > Soil > Tropical forest > Bulk soil | place: Panama | collected 2016-02-17
CTTCGAGAATCCCGAATCGAAAACTTCGAAGAACCTCTTTCCCCTGGGCATCATCAACAAGGTGGTGATTCATCGCGGTCAATTGATTGCCTCGAATCTGTTGCCTTCGGACGCGCAGGGTCCCGTCTTTCTGGAGGCCCACGACATCACCAGCGAACTGGACAGCGTGAATCTGGCAGCCATCGTCAATCCTGCCTCTCGCTCCCTGGACGGCTACGGTAGCTGGAAGGCGGCCCGTCTGCGCTTTGGTGCGGTCGAAGTTACCGATGCAAAATGCAAGTTCAGGCTGGAGTCGCGCGAAGTCTTTTTTACAGATCTCATGGCGGATGCCTATACCGGCAGAGCCACAGGCCACTTTTCGGTGAGCCTTCAGAAAAAGGTTCCCAGCTTCAAGGCTGACGCGCAAATCAAAGGAATCAACATCGGCCGGCTTCTGGCCGACTTCCGCGAGACGCGGGGACGCCTGTCCGGGAATTTGGAAGGAAACCTTAAGCTTGCGGGCGAGATCGAGCACACGACGAACCCGCTCTCGCGAATGCGTGGCACCGGCCATGTGAAATTGACAAACGGCGATGTTCCCAACCTGAAGCTGAACGCAAACTTGATAAAGCTGGCACGCTTTAACGACCTCGGGCCCGCCAAAGACAATCCTTCTTCTTTCTCCTCCATTTCCGCGGACCTTGAACTCGAGAATCTGCACATCATCAGCAAATTGATTGATGTTGACGGCTACGGCGTGGATGTGGATGGATCGGGCAGCGTGAGCATATCCGGCTCAGACGAGCTCAATTATCAGGGCATCGCCACCATCACCACCAAACAAGGTTTTTTGACCAACATGTTCGCCCGGATGGAAGGCGCAAAATTAAACGACGGCAAGTTGTCTTTTCCGTTCCGCATTGAAGGAACAATCGAAAGCCCAAAATTCTTAAGGGGAACCAAGGACAAATAGAACGGTTGGATGACAGTTACGGTGGTGCCGGGGGCCAGAATCGAACTGGCTACGCCCGCCTTTTCAGGGCGGCGCTCTACCAATGAGCTACCCCGGCTTTTTTCGCAGCTTTTTAATTTTAGGGACGTTAACGAGGCGTGTCAATTCGGGGTTAGCGGGCCAGTTTGAATTTTGTCCCCTTGTGTCACGATTCGAAGAACTCAAACTGGCCCACTACTCAGTTGGGCGGCTGGCGCCGATGCTCGCGACGAGATGCGTCATCACGCCAGCAAAAAGAGCAATCATGCCCAGGAGGCTACGCCAACTTCGCCCTGCAACTCCGAGCGGTGGCTCTACAATAAAGGCCAGAAGCGACGAAACTGCTGAAAAAAGAATGAGGAAAGACCCAACCATTTGCAGGGAACGCCGCCAGGCTGCCTGAGGTACCGAGAGATAAAGCCCCAAAACCAAATTGACGAGAGCCGCTCCCAGAAGATAGATGTGCCGCGAGACAAACATCAATCGCAGCTCGGCTGACAACTCTTCCATCCGAGGATGATGGTGGCCCATGACTTGGCCGGTAAGCAGAAACGCGACAACTGCGAGGATTCCCACTACGAGATGGGTGCGGCGAAGCATAAGGGAAGCAGGACATCACCACGCAAGTTGCGTCACTCTTGCGACTCGTCGAACTCTTTCATCCAGTTGCGATTCTTGAGGACTTCGCGCGGCTTCGTGCCGTCGGGCGGGCCGACGATGCCGTCTTTTTCCATCAAATCGATTAAGCGTGCGGCGCGGCCATAACCGATGCGCAAGCGGCGCTGCAAGGTCGAGGTCGAGGCGCGGCCGGCGTCGCAAACGACGCGAACGGCGTCCTGATAGAGATCGTCGTCGACATCTTCGCCGCCCTCGGCGTCTCCATCGTCAGCAGCGTCCCCGGCCTTGCCGTTTTCTTCTTTCGGAGCCTCCAGGAGCTCTTCCTGATACTTGGCCTGCGCCTGCTCGCGCCAAAAGTCACAAACCGCGGTGATTTCGTCTTCCGTGACCAGGGGCCCGTGAATACGGTGCAGCCGCGCCGATCCCGCCGGCAGGTACAGCATGTCACCCTTGCCAAGCAGCGACTCGGCGCCGTTCGAATCGAGAATCGTGCGCGAGTCTACCTTGCTGGCTACGCGGAAAGAAATGCGCGCGGGGAAATTCGCTTTGATCAAACCCGTTATCACGTCCACCGAAGGCCGTTGCGTCGCCAGGATCAAATGAATGCCCACCGCGCGCGCCATCTGCGCCAAGCGCGTAATCGATTCTTCCACCGTGTTCGTGTCGACCATCATCAAGTCGGCCAATTCGTCGATGACAATGACGAGGTAGGGCAGCGGCTTGTGTTCCGTCTCCGGGACGCTGTCGAAAAGCGACAGCGATTGTTCCTTCTTGAACGTGCGGTTGTATTGATCGATGTTGCGAACGCCGCGCTGCGCCAGCAGTTTCAGTCGGTTCTCCATTTCACGGGTGGCGTTGCGCAGGACATTCGAAGCAACTTTTGGATCGGTCACCACGGGCGCGATCAAATGAGGAATGTTTTCGTAGAGGTTCAGTTCCAGGCGCTTCGGATCGACCAGCACCATCTTTACTTCATCGGGGCTGGCTTTGTACAGGATGGACATCATCAGCGAGTTGATGAAGACGCTTTTTCCAGTGCCTGTGGAACCGGCAATGAGCAGGTGCGGCATGGCCGCCAATTCCGTCACGCGAATCCGGCCATGCAAGTCGCGTCCCATCGCCAGCGTCAATTTGCTTGCGGAATGAATGAACTCGGGAGCTTCGATGATTTCGCGGAGGGCGATGGTCTGGCGCCGGTCATTCGGAACTTCGATGCCGATTGTCGATTTTCCCGGGATGCGCTCGATCAGGATGGATTCCGCTTGCAGGGCAAGGCACAAATCTTCTGTCAGCCCAATAATGCGGCTGTACTTGATGCCGGCTTCCGGCTTGAATTCGAACGTGGTGACCACAGGGCCGGGGTTGATCTGCGTCACGCGCCCTTGGATATCGAACTCGAGACACTTGGCCTCAATCGCGCGCGCCCGCTGCTTCAGCTCTTCTTCGTCGAGCTTTTGGCTACGTTCGCCTTCGCGCAGCAGCGACGGTGCTGGAAGCTTGTAATTTGGGCCACCCTTAGAAATTTTTGGTTCGGCTGTTTTCTTCGTGGCCGGCTTTTCGGTGTCGCGATGAAACACGAAAACCGGCCCTTTGATGACGCTATTTGTGTTTTCCTTCTCTTCCTCTTCGTCCGCTTCCACCCCAGACTTGTTGGTGCCACCCGGCTCCAGGACTGCGACCTTGCCTATTGCTTGCGGCGGAACGGGCTTCCTTCCCGAAAGGCGCGATTCTTCAACGCGCCGCCGCATTCGCTCCTGCTCGTGCTTGTCGCGCCACGCATGCCAGCGAGCCTGCACCCTCTGCAAAACACCGAGCCGCTCGACGGCTCCAATCGGGCCCTTGGGCCCGTTCGCCCACGCATGCGCACCAGTGAAAGAAAAGCTCGTAGCCATGAAGAGCGCGGTGAAGAAAAGTGCGAACGCTACCAAGTAAGCGCCCCAATTAAACCCGGCGCGCAAAGCCCCGGAAATCACCGTGCCCAAGAATCCACCTGAGGGAATTGCTCCGCGCACGGAAGGGAAGGGAACGAGGGCCAGCAACGATGGGAGCGAAAGCAACAGCAGCACGTAACCGGTCAGCGTTGCCACCTGCGAATCGATGGCGCGGCTCCGGCACCACCGCCATCCGAGGACCACAATCGCAATGGGCAGTAGAAAGGCCGCAAAGCCAAAAACTTGGAACAACAGGTCCGCAGTGTACGCGCCGATCGGTCCCATCCAGTTGCTTAGTGGGCTAGTAGCCGATGGCTGCGCGCTGACGTTGAACGAGGTGTCGTGCGGCGAATAGGAAATCAGCGCCAGCGCGACGAGCACCGCGAGCGAAATACACAAAAATCCCACGAGCTCATTGAGCCGCTTGTTTTCAGTTGGAGTAAGAAAGCGCACAAAAATCTCCTCAGCTCTTGGGGAAGGCTGACGGTGCGGCGGGTGCTGGCGCTATCGCATTCCCGCCTGGAGGAACGCCCAAACGAGAATGATGATACCAAACACGATTCGATACACAACAAATACTTTCAGAGTGCGTGTTTGCAGGTAACGCAGGAAAAATGCGATAACGCAGTAGCCTGCAAGGCCCGAAACCAGAATGCTGATAGCTAGCGTGGAGAGCGGCAAATCCAGTGCGCCCGCTTTGTGCACCTTGATGAGTGCGGGCAGCTTGGCAGCGACAGCTCCAGCGATTAACGGCGCAGAGAGAAGAAACGAAAAACGTGTCGCGGCCTCTCGAGTGAACTTGCGAAACAGGCCCGTCGTGATTGTGATGCCCGAGCGGGAGACGCCAGGCCATAGCGCCAGGGCTTGTGCCGTTCCTATACTGATAGCGTCACCCCAGTTGGATTCCTCGATCTTGCGCGCCAAATTTGTGCGCGAGTCCGCCCACCACATAATGAGCGCCACGCCGACCATGGAAATCCCAATGATCATCGGCAGGCGCAGGTGTTCTTCGATTTGCTTATCGAACAGCTTGCCCAGGATGGCGCCTGGAATTGTTCCCACGACCATGTACCAAAACAGCCGCTTGTGCTGCGCGGTTTCTTCAGGAGTGGCGGTGGATGGATATTTGCCACCAAGCCCGCAGACCAGCAGGGTCAGCCAATCCTTGAAAAAATAAAGAATCACCGCTAGCAGTGTGCCGGCGTGCAGCGCCACGTCGAAGGCTTCGCCTGGGTCCTGCCAATGCAGGAACCAGGGGAACAAGATCAAATGCGCCGTGCTGCTTACCGGCAAGAACTCGGTCAGTGCTTGCACCAACGCCAAAATGATTGCCTGAAAGAGCGGCATAGAGCTTATTTTTCCTTTTGTGCAGGCAGCACTTGCGTTGCCGGCGGCAGGATTTTGCGCATCTCGTACGCGTCGATGCGGCCCAGATAGTAGCGCTTCAACGTCGCTTCGATACGATAGCCGTGACTCTTCCAGAAGGCAACGGCAGCTTCATTGTCGATTGCGGTTTCCAGCAAGATGGAGCGCACGCCGCGCGAAGCGAGATTCGCTTCCAGTTGCTCGAGCAGCGCCGTGCCGACGCGGCGCCGCCTCTCTTTTTCCGCCACGTCCAGCGTAATAATGTGGGCCAAAGGGGGATTTTCTTCGCTCAGAACGAATGCAGCGATGCGGCCCGCGTCTTCGGCGATTACACAGTCTGCCGACGGCAGCATCAAGAAATAGCGCAACGTGGTCTTCGAGTAGGAAATTCCGGGCGGGAAGCAGGCTTGATCCAGTCGGTGCAAGGCGGCGAAGTCGTGCGGCTCGTACGACCGGAGGGTGAGCGCCATGGCCGCGATTGTAGTCCAGAACGCGCGTCCACAGAATGATCAGGGGGCAGTCACCCGCTCATTTCTTTGGGGGCGCTTGAGGCATCGTACGGCCCAGCGCTTTCACGGTCAATTCGTCAGGAGTCGCCACACCGTTCTCGCGGACTACCACAGCAAACCCTCCTGCGTAGTCCCACATGGTCCAGCCAATTCGGTATTTCTCAAGCGTCGTGCGCACGTCGGAAATCCATGCCGCGCGATCCTTCGCGTTTGCAGCGTTACGGAATACTCCAAACTCGTTGCAGGTTAGCGGCACGTTCCACCGTTTTCCCCATGCTGCTACTTCTGCGATTTCTGTGTCCACGCGCGCGGCATTCCATTGATCCAGGCCGTATCGGATCACGGCCTGGCGATTCACGGCGTCCGGGACTAGGGCCGCTGCGGCGCGGACATTCTGCGGCGTGGACGGGTAGGGAAGATTCGTCAGATAGTGCTGAAAGTTGGTCGACCAGGTTGCTCCCTGGTGCGTGAAGATATGCGGGTCGTAGAAATGAAAATTGTAGATGACGTTCGGATCGTGCAGCGGCTCCAGGAAGAGCAGTTCGCTCGAAGAGGACCAGTTTGCGCCGGCCGCGATGATGGTGTGATTCGGCGCGCCTTCGCGAATTGCCCGAGCCAGCCTTGCCTGCACGCCCGCCCAGCGGTAGCGGTCGCGGAATTCTGGTTCGTTCAAGATTTCAAAAAAGACGCGTTCCGGATCGAGCGCAGAATAGTGCCGCCCCAGGGCCCGCCAGAAATCCGCAAACTGTTCCACAAAGGAATCGTCGGCTACGAGCTTCTGCTTGAAGTCGCTCTCCGGATGAATATCAATGATGATGTTGAGATCGTGGTCGAGAATCATCTTTACTGCACCATCCACCATGGCGAGATATTCAGCAGGAAGGCGGTCGGCCTGGCCCCGGCGGAACATCGGTTCGGCGTTCAGCGTGAACCGTACATGATCGAACCCCATCGCTTTGATCAGCGCCATGTCTTGTGCGGTGTCATACGCGTCGAAATGTTCCTTAGTGTAGCCCTTGGGATCGAACACTTGCGAAAACCAATGGCTCAAATTGATTCCATGCTGCAAATGTGCGGCGCGCCAGCGCGCGAGCGAGGAATCAGCCGTTTGCCCGAAAACTCCCGTAGCGACGAAGAGGAATGCTGCAGCGAGGATTGTGCCTCGCCGGAAAAAATGTAGGGGCACGACCAATCGTGCCCCCCTCACAAGTTGAGATTTCCGAGCTGGATTCATCACGTGATCATGACAGTCTTTGCGTGTGCCGATTGCAAGCAAGCGGTGGCTCAGTTGGCCCCGTGTTCTGGAGTTGTCTTCGCGCGTTCAGCCGACCGCAGTCTCTTTCCGATCGGCGAACTTCGCCCCAGAAACCGCATGCACGGACAAAACCCCTTGCGGTTCCCGGGCGCCTGGCAGGCATACCGGTACGCCGCATGGACGCTCGCGCGATGTCCGCACAGGCACAATTCTCTTGGAGGTTCCTGCTCGCGCCGCGGCCTTCCCCGCGCTACAGCCTTGGGCTCTTCATTTTCGGCTTTTGCCTCGCTCACGGCCACCTCCCATTTCTCCCATGCAAAGCTCACAATGAGCTCGCGAGGAAGTTTTCGCTTTAACCCGGAGTTTCCCCTGGCCCTACGCGGTACGATTATCTCTACTATTCGCCGGCCGTTTCAATAGGTCGCCATTTCCCGGCCACGTCGGACTTACCCTACACTTCGAGGATCACCGGCAGAATTAAAGGGCGCTTTGAGGTTTGCTTGTTGATGTAGCGTTTCAAGTCGACGCGGATCTTTTCCTTGATCACACCCCAATCGGAGTTTTCTTCGGCGTTGGATTCGGCCACGGTTTTCATCAGCACTTCGCGGGCGCCGATCAGGAGTTCCTGGCCGTTCTCGCTCATTACGCCGCGAGTCACGATTTCAGGCTGCGACTCCAGTTTTCCGGTGTGCTTGTCGATGGCGATGATCGGCACGACCACGCCATCTTCCGACAGATGTTTTCGGTCGCGGATCACCACTTCTTCGATTTCTTCGAGCGAGCCGGAATCAACCAGCACGCGGCCGGCTGCCACGGGGTCGCGGCGGTACGCTCCGTCTTCCGTGAATTCAATGGCCTTGCCATCTTCCAGAAGGAAGATCTCTTCGGAAACAGCGCGGAGTTGGTGCGCGAGCGCAGCGTGCCGGAAGAGATGGCGGTACTCACCGTGTATGGGAACGAAATAACGCGGCCGGACTAATTGCAGGATTAGTTTTTGTTCTTCCTGGCTGCCGTGTCCTGAAACGTGGATCACTCCCCCGGAATTGTCGTAGTACACCAGCGCGCGGCGCCGAAACATGTGATCAAGCATGCGGAATATGGATTTTTCATTGCCTGGAATGATGCGCGCGGAAAGAATCACGCTGTCGTTTTCCTCGACCGAAACGTGACGGTGGTTGTCGACTGCAATGCGCGACAGCGAAGACATCGGCTCGGCCTGACTGCCGCTGGCCAGGATGACAATGCGCCGGGGATCGAAACTGCGAATGTCCTGCGGACGCACCACCATTCCATCGGGGATATGAAGGAGGTCGAGCGAGTGCGCGATCTCTACGTTATCGATCATGCTGCGCCCGACGAAGGCCACTTTGCGGTTGACGCGCGTGGCAATGTCGATGACCTGCTGGATGCGGTGAATCGACGAAGCAAAGCACGAAAGGATCACGCGGCGCGGCGCGGAGCGGCACAATTCCTCGATGCGCGGCACAATCGCGCGCTCGGAGGGCGTGAATCCTGGGCGCTCCACGTTCGTCGAATCGCTGAACAGCGCCAGCACGCCTTCTTTTCCGTATTTGGCGAACGCGTGCAAATCAAACGGTATGCTGTCAACCGGCGTCTGGTCGATCTTGAAATCCCCGGTGTGCACAATCACGCCGAGGGGCGTTCGAATGGCCAGCGCCACGCAGTCCACCGTGCTATGCGTCACGGAAATGAATTCGATTTCGTAGGGACCGATTTCGACAAGCCGGCCAGGCAGGACTTCGCGCAGTGTAGTGGAATCGAGCAGACCTGCTTCTTCCAGGCGCTTTTTCACTAGCGCCAGGGTGAACCGTGTGCCGTAAACGGGGACGTTTAGATCGCGAAGAATGTACGGAAGCGCGCCGATGTGATCTTCATGCCCGTGGGTCAGCACGATTGCGTGAACTTTCGAGCGGTTCTGCTTCAGGTAGGAAATGTCCGGAATGACCAGGTCGACTCCGAGCAATTCGGATTCCGGAAACATCATGCCGGCGTCGATGACGATAATGTCGTCGCCGAAGCGCAACGCCATCATGTTCATGCCGAATTCGCCGAGGCCCCCGAGGGGAATGGCTGTGAGAGAATGCGTAGTTTTACTGGCGGTTTTTTGCGGCGGCTTGCTCAAGGAAGCTTCAGCTCCGGGATGCCATCGAGCATCGTATCACACGGTCGTGATTGGTGACTCGTGACGCCTCGCAGCCTGCCTGCGGCAGACAGCTCGGGGCAAGCTGGTGCTGGTGAAAATCAAACAGCCGCGCCAACGGGCGGTTAGGGAGTTGCTTGCGGTTAGGTTCTTCAACACTATGGAAAAGGTTGCGCCAGACCCTAGTGGTGAGAATCCCCAGTGAAAAGGTGGACGATTGCGACGAGAATGACAGCGCCCAGGGTGGCAGCCGCGAGCGAGTACCAGAATCCACCGCCGAAAATTCCCAGCTTCACAAAGACCCAGCCACCTATAAACGAGCCGATTAAGCCAAGGGCGATGTCTGCGATGCAGCCAAAGCCTCGGCCACGCGCGATTTTTCCTGCTAGCCAGCCCGCGATGAGGCCGACAAGGATCCAATAAAGAACTCCATGGGGTAAACCGAAGCGTACCTCCCAAGAGCGAGCGAGGTCTTGAAACAGAAGTCCGTGAAAGTGAGCAAGAAGCATTCATTTTCTCCCTGGTGGTGTGCGACTTCGGGCAAACAATCTTAACAAATTCAGCTTGCAGGTAACTGCTGCGTCATGCAGTGCAGCGTACCCAGGCCGAGCACAAGATCGCGACAGGGAATGCCGACGACTTCGCGATCAGGAAACAGGCGGGCCAGAGTGTTTAGAGCCACACGGTCCTGCGAATCGTTGAAAGTCGGAACAAGCACGAGCCGGTTGGCAATGTAAAAGTTAGCGTAGCTGGCGGGCAAACGGAAGTCGTCGAAAAACACGGGAGCGGGCATGGGAAGAGTCACCACCTGCAGAGGTGCGCCGTCTTGATCTTTCATCGTTTTCAGGAGCGCGAGATTTTCCTGCAGAGCCGCGTAGTTGGCATCGCTTTGATCGTTTTCGACAATGGTCACGACCGTCGTGGGATTCACGAAGCGCGCAAGATCGTCCACGTGCCCGTGGGTATCGTCGCCCGTGATGCCGTTTTTCAACCAAAGGACATTGGTGATTCCGAGATATTCGCGGAAGACATCGGCGTAGTCGGCCTTCGTGAAGCCGGGGTTTCTTTCTTGAACTCTGCTCAACAGGCATTCCTCGGTCGTGAACAAAGTGCCGCAGCCGTTTACGTCAATACTGCCGCCTTCGAGCACAACCGGGCGGCCGTTGTGCTGCGGCTGCCAGAGGCGGCGCTTTAACTTTTGATTCATTTTTGCAACCACGGCCGCGTCCTTTTTGTGATTCGGATATTTGGCCCAGCCGTTGAAACGGAAATTGTTGAAGGCGACTTCACCAGAGCTGCCGCGGATGCAGATCGGGCCCGAGTCCCGCATCCAGCCGCGATCAGTGGGTACGACGAAGAATTTCACGGCGTCGAGATTAGTGCCGGATTTTTTCAAGATAGTGCGGACGCGCGATTGTGCCTCACGAGTCTCGAGGAGTAGAAAAACCTGCTCCACTTTGGATAAGTGGCGGACGATTTCGGCGAACGCCCAGGGGATAGGTGCAAATTTGCCGGGCCAGTCGGACGTTTCGTGAGGCCAGCCGAGCCAGGTAGCTTCGTGGGACTCCCACTCGGCGGGCATGTAAAAGCCGAGCGCGTGAGGTGTTTGATTGGGAAGGGAAGAGGTCATTCGGCTGTCAAGGGATCTGTCCTACCGCTTTCGGGCAAGTTCGTCATGAAAGACTTTGGCACCTGTTACTTCCAATAGTGCCTCCCTTCCTTCATAGTCCGAATGGCTGGGGAAGCTGAGCACCTTGCAACGATAGTAGTGAAAGTCCCTAACCGGGACTCCCGAAAAATCGAAGTAGTCGAGAAATGCCAGTGTAATATCGCCTGGGCCGACGATCATGTCTTTTTCCTGGTCCCAATACCCCGCTTGTCCCGGTCCACTCAATCGCTCGATCAGAATCAGCGATCTTTGCGGCACAACCTTCAAAATAGGTACAGCCACATCCTTTCCGTCAGCTTCTGCTGCGCAGGAAAGTTCATTTACAACAAGCGCATCAAAAAGCAACTCCCGGATTTGCCCAAAAGAATCTAGAGAACCGCCGATGTCTGCCCGCCCCGAGAAATAGACGTTCCATAGATTCCGCGCACACTCTCGATAGGCGTTCATCAGCTCGGTGATATCTCTCATAGGCATGCCGTGGCCGCCTGGACCAGTGGCATCATTCGCCCAGCCAGCGGTTGAGGATGGGCTGATATGCGTCGATGCGGCGATCACGGAGGAAAGGCCAGTTGCGGCGAGTGTCTTCGCTCTTTGCGGGATCGCATTCCACGACAAGGATTTCTTCTTTGTCATTCGAGGCTTCTGAAATGATTTGCCCGAAGGGATCGGCCACGAAGGAGTTGCCCCAGAATTCGAGTCCGGGATCGCCGTTCTCGGGCTTGCCCTCGAAACCGACGCGGTTGACGACGGCGGCGTACACGCCGTTGGCAATGGCGTGTCCGCGCTGAATGGTTTTCCACGCTTCAAGCTGCGCCTTGCCGAACTGTGCCTTCTCGTGCGGATGCCAACCGATGCTGGTGGGATAAAAAATAACGTTGGCGCCGCCGAGAGCGGTGAGGCGCGAGCCTTCGGGATACCACTGGTCCCAGCAAATCTGTACGCCCACGCGCGCATACTTCGTGTCGAAATTCGGGAAGCCTAGGTCGCCGGGAGTGAAATAAAACTTTTCGTAATAGAGCGGATCATCGGGAATGTGCATCTTGCGGTATTTCCCGAGAAAAGATCCATCGGCATCCAGCACAGCGCACGTGTTGTGGTACACGCCGGGGGCGCGGCGCTCAAAAAGCGAAACGACGAGTGCAACTTTCTTTTCTTTCGCGATTTGCGAAAGCTTTTCCGTCGTCGGGCCGGGCACCGGTTCGGCAAGATTAAACAGTTCCGCGTCTTCTTTACGGCAGAAATATTCGCCGTGAAAAAGCTCATGAAGCGAAATGATTTGTGCGCCGCGAGCCGCCGCTTCGCGAATCTTTTCGATGGCGCGCGCGAGATTTTCGTCCGCGTTCGCCGTGCATTTCATCTGCACGAGCCCAATGGTGAATTTGTCCGCCATGAAAGTTAGTTTAGCACGAGCGCGAATCAGATTTTTTTGCGCGATTTTTCTTTTCTTTGCGCCGCGTTTGTACTAAAAATCTTCAGAGCAATCAAGCATCATCACGTCCATCAACAGGGTTGCGGTTCATTCGCCCAGGAAATTGTTTCAAAGTCAGGAGATGCGATGGGGAAGCAGCAGAAAAAGACTGTGACGGGGCGGGTGTTGCACGACCCCGTGAAAGATAAGCTCCGGCCGA
>Ga0126378_10003350_pt1 | contig 12106 bp, 9 predicted proteins | sample PanSoiMetPlot_23_FD_92587 | JGI IMG/M metagenome (GOLD analysis project Ga0126378, IMG submission 92587) | Tropical forest soil microbial communities from Panama - MetaG Plot_23 | ecosystem: Environmental > Terrestrial > Soil > Tropical forest > Bulk soil | place: Panama | collected 2016-02-17
ATATGCGAGCGATCCGGTGACGTTCTTCGACTATCGCGACCTCTATCGCGAGCCGGACTGGATGGCGCCGCCGCGCGGCCCCGATGTGTCGCCCGAGCTGCGATGGTATCCGGTCGTGACCCTGCTTCAATTGACGCTGGACATGGCCATGGCGACGACGACGCCGCGAGGCTACGGCCACGTCTTCGCACCAGAACACTATGTCGACGCGTGGATCGAGGTGACCGGGGTCCAAGGCTGGTCCCCGGACGATATCACGCGGCTCAAGCGGCGCCTCGCCGCACATCCTACATTAACCTATGATTAATCCTTCTGATCGGCACGAGAACGAAGTAGATGACTGCTGCTGCTTCATCTGGCGGATGCGGCTACAAATATGATGCGGCTACAAACATATAGTGGGAGGCTCATCGACCGCGCGACAGTCGACCCACGATCCGGCTCGGATATGGGCGATGGGATGGGGGGAGCGCCCGCGGGCTACCGACATCCTCGGTGACGGCAATAGGGGGCACGACCATGGACCAAGCCGGCGACGCGGTCACGTGGCATGCGATCTCGGCAGACGAGGTCGTGCAGCGGCTCGGCACCGGCACTAAAGGGCTCGACCCTGCCGAGGCCGCGGCTCGACTGCAGAAGTACGGGCCCAACCGTTTGCCCGTGGGCAAAAGACGGGGGCCTCTCAAGCGGTTCCTCTCCCAGTTCGCCAACGTCCTGGTCTACGTCCTGCTCGGCGCCGGCTTCATCAAGCTGATGCTGAACCTGTGGGTCGATGCATCGATCATCTTCGGCGTGGTCATCCTCAACGCGATTCTTGGGTTCATCCAGGAAGGCAAGGCCGAGAAGGCGCTGGAATCAATCCGCAACATGCTCTCCGCCGAGGCGAGAGCCTTGCGGGGCGGTGAGACGCGCTTGATCGCGGCGGAGCAGCTGGTGCCGGGCGACGTCGTGCTGCTGGAATCCGGCGACAAGATTCCTGCGGACCTGCGGCTTGCCGATGTGAAGAACCTGCGCACCGAGGAGGCGGCGCTGACCGGCGAATCGGTGCCGGCCGACAAGAACATCGAGCCGGTTGCCCCCAATTCGACCGTCGGAGACCGGGAATGCATGGCCTTCTCGGGCACCATGGTCGTGTCCGGCCGGGCGACGGGCGTCGTCGTCGCGACCGGCAGCGCGACGGAGCTCGGTCGCATCAACGCGTTGCTCGCCGGCGTCAGCGCGCTCGAGACACCGCTGCTGCGCCAGATCAAGAAGTTCGGCTATGCCATCACGGCGGTCGTCGCAGTCGTCGGCGTTCTGGTGTTCGCCTACGGCAAGTGGGTGAAGGGCATCGACTTTGTCGAGCTGTTCCAGGCAGTGGTCAGCATCGCGGTCTCGGTGATTCCAGAGGGCCTGCCGGCGATCATCACCATCACGCTTGCGATCGGTGTGCAGCGCATGGCCCAGCGCAACGCCATCATCCGCCAGCTGCCGGCGGTCGAGACGCTGGGCTCGGTATCGCGCATCTGCTCCGACAAGACCGGCACACTGACGCTCATGGAAATGATGGTGGTGTCCGCCGTCACCGCCGAAGCGGCGTATCAGGTCACCGGCAACGGCTATGCGCCGGAGGGCGAGATCACGAAGGACGGTAAGCCGGCCGAAAAGGAGCCGGTGCTCGCGCTCATGGGGCGCGTCTCCATGCTGTGCAACGACGCGGAGCTGTTCCAGGAGCAAGGCGCCTGGAAGGTCGAGGGCGATCCGACCGAAGGGGCGCTCTATCCCTTCGCGACCAAGCTCGGCCTGGACCGCGATGCTGCGCTCGCGGCCTCTCCGCGGATCGACGTCATCCCATTCGAATCGGAGCACAAATTCATGGCGACGCTCCACAAACCGGCGGAGGGCAAGGCGTTTCTCCTGGTCAAAGGCGCGCCGGAGGTCATCCTCGAGCATTGCGACCGTCAGCAGACGGCCTCCAGCGACCCGGCGCCGATCGATCGCGGGCATTTCATGGAGGGTTCCGATCGGCTGGCGGGGCAAGGCGAGCGCGTGCTGGCGCTCGCCTGGCAGGAGGGACCGGTCGCCAAGGCGGCAGGCTCGAATTCGGGCGGCCTGTCTCCGGCCGATCTGCCGAAGAACCTTGTGCTGCTCGGCCTGATCGGCCTTCTGGATCCGCCCCGCAAGGAGGCCGTCGAGGCGGTGCATGAATGCCACAATGGCGGCATTCGCGTCACCATGATCACCGGTGATCACAGGATCACGGCGGCGGCGATCGCCAAGATGCTCGGCATCGGCGACGGCAAGACGGCCATCACCGGCGCCGAGATCGAGGAGATGAACGAGGCAACTCTGCAGGAGAAGGTGCGCAACGTCGACGTGTTCGCTCGCGCGAGCCCCGAGCACAAGCTTCGCCTGGTCAAGGCGATCCAGGCCAACCGGCAGATCGTGGCAATGACGGGCGACGGCGTGAACGACGCGCCGGCGCTGAAGAAGGCCGACATCGGTGTCGCCATGGGGATCAAGGGCACCGAGGTCACCAAGGAAGCTGCCGAGATGATTCTCGCCGACGACAACTTCGCCTCGATCACCGCGGCGGTGAAGGAGGGGCGCACCGTCTACAACAACATCGAAAAGGCCATCCTGTTTATGCTGCCGACCAATGTCGCCCAGGCGCTGGTCGTCACGGTGGCGATCTTCCTGGGCTTCACCATGCCTATCACCGCACCGCAGATCCTCTGGGTCAACATGGTCACCTCAGTCGCCTTGGGCCTGGTGATCGCCTTCGAGCCGCACGAACTCGACGTGATGAACCGCCCGCCGCGTGCGGTCGATCGGCCGATCCTGACCGGCTTTGGCATATGGCGCGTGATCTTCGTCGGCCTGGCGCTGCTTGCGGTCACGCTGTGGGCATTCTTCTGGATGAAGTCACAGGGCGCGTCTGACAAGCTCGCCCGCACGGCCGCGGTCAACATGATCACCGTTGGCCAGGTGTTCTACCTGCTGAACAGCCGTTACCTGCTGGAGAGTTCGCTATCCGTCACGGCCCATCTCGGCAACCGGTACCTGCCGCTGGGCATCGGCGCCGTGGTGGTCCTGCAGCTGCTTTTCACCTACGCGCCGCCGCTCCAGGCGATGTTCGGCAACGAAGCCATCCCTCCGCGCATCTGGCCGTGGCTTCTCGCCGGTGGCTTGGCATTCTTCCTTGTGGTGGAAGCGGAGAAGCTCGTCATCCGTTCGTCGGCTTCGCTGCGGCGGGCCGTGACCGAGGTGGAAGCCGGCACATAAGGGGGGAAGGTCTTGGAGACGACGGTCGCCATTGTCGGCGGGATAGGCTTTTTCCTTCTGGGCATGGCCGTCATGACCGACGGCCTCAAGGCCCTGGCCGGCTCTGCCCTTCGCGTCGTGCTGGCAAAAGCGGCGGCGACATCGGTGAGCGGCACGTTCTGGGGTGCGGTCGTCACGCTTCTCGTGCAATCCTCCAGTGCCACCACCATGACCACGATTGGCCTGGTCAGCGCGGGGTTGCTGACCTTTCCGCAAGGCTTGAGCCTGGTCTTCGGCGCGAACATCGGCACGACCGGAACGGGGTGGCTTGTGGCACTGCTGGGCGTCAGGATCTCCCTCACCGCCTATGCGCTGCCGATCATCTTCGTCGGCGCCTTGCTCAAGCTGATGGGGAAGGGCAGATGGGCGGCGAGCGGCGCCGCAATCGCGGGTTTTGCGCTGATCCTGGTGGGCCTGACGACGCTGCAGCAGGGTATGAGCGGGCTGGCCGAGCAGCTCAACCCCGCAGACCTTCCGGCCGTTCTCGGCGAGCCTGGCGTTCCGTGGTGGTCCGGCGTTCTGGGCGTGCTGGCGCTGGTCGCAACCGGCGTCATCATGACGACCATCATGCAGTCCTCGACCGCGGCGATCACCGTCACCATCGCGGCGCTCTATGCCGGCGCGATCGGCCTCGACCAGGCCCTGGCGCTGGTCATCGGCCAGAACATTGGGACATCGACCAGTTCGGCGATGGCCGCGATCGGCGCCAGCAGCACGGCGAAACGGCTGGCGGTGGCCTACGTTGCCTTCAAGGTCATCGCCGCGGTGGTCGCGCTCATCCTCTTCCCCGTGGTCGTTCGATTGATGCTGCGCGCCTCGCAGAGTGTCGACCCGGTGACGCTGGTTGCCGCCTATCACACGGCCTACAACGTGATGGGCGTGGCGATCCTGCTGCCGTTGATCGGACCGTTCACCAAGGTGATCGAGCGAATCGTGCCAGAGCGGGTTTCGGTCTTTGCCCGATCTCTGGATCGCGCCGCGCTCACCGCCGCGCCCACCGTCGCGGTCGACGCCGTACGCCGCACCGTGGCCCGCGTGCTTGACGCCCTGTGCTCCTCGGCAGACGCGCCGCCCGACGGTGCCATGGTTCGCGAGGCATCCGCCGCCCTGGACCAGGCCCGCGACTTCCTATCGAAGGTGACAGGGCCCTTGGTGTCCGCGCAAGAACAACGATGGCTCATCAGCACCGTGCATGCCCTGGACCACACCGTCCGGCTGGTCGAAGCAACCCAAGAGAGTGCGAAGATCGACGTGACGCTCGACAGCCCTGACGAGCAGCGAGCCGTGAAGCTCTACGCGGAGGCCATGCGAACGGCGGCCGAGGCCGCAGGCCCGATGGCGCGAGCCTCCGTGTCGCCCTCTGATGCGGCTGCGGCCGGCACAAAGCCCGGCGCTGCCGTCGAGGTCGAGGCTGTCGAGCGTCTCGGGCGCTGTGCGCAGGAGCTGGCGGGCCTGCGGGCCGAGCACCGCCGCACGACGCTGGACTCGGTGGCTTCCGGCACGACGACCGCGAGCGATGCCATCGCCCAGGTCGACGCCATTCGCATGCTCGATCAACGCGCGCACCACGCCTGGCGGGCGACCGCCCATCTTGCCGCCGCCGTCGCCTGACGGGGGGCGAGCCCGAGGAGATGCCCGATGAACGAGTCGAAACCTGGAGCTCGACCGGCACCGGTCAAAAAGCTTTCGCGCAAGATCTACGAGCGCGAGCTTGCCAAACTGCACGAACAGCTGGTCCTGCTGCAGAAGTGGATCGTCGACAGGGGCCAGAAAGTGTGCGTGGTGTTCGAGGGCCGCGATGGTGCCGGCAAAGGCGGCACGATCAAGGCGATTACCGAACGGGTCAGCCCGCGGGTCTTCCATGTCATCGCCCTGTCCGCGCCGACCGAGCGCGAGAAATCGCAGATGTATTTTCAGCGCTACGTGCCGCACTTCCCTTCGGGGGGTGAAATGACGATCTTCGATCGGAGCTGGTACAACCGCGCGGGCGTCGAGCGTGTCATGGGCTTCTGCACGGAAGAAGAGGTCAGGCGTTTTCTGGAGATCGCCCCGGAGCTCGAGCACCTCATGGTCGAGTCTGGGATTATCCTGCTGAAGTACTGGCTCGAGATTAGCCCCGAGGAACAGAGCCAGCGGCTCCATGCGCGCATCAACGATGGCCGCAAGACCTGGAAGCTGTCGCCGATGGACCTCGAATCCTACCGGCGATGGCACGATTATTCCCGCGCCCGCGACGAGATGTTCAAGGCGACCGATACCGCGTGGGCACCGTGGCTGATGGTACGGGCGGACGACAAGAGGCGTGCAAGATTGAACGTGATCCATCACTTGCTGGACTATATTCCCTACAAGAAGGTTCCCAGGAAGAAGGTGAAGCTTCCCCGCAGGCAACCTCCCGGGGACTACAAGGAGCCGAACTATCCCTTCAAGTTTGTCCCGGAGCGGGATTGGACGGCCGACGAATAGCGAGGGCTTTGACTCGGTCTCTCAGGTGACAGAGGATCGCATTATCGGGGCTCGTCCTTTCGAGGGGCATTGAATGTCGATTATTGGATGGATGCTTGTGGGTGCGATCTCTGGCTTTATTGCCAGCAGGGTCGTGGATAAAAAGGGAAGAGGCATCATACCCGACATTCTTCTGGGCATTGTAGGGGCGTGCTTGGGTGGACTCGTGTTCAAGGAGCTCGCCGCCGAGGCGGTCATGCGTCCAAGTCTCTACAGCATCGTGGTGGCCATCGTCGGCGCAATCTTGGTGCTTTTCGTCTATCACGCAGTCTTCGATCGCCCGCGCACGAGGATATGAGGACGACGCAGTCCCCATCCCGCTACTCCTTTTGCCAGTGTGGCGTTGCGTCTGCCTTGGACTAGTCCGACCGTGGCTTCAACGGCGCCGGCAGCTCGGTCCGGTTTCGAGCTGGCGGGCGTGGGCCGGCTACTGAACGATCCTGGCCCTCAAACGCCCATATTCCTGCTCGGAGATCTTCCCCGCCGTCTTCAGCCGTTCGAGCTTCTCGATCTCGTCGGCGACGCTGTAACCGACGAACTGCCGGAGCTCGTCGCGGGCCTGCTTGGCCCGCTCCTGGTTCCGCTCGGCCATGCCGTGACCTTGCGTGAGGAGATAGACGAAGATGCCGATATAGGGCAGCAGGATCAGCAGGATCACCCAAAGGACCTTGCTGAAACCTGACACGTCATGGCGGCGGAACAGGTCGCTCGCAACGACCATGAGCAACCAGAACCACAGGATGAACATGAAAACGGCTAAGAGATCGGTCAGGAAATTCGTGAAGGTGAAACCGCCTCCGAACAGCATCGCTGATCTCCGTACGTCGAGGGTGATCGATCCTTCGAGGTCGGCGAAGCCCGTTCCTGCGCCGCAGCCGATCGGCGCGGAACTCTAGTGCCCCACCCGTTAACGCCGCTTTAATCGCCTTAGCCGCTATGACGCGCCAGATGTAGTCTGGTCTCGCTGGCCGCGCAAGCGAGGAGTGCCATGCTGCCGAACGGGACGATGCGCGCGCAAATCGGAACGCTCATCTTGGCGACGAGCTGCATCCAGATCGGCAACGGGTTCTTTGGCACTTTCATCTCCCTGCGCGTGGTGCACGAGGACTTCGAGGCCGCCGCTGCCGGGCTCGTGCTCAGCAGCTATTTCGTGGGCTTCACGATCGGCGCCCTGCGCTGCGGAAGGATCATCGCGCGGATCGGGCATATCCGGGCCTATGCCGCCTTTGCCGGGCTGGCGGTCACGGCGACCGCGGCCATGCCGCTCCTGACCGGCCCCCTGTCCTGGCTCATCCTGCGCGGCGTCATCGGCTTCGGCTGCGCCGGGCTCTTCGTCACGGCCGAGAGCTGGCTGAATGCAAAGGTCGAGCCTTCCGAGCGCGGCCGCGTCTTCTCCATCTACATGGTCGGCACCTTCATGGCGCTTGCGCTCGGCCAGCTCCTGATCGGGCGGGTCGAGGTCGCGACCACGGCGCCGTTCAGCCTGATCGCCGTCGTGTTTGCCGTGGCGCTGGTCATGGTGAGCACGACCCGGGCCGAAGCGCCCCGCACGGGCGCGGCGCCGTTCCTGCCCTACGCGCAGCTCCTGCGCGCCGCCCCCGTCGCCGTCGCCGGCTGCGCGCTGAGCGGGATTATCACCGGCGCGTTCTATGCGCTCGTTCCGGCCTGGATGCAGGGCGAGGATATCGCACAGTCGACGATCGGATTCTTCATGCTCGTGGCCGTTCTCGGCGGCCTCGCCTTCCAGGTTCCGGTCGGCCGATTCTCGGACCGATTCGACCGGCTCACCGTGCTGACGGTGCTTGGCCTCGGCTTCGCGGGCACCGCCGTCGCCGTGGTCTATCTGCCGCACAATCCGGCCGTGGTGCTGCCGGCCGCGGCCCTGCTGGGGGGCTTCATGTCGAGCTTCTATCCCGTCTGCGTTGCCAACGCGCATGATCGCCTGCCGGCCGATCGGGTGCTGGCGGTAAGCGGCCGGCTCATCCTGACCAACGGGCTGGGGTCGGCGCTCGGCCCCCTCCTGGGCATCGGCCTCATGAGACGTTTCGACATCGACGGCGTGCTCTATCTCATGGCGACCGCGGCCGGCGCGCTGGCTCTGCTCGCCATCGGCAGGAGAGTGACCTCCCCGGCGCCGCCGCATCTGGAGAGGCCCTTCGAGATCCTGACACCGCAGGCGGCACCGCTCGCCCATGACCCGCTCGGCGGCACCGACGAGAGCCGGTCCGCCTAGCGCCGGGGGAACAAAAGCAGGGCTAGATCAACATGGCGTCGAGCATGCTTGGCGGACGGCATCAGTCTCCAACGGCGCGCCAGGCGGCGAATCTTTTACACTAATAATTGATGAATACTGCGGGGATTATACTTTGTGCTGCGGGATGTGATCTTCTGTCGCGCCAACAATTCTTCGCGAGCGACTCGCCGCCCGCCTCGGTAGCGCACCCTGGTGTTGCGCCAGGCGCTACCTCGAGACATCGGGTATGGACGCGACTGAAAGACCGCGGGCAGAGCTATTTCGGCGCGGGCACCAGGAATTGCGAATAAATCCACCCCTCCTGGCCGTTGACCATCACGTGGCTCCACGGGCCCTTCGTGTCGGTCACGGTGACTCTGGTGCCATAGTTCAGCTTTGCGATAGCTCTGGAGTTACGAGCACCAGCCTGGCGCAAATTGACGGCGTTTCCCTTCACGATCATTACCTGGTCTGCGACCTGAGTCACAGAGGTCGAAGGCTGAACCATGGCCCGGGGAATGGTCAGAACCTCTGCTTGAGAGACACCTATTGACCCTAGAAGTGCGCCACCGAAAAACATCGACACCATAAGTGATCGCATCGGAAGGATCCTTTCCTGTCTGGTGAGTCTCGTCCCTCGCATGTCGCTACGAGGTCGCAACACCCTACGCTGATATTCGCTAAGAAGTGGAGAACGCGCTGACAAATCGGCGTTCGGCGCGCATCGTCGGGAGCTCTCGCCTTCGGCGGAATTGCGGCGAGCATGCCGAACCCATTGCTCCGCCGTGGGGGACTGCTGCTAAACTCTGCCTGACGGAGGCGGGGGCATCCGGACTGATTCCCCGGCGTCTCGATGGCGGAGCCGCATGACAGCAGACCGCAGGTTGCGCGCGGCGGCATATCTGATCGCATTGGTCGCGATCTCCGCCGCCGCGGGGCTCGCCGAAGCCGTCTTTGCGCCGGTCGCCTTCGCCCTGTTTATCATCGCTGTCGTTTGGCCCCTTCAGCGCCGTCTGCAGTCACACCTGCCGAGGCTCCTTGCCCTGGCGATCGTCATTCTCATCACTATCGGCGTGCTCGCCGTGTTCACCCTGCTCGTCGCCTGGAGCTTCGCTCGGGTGGGGCGGTGGGTGATCGGCGACGCCGTGCAGCTCCAGACCCTCTACGACACGGCGGCGAAATGGTTGGGGGGCCATGGCATCGCCCCCGCGGGATTGTGGGCCGAGCATTTCAACGTCGGATGGCTGGTGGGCGTCGTGCAGGAGGTCACCAAGCGCGTCAATACGACGATGAGCTTCTCGCTGATCGTCTTCGTCTACCTGCTCCTCGGGCTTCTCGAGGTCGACGATGCCACCCGCAGGATCCGGGCCATGGACAACCGGGAGGCGGCGCGCATCCTGCTCGACGGCAGCGTGACGGCCGCTACAAAGCTCCGCCGATACCTTCTCGTCAGGACGCTGATGAGCGTGATGACCGGCGTCCTGGTCTGGGGCTTCACCATGCTCGCCGGTCTGCCACTCGCGGCCGAATGGGGCATCATCGCCTTCGCGCTGAACTATATCCCCTTCATCGGGCCCTTCATCGCCACTGTGTTCCCGACCCTGTTCGCCTTGTTGCAGTTCTCATCCTGGGAAGCCGTGTTGATGGTTTTCGTCTGCCTGAACCTCATCCAATTCGTCAGTGGCAGCTACGTCGAGCCGCGCGTCTCTGGAGCTGCGCTCGCCGTTTCTCCCTTCGCGCTGCTGTTTTCCGTGTTCTTCTGGACATTCCTGTGGGGCCTGGTGGGGGCCTTCATCGGCGTTCCGATCACCATCGCCGTCCTCAGCTTTTGCGCCCAGCACCCCTCGAGCCGCTGGCTTGCCGGCCTGCTCGGGGCGCAAAGCACCGGCCCGCCGCGCCAAACCGCTTAACTCCAGCGTAATAAAGGTATAGCTAAAGTAACGATGGCGTTGAGCATCCTTGCCAGACGGCATCATTCTGCAACAGACTTCAGAATATTCGGTCAGAGCGCAGCGGATCGAGCACGGCTGAGTGCGTTGAGACCTTCTGGGCGGCAGCATCGGAGGCAAGGATGCAACGCAGTCCGAAAGCGGGCAGGGAGCCGGGTGCGCGTCCGCCACGAATAGTGCCAGGCCCGTTTGGCGGCGCGCCGCCCCGCCCACCCTCTCCCCTGGAACGAGTCGCGGAGAGGCGGCGTTTACCTCCGTATCCGATTCATCGCTTAGGGGTCACCGCGCCCGTTGGGACCGCAGAGCCGGGCCGATCTCATCGGCCCTCGTCTGGGAGGCGATAGTGGCATCGGAATCAGGACAGAAACTCTCCCTGTTCGCGCTCACCGGAATGGTGGTCGGATCCATGGTCGGTGCCGGCATCTTCTCGTTGCCGCGGACCTTCGCAGGCGCCACCGGGCCGGTGGGCGCCGTCATCGCCTGGCTCATCGCCGGCACCGGCATGTTCATGCTGGCGCGCGTGTTCCAGGCTCTGGCCGAACGCAAGCCCGATCTCGACGCCGGCGTGTTTGCCTATGCGAGGGCGGGCTTTGGCGACTATCCGGGCTTCCTGTCAGCCTTCGGCTACTGGATCGGCAGCTGCATCGGCAACGTCTCCTACTGGGTCCTGATCAAGTCCACGCTCGGCGCCTTCTTTCCCGTTTTCGGTCAAGGCAACACGGCGGTGGCGATCATCGTCGCATCGGTCGGTATCTGGCTGTTCCATACCTTGATCCTGCGCGGCACCCAGCAGGCCGCGGTCATCAACAGCATCGTTACGGTCGCCAAGATCGTGCCGATCCTGATCTTCATCCTGCTCCTGATCTTCGCCTTCAAGCTCAACCTCTTCAGCTACAACCTCTATGGCGGCGACCTCACCACAGGCTTGTTCGAGCAGGTGCGTGCCACCATGCTCGTCACAGTGTTCGTCTTCCTCGGCATAGAAGGCGCCAGCGTCTACTCCCGCTTCGCCAGGGAGCGCGCCGACGTCGGACGGGCGACCATCCTTGGCTTCATCATCGTCACCTCGCTCATGGTGCTGGTCACCATCCTGCCCTATGCGGTGCTGCAGCGCGCCGAGATCGCTGGCATGCGCCAACCCTCCATGGCGCAGGTCCTGGAAGCGGTCGTCGGCCATTGGGGGGCGGTGTTCGTCAGCGTCGGCCTGCTGGTGTCGGTGCTCGGCGCCTATCTCGCCTGGTCGTTGATCTGCGCCGAGGTCATGTTCGCCGCGGCGAGGTCCAAGGACATGCCGGCAATATTCGCCCGGGAAAATGCCAACAAGGTGCCGTCGGTGGCGCTGTGGGCAACCAACATCGTGGTGCAGGTGATCGTCATTACGACCTATTGGTCGCGCGACGCCTTTGCGCTGATGCTTAATCTCACCAGCGTCATGAACCTCATCCCCTTCCTTCTGGTGGCGGCTTACGGCCTGCAGCTCGCCCGCCGCGGCGAGACCTATGAGGTGAGGCCCCAGGAGCGCCGGCGCGATCAGATCATCACCGCGATCGCCACCCTCTACACTGCCTTCCTGATTTTCGCCGCGGGCTTGAAGTTCATCCTGCTCTCGGCGGTGCTCTATGCGCCGGGAACAGCGCTCTACCTCTGGGCCCGCCGCGAGCAGGGCAAGCCGGTCTTCATCCGGCTCTGGGATTGGGTGATCTTCATCCTGGCGATCCTCGGCGCCGTCGTCGGCATCTACCAGCTGGCGACCGGCGCCATCCAGATCTAGCCCAGGGAGGCTCGCATGGCCGAGGCAAAAACCAAATCGTCCACCGCGTTCGGCGTCCATTCCGAGGTCGGCCAGCTGCGCATGGTGATGACCTGCGCGCCGGGCCGCGCCCATCAGCGCCTGACGCCCAGCAATTGCGATGCGCTTCTGTTCGACGACGTCATGTGGGTGGACAATGCGAAGCGCGATCACTTCGATTTCATGCAGAAGATGCGCGACCGCGGCGTCGAGGTCGTGGAGATGCACAATCTGCTGACTGAGACGGTTGCAATTCCCGAGGCGAAGAAGTGGATTCTCGACAACCAGGTGGTGCCGGACCAGGTCGGCCTCGGCCTGGTCGACGAG
>Ga0126378_10003352_pt1 | contig 12105 bp, 10 predicted proteins | sample PanSoiMetPlot_23_FD_92587 | JGI IMG/M metagenome (GOLD analysis project Ga0126378, IMG submission 92587) | Tropical forest soil microbial communities from Panama - MetaG Plot_23 | ecosystem: Environmental > Terrestrial > Soil > Tropical forest > Bulk soil | place: Panama | collected 2016-02-17
AGCGCGGAGACTACGGCCGCGGTTCGGCGTTACCAGATTCGCAACGGGCTGCAAGTTACCGGCCAGATGAATCCGGAAACGCTGCGCTCCCTCAACGTCAACTCGAATTTGGCCGCGTCGTCGCAATCCCCGTCTGCCGTGGCCCAGCAGAATACGAATACGGTCCGTCCTGTTGAAACACCACGGCTCGACCAGAATTCAGTGCAGCCGCCGCCAAGCGTGCCGGATCATCAGCCAGAAATAAATCAGACTCCTCCAGGCGCGCCTTATCGGTCGGCGCCGACTCGTACGAATCGCCGCATGGTGCTGGCCGAAGTGCAACAGCAACTTATCAGTCGCGGATATTATCAAGGCCGCGCCGATGGCAGGCATGGCCGGCGGACAGCGCTCGCTCTGCGGGCGTTCCAATTCAGCTCGGGACTTCCGCCGACTGGCCACGTCGACACGAGCACGCTCAACGCGCTGGGACTATCGGATCAAAACTTGACGTACTTGGAGCCAACGCCTCGCCACAATGAAATCTGGGTCCCGGTTGGCAAGTTCAAGCACGGGAAGTGGAAAGTGGACTGGAAGAAATATCATCGCGAGGATCGCGCCGAACTTGCTCACGAAGGTCTATGGGAAAATGACAATGAGCAGGGTCACGACCCCGATCAGTAATAGTCCGCGCCTGAGCATTGCTACCGTCGAGAACCTGCCGGTCTGTTGCGAGTCACGCCAAAACGTAGTGCAGGCGGGTCCATTCGTCATTAGCCTGTGAAAATGAAACCCAATTTCGTCAGCCTCCATCCTTATTTCAAAGCGCACCCGGGAAAACTTGGAGGAGTTAAATCAGTCTTGCGGCAGTTCGTCGATAAAACTGCGACCGAGAAAGACAATCTCTTTTACGGTTTCAGTATTAACGGTGACGAAATTTTCTGCCGTGAAGCATACGGAAGCGCGGAGAGCCTTCTCGCTCATCTCGAGAACGTCGCGCCGGTTTTGGCTGAAATGCTCAAAGTAGCTGATGTCATTCGCGTTGAAGTGCACGGACCAGCGAGTGAACTCGAGAAGTTAAAGCAACCCATGGCACATCTGAATCCCGCATGGTTCACGCTCGAAGCGAGCATGTCGCGCTGAGCGCAACTCATTGAAATGAGCGGCGAGGAAAAATCTTTCCTGGAACAGCTGGATCGGACTTTGCAATTACGAAGTGTGCGCGAGCAAATTACGCCCATCATTTCGCGCGTGCAGGCGGAGCTGGTGCAAAAGACAAGCGCGCTCATGACGTGGGACCCGATTTCGCTGGAAGTTTTCCCGGACCCGTTACCCGCCGGTATTCGCTCCAGCTGGGTTTTTGTCTTGCGTGCTGGCGCTGATACTGGTGCCGAACGTCATCCCAATAGTCATCAACGCATGATGTCGATGCGAGGCTCGGGCGATATGCGGACCGAATGCGATGGAGAGTGGCGGTCAAATCTTCTGGTCAGCGATCCGATCGCACCGCTGGAACGCCGGTGGATCTCCATTCCCCAAAACGTTTGGCATCGGCCGGTGATCGGGAAAGAATCGGACTGGGTTGTGGTGTCGTTTCACACCGTGCCGGCGGAAGAATTGATCGAAGAACGCTTGGATCGGAAGAGGGAAACGCGGCAAATGCGATATCTGGGTTCGTGATCGCCTAAAGCATCGGCAGCGGCTGCTCAGATTTCGGCGCCGGGAATTCGCGATCCAGATCGGCAAGATCTTCTTTGGTCAATTTAATTTCGGTTGAGCGCGCGTTGTCGCGCACATGTTTTTCATTGCTCGCTTTCGGAATGGCAACGACTTCCGGCTTGCGCAATACCCACGCCAGCGCGATTTGCGCCGGAGTGGTGTCGTGGCGATCGGCAATTTTCTTGAGCGTCGGATTCTTCAGCAATTTCCCTGAATGTCCCACTGGCGAATATGCCATGATGGGAACCCTCTTTTGCTGACTCCAAGGCAGCAGACTGAATTCGATTTCGCGGTTCTCAAGATTGTAGAGGACTTGATTTGTGGCGCAATTTGAACCGTTCTTGACTGACCACAAATCTTCCATGTCATCCAGATCAAAGTTTGAAACGCCCCAGCGTTTGATTTTGTCTTCGGCGCGCAGCTTTTCGAAGGCTTCAACCGTTTCAGCAAGTGGTACGCCGCCGTGCCAATGCAACAAGTAAAGATCGATCGCGTCGATTCGCAGCCGCTTCAGACTGCGGTTGCAGGCTTTAGGCAATTCTGTGCGCGACGCATGATGCGGATACGCTTTCGTGACGATGAACACGCGGTCCCGTCGGCCTTTGATTGCATCTCCCACCACATTCTCAGCACCGCCTTCGCCGTACATCTCCGCGGTATCGATTAATGTCATGCCAAGATCAATTCCCACGCGCAACGCTGCGACTTCAGTTGCATGCGCGCTTTCTTTCTCGCCCATGCGCCACGTGCCCTGGCCGAGCACCGGAGCGCGTGCGCCATCAGGCAAGGTAACCGTTTTCATCTCATGCTCGTACTCTTGATCGTAATCGATTTGTCAGGTGGATTCGACGGTCATCCGCCTTCGCCACAAAAGCCACGGCGTGACAGGTAGACCGCTGCTACAGGATCGCCAGGTCGATTGTTATTGGCCTTGTCTTTTTTGCAGGAACAAGCGATTGAGAATTTGTGTCAAAGACAATGCGTGTTGTTCAGATCCCGCGGGCTGGCGGGCCGCTAGAGCTGGTTGAACGCGATATTCCAGAGCCGCAGCCAGGATGCGTGCGGATCAAGGTCGATGCATGTGGCGTTTGTCACAGCGATTCACTAATCAAAGAAGGACTCTGGCCGGGTATTCAATATCCACGTGTGCCCGGACACGAGGTGATCGGAGTTGTTGATGCCGTGGGCGAAGGAGTGAAGCCATGGAAACGTGGTCAGCGTGTCGGGGTTGGTTGGCACGGTGGGAACTGCGGCTATTGCGATCACTGCCGGCGCGGCGAATTCTTTGCATGCACTGTCGCGCTGCTTACCACCGGCATTTCATTCGACGGTGGTTATGCCGAATACATGGTTGCGCCTGCGGAAGCGTTGGCCTTTGTCCCTGACGAATTATCTGCTGCCGATGGCGCGCCTCTGATGTGCGCTGGCGTGACCACGTTCAACGCGCTGCGAAACAGCGGGGCAAGGGGAGGGGACACTGTCGCTGTTCTTGGCATTGGGGGACTGGGACATCTCGGCGTGCAGTTCGCTGCCAGAATGGGATTTAACACGGTCGCGATCGCGCGCGGGAAAGACAAGGAAGCCTTCGCGAAACAACTCGGCGCGCATCACTACATCGACAGTCGTGCATCTGATCCGTCAGCGGAACTGAACAAGCTAGGTGGCGCCAAAGTTGTGATCGCAACGGTAACGAACGGCGAAGCGATGGTGGCGGTGCTCGGCGGGCTTGCGCCGAACGGCGTGCTCGTGGTGATCGGCGCAGCTGGACCACTTTCCGTGGACCCGGTTCCCCTGATCATCGGACAGCGTTCGGTGAAAGGCTGGTACTCCGGCACCTCGATCGATTCGCAAGACACGTTGAACTTCAGCGCTTCAAGCGGCGTGCATTCCATGAACGAAATCTATCCGCTGGAACAAGCGGCCGAGGCTTACGACCGCATGATGAGCGGCAAAGCGCGTTTCCGCGTCGTGCTCAATGTCGGCGGTAAATGAAATCTCGCTACGACGTTGTAATCCTGGGTGCAGGTCATAACGGGCTCGTGGCAGCGAGTTATCTCGGTCGCGCCGGGTTGAGCGTGCTGTTACTGGAAAAGAACGATTACATCGGCGGGGCGACCACTTCGCAAAGGTTATTCCCGGACTATGACGCGCGGCTGTCGCGGTATGCCTATCTCGTCAGTTTATTTCCTCAGAAAATCATTCGCGACCTCGGGCTGAATCTCGAGTTGCGCAGACGCGCGATTGCCTCGTGTACGCCGTACATTAACCACGGTCAGCATGGCGCCTTGGTTTTGAGCAACCTCGATGAGGACGTGAGCCGAAAATCGATTGTCGATCTCACCGGAAGCGACGCCGAATTCGAGGCGATGAAAAAGTTTTACAATTTGTCGCGTGTTTTTGCCGAGCAGGTTTGGGACTCGATGCTGGAGCCCCTGGTCTCGAAAGAAGAAATGGCGCGCCGGTTTAACGTTGATTCAACCTCGCGCGAGGCGTGGCGCAGTCTGGTTAATGAACCGCTCGGGAGCGCGGTCGAGCGTTATCTGCGAAATGATCTGGTGCGCGGCCTGGTCTTCACCGATGCAAAAATTGGCGTGTCCACATATCCGCACGATCCCTCGTTCGTTCAGAACCGCTGTTTTCTTTATCACCTCATCGGAAACAAAACAGGCGAGTGGAAGGTGCCGGTGGGCGGGATGGGCGCGGTATCGTCCGAGTTGGAGCGTGTAGCGCGTAAAGCAGGCGCGGAACTGTTAACGAATGTCGCGCTGCACGCGTTGAACGTGGCCGATAAAACGCGCAGCGTTGAATTTCTGGCCAACGGTAAACGTGACGCCGTCGAGGCGCGGTTTTTATTGGTGAACTTTGGCCGAAACATCCTGGCAAAGTTTACAGGTAGATTTTTTCAACCGGATCGCACCGACGAAGGCTCCGTATTCAAGATAAACATGCTTCTGCGCCAATTGCCCAGGCTGAAGGCGAAAAAATATCCGGCGACGGAAGCGTTTTGCGGCACGTTCCACAGCGACGAAGGCTACGACCAAATGACTGCCAGTTATGATCGGGCGTCTGGGGGCCGCTTGCCGGAGAAGACGCCGTGCGAGATCTATTGCCACACCCTCACCGACAATAGCATTCTCTCGCCCGAACTCCGAGAACAGGGCTTTCATACCATGACACTATTTGGGCTCGATGCGCCGTGGAGCTTATTTGTAAGAGACAATGAGGCGATGCGGCGGGAAGCCGAGAAGAAATTCCTCGCCAGCATTAATCAATGGCTGGAAGAACCTATTGAAAGTTGTCTTGCCGTTGCAAACGATGGCTGCCCGTGCATCGAAAGCAAAAGCCCGGTCGATATCGAGGACGCGCTAGGGATGTATCGTGGGAACATTTTTCAAAACGCGCCAACCTGGCCTTTTGCCGAACGGAGAGAGCAGGTCGGCACCTGGGGCGTGGAGACTGAATTTGAAAATGTGTTTCTCTGCGGATCGAGCGCGTTACGCGGCGGCGCCGTCAGTGGGATTCCCGGCCATAACGCTGCAATGAAGGTGCTTGAACTTTGTCGAAAAACTTCCAATGCCTGAAAGCCCAATCTCCCAACCAACTGATCCGCGCGATGTGGAATCCATCGATGCAATCATTGCCGCCGCTTACGACGTGATCTCCGGACCGGCTGGACAAAAACGCGACTGGAATCGCGAGCGGTCGCTGTTTTATACGGGCGCGCGAATAGTTCCGACCGCGAGCGTGCCTAGACGAAACGACGTCGCTCTCGAGCCGCAATTGTTAGATGTCGAAGGTTACATCGAGCGCGCGGAACCACTCTTGAAGGCTGGCTTTTACGAAACCGAGGTTGCGCGGCGAACGGAACAGTTTGGGCGGATCGCTCACGTTTGGAGCACGTACGAATCGCGTCACGATCCGGGCGATCCTGCGCCGTTCATGCGCGGCATCAACAGCTTTCAGCTTTTTAATGACGCCAAGCGCTGGTGGATCCTGTCCGTCTACTGGCAGCACGAGAGTAGTGAGCACCCGATTCCGCAAAAATATCTCCAGGCATAATCTTCGGAGCGGCGATTTGAACAGGTAGAACGCAGCACGCTCCCGATCGGCGACCGTGACATTCGTCAGTCTCCGGAGCGGGCACCAAACGCATTCACTGCCTTTGCGAATTCACGGAGGTTAGCCGCGGCAGGTTCCGGCGCATAACGCAAGGCGATGTACGTTTCGGTGATTTGGCGAACGCGCCTGGACTCGTTAGGCAATGCCTGGGCCGCTCGTGTTGCGAAATCCGATGGGCCTTCCCAGGGGACGCGTTGCACTCCTACGCGGGCAAGCTTCTGACAAAAGCGCTTATACAACGTCTGAATCTGATCGGCGCGAGGACGCGTGCGCAATTGCATCCAGCCAGCATAAATGATTAGCACAGCAGCGATGACAATCAGCACCTGCATCACCAGGCGAACAGGTTCGCTATTGGTTAGTCCCAGCGAAGTCAGCAACACGTCCTGGACGTCGGCGTCGAAACCCATGACGCGAGTGTCCCATTGATAGTTCAGCGCTTCCCAGATGGATCGAACCTGGTTGAGTACGGCCAGTCGTGCCAACTGCGTGATGAACGCACTCTGGCCAGTTGCCATTTCCCCGGAAGCGACGCGGCCCGCTAAAAACGAGCTGAGATCTTGACTTGCTCGGCCGGGGGCAACCACGCTGGTTGGATCGACTCGCGTCCACCCGTTCCCTGGAAACCAAACTTCGCACCAGGCATGGGTGTCGGCCTGGTGCACGAGAAAGAATCCGCCCAAGTCATTGTATTCGCCGCCCAGGTAGCCAACCACGACCCGTGCCGGAATTCCGGCCAGCCGCATCAGAGTAGCGAAACTTGCGGCGTAATGTTCGCAAAAGCCGGTGCGGCGACGAAAAAGAAATTCCTCCAGATCGTTCTTTTTGTATTCCCCAGGCGATAATGAATAACTAAATCCTTGCGTCCGAAAAAACTGGAGGGCACTGTTCACGATCGCCCGCGGCTCGGGATCGTGTGCTACCAAGGATGCTGCAAAATCACGCACCGCGGGACTTATGGATGCGGGCAGCTGAAGCGCTTCCCGGTGTTCGTAAGCATCGAGTCCCTTTTCTATCGGTTCGATGGATGAGAGCACTTCATAGCGGCGCGGTTTTCGAATCGGTTGAATGCTGTACAGATAATCGCCGCGCGCGAGCTTTGCGCCGGAGGGGATTCCAAAGGGCCGGTCCAGCGCAAACATCCAGCGTTCCCCGTGCGGTGCGATGGTAATTCGCTGGCGAATTGCCTTGTCACTGGCGGGATATCGCCGCGACGAGTCAGAGATGGACGTTGGCGCATAAGGCGCTCGCCATTCCATGCCATCGGACTGCCACATGACCAGTCCCCGCCAATACATCGGACCGAGTGGTCCCGCCCTGCGGTCGGGAAATTCTGCGCGAAAAGCGACGTCCGTAGAATTCGCAAGCGCCGCGATGCTACCGGGTGAAAGGCGATCGGAAAAACCGGTCTTCGCCGTGCGACGGTCGCCAATCCGAGGCCAAAAGCCGGTACTGATTCGCGGAAACAGAAGGAAGAGTAAAACAACAAGCGGTGCGGCCTGGGCCAGTAGTTTGAAAGTCGTCGCCAGCGGCAGCCAGAAAGCGCCTGGCGACGATCCACTATGAAACTGGATCAACGCCGCAATCAGCAGTGCGAATGCGACAAAAAGACAAAGCGCGATCGCAAGGTCCTGGGAAAGAAGGAAGCCGCAAAGACAAAGCACCCACGCCATCATCACTACTACTCGAAATTCACGCGCGGAGTGCGCTTCGAGAATTTTGAGCGATACCAGAACGGCCAGAAGCGATACGCTAGGTTCAATGCCCTTTAGAGTTTCGTAGCTCAGAAAGATGGCCCCGACCGTTACGGCCGCGAGAATCAGTTTCAAAATATTCGAGCGAAGCCGATAACCTCTTGGCTCCATCCAGAATTTCAGCATGAGCGCGAAAAGGAAAAGAAGCGGGACCCAGCTTGCAAGGTTATCAAACATCGGGGGAAGTGTGAACAGCAGCGCGGCGGCGAGCCACAGCAGCGGCCGTCGTGGAATAGCGGTGTCCTTCCAGGCCTGTTTGCTATTCTTCCTCTTACTCATGCTTCTGCTTTTGCTGCTGCTCCTTCCCCGTGTGAGAACAAACTCAACTCGCGCAGGCATCGATGAAAATGCGCCTCTCCAACACCGGGAGCGATATCTGTGTTTGGCAGACGTAAACTGTAAGGCCGTCGCGCGCGTTCGGCTTCAATCACCCATAGCGCAAGTTGCGACACTCTCTCTTCGACATCGTGAAAACGCAGTGCAGAAAAATCGAGGTGCACGGAGCCTTCCGCTTCAGCGGCAAATTGTTTCGTCATGAGCGGCTGCCCGCGCGCGACGGCTCTCCAATCGATATGACGTTGCGATTCGCCCGGAACATAAGCGCGGACTCCTGCAAAGTCATCGCCTTCTCCAAGCTCCGTTTGTGGCCGGCTGTGCGGTGAACGCGTACGATGCGCTGGAAGGCGAGGATCGCCCGCGGGCTTTGGATATACCAGGTAAGTTTGAGAAGAGGCGAACTTTTTCAGCACGCGAATAAAACCGAGCGGATAAATACTCGTTAGGCGAAACGTTCCTATCCTGTGTTCGCCACGCTGCTTCGCGGGGAATCGGAGCGTCACGCGAGCGGTTTTGCCGGCTGGAATGTAATCGATGCGTTTGCGTTCGCCGCCTGAAGCCGGCAGAAGCAAGTCGATTCCCCGATGCGTGGCACGCGAACAATTCATGATCTCGACTGGCAGGGAAATCTCCTCACCCGCAAATGCCGCCTTGGCGGATTCCGGCGCTATCGTCACATCTGCCAGATTGAGCAGCGTGTGCGGAATCGAAACCAGAAACACCGTCGTTAGCCCGAACAGCAGCAGATAAACTGCCGGGCTATTCTGACTCGATGCCGCGTACCACATCGCTCCCAACACAAACAGCAGAACGACGAAACTTCCGGTTGGGTAAAGCAGCGAAAATTTTCCTGCTTTCACGGGACAGGCACGCTGTGTAGCAGATTATCAGCGATGGTGCGTCCGCTTTGTCCGAGTTGCTCGATATCGTGTCCCAACCGATGCCCCATCACTGCTATGCCGATTGCTTGAATGTCCTCGGGCAAGACCATGTCGCGTCCGCTCATCAGCGCCCAAGCCTGGGACGCGTGCAGCAAGGCCAGACCAGCGCGTGGCGACAAACCACTGGCGTGACGCTGTCGCGAGGCATCCAGCAAGTCTTGCAAGTAGTCAAGCAGCGCAGTCGAAGCGTGCACCTTTCGCACATGATCCTGGATCTCGATCAGCGTTCGTGGGCTGATAACCGGCTTCAACTCCTTCAACATTTCCCGCCGATCCATCCCCAACAGCATGGCGCGCTCGCTGGCGCGGTCCGGCACACCCAGCTCGATGCGCATCAGAAAACGGTCTAACTGCGATTCAGGCAACGGAAACGTGCCCACGGCAGTTTGCGGATTTTGCGTTGCGATTACAAAGAACGGCTCGGACAACTCGTAAGTTACGCCGTCGATCGAGATGTGCTGTTCTTCCATTGCTTCCAGCAACGCGCTTTGTGTCTTTGGAGTCGCTCGGTTTACCTCGTCTATCAGCACGACTTGCGAAAAAAGCGGACCACGATGAAAGACGAACCGCTGCTCGTCACGGTCAAAGATGGAGTTGCCAAGAATGTCGGCAGGCAATAGATCGCTCGTAAACTGGATGCGTTGAAACGCAAGCGCGAGGGAGCGCGCCAATGCCTGAGACAGCGTGGTCTTGCCTACGCCCGGTATATCTTCGATCAGCAGGTGGCCCCGCGCGAGCAGGCATGCGACGGCGAGCTTCACCGCCTGGTCTTTTCCTACGATCACCTCGCAGATCTGCTTTACGAAGGTGTCAACTTGGTCCGTCACGTCGCAATCATCTGCGGGGACAATGCCTTTCGCAAACGCCATATGGGGGAACTGAGTTTCGAATTTGTTACTTTTGCTGATACTCTTGTTCAGGCGCTGAATCTGGCAAGTTATGTTTTTCTGCGGATCTTTGCGTTCTCCTTGTTGCGTCCGCTGGCGTTCGGCGAGTGCTCGTGCGCGTCATTGTTGTGCGCGCACGCTTTTGGACAGGGGCAGGGGTGGGATGCGCGTCGCGATAACATTTTGTGGCTAGCCCAAGCGCGAAAGCCGCAACAACGAAAAGGGCTACGCGTTTTTCTGTTGGAGTCAGAAGGAATCTCTGTCGCACTTCATCGAACCTGAAACGCCACTTCTTTCTAACCACGAATCAACATGAATACACACGAATAAAAGCGAACGATTTTTTGCAGAAATTTCTTTGGATGTATTCGCCGCCTGCCGCCTGTAACCTTGAGGCGGTCAACTGACTTTGTAACTTTTTTAACTTTGTAACCATTTAACTCGCCCTCATTGTCCCAGCGGCGTGGTTACTTCTGTGCCTGGCGGCGGCTTGAAATCGAAAGTGGACGCAGGGACCGGCGCGCGCGTCTGGTTTGAATACGTGGTCACGATTCGATCGCCGTTCGGCAGCAACATATCGGTGCGTTCGACGCGCAGGTTGTCGTTGATTTGCAGATCAAGTTTTTGAAATGCTCGTTTCATCGAAGACGCGCGCGGCAACAGTGTCAGCTCATAGCCCTTGTCGCTGTTGGTTCCACTGATTTGGAACATGTTTTCGATGTTCTCCAGATTTAACGCGGAATTGATCGCGGCTACCGTGGAATCGAGTGGCGATCCTTTGCCCAGCGGATAATGTTCCGCCGATTTGAAGTTAGAATAATAAATCCAAAGCTGACGACCGTCGCTCACAGTGACGCTGGGAGAATTGCCTTTCACTTCGCGCCGGAATTTGTTCGGAGGTTGGAACCAGATTCTGCCCGAGCTCAGGATCGGCTTCTTCATCAGCCGGATCACTCTTTCTTCCTGAAAGTCAGCCTGCGTGCTGCGGTTCTGACAAATCCCGGCAAGAAGATTCTTGAGATCAGCCTCGGAAAGCGGCGCACTTTTGGCGGTTGATAGTAGCGCTACAAACATAAGCGTCCCACAAATTGATGCGCGCATACGATGATTTTAGCCACGTTCGCATGGTACTCAAAAGCTCGGCGCCGTAGGTCAAAGCAGAGCTTCCAAAATTTTCTACGAAACCTTCTTCCTGACAGAAATGAGTGTCAAAAGCGAGTACTGACCCCAATTTATTCCCCAATTTCAATTCCAATTTCCCAATTTCCAATTTCCACAATTTCCAACAATTTCACAATGATTAAAAAGGACGTAGGCGTCTCGGCGCGTTTCTCTCTCGGAGTAGGGCCAAAAACCGGAAGAATTAATAAAAAAACCTAAGACCAGCATCGGACGGAGAAGCGAAGAGAAATGAGAAACTAAAACGTCAACCTAAATTCCATCTATGAAAAAGACATCCGCTTCACAATCCGCACCTGCCTGCCATAGCTTTGGCCAAGGTGGTTTTTTTAGTCTCCGCCTCTTAATTGGCCTGTTCATAGTCTTAACCGGCGTCTTTCTGGCGCTGCTGGGCCTTGGGACATTCCCGGCCGCGAGCATCGCACAAGCGCAGCCGAATTATATCAACAACTCCTCAGAGCCCCCGGTCCCTCCGGGATTTGACTGTTCCAAGATTCACGAGCTGGGTATCGACAAGCAGGATAACATGCGGGCTGGAGCGATCATGATTTTCTGCGGCGAGGCACAGGGAGGTTCACCTACCACTGGCGGCGCTTTTTCTCAGTTTGTTCGGAACCTGCTGCCGGCACCCTTATTCATCGGCGGCTCCGACGTAGATGTTATCCTCCCTGATGCTGCATATCCCAAAGTGACTCAGTCGGAGAGCATGTCATGGGGCGGCCCGAACAGCACATGGGTCGTCAACTACAACGACAGCCGCACTTCGAGCAGCTGCTACAGCGGCCTGTCCTATTCGACCGACAATGGCAGCACCTGGCACGCCAGCCAGCCGCTCTGCTCCGGGCACGGCACCAACTTCGGCGACCCGATCGTGGTGTACAACGCGCGGCTGGGCACGTGGTTCGCCGGTGACTTGGCGACGGGGTGCGGCGGCCAGGGCATCGGCCTGTGGACATCCACTAACGGCGTCACTTGGACCACCGGCGCATGCGCCCACAACGGCGGCAGCGACGACCGCGAGTCGTTTTGGGTGGATAACAACCCGGCCAGCCCCTTCTACGGACGGATGTACATCTCCTACAACGACTACGCCATCAACAACGGCGCACTCTATGTCGTCTACTCCGATGACGGCACCACTTGGACCGCTGTTCAGCTCAACTCTGGCTTCATCCGCGACATCCAGATCACCGG
>Ga0126378_10003353_pt1 | contig 12102 bp, 9 predicted proteins | sample PanSoiMetPlot_23_FD_92587 | JGI IMG/M metagenome (GOLD analysis project Ga0126378, IMG submission 92587) | Tropical forest soil microbial communities from Panama - MetaG Plot_23 | ecosystem: Environmental > Terrestrial > Soil > Tropical forest > Bulk soil | place: Panama | collected 2016-02-17
CCCCCACCAACCCCTTATCCCCCAAAACCGAAACCGGGGCCGGGGGGGGGCGGGGGGGGGGCCCAAAATCCGGGGGGGGGGGGGGGGGGGGGGGGCCCGGGGGGCCAAGGCGAAAAGGGGGGGGGGGGGGGCACCTCGACCAGCACGGGAGGTTCCGGCGGCGGCGGGGGCGGTGCGGCCAATGCGGGCGCGAATGCTAGCACCTCTACCGGCGGGACGGGCGGCAACGGCTCGACCGGAAGCGGCGGCACGGCCGGTAATAGCGGCACGGGATCGTCCGGGGGAGGGGGCGGCAACGGCGGTCAGAACACCGCAACTGGGAAAGGCGGTAACGGCACCGATATCAGTTCCGACGCGAACAATTTCCGCTTTGGAAGCACCGTCAATGTCGGGATCGTAGGGTGCGGCGGTGGTGGCGGTGGGGGAGGTGGGGATACCGTTAACCAAGCGACCAACAGCAGCGGCGGCAACGGCGGCACCTATGGCGGCGGAGGTGGTGGTCAGGGCTGCGTGCGCGGTACGACGACAGGGGTCGCTGGCAGCGGCTCGGCTGGCATTATCGCGATCAGCTATCAGTCAACCGCTTGGAACTTTGAGGCGCAACGTCTATCGCAGCTTGACCCGCCGCCTTCGGTTCGCAATTTGCATCGCGCGGGAGCGCTGAAACAACAACCGGGTTTCCGCTTCTTTGGCTGGCTTCCTGATGGCTTTGAGCAGGTTCAAACCCAGCCGCCACATCGGCCATTAACCTCGCAAGCCTATGCCGCTACCAAGCATAAGAGCGAATTTGCCTATACTTTCCAACGTGCATTCTGGGGGTTTGAGGAAGTCCAAACTCAGCCGCCAAAGCCTATGCCGAACCGCTCTGCCGGGACAAAAGGCAGAAGCGAGTACGCGATTTTTCCGTTCTGGATAAATGACGGGTGGGAGCAAACTCAGTCCCAGCCGCTGCATCGCTTCTTCCACTCACCGGAAATCGGGTCGAGCGCGGCGGACTTCCCCATAACAATACCGCCCGTCTCGGCGTGGGGGTTTGATGTCCAACAACAGTATTTCCGTAAAAGAAACATCTTACTGACAGTCGGCGATGTCTTCGGCATAGATTTCCCGGAAATCACTTTCTTCCCCAGCGGCTGGCAGCAAGTCTTCTCGCAGGATCGCCATCCAATATGGAGAAATCCGGATATCGGCGATGGCGGGATACAGTTTCCGCTCATCCAGTTTTTCCCAGACGGCTGGGAGCAAACCGCAGCGCTTACCCGCAAGCAATGGTTCAGGTCGCCGGAAATTGGCGATCAAGGCACTCAGTTTCCGTTGGTGCGCTTCTTCCCGGACGGCTGGGAGCAGATTTCTGCATTAACGCGATGGCAGCGGTTTAAGTCGCCTGAATACGGCGACCAGGGTACGCAATTCCCGTTTATCCAGTTCACGGCACTGGAATGGCCATTTGTGCCGATGTACCAGCATCCGCGCCCGGAGCGGTTCGCCAGCATTGCGCCCAGAGACGACGGCATCGTCTTCCCAATGCCCGCTGCGGTCCCGCCGCTGGTCGAAACAAGTCCACCCCTGCTTTATCACCGGTTGTTCAAATCGCCTGAGATTGGCGATCAGGGGATAATGTTCCCCTTCCAGTTCTTCTATCCAAGCGGTTGGCAGCAAACACTTTCTCAAGATCGACATCCGATCTGGAAGTCTCCGGATGTGGGCGATCAGGGGATAATGTTCCCGCTTGTCCAGTTCTTTCCTTACGGCTGGCCGCAAGTCGGCCCGCAGGATCGGCATCCCAGACCAGAGCGGTTCGGGGCTATTGTCCCCAGAGACGACGGTATTGTCCTGCCCATACCGCCGGTTACTTTCCCGTGGTTCTATCAGACGTTCTCCCAGGACAAGCACCCGGCTTATAGATCGCCCGACGTTGGGGACCAGGGCATCCAGTTCCCGCTTATCCAGTTCTTTCCCTACGGGTATCCACAGGTCGGACCGCAGGACCGCCATCCCAGACCGGAGCGCGCGGGCGCAATCATGTTCGGCGATCTGGGCAACCAGCTACCGTTGCCGCCAGTCTTCATTCCCTGGTTTGAGAATACCCCACCGCCGCTACTGCACAGGTTCTGGCACTCACCGGAAACCGGCGATCAGGGCACCCAGTTTCCGTTCCAGTTCTTCTACCCGGCAGGCTGGACGCAGACCGCCTCGCAGGACCGGCATCCGATCTACAAGTCCCCCACGTTGGGCAATCCGGTGGGGATTGATTTCCCGCTTATCAACTTCTTCCCGGCGGGCTGGGCGCAGGTTTTCTCGCAGGACAAGCATCCGGTCTATCACTCACCGGATATCGGTGACACCGGCATCGAGTTTCCGTTCGTCCCGCCCACGGTATTCCCGCTGGGTTGGGAGCAAGTCTTCTCGCAGCCGGTCCATAAATTTTATCACTCCCCGGAAACCGGCGATCAGGGCACGCAATTCCCGCAGATCAATTTCTTCCCGGCTGGCTGGGAGCAGGTCGCGTCACAGCCGCCGCACCGGATATGGAAGTCGCCCACCATCGGCGATCCGCTCGGTATCGATTTCACCTTTGCCCGGTTCTTCCCCTACGGCTGGGAGGTTCAACCGTGGCAACCGCCGCACCGCTGGGTGCCGCATCGCGGGCTCTACCTTCGGGGTGACGAGGGCATCGAGGCTCCGTTTATCTTCTGGCTAAACGACGGCTGGACGCAGACTTCCTCGCAGGACAAGCACCCGCGACCGGAGCGCGCGGGGGCTATCATGCAAGGGGACACGGGGACCGAGTTCCCGCTAGTCCGCTTCTTCCCGGATGGCTGGGCACAGGTCTTCACGCAGCCGCGCTTGTGGCCGACAGTTAGGCAGCGCGGTCTGTTCCTATTCGGCGATACAGGGACGGAAGCTCCGTTCGTCCCGCCTGTTGCAATACCGTGGTTTGAGTTCTTAGCGCCTCTCCTGCGCCGTTCAGCACGAACCATGGCGGCTTTGAAGGGCCGTAGTGCGTTTGCCTATCCTCCGACAATTACGGTTCCGGTTACACCGTGGGGCTTCCAGCTTACTGACGCCCTGACACGGATTGGCGGGCCATGGGGCCGCTGGCGCTACGGCGCGATCATGGTCGGGGATACCGGGATCGAGTTCCCGTTTATCCCGACACCGATCCCGCCGTTTATCCCGCCGCGTTTCCCGCTGGGTCAATTCACCATCGACACGGTGCAGGGCTACGTCCTTGGCCGCATGCCCATCGTCAATGATAGCTGGACGATGATCTTCTATGTCGGGCCAGGGCTGACGACTGGTCCGGTGCTCTTAACTTTCCACAAACCTGACGGCACGATCCATGTCGGCGATCCCCACTTCGCTTTCATTGGCGGTCCCACGATCAGCCAAATCCGCATCAACAACGAGATCGGCGGACAGTACATCGTCTATACTTTCGCGACCGGCGAGCTTGATCAGGTCGGGACATGGACGGTGTCGGCGATTGCCAACAACTACTTCTCCAACACGTACAGCTTCACGGTGATCAATCCGGCGCAGACAAGCTTCCAGCCACACTAGGATAATGCCACATGAGCAACGGCGCTCCCGTCTTTCAGTCCGGTTTTATCACGCCGCAGCATCTCGCCCAGTTCGTTACCGACAGGGTGGCGTCTGACGCAGGCATTTCAGTCCCCGGTCTGGGCGGCGTGCTGAAAGCAACCGCTCTGGTCAACTTCAATGCGTTTGGCGACACCGCGATCCCGATCAATATCCCGTCCGGGTTCGACAAGTATCGCGTCAATCGCATCACGATTTCCGGGGCATCAGCAAATTGTTCAAATGCGACTTGCGCAGTCTTTACTCGCGCCAGCGGTCTTGGAACGCCGATTGTCGTCACAACGAATGTAACTGTTAATAATGCGGGTGCCGACACGCCGAACAATGCGCAATCTCTGACGGTGCTCAATCAGAACACCGTCGCATTCGTGGATACGACAATTTATTTCCGCGTGCTGAACCTGCAAGGGTCGCCAGCGACTGCAACAGTCTCGGTCTTTTACGAACCGCTTGCTGCGAGCCCGGCAGTTGCGCCAACACCGCCAGCACCGCCCGGCCCGATATCCAGTGCTGGCGTATTCAACTCTAACAATCAGTTGGTCCGGACTATTTGGTCGATTAAGACCAACGACCCGCGCGTTTCGCAAAGTCCGTTGACGTGGTGGGACGGCACGGACGATGTTAACGCCGTGTTGCCGACCGGGACTTACACTATCGCGTTGCTGTCGAGCAGTTGCGCTTATAATTGGGATGGTTTGGTCGGCAACTCCGCCCCCAATCATTCGGCTACCAATCAAGCTCCCGGTCAAGTCCAGCGCTCTACAACCTATATTCGGGGCACTTCGGTCATCACCGGAATGGCTATCGGCAGCGGCGGTGATGTCTATTACTGCACCACATCCAGTGAACGAGTAGGCGGCGTTTTCTTTACCACAACGAGCGATATGAGCCACGCCTTCCTGCCATCGGAATGGCCGACCGCAGGTCTAGGCGGCGGGGCTGGCACTCTCACTTGGGATCAACTGACTAATGCTTTTCGCTACCCTTGTACCGATGGCACTAACATTTATTTTGCTACTGATTATGGTGGCGATGCCGTCATTGGCGTTGTTGCTTCCACTCATGCGCAAATTCTTTTCTCCTCTGGTGACGCTAATCACGTCGCTGGTGTGTGGACCGGTTCTGGCTCGACCGGCGGCGGTTTCATCCAAAGCATTGCTTGTCAAGCTGGAGGTGCTGGTTTCGTATTTATCACTCGGCCGTTTGATACAACTTCGGGTGCCAATGGACGCATTTGGGTTCTCAACGAGACGACCGGCGCGGTCGCGCAGAAATTAACGACCGTGAATTTCCCGCAAGTCTTGGCGTGCAGTCCAACATCGGGCGATCTTTGGGTGTGTTACACGGCTTCCGGCTCGGGGCCGCCAGATACCATCCAGAAATATACCGTCTCTGGCACCGGCACACTGACCGCAACCGGCGTGACGATCAGCGTTTCTGGTACGCCGCCTCTGAATTTTGTTCGTGTGCCTTACATGGCGGTATCGACTGATGGCTCAACTTTGCTGGTGATGGATCAAAGCACCATGCAAGTGCGCGCCTACAACACCAGCGATGGCAGCATCAGAACAGGATGGGGCAGTTCTGGCACACTTGGTTTGGCGGGCGGCTACACCAGCAATGGCCCAACCGTCACGGACAACAAGTTCATGTTCAATACGCCTGCCAGCGGGTTGACTGGCGTGAATGGCGGGTTTGTCTGCTACGCGCCTGACGGGTCGTGGTGGTTGGGTGATGTTGGTAACTGGCGCTATCTGCATTTTTCTTCAGGCGACACTCCTGCTGTTACTGAACGTCAATCGTTTATGCCGCTTAATTATGCCGTTGGTTTATGCCAAGGCGACATTACTCGTGTATTTGCTTCTTGGCTGGAGTGGCATATCGACTACACCAAGTCGATTGATGCTGTGGGCGCGTGGACGCTCGCCAATAATTGGACGAACTTCACCGCCATTGGGCTGGCCGGTAGCTATAGCGCCATGTTTGAACAGGTTGGCGTTTTTAGTAACGGACGCACTTACGGCATTGCTATTAACGGCAATACTGCCCTGTGGGATATTTTTGAATTAGACCCAGCGAATGGTCTGCGCCTTACCGGTAAGGCTACAGGTAACGGTAGCCGCGTTGACATTCCCAGTTTTGATCTTTTTACCGCCGACGAAGGCAATGGTGGTTTCTTTGGTGCGCCAGGGGGCGGCTTTCTTTATCGTAATCCGTTCACTGGCTTTGACGGCTCAAATAATCCGACTTGGGCTGGCAATCCAGCGTTGACTGCCAATAGCTGGTCGTCCGGTTCTCCAGCAAGTGGCTGGGTCATTGTTGTTCAGTCGCAAGCCTTACCATCCAGATTTCCTCCGATTGAAATCTTTCATCCGCCGCTGAGGCCATTAGCAAACAATGTTCTGCCATTGTTCAAGTTTCGTCCGCTGTTGGGAGTAAGCCCGCCCGGCGGTCCCCAAAATGCTTGGGTCTATCAGTACGGTGGCATAGATGCGAGCACAGGGCTATGGAAATACCAAAATGGGCCGCCATCGCTGAATAATAATGGTGGGCCGAATACCGCAGACCATTTTTATCCAGACGCACCGTACAATTCTTCAATGCCAGGATCGTCCGACACCACGAACTATTCTGGTCCTGCTGCATACGTTCCGGGCCATACCGACATGTTCACCAATTATCGTGGTGAGGGTTGGGGCAACGGTCAGGTCAATATCTGGTCGCATTGGCACCAAAGCGGATTGGCGGTCGGCCGGTTCGGCGCGACATTGCCGTTCTTTGCCGCTTTTCCACTAAGCAATCCAAACAAAAATCTAAATGGTGATAGCCTTCCCACTTCTGCTGGCAGTTTTTTCTTCCAGGGAGAACCGGGCGCGGCGGGCAATTTAGAGCATGTTGCGTTTGGCTATGATCCAAACAATAGCGACCTAGCCTATCTTTACCATGTTGAGGAATGGCCGCATTCCGGCATTCATCGTTGGACAGTATCGGGTCTTAACAGCGTTCAGTTAGTCACTGTAGCTACAGTTAATTGGAACTCTGGAAGTTACGTCCCTCCAGCAGGCACTCCCGGCGATTTGCTATTCGGGTTGCCGTACAACACGCCAAACATAACAGGCGGCGCGGCAGGGTGGACCTGCAACGCTGCACAAATCGGCACATGGCCAAATGATCCTGTCAACGGTGGTGGCGGTACTGCTAATTGGATACTATCAACAAACACCCAGAAAAATGATCCGCACGATAGTCCCGATATCCACAATTTTATCAGTGTTGCTTCCGGCACTCCCGGTGGGTTCGGGGTGCTGCCGCTGCAAGCGGCAAGAAGCATCCCGCGTGTTAAGACAACCGACTGGACACTGACGATCTCAGCCTATCTGTACCGCCCCGGCGGCAGTGACGCGGTCGGCGATGGCAACGCATGGACGGCAAATTCCGTCAACATTCCCGCCAACAATGTAGGACAAGTCTACAACGGTCAGTGGCTGGATATTGTCGATGGCGGCGGCAAGCGGATTGTCAGCATCTTCACTGGCGGGTATGCCAATGCAGCCCGAAGCATTCCTCAATTTAGCGTATCAATATGGGTCAATGAGCGGGCAACAATTCCTATTGCCGACATGGCTTGGGCGTCACCGCTTGGGAACCCTCTTAGTCTCTATGCGGCGGGCGGCTACCAGAACTATACCAGTGAACCGATAGTCTGGGACGGCTCGCAACTGCATCATCTGCCAGTCCTTACTATTAGCTCCAATATCTTGGCCAATACAATTACGGTGAGTTATGGCAGGGCCTCTAAAATAGCTACAGTTACTGTGCCGGTCTATGACGCGGGCGCTAGCATCACCGGTATTACGTCATTTCAAATAAATTACAAATCCAGTCCCGCGAACACCGCCCCAGTAAACTGCGGTATCGGTATTATGAGCATGCAATATACGGAAGCGTGATAGGATAGCGCATGGCTATTGGCTCACCGATCCTTCAGGCTGGCACCGTCACTCCGGGGCATCTCGTCAATTTTGTCACGGACGGGGTGGCGGGCGATGCCGGGGTTACGCTGCCCAATCTTGGCGTCATCTTCAATTCGACCGTCTCCGTCAACTTCAATTCGGCCAATACCGATAATCCGATTGGCATAAGCCTGCCGATAGGGATGTCGCGTTACCGCATCCATGAAATCTTGATTTCGGGGGCGACTGCTAGCTGCGCTTCGGCGACCTGCGGAGTATTCACGCAGGCGGCAGGGGCGGGGCTGGCAATCGTTGCCGGGGGCACGGCCGTAACGGTTAGCTCAACGACCCCCGACGCCGTCAATACCATGCAATCGCTGCCGATCTCCAACCAGAACACTATCGCGCTGGTTGATGGTACACTGTTTTTCCGGGTTCAGAACGCGCAGGGATCGCCTGCCACTGCGAATGTCTCAATCTTCTATGAGCCGCTGCCATGAGAAAAGTCATCTATGCGCTATTGATCCTGCTGACCTCATCATCTCCTGTGTTTGCCGCTACCGATGTCTGGGTGTTCTACGGCGCAGGCCCGCATTTCCTGTCGTCAGGTATGAACCAGATCGCGCGCCGCGCTCGCACGCTGTCCGGTGTCGGTGCGGTCCATGGACCGTATGACTACCGGGAGACGCAGCGGGCCTATGACGAAATCCTGCGCGCCCCGCCAGAGCATTCCATTGTCATCTCAGGCTACTCGTGCGGCGGCAATGCGGCTCTATCGGTGGCTCAAGGACTGGCGCGTAATAGCCGCGCCGTCAATCTGGCGCTGATCCAGCCCAGCGTGTGGTGCGGCTGGTATTTGCCGACCACCGCGAATGTCGGCTTGGCGCAGAACAGCTATGCCGGGTGCATCGAGACGTTCGGGCTAGGTTGTCTTCGGCTCTATGGCGCGGCGCAAGAGAACGTCAACATTTACCGGCCGTCGCGGCATCTGCGCGGCGATAACGATCCGGCCTCGCAGCGCGATGTGTTGTCGGCGATTTATCGGGTTGCCAATCCGCGCGGCTGCGATCCCCGTCGCCATCAGTGCCACGCCCATACGCTGGTTGTGCATCGCGCACCGGGCGGCGGCGTGACCCATACCTTGATACACCATGACTAGCGCGGCGTTGATCGCCTTGAATTTGGTGACACTCCCCGCGCCGCAGGGTGAAGTCATCACGATCAATCCCGAAGATGTCGTATCGCTGGCCGCGCCGCATCGCGGCTTTGATGCAAAGGTCAAGTGCATCATCAATATGGTTGACGGCAAGCACATCGCAGTTGGGCTACCCTGCGACGAAATCAGGGGGAAGTTGCAAAAATGAACCCCGGAGCGGTGGAAGAGGGCGCGAAGGTTGCGACCGGCGTCATCGAAGGATTAAAGAGCGAGCCTATATCGCTGGCGTTAATCGTAATGAACGTGATCTTCATCGGCGCGGTCGGTTGGTGGGCGCGGGAGATCAATATCCGCACCACACATCAATATGAGGTCAAGGACGCCCTGATCGAGAAGCTGATCGATCAGTGCCGTCTGAAGACGCAGATGAAATTCCCATTGCCGATGGTAGCGCCACCGCTGCAAGGAGGTTCCCATGAAAATAGCGATTAGTAGCGGTCATGGAAAATACGTCAGGGGCGCAGTCGGACCGCAAGGCTGGGGATTGGACGAAGTCAACGAAGCTCGCAGGGTTGTGCCCAAGGTTGCCGAGTTCTTACGAGCAAGCGGCAATACGGTGCACACTTTTAATGACGATACTTCAACGACCCAGCAGCAAAATTTAAACACCATAGTCAATTGGCATAATAAGCAGGATCGCGAATTGGACCTCAGCGTCCATTTCAATGCCTATGTTCCCACTGAACTGGGTCGCGGCGACGAGACGTTGTACGTGACCCAGCAGGCGCTGGCGACCAAGATCACCAATGCGATCTGTTCCGTAAGCGGGTTGATCAATAGGGGCGCGAAGAAACGGTCAGATTTGTATTTCTTGAACGGCACCAATAAGCCTGCCTGCCTGCTGGAAATCTGCTTCGTTGATGCCGCCGCCGATGTCGAGGCTTACACCCAGCACTTCGATGCGATCTGCGAGGCAATCGCTAACGCTGTAGCACCATCGGCAGGCGAGGCTCCAGTTGCCGAAGACGTGCTTAACGTAACTGGCAAGGTTTCGTGGTTCGGGGGTCCGGATGATACTGGCGTAACGCCGTCAGAGGGTTTGGCATTCATTTACAAGTATGAGACGGCTCCGGAACTGTTTCTGCCGCATCAGCCTAAAGGTACGACTGGCTTGGCGCGGCGGCTCGATCCAAACAAGCACTATCTGGCTCTGCGCTGGGATTATAATCAGTTTCCAAAGAGTAGGCTGGCTGGCAAGGAGGTGGCGCGGGTCTATGCGCCCAAGACCGGCCGATCCATGAGCGATGTGCGTCCCGCAGATTGGGGTCCTCACGTAAGCACTCAACGCGTGGCAGACATCAGTCCCGGCTTGATGCGCGAGCTAGGAATAGATACGGACGACGAGGTTCAGGTGATCTATCCCGTCTCCGGTGGTGAAGAGATCGCGTAAGCTAGATGACAGACACTTGCTCTAGCTGTTTCTTTGGGCAGACCTTCTCTCTAGCCGGAGGAAGGTTGTGCCGGTTTAACCCGCCTACCGTTGGCAGCGGCAAGGTATCCGGGCTGTGGCCAATTGTAATGGACGCAGACTGGTGCGGCGACGGAGCGGATGCGACCACGCTGCGGCGGTTCTCCACAGCCCTTAGCGATCTTTGCACCGTGGCTCAGTTACCGGCGAATGCGTCGCCGGGCACACGCATGATGGTGACCGACGCATCCGGCAATCTCAATACGATGTGGGGAAGCCCGGTTGCTGGTGGCGGCAATGAGGTCGTCCCGGTCTACATGGACACCGCCAATACTTGGCGCGTTGGATAATACCAACATATATCTTGGAACCGGACGGCAACCGCGTTATTGGTAAGTCTGCCGGAAGCAATTACCCCATCCCCCGACAAACCCCGATTGCTTTCGGTTACGGCCGCCGTCCGGTCACACCTCAAAGCCCCCCAGCCCCCGTAGACTGGGCGGCGGCTTATCTCACAGAGGCATTGCGGCAATAAAATGCCAACCTTGCCCTATCCCCTCGACAGCTTTGCCTACTGCCGCACCTCACAGAACCACGAGGATGGCATCATCAATGCCATCATCGAGCGCATCCCGATGCCGCGCTACTTTGTGGAGTTCGGGGCCGAACCGCAGCAGTGCAATTGCCTGGAGCTACGGCGGCAGGGCTGGGACGGGCTGTTCATGGACGAGAAGTCGAGCCCGGATAGTTGGATCAAGCCGGAACGGGTCACCCCGGACAACATCGAGCCGCTGATGCTGAAGTATTCTGTCCCGGAGGAGTTCGGGGTGCTGTCGATAGACATTGACGGACAGGACATCTGGGTGTGGCGCGCTATCGAGCGCCGCCCGGTACTGGTCGTGATCGAGTACAACAATGCCATGGAGAGCGGAGAGACGCCGCGCGATGATAATTTCCATGGCCAGGGGCAGTATGTCTGGGGCGCGAGCTTATCGGCCATGAACGAGGTGGGGGAGAGCAAGGGCTACGTGCTGGTCTGGGCGAACCACGTCAATGCGTTCTTCTTACGCCGTGACTGCTTCGATAACCCGGACGATTTCGGCAAAGAAAAAGCCGCCCCGGCGAGGGGCGGCTGAGTTGCTTAGACAGTGATCGGCGGTTCCGGGGTTCCCGGCTCCCAGACCTCGACGCTCACGCCTTGCGGGCGGATCGCCTTCGGCATCTTCTTCGGCTTGGTCAGATCGACTGACTTGGCCTTCGGCAGCTTGTCCGGTTTGACCGGCTTGGGTCCCCGGAGCGCCGCCTTCTCTTTTGCCTTCTTGATCTCCGCCCGTCGCTTCGCCGCCATGTATCGTTGCAGCGAGTTGGAGGTCCGGAACAGCCTGGACAGAAGTAGCTCGATCATTACGTCTACGTTCTTTGTGCGTCGCTTTGCCATGACGCACCTTCCTTCTGCACGTTGCGTGCTGATTAAGTTGTCAAACAACCGGGAGTGATCCCGACCGGCTGGCTCATCCAACCGATGACAAAGTCTAACATGGGGGGTCCGTGGTTTTCGTAGTTTCGGCAACTACGCTAACACCACACAAGGACTTCTAGCGTTTTCGAGGGGGGTTGACTTGAGGCGGAACGGTCACTTCTTGCATGCGAACAAACAAACCGGAGACAAGATGTCCCCGGTTTATCGAGATAACTTTCACACAAAATAATTTTTAATGACCAACTCGCCGATCCCACGCAATGAAGGGAGTTCGGTCGATATCGAGCAGCACTGGCCAGTGCACCATCGTATCCGGATTGAACCACGGCTGCGGCCAGATCAGGACGTGGTAGTCGTCTAGGTTGTTATGATGCATCAGCGTTGGGTAGTAGAACTCCGCCACCGGAGCCGATGCGGCAGCATGCTCTAGCTCCGATGGCGG
>Ga0126378_10003354_pt1 | contig 12100 bp, 12 predicted proteins | sample PanSoiMetPlot_23_FD_92587 | JGI IMG/M metagenome (GOLD analysis project Ga0126378, IMG submission 92587) | Tropical forest soil microbial communities from Panama - MetaG Plot_23 | ecosystem: Environmental > Terrestrial > Soil > Tropical forest > Bulk soil | place: Panama | collected 2016-02-17
CATCTTTATTTGGCGACGGACGACGGATTGGTCTCGGTGAAAGGCACCATCTTCTCGGTGAATCGGGGTGTGAAGGGATCGCGCGTCGCTGTGATCGAGGGCGTGGTTCACGTCGATTTTGCCTACGATACTACCGATTTGCAGGCCGGGCAGGAAGCGACCTCCAGCGCTGCCGTATCGAAAATTCCCATCCAGAATGAAATTTCCTGGAGCCGCGATTCCGCAAAGTATCTGGCGTTGCTCGGGGACTTCTCCATTCTGCAGAAGCAGTTCGCTGCCATCCCCAGCCCCGGATTACGCTACCGTTCCGATCTGCTGCCACTCATTCCTGGAAACACGGTTGTTTATGCCGCCATTCCTAACCTGGCCAACACCATCGCCGAGGCAAGTCAGATTTTCAATGACCGGCTACGGCAGAGTCCGGCGTTGCGAGCGTGGTGGCAACAACAGCAAAAAGGGAATGGACCAAAGCTGCAAGATGTCCTCGACCAAGTCAAGACCTTCAGCAGCTACCTGGGGGACGAGATCGCGTTTGCGGTGGTGAAGCAGGGGACCAACTATACGGCACCGGTCGTCTTGGCGCGTGTCCGCCAACCTGGACTGGAGAACTTTCTGCAGCAGGAAAACCAGCGTCTCACTGCGAAATCTTCGCAGGCTGCGCTCCAGACGGTACATGATCCCTGGAACGTCGCTCCTGCAGCGGGCCATCCTCTGTTGGTCTATGTGAGCAACGGGTTGATGCTGGCCACTTCGGATGCGTCGGAACTGCAACTTGTGGCCAGGAGTTCTCAGGCGAGCAGCCAGACGCTCGAGGCATCCCCGTTCTATCAGCATGTGGCGCAGGCTTATGAACAGGGGGTGCAGTGGCTTTTTTGCGCCGACATGGAACAAATTGTCACGGCCAACGTACAGGCCGATAGCAAGCGGCACGAGCTTCCGCCCGGAATCGGAGACGTCCGCTACCTGACCATGGAATACCGCGAATTGAGTGGCAAGCCGGAAAGTCGAGCCGATCTGATGTTCGCCGCGCAGCGTCAGGGCGTTGCCTCGTGGCTGGGGGCACCGGCAACCATGGGATCGCTGGAGTTTGTTTCCCCCGAGGCCAGCATGGTGACTTCGGCAGTCATCAAGAACCCGAAAAGCATCATGGAAGAAGTATTCAAAATGATCGGCGCCGGCGATCCGGAGTTCTCCCAACATCTCAGCGAGTTTGAATCGAAGAGCGGCGTTAACGTCATTGCTGACTTGGCCGCCCCGCTCGGCGGAGAAGTGACCTGGGCCTTCGACGGCCCGATGATTCCCACGCCGCGCTGGAAGCTGATCTTCGAGGTGTACGACCCAACAACGCTGCAGTCTACCATCGAAAAACTGATTGACACCTTCAACCGCGAAGGCAATCCGCCAGGACAGTCGCTGCAGCTGACCAAGCGGCAGCTCAATTCCCGCACCTATTTTGTGATCAGCAGTCCGAACCAGCCCAACATCGAAGTCGACTACACATTTGTCGACAGCTATCTGATTGCGGCGCCGGATGCGGCCACAATTTCTCGCGCCATTCAGTCGCGCCAGGCGGGATACACGCTAACCCGCTCTTCCACGTTCCAGGCGCTGGTGCCCAGCGACGGTTATACGAACTTTTCGGCCATTTTCTATCACAACATTGGGCCGGTCGTCGGCCCACTGGTCGAACAGGTCAAAGCGACGGGAGCTCTGACCGCAGCGCAGCGCCAGTCCATCGATGCTTTGACGGCGAACTCCGCACCCGGACTGATTTATGCCTACGGCGAACCAAACAGTATCGTCGTAGCCAGCAATACCGGCTTTATGGGATTTGATTTGGGGACTCTGCTAACCATGGGACATAACGGCCCCTTCCTGCCACAGATGTTTCTTGGCGCAGCCCTACACCATCCCGCGCCACAACCGCAGTGACCACCATCACCCAAGTCGGAGCACCAGCAGGCGCAGTTGCACGAACGCAAACTGGTGCTCCGCCGTTGGTCGAAGTGCAAGGCCTCTCGGTTCGCTTTGGCGATCGCGACATTCTGCGCAATCTCAGCGCGAGTCTTCAGGGACAAGCCATCGGGCTGCTGGGACCGAACGGCGCGGGCAAATCGACACTGATCAACACGCTGCTCGGTTTCTACAAGCCTTCTGCGGGCTCCGCCAAAGTTTGCGGGCATGATATCAGCACGGCAATGCGGCAGATTCGTGCGCTGGTCGGGTACATGCCAGAAAATGACGCCTTCATTTCCAAGATGAGCGCCGTATCGTTCGTGCAGATGATGGGTGAACTCTCCGGGCTTCCTCCGGAGATGGCTCTGGAGCGTGCACACGAAGCGCTCTTCTACGTCGGACTAGCCGAAGCACGCTATCGCAAATTGGGAACTTATTCCCTGGGGATGAAGCAGTTGGCGAAGCTCGCGCAGGCCATTGTGCATGGTCCGAGGCTGTTGATTCTTGACGAGCCCACCAACGGGCTGGACCCTTCGGCGCGCCAGCGCATGATTCGCATGATCCGCGAGATTCGCGATTCCGGTGAGATGCGAATCATTCTCTGCTCCCACCTCTTACGCGATGTCGAAGACACATGCGACGAGGTGCTCATTCTCAAGCGAGGACAAATCGCCCACTACTCCAATCTCAACGAAGAACGACGGGCCAATAGACGCTTCCTCGAACTGGAGGCTTGCGGAGCCAATGGCGACTTCACCGCTGCTCTCGAGAGACTCGGATGCGAATGCGCGGCAACGGCGAATCGCATAAAGATGATCTTGGCGGAAGGCATCGAGACCCGAGATATCTTTCGCCTGGCGGCAGAACAAAACGTTCGAATTCGCCGGCTGAATTTCCGCCGGGATACGCTCGAAGACATTTTCCTGAAAGCGATGGAAAGCTAACGGCAGAGGCCACGACGCTCATGGCGGTTTATAGACGCAGTTACAAACCGTACGCAGGTACGCTGACAGCAGAGTGGTCCCGCTTCCTCGTACTATTTCGCTATGGTCGCAAGAGCGTCTTCCGCTCGAAGATGCAAACCGGACTGTTCGTCATCTGTTTCTTTTTTCCGCTTGCCTGCCTCATCATCATCTATCTGGCTCACAGCGCGAGCTTCCTGGCGAAGATTGGCATTCCCGCTCAACTCATCTCCATCGATAGCAAATTCTTCTTCCGTTATATGAGCGTGCAAGGTGCGCTGGCGTTTCTTCTGACCGCATTCGTAGGCCCCGGGCTGGTATCACCCGACCTTGCCAACGGCGCACTCCCGCTTTTCTTTTGTCGTCCCTTTTCCCGCGCCGAGTATGTATTGGGAAAGTCGTCCGTGCTGGCTCTTCTACTTTCCCAAGTCACGTGGATTCCCGGCGTTGTTTTGTTCGTGATGCAGGCTAGTCTCGCGGGTGCGAGCTGGGCGTGGAGCAATCTGTGGATCGCCGGAAGCCTGATGCTTTCTTCGCTGCTCTGGATTGCGGTCCTATCTCTGCTGGCGATGGCACTGTCCGCGTGGGTCAAATGGAGAATTGTCGCGGGGGCTCTTCTGCTTGCGGTCATGTTCTTCGGCGCCGGCTTTGGTCAGGCAATTAACGCTGTGTTGCGTACAGATTTTGGATACTTCTTCAATCTCCCCTACTTGATGGGAACCGTTTGGATTACGCTGTTTCAGGTCGATATCGCGCAGGCAATCTCCATCACACAAGCGGGGGTGGCGATCTTGCTGTACTGCACGGTTTGTCTCGGGCTGCTGCTGCGAAAGGTCCGCGCCTACGAGGTGATCCGATGAACGATCGAATCATCTTCCAGGACGTTTCCAAGTTCTACGGAGAAATCTTGGGCGTCAACCGGGTCAACCTCTCGATTCCTCCCGGCATTACCAGCCTGGTGGGTCCGAATGGTTCGGGCAAAACCACCTTGATGAATCTTATGACCGGGCTGGTAAAGCCATCGCGCGGCCAGGTTCATGTGCTCGGTTACCGGACCGACGATCCTGAGAACCTCTTCCCGGTGGTTGGATACTCAACCCAGTTCGATGCGTTTCCAAAAGGGCTGACCGGGTTTCAGTTCCTGTACTCGTACCTGCTGGTTTCCGGAAGGCCTTCGTCCGAGGCGCAGCGCCTCGCTTGGCAGGCCATTGAACGGGTAAATATGGGCGAGGCCGCCCATCGAAATGTCGCCAGCTATAGCAAGGGAATGCGCCAGCGCATCCGTCTCGCGCAGGCACTGGCACACCATCCGAAAGTCCTGGTGCTCGATGAACCTCTTAACGGTCTCGATCCCCTCGCACGCGCCGAGATGATCGCCCTGTTTCGTTCGGCCGCGTCCGAGGGTTGTTACGTCATCATCTCCAGCCACATCCTGCACGAAGTCGACGTCATCTCGGATCAGGTCGTCCTGCTTAGCAATGGCTACGTCGTCGCCGAGGGTCAAATCCAAAACGTGCGCAGCGAGATTCAGGAGCACCCCACGCAGATCATGATTCGCTGTAACCGGCCGCGCGAAGTCGCGGCGAAAATGTTTACCTCCGAGCAGGCAATTGAGGTCTCGATCCACCAAGACGAACGCGGGCTTCTCCTGAAAACGCGAGATGCAGACCGCTTCTATCTTGCCTTGAACGAATTGGCAGTGAACGGAATCGAGATCGAATCGATTGCACCGGCGGATGATGATGTGCTCTCGGTTTACGAATACCTGATCGGCAATGAAGAGGTGGTCCGATGAACCGCATCTGGTGGGCACAGATTAAGGCGGTAGTCCGACTCGAGTTCAAGAAGACTCTCTTCGCCCGGCGCGGCTTGTGGATCTATGTCCTGGCGCTCTTGCCTGTGCTTCTCTACATCGCCTTCGCCTTCGCGGTTGGACACCGGCAGCATCGATCCCAGGGGTTCGCGCGCCACGGCGAGAAGAGGGTGGCCTATCAGGATCTCGCCTCCATAAAGCCTGGCATGACCAAGGACGAAGTGGTATCGATTCTCGGCAAGCCTCCTGTCTCCCATCATTGGGTCGAGGAACGCCCCATGGTTGGACAAGCCAATGTAAAGATCGTTCACGACGGTTATCAGTATTCGGATGGCCGCAACGATCTCTATGTCGGTCTCTCCGACGGCAAGGTCGACAGCCTGAATCTCACCACCTATGACAATCCCGGCCAGGATTCGGTGATGTTCGCCGGAGTGTTCCAATTTTTCTTCTTACGGCTAGCGGTCTTTTTTGGCTGCCTGGGAATTTTCATGAATCTCTTCCGCGGCGAGATCCTGGATCGTAGTCTGCACTTCTACTTTCTTGCTCCCATTCGCCGCGATGTGTTGATGGCTGGAAAATTCCTGGCGGGACTGCTGGCCACTTGCACCATCTTTGTGACCAGCGAGATCCTGCAAACGTGCGCCTTTCTTTGGCACTTCACGGCGAGCGAGCAGGATTTGTATCTTTACCACAACCATGGATTGCAGTACGCGGCCATCTATGGGGGAGTCACGGTGCTGGCTTGCATCGGATACGGCGCCTTCTTCCTGGTTGCCGGTATGTTGTTTCGCAATCCAATCGTTCCCGCGGCGGTTGCGCTCATATGGGAAGCAATCAATCCATTCCTGCCCAATGTTCTGAAACAAATCAGCATCATCTACTATTTGAAATCGCTTTGCCCCGTCGAAATTCCCGTCGCGCCGGGTACCCCGCCGTTTTTCGCCTTACTCATTTCCAACGCAGAACCGATTTCCGCACCCCTGGCCATCCTTGGCCTTTTGCTGGTAGCAGTTATAGCGCTTTACGCCTCCAGCTTTCAGGTGCGGCGACTCGAAGTGAACTACACCACTGAGTAAAAGGCTGAGCCGACGCGGAAGACGACGCCAGCCTGCAGCAAGCTAAGGCCTTTCCATTTCTTCGGCCATCTCCAGCATCTTTCTCACACTGTTCCAGTTGCGCGCCGTTCCCGTTACCCCCAGCAGCTTTTCTACGGAAGACCAGGGCAGCTTGGATCTGCCGGCGCCATTGGGAAAGTAGATGTACAGTTCGCGGCCCTTCAGATGCAGTTCTTCAGGATAGTCTTTGAATTTCGCCAGATTGGCCTCCGCTTCCGCTGATGGAGGGGCGGCAAGAAATGTCACCAGAATCTTGCCGGGCTCCAGACCCGATCTGCCCGCGAACGGCGTGGCCGAGACCGCTTTCTTCAAATCATCCGTGGTACGAAGGAGCACATCTGGCCGGCATTTAAACTTCTTCTGGATCGCATCCTGAATCTTGAGGGCAAGCTTGGCCAAATCCTTCTCTTTCGTGCGAAAGATGATATTGCCGCTCTGCACGTAGGTGCGCGGTTCTTCGAGCTTGAGCGACTCGTAGACCGAGCGCAGGGCGTCCATCGGGATGCGATTATGAGCACCGAGGTTAACGCCGCGAAGCATCGAAATCAACACCGCCATGGGCTACTTCGGGCTCCTGTGTAGTGTAAGGCGGCGATACAGGGTCTTGCCGTCATCGACGAGTAACCGTCCCGCCATGGTGTCGCCTATCACGTGAAACTCCCAATCATCTTTCTCTTTGTTGCTGGAGGTGCAACTGAGGGCGCCCGCCTTCGATTCATAGTGACAACTCAGACTGCCCATGAATTCCGGCGATCCCTCGATGATCTTGTAGGCATCGAGATTCAGCTGGAACGGATCCTTCCTGTCCACTGAAATCTGAAAAAACACGTGTTCGTCCTGACAAGGAGAACTGGGGACAGCGCACTTGGAATCTCCCTCCCAGGAGCCGATTACGGCCTTATCCGAGGCCGAGGCGGTCAAAGCGCTGAGGCAACAAAGCACAATGAGAGCAAGAGATAGACGCATCGAAAAATTCTCAGCCCGAATGATACTGCACCTCGCGGTTTATGACCTACTGGGTCCTTCGGAACCAAGAGAATCACTTTAATCTGACTCCCCAGGCTTCCACAATCAGGGCAAAGCGTTCACCACCTCGTCGCAACAAGGGCAAACGATCTTTCCAGCCTTACGCTCGCTCGGCTGGGCATCCCAGGGGGAAGTTTATATGGCGGGACAAGTCGTTCTTTACTTCGAGGATCAAGCAGACGCCCTGCGGTTTGCGCTGGCCGCAGGTTCGGTGATGGCGGGCGAAAGCGGCAAGTTCTCCAGCGATCTCTTGCAGGAAACCGCGCGCGTGACACGCATCCGGCTGGATGCCGTGAATGCCGGCCATGTGAAGAAACCGAATTCGCATCGCGCCGCTTAGAAAGTCCGAACCGCTAGGCGGATCCGGCGTTGGTAAAGGCCTCGATCGCGTCGGAAAGAGTCGGGAACATCAAGAAGATCTGCTCGACCTTCGTGATCTCGAACACTTTCAGCACACGCTTGTTCACGCCCGTCAGAGCCATGCGTCGTCCGGCCTTGGCGCAGGAAGTGCATGCGCTCACCAGAGATCCCAATCCGGAAGAATCCAGGTAAGGAACCCCCGAGAAGTCGAGAATCATGGTGTGAGCATTCTCCCGCCGCACCGCGTTCATAAACGGCGTGACGTTCTCCATGGTGAGAGGACCGTGCAGGCTCAAAACTCCGTGGTCCAGTCGCTCGACTTCCAAAGGCTCCGATGACATAGCGCAGCGATTCTAGGATAGAGAGCGAGCGCGGTTCAAGCTCAGGGCATTAATTTTCCGCGTGGCAGAGACCTATTCCCCATGGTTGTAATCTTTATTGGTCATCTCGCCGGGAGAAGAGCGTCCGGCTCGGGGTGGGACTCCGATTCGCTCCACGGCCCGTGGAAAGAAACGGATGAACGAGAATTGGAAAGCCATACCCCGAACCATACCAGCACGCCTCGCTGTGGCGAGAGGCATCCCCAGGGAAGTCAAGCCTGCGTTCTGCTGAGCTCGGTCTTCGGACCGTACGCGCGAGACGACGAGTGCGGCAGCCGCTCCATCAAGCCGATGGAGCCTTATCACAATCCGGGCACCCGCGCCCAAGGCAGCTTGTCCCGGAGAGCGGTTGCTCGTAGATGGGACCAACCCACTCAAAAGAAAAGCTTGCGGCTGGACCACTCTCTAGGACTCATCCCGTTCTGCGGGCTGACAGCAAGTCCAAAATCTCCCGCAAACCCTGCCGGATATGCCGGAGCTCCGGTGCGGACTGCGCGGGAAAGGGAATCGCGGCCTGGCCCTTGTCGAACTTCGTTTCTGCGCGCAGCTGCTGGCGGGCTCCGGAAATCGTGAACCCCTGCTCGTAGAGCAACTGCTTGATGCGCAGCACGCTCTCGACGTCGCGCTTGCGATACATCCGCTGACCTGTGCTGCTCTTCACTGGCTTCAGCTGCGGAAACTCGGATTCCCAGAAACGCAGCACGTACGCGGGCAGGCGGCAGAGCGTGGCGACTTCTCCGATGCGGAAGTAGAGTTTGTCGGGGATCAGAACTTCGCCACCCTTGTGTTTCTCAGTGTTCTTCTTCCTGGCCATTGATAGGACCCCGCGCGTCCGGCTCTTGTTCTTCATTGTGACATAGGTACAAAGCATCGGATGCAGTTTTTCGCGCTTCTTGCAATCAATGGTTCCCCTTCTTGGCAACCAAGGGAAAAGCCTCTTAAGAGGTGCTTCTCTCAAGAGGCCAGTGAAAAATCTTGGTTACGCGAGTATCGTCTCGCCAACGGTTAGTGTTTCTTCTTTTTTGCCTTCTTCTTCGTTGCCATTGAAGGTGCCTCCGTGAACGATTTTCCCTTGCAAGGGTTAACCACTTCGGGCCCTGATCCTGAAAGACTAACCCTACTCGTAGTATGGGAAAGTCCTATAACCCAAGATATTGCGGCACGATGAATAAAGTGTCAATAGAATTTTGCATTTTCCGCGTGAATTCTTGAGATCGGCCGTCGTGACCGTGTTCACTCCAGCCCGTTGAAGTTCGTCAACCTTTCCCACCGCGCTAACGCAATCCGGCAACCGGCTGCTACTATCAGCCGCATGCGCCGCGATCCCATCGAAATGGAGATTTTCAAGAACCTTTATCACTCGATCGCCGAAGAGATGGGCGCAGCGCTGCGCCGCACGGCATTCTCTCCCAACATCAAGGAACGGCGGGACTATTCCTGCGCGGTATTCGACGGCAGCGGGCAAGTCGTTGCTATGGGCGATCACATGCCCGTGCATCTCGGCTCGATGCCCATGTCGGTGCAGGCAGCGATTGATGCAGGTCCGATGGAGCCTGGCGACGTCGTGATGTTGAACGATCCGTTTCGCGGCGGAACCCATCTGCCGGACATCACGCTCGTCGCGCCGGTGTACATCGAGAGCGGCCGGCGAAAACGCGCGCCGGAAACACCTCCGGATTTTTATGTGGCGTCGCGAGCCCATCACGCCGACGTGGGTGGAGCCTATGCCGGATCGATGGGACTCGGCCGAGAAATCTATCAGGAGGGTGTGTGCATCCCTCCGGTGAAGTTGATGCGCCAAGGCGTGACCGATCGCGACGTCCTCATGATGTTGCTCAACAACGTGCGCACGCCCGCAGAGCGTGAAGGCGACCTCGGAGCCCAGATTGCCGCCTGCCACACCGGCGCCGAGCGGATTCGAGAGATCTGTTCGCGTTATGGAGTGGAACGCTCGAAACGGGCGGCCGCAGATTTGCTCTCCTACTCCGAGGAACTCATGGGGACATTTCTCGAAACCGTGCCCGCCGGAGAATACAGCGCCGAAGATTTCCTGGATAACGACGGTATCAGCCAACGACCAGTGAAGATCGCGGTGACCGTAGGGATTCATTCCCGCGCGCCCACGAAACCCAGTCCAAGGAACCGAAGGCCGCGCTCCCGCTACATGGTGACGGTCGACTTTGCCGGAAGCGACCCGCAGGTAGAGGGAAGTCTAAATGCCGTCGCCGCGATCACCCATTCGGCGTGTTTTTACGTATTTCGTTGCCTTTTGGCGGAAGATGTTCCGGCAACGGCTGGACTGATGCGGCCGATCGCCGTCATCGCCCCGCAGGGAACGATTGTGAATGCGCGGCATCCTGCCGCGGTGGCGGGCGGCAATGTGGAGACCTCACAGAGGATTGTCGACGTCTTACTCCGAGCTCTGGCGCAGGCAATTCCCGATCGAATCCCCGCTGCCGCCTCAGGAACGATGAATAATCTGACAATCGGCGGCATCGATGCCCGCACCGGCGAGCCCTTCACCTATTACGAGACAGTCGCCGGCGGCATGGGGGCACGCCCAACCAAGGACGGTGTCGCCGGCGTGCATACTCACATGACCAATTCGCTAAACACTCCAGCGGAGGCTCTGGAATATGCATGTCCGCTGCGCGTCCGTTCTTACTCGCTCCGTCCCGGAAGCGGTGGAAGCGGAAGGTTCCGTGGAGGCGATGGCATTGTCCGCGAGATCGAAGTCCTCACCGACTGCGAAGTGACTCTGCTGGCCGATCGCCGCTCGCGTGGCCCTTGGGGACTCTCAGGCGGATCGGACGGTGCTGCGGGAAAGGCGACCATTGTCCACGGCGACGACGGGCCGGAACCAATGCCGGGAAAGTTCAGCGCTCGTCTGAGGAAAGGTGAGCGCATCAGAATTGAGACACCCGGTGGGGGAGGATGGGGCCCGTCCTAATCGCACACTTCCAATCTTCTGCGCGAATCATACCGTAGGCGTGCGACCTTGCTTCGGTGCAGCACGGTGCTGTAACTTCAGATCAAGCCTTCCCAGTCTCGAGCCGTAGAGTGACCATGGAACAACCCTGCTACAAGTGCCGTCAGCTGGTGGAAGAAGGCAGGCCCTTCTGTCCGCATTGCATGGCTCCTCAGATCCGTGTTGTGGTGGCCGAAGCGGTTGTGGCCGCGGTTCCCCTTTCCGAGACAGCGAGCCTTCCGCCATCCGAATCGCCTTTACCGGCCACGGAAACGCTACCCGTACTCGCCCTGCCGATGCATTGGTCGCAAGCCATAAAACCCTGCGCCCTCGCAGCCTTGGTGGCCTCGGTCCTGATGCTTCTCGGGCTGAACCTGCTGGTGGCGATGTTCAGCGTCGGGTTCCTCGCCGTCGTCTTCTACCGCCAGGGCCATCCCGGTTCCGAGATTAGACCTTGGGCCGGAGCCCGGCTGGGAGCCTTGAGCGGACTGCTGTGGTTTGCCACTTCGGCGGTGTTCGAAGCTTTCGTCGTGTTACTGATGCACAAGGGACCCGAAATCCGGAAAACATTGCTTCAGGCGGTCGATCAGGCAGCCTCTCGCACCAATGATCCACAGGTCATTGCGGTCTTCGACCGGTTCAAGTCTCCCGACGGCCTCCAGTTCCTCATGGTGTTCTTTCTGATCTTCGGTTTCTTCATCGCAATCATTCTGGGAGCCGCCGGCGGAGCCCTGAGTGGGACCATTATGGGCAGACGAAACAAGCCGTGATGCGGCTTGCATGCGTGCGTGAGAACCAAGTCTTACCGATAAGGGGTAAGGCGAAGGGCACGAGAACACAGCCGCGGTTGCGGAGGAATGAGTTAGCCCAGGACATAAGTCTGGGTTAGATTCTAACCAAGGGAACGCGTCCTGTCGGAGTCCGTGTCGTACCAACCCGGACGAGAGAAAGGGGAAGGCAGTGTTTCATTCTTAGCCGCCAAGCGGCGGAAGAATCCAGCCCACAGCGCACGCCGTGGGCACGCAAGCGGGACTCAAGCAAGCCCGGAAGCGGCGAAAGAAAGGCTACGACCCCAACTCCGTCGGGACGACACCGGTTCGGCGCACACTCTTGCGGCCAAGTTCACAGCCGCGTATGATGCACGGTTTGTAATTTTTCAGCAAGCCCTCTTCGATGAATCAGCCTGCGCGTGGGTCCCTGCTGGGGATCGAACATCTCGACCGTAAGGAAATTGTCGGCCTGCTGAATCTTGCCCGCCGCATGAACCCGCAAAAGCCGCGTCCCCTGCTGCGCGGCAAGCGGATCGTGCTGCTGTTCTACGAGCCCTCCACCCGAACCCGTTCCTCATTCGAATTCGCCGCAAAGGGGCTGGGCGCCACCACTGTGCTTGTGCAGTCCAGCGGTTCGAGCATCGAGAAGGGCGAGTCCATCATCGACACCGGGTACACGCTGCGCGCCGTGGGCGCCGATTGCATCGTGATGCGCCACCCGTCGGCGGGAGCGCCCTATCTGATGGC
>Ga0126378_10003355_pt1 | contig 12097 bp, 11 predicted proteins | sample PanSoiMetPlot_23_FD_92587 | JGI IMG/M metagenome (GOLD analysis project Ga0126378, IMG submission 92587) | Tropical forest soil microbial communities from Panama - MetaG Plot_23 | ecosystem: Environmental > Terrestrial > Soil > Tropical forest > Bulk soil | place: Panama | collected 2016-02-17
CCTCGGACGCCTTGGCACGCTTGAAGTACAGGTGCATGTCGTGCTCCCAGGTGAACCCGATGCCGCCGTGCACCTGGATGCCGCCGCCGGCCGCCCGCCGGTACGCGTCGGACGTGTACGCCTTCGCCATAGAGGCCGCGAGGCTGCGGTCGGGCGCGTCCGCGTCCACGGCCCAGGCCGCGTAGTAGGTCGCCGAACGAGCGCTCTCGGTCTCGAGCAGCATGTCCGCCAGCCGGTGCGACACGGCCTGGTAGATGCCGATCGGCTTGCCGAACTGGTGGCGGGTCTTCGCGTACTCGACCGACGTGTCGAGCACGTGCTGAGCTCCCCCCACCATCTCCGCGCACAGGCCCGCCGTGCCCCAGTCCAGTGCCCGCCGCAGCGGCCCCCAGCCCTGGTCCGCGGCGCCCATCACCGCGTCGTCCGGCAGCCTGACACCGTCGAACTTGACCTCGTACCAGCGGCGGGTCATGTCCATGGTCGTGAGAGCGCTGACGCGCATCCCGGCCGGCCTCCCGGAGACCAGGAACAGGGTCACGCCGTCGTCGCCGCCTGACCTGGTGCGCGCGGCGACGACGGTGAAGTCGGCCAGCGCCGCGTCGGGGACGAACAGCTTGACCCCGTCGAGGAGCCACCCTTCACCCGAACGCTGGGCGCGCATCGCAACGCCGTCCGCGTCCCAGCGCCCGGCCGGCTCGGTCAGCGCGACGGTCGCCCGCGCCTCCCCGGCCGCGATCCTGGTCAGCGCGTACCGCTTCTGGGCCTCGCTGCCGGCCTCCAGCAGGGCGGGGACCGCCAGGCCCATGGTCGCGAAGAACGGCCCGGGCAGCAGCGCCCGCCCGGCCTCCTCCAGGACGACCACCAGGTCCAGGAAGGTGCCGACGCCGCCATAGGCCTCCGGGATGCCGAGCCCGGTCCAGCCCATCTCGGCGAGCCTGGCCCACAGCCCTGCGTCCCACGCGTCCTCGGCCTCCATCATCCGGCGTATGTACGAGGAGGGGCACTCCTTGCCCAGGAATTCGCGGGCGGACGCCCGGAGCATCTCTTGCTCTTCCGAGAAGGCGAAGTCCATCGGCGAAAGAGTGTAAGGCCACCCGCTCCGACCTGGCAGCCGCCACCGTACGGCCTGGTATCCAGCCGAATGGCGGACCCGGCCCCATAGGGGCCCTGGCCACTGGAGCCGGCCCTTAATCTCTCGGCATGACCCTCCGGCTCCATCCAGCCCCCGCGTCGCTGCGCGCCCTCGCCGACGTCGCCTCCGGCCTGGCCCCGGCCGACGCCGTCCTGACCGGTGGCGGCCTGGTGAACGTCTTCTCGGAGGAGGTCCAGGAGGGCTGGGGGCTGGCGATCGCGGCGGGCCGGGTGGCGTACGTCGGCCCCGACGAGGAGGTGCGGGCGCGCGCCGGCTCCGCCACGGAGCAGGTCGAGCTGGACGGGGACCTGGTCGCCCCGGGGCTGATCGAGGGCCACACCCACCTCACCCGACTCTCGCTGAGCGACATGGCCGATCTCCAGGTGGGCGCCGGCGTGACCACCACGATAGTGGAGTTCATGGAGCTCGCCACCGTCGTCGGCCCGGACGGGGTCGCGGCCCTGCTGGAGGCGGCGGATCGCGTGGCCGGGCGGTTCCTGTTCACGGCGTCGGGCCTCGTCGTCTGCGACCCCGAGCTCGACGCCCGCCTGGACCGCCAGAACTGGACGCCGCTGCTCGACCACCCACGGGTGGCCGGGCTCGGCGAGGTGTACTGGGCCGACCTGCTGCGCGGCCATGCCCGGAGCGAGCGGATGATCGCGGCCGCCCTGGAGCGGGGCCTGCCGGTGGAGGGCCACGGGGCCGGGGCCAGATCGTCGGTGCTGAACGCGCTGGGCGGTCTCGGGGTGAGCGCCGACCACGAGGCGATCGACAGGGACGATGTGCTGGCCCGGCTGCGTCTGGGCCTGCACACCGAGCTGCGGCACGGGGCGACTCGCCAGGACCTGCCCGCGGTCACGGCGGCGCTGCGCGAGCGGCCGCTCGACGTCAGCCGGCTGAGCCTGGTGACCGACGGGGTGGAGCCGGAGGTGCTGACACGCGGCGATTCGCTCAACCGGGTGGTGGAGCAGGCCGTCGAGCTGGGCCTGCCGCTGCCCCGCGCGATCCGGATGGCCAGCCACAACGTGGCCGTCCGCTACGGGGTGGGCCGCTGGCTCGGCGGTCTCGGACCCGGCATGCTGGCCGACCTCGTCGTCGTCGGTCGCGGCGGCTTCCGGCCCCGGCTCGTGCTGGTGGGCGGCCGGCGGCCGGCGCCGTCCGCGCCGCCTGACTACCCCGCCTGGATGCTCGACACCGTCCGGCTGGGCGGCCTCGACGCGGACCTGCTCTGCCACCCGGGCCCGGGCCGCTGGCGGGCCATGCGCCAGGTGGCGCCGGTGGTGACCCGCGAGGTGGCCAGCGACGGCTCCGCGGCGCTGGTCTGCGCGGTCGTGGACCGCCTGGGCGGCAGCCGGACCTTCCGCGGGCTGCTGGAGGGGTTCGGCCTCGCGGGCGGCGGCGTGGCCGTGAGCTCGGCGTGGGAGTCGGCGGGCGTGGTGATCGTCGGCGACCGGCCCGACGACATGGCCGCCGCCGCCCGACGCGTCCGTGACCTGCGCGGGGGGGCCGCGGTCGTCGCCGGCGGTCGCGTGCTCGCGGAGTGGGAGGCGCCGGTCGGGGGCCTGTACAGCACCGCCCCGGCCGCTGCGGTCGTCGAGCGGGTCGGCGCCGTGAACCGCGCGCTGGCCGGCCTCGGCTGCCCCTGGCCCAATCCCGTCCTGTCCGTAGAGGTGCTCACCACGGCCGCCATCCCCTTCCTGCGCATCTGGCCCGGCGGTTATCTGCGGCTGCGCGACGGCGCCCGGCCCGGACTGGAGTGGGACGATCCGGGCGGGCCGGACGGATAGACTCACCGAAGACATGAGTCCAGCGGTACAGGGACAGCTCTTCACGCTCGGCTTCGTCCTGCTGTTCCTCGTGCTCGGCGTGTCCCGCCGCATGCGACCCCAGCCGGTGCGGCCCGGGCGGATCGCGGTCAGCGGCGGCATCATCGTGCTCCTCCTGGGGGTAAGCCTGGTCGGCACCGGAGGCCGGATCATCGCCGACCCGGTCGCCCTGGCCCTGGTACCGGTGTTCCTGGTGCTCGGCGGCCTGGCCGGCTACTACCTCGTCCGCACCCTGACGTTCTGGAACGACCCGGACACGGGCGCCCTCTGGATGCGCGGCGGTGCGCTGTTCGCGATCATCCTGGTGGCGACGATCGCGATCCGCTTCGGGGCCCGGGCGGTGGCCACGGGCAGCTTCGCCGGCTCCACCGGCGGGTTCTCGGCCGCCGGCTCAGGGCACGGCCTGCTGTACGACCTCTCGGCAGACCTGCTGTTCCTCTCGCTCGGCCTCTGGGCCGCCCGCGCCTTCTTCGTGATCCGGCGCTTCCGAGCCGAGGCGGTGGCGGTTTAGCGGCTGCGGGGGAGGCCCAGCACCCGCTCGGCGAGGATGTTGCGCAGGACCTCGGAGGTGCCCGCCTCGATCGTGTTGGCCCGGGAGCGCAGGAACCCGTACTGCCAGCGGCCGCCGTTCTCGACCTGGCCGGCGGGGCCGAGGAGCCCGATGGCCGTCTCCTGCATCCGCTGGTTCAGCTCCGAGTAGAAGAGCTTCAGGATCGAGCCCTCCGGGCCGGGGATGCCGGTCTTCATGACCTGCGTCACGGCCCTGGCTCCGGTGAGCTGCAGCGTGCGGGCCTCGATGCAATGCTGCGCGATCGCCTGCCGCAGCAGCCGCTCCCCGCCGCGTCCCGTGCGGCGGGCCAGGTCGACGAGCTCCCCCGCTGTGATCGACGCCTGGTTGGCCAGCGCGGTGCCCAGCGTGCCGCGCTCGTGCAGCAGCGTCGTGATGGCCACCTCCCAGCCGTGGCCCGGCTCGCCCAGCACCTGCTCCCTGGGCACCCGCACCTCGTTGAAGAAGACCTCGTTGAACTCGGCCTCGCCGGTGATCTGCCGCAGGGGGCGGACGTCCACGCCCGGGCTCTTCATGTCCACGATCAGGTAGGTCAGGCCGTGGCGCGGGTTCTCCTCCTGGCGCTCCCGCGTCAGCAGCAGGCACCAGCTCGCGACGTGAGCCAGGGTCGTCCACACCTTCTGGCCGGTCACCACATAGTGGTCGCCCATGTCGACGGCGCGGGTCTGCAGCGCGGACAGGTCGCTGCCGGCATTCGGCTCGCTGAAGCCCTGGCACCAGATCTCGTCCGCGCTCAGGATCTTGCTCAGGTAGCGGCGCTTCTGCTCGTCGGTCCCGTGCGCGATGATCACCGGGCCGCCCATCCCGAGGCCGATCACGTTGATGGGCTGCGGCGCCCTCTCATCGATCATCTCCTGGCTGAGGATGATCTGCTCCATCAGCGTGGCGCCCCGCCCGCCGTACTCCCTCGGCCAGTTCAGGCCGATGTAACCCGCCTCGTGCAGCTGCCGCTGCCAGGCGACGCGGCGCTCCAGCCAGTCCTCGGAGGTGGCGTCCTCGTCGTCGGCGGCGTCCGCCCAGGCCGGCCGGTTGGCCTTCAGCCAGGCGCGGACCTCGTCGCGAAACGCTCTCTCGGCCGGGGTGAGGTCGAAGTCCATCCTCAGACTGTAACGGCAGGCCTGGCAACATGAACGTGATGAACGCGCATCGAACCGACCGGACGTCCGAGGCAGCGCCGTGAGAGCGGTCGCGGTGGAGCGCCTCACCGGTCCCGACGGCGTGGCCCTCGTCGAGCGGCCCGAGCCGGCCGCGGGCGACGGCCGCGTGCTGATCGAGGTGCACGCCGCCGGGGTCTCGTTCCCGGACCTGCTGCTCAGCCAGGGCCTCTACCAGGCGCGGCCGGAGCTGCCGTTCCCGGCCGGGGTCGAGGGCGCCGGCCGGGTTCTGGAGGCGGCGCCTTCCTCCGGCTTCAGGGCCGGGCAGCGGGTCGTCTTCAGCGGCCGCGGCAGCTGGGCCGAGCGGGTGGCGGCAGCCGGTTCCGACGTCTTCCCGCTGCCCGAGCGGCTGACTATGGCGCAGGGCGCGGCGCTCTTGATGAACTACCACACCGCCCATTTCGGGCTGATCCGCAGGGGCCGGCTGGCCGGCGGCGAGACGCTGCTCGTCCACGGCGCCGCCGGGGGCGTCGGCAGCGCCGCCGTCCAGGTCGGGAAGGCGGTCGGCGCCCGCGTCATCGCCGTCGTCTCGGACGAGCGCAAGGCCGAGGTCGCGACGCGGGTGGGGGCCGACTCGTCGGTGCTGTTCGGCGAGGACTGGCTCCAGCGCGTGCGCGACCTGAGCGGAGACGGAGTCGACGTGGTCTTCGATCCCGTCGCCGGGGATCGCTTCGACGACACCGTGCGCGCCCTCGCCCCCGAGGGACGCCTGGTGATCATCGGCTTCGCCGGCGGCTCCATCCCGAGGCTGTCCGTGAACCGCGTGCTCTTTCGCAACATCGACATCGTCGGCGCCGCCTGGGGGGCGTTCCTCGAGCACGGCCCCGACATCAGGGCCGGCACGCACGCGGACCTGGTGCGGATGGTCGAGGAGGGTTTCGTCGACCCGCTGGTCGGCGCGGCGCTGCCTCTGGAGCGCGCAGCCGACGCCCTTCGCCTCCTGGCGGACCGCCAGGCCGTCGGCAAGGTCGTGCTGACCGTGCGGGATTGACCCTCTTTCCCCACCCTCCCCGACGGAGAGGGAGGGCAGGCGCCGCGGAGCGCGCGGAGTGGCGCTGGCCGCCGAGCTGGTACCTGGGTCTGGCGGCCGCGGTCGGCGTACAGCGCATGCGGGAGCTGGGGCTGTCCCGGCGCCACGAGCGCGGCCTGCGCGGCGCCAGGGCGGCGGCCCGGACCTACCCCCTCATGGTCGCGACGCACGTGGCGCTCCTCGTGCTGCCCGGGGTCGAGGCGGCAGCGCGGCGGCGGAGGCCCCGGCTGCCGGGGCTGTGGGTGGGCCTCGTCGCGGCGTCTACGGCGCTGCGCTGGTGGAGCATCCGGACGCTCGGACCCAGCTGGAACGTGCGCGGCGTCGTGCCGGACGGCCTGCGGCCCGTCGCCCGCGGGCCCTACCGGCTCGTGCGACACCCCAACTACCTGGCCGTCGCGGTGGAGTTCCTCGCGCTGCCCCTGGCGGCCGGCGCCGTGTGGAGCGCCGTGGGCCTGTCGCTGGTCAACGCGCTGGTCCTGGTCGACCGGATCCGCGCCGAGGAGCGGCTGCTGGCCCGGGTGCCCGGCTACGAGGAAGCCTTCGAGGGCCGCGCCCGACTCATCCCGGGCATTTTCTAGATGCAGGGGGGCGCGGGCCCCCGGGAGGCGGCCCCCCTCCCCTCGCGGGAGGGGTTGGGGGAGGGGGCTGCTCGATCGACCCCCACCGGCTGCTGGCGCGGCCACCTCCACCGCAACGCAAGGGGGGAGGGACTCAGCCCTTGCTTACGCTGCGGCCGGAGCTCTCCGGCCTTGGAGGTGGGTCAGCTCTATCGTTACGCCGGGGCCGAAGCTCAGGGCGAGGCCGTCGCCGCCGGCCTGCGTCAGCGCCGCCAGGTTGAACAGGATCGAGGCGGAGGACAGGTTGCCCACCTCCTGGAAAAGGCGCCGGGAGAGCGCCAGCTCGTCCGGCGCCAGGCCGAGCGCCGACTGCACCGCATCGAACACGCGCGGCCCGCCCGCGTGGACCGCGTAGAAGTCGACGCTGGCGATACCGGCCCTGGTCCGGAAGTCGGCCACGACCTCGCCCAGCCGGCCGGCGATCAGGTCGGGGAGCCCGCGGTGAAGTACCACGTGGAACCCTGCGTCGCGAAGGTCGAAGCCCAGCGCCCCGGCGCTGTCCGGGAGGAGACGGGAGGCCGTGGCCCTGACCTCGAGGCCGCCGCGGCCGGCGGCGCCCAGGACCGCCGCCGCGGCCCCGTCTCCGAAGACGAGCGAGGCCGTCAGGTTGTCGAGCGACCGGTCGCCCGGCTGGAAGTTCAGGGACGGCACCTCGACGGCCACGACGAGCACCCGGTGGTCGGGGAAGGCGACCAGGTGCCGGTGGGCCACCGCGATCGCCGCGGCGCCCCCGGAGCAGCCCAGCTCGGTGAGCGGCAGCCGGATCACGTCCGGCCGCAGACCGAGCTCGGCGGCCAGGTGGACGTCCAGCGACGGCACCAGGTAGCCGGTACAGGAGACGGAGACGACCAGGTCGATACCCGTGGGGTCGGTCTCCGCGGCGGCCAGGGCCCGGCTGACGGCGGCGCGGGCCAGACGGCGCGCGTGGTGCGCGTATGCGCGCATAGTCTCTCCGAGCGGGCGCGGCCGGACGAGCCACTCGATCGGCGCCACCAGGTGGCGGGTCAGCGGCTCCGACGTCGCCGCCCGGAGGCGTGGCCACAGCTCGCGCAGGGGGGCAAGGCTGGAGGCGCCGTCCACCGTGTGCTCGGGCAGCGCGGTGCCGAAGCCCAGGAACGCGCTCACGGAGACCGACCACGAGATGGCCGGCGGGGGATCGTACGCATGCGGGCCTCAGAAGCCGGCCAGCGCGGCCCAGTCACGGAGACCGAGGCTCGAAAGGCGGCGCGTGCCGTCGTTCACCTCGAGCAGGGACTCGAGCGCCGCGGGCCGCCGCCCGGCGCCGGACACGGCCCGACCGGCCAACGCCGCCGACCCGGTGAGGGCCAGCGCCAGCCCGGTCACGAAGCGCCGCCGGCGCCACTGTCGGGCGTGCCACCGCCGGTAGGCGGCCGCGGCGCCCGCCGCCGCCGAGGCGGCGCCCAGGTCGGTCCCGGGGCCGAGCAGCCCGGCGAGCGTGCCGGCCTGGGCCAGCCCGGACGAGAGGCCGTCGGCGGTGAGGGGGTCGAGGAAGCCGGCGGCGTCGCCGGCGAGGAACGCGCGGCCGCCGGCCACCTGCGAGGGCCGGGTGCGAAAGGGCCCCGCGCCCCAGACCCGCCCGGCGAGCCTGGCGCCGGCCAGCTCGGGATGGGCCCGCTCGACAATGGCCAGGTAGCTCTCCGCGACGGTGCGTCCCGGCGCCCTCAGCGCGCCCCTGGCGCCGAGCACGGCCACCAGCAGCTCTCCGGCACCGGACGGCGCGGCGTAGACCTCGACGTCGCCGAGCAGGGTGACCGCGATCTCCTCGAGAGCCGGGCCGGCCGGCGTCGTGACGTGGCCCACGAGCGCGTGGCGCGGCGCACCGCCGGGCGGCCTGGCCCACCCCAGCCAGCGCGCCAGCGGCGAGCGAAGCCCGTCGGCCCCGACCACGACCCGGGCCCGGAGCTCGCCCCGCTCGGTGGCGACCCGCACGAGCCGCCGCCCTGCCTCCACGCCGAGGGCGGCGCAGCCCGTCGCCACCTCGACGCCCGGCGTCGCCGCGGCCCGCTCCGCCAGCAGCGCGTCGAGCCGGAGCCGGCGGACGCCGCGCCCGGGCCCGGTCCGCAGCTCGCCGCGCACCGAGCGGCCGCCGGGCAGCCGGTAACGCACCGCCCTGATCGCCGGGAAGCCCTCGGCCCCGAGATCGACGCCGACCCGGGCCAGCACCTGCGCGCCGCTCGGCAGCAGGCCCTCGCCGCAGGGCTTGTCCCGCGGCAGCACAGCCTTCTCCACGACGGCAACGCGACGGCCCGACCCGGCCAGCAGCATGGCCAGCGCGGCACCGACGGGTCCGACCCCGATCACCGCCACGTCGGCGTCCATCGCGCCTGACGCTACCAGACGGGGTGGCTGCTGCCCAGGTCCGCTGCGGGGGAGCGCCGGCGCGGCTCGGGAGGACGGGTCTCCGAGGCGCTTTTCATCGCCAGCTCCTCCGCCTCAGGTCCGCGAGCGGCAGCCAGTTGACGATCAGGTCGGGGCTCACCCCGGCGCGCCGCGCCATCCAGACGGCCAGGTCGACGTACAGGAACTGCTCCGGGGCATGTGCGTCGGAGTCCAGGCTGAACCGGCAGCCCAGCCCGGCGGCGAGCCGGGCCAGCTCGGGCGAGAGGTCCATGCGCGCCGGGTCGCAGTCGATCTCCAGCAGGACCCCGCGGCGCGCGGCGGCGGCGAACACCGCGTCGAAGTCGTACTGAGCGCCGGCCCGCGAGCCGGGCCGGCGCCCGGTGGGGTGCCCGATCATGTCCACGTGGGGGTGCTCGACGGCGCGCAGCATCCGCTCGGTCATGGCTCGGGCTTCCATGCGCAGCTTGACGTGCGGCGACGCGATGACCAGGTCCAGCTGGGCCAGCGCAGCATCCGGCAGGTCGAGCGAGCCGTCCTCGTTGATGTCCACCTCGACGCCCTGGAGCACCGTGATGCCCTCGAGCTCGAGGTTGGCGCGGTCGATCAGCCGGCGCTGCGCCTCGAGCCGCTCCGGCCCGAGCCCGTTGACCACCGTGATCCGCGGCGAGTGGTCGGTGATCGCCAGGTACTCGTACCCGCGAGCCCGCGCGGCCCTGGCCATGTCCAGCACCGAGGCCCCGCCGTCGGACCAGTCGGTGTGGGAGTGGAGGTCGCCGCGATAGCCAGCCTGCACCAGCGGCGAGGCATCGAGCGGCTCCTCCGCGACCTCGCCGGTCTCGGCCCGCAGCGCCTCCAGGTACGAGCTCACGCCGGTGTCTACCAGCTCGGCCAGCGTCCTGGCGATGCCGGCCCCGACGCCCTCGAGCGAGTCGAGCGTGCCCTCCCGCCGCAGGCGCTCCAGGTCGGGCCGCTCCCGCACGAGCAGCGTGGCCACCCGCGTGAAGGCCCGCGCCCGGTAGCCGTCGCCCTTGTGACGCAGCAGGTAGGCGATCTCCGCCAGGTTCACGGCGGCCTGGTCGGGGCTCACGCGCCGACCACCCGGGTCAGGAGTCTGTGCGGCCCGTGCGCGAGGCCGAAGAACGCCTCCAGGTCGGCGTCCAGGCTGACGGCCGGCTCCGGATACGTGCGGGCCCGGAAGCCGCGCTCCTCCCACCAGGCCGGCGCTTCGGGCGAGACGAGCGCAACGGTTCCGCCGCGCCGCGCGCAGCGCTGCAGCTCCGCCAGCACCGCCTCGCCCCCGAGCGGGTGGTGCGGTCCGAACGTGGCGCAGGAGACGACCAGGTCCGCCCAGCCGCTCCGGACCGGCAGCCGGTGGCCCACACCCGCCGCGAGCCAGACCGCCGGCAGCCGCCGGCGCAGAAGCCGGCGCAGCGGAGCGGCCGGCTCGAGGGCCAGCAACGCCGCGGCCCGGCCGGCCAGGGCCGCCGTGAGGCGGCCGCTGCCGGCCGCCACCTCGAGCACGCGGGCGCCGTCGGCGGGCAGGTCGGCCAGCAGCTCGGGCGCCACCCGCTCGGCGGTGGCGAGGCGGTCCCACAGGTCGGGCTTTAGCTCGTAGACCAGGTACCAGAACGACCCGCGGACCAGACGCAGGGCGGCGGCGGCCCGCTCGGGGCGCGCGTGCGGCCTCTGGCCCAGGCGGAGCAGCCGCTCGCCGCGGGCCGGGGGGAGCGCCGTCGCCACGCGCTGGAGCGCCTCCGGCTCGCCGCCCAGCGCGGCGGCCGCCTCCTCCAGGGGCGGGGCGCCGGGGCCCGGCTCGAAGATCAGGCGCAGCGTGGTGCGCGAGAGCCGGGCCAGGTCGGCCGCGTGGAAACGCCCGCTGCCCGGCGGAGCGCCGGCGATCGCGTCCACATAGCGCACGGAATGTCAGTATATGTAGGAACCTGATGCTCAAAATTCATACTGGCATGGAGCGGGATTCGCGGGTCTCAGGCGGACCCACGGTCATCATCACACGGAGGGTCACGTTCGCGGCGGCGCACGTCCTGCGCCGCGGCGAGTGGGACGACGAGCGGAACCGGGCCGTCTTCGGCGCCTGTGCCGGCGATCACGGCCACAACTACGTCCTCGAGGTCTCGGCCGGCGGCTCGCCCGACCCGCAGACGGGGATGGTCGTCAACCTGAAAGACCTGGACCGCCTGGTGCGCGAGCTCGTCGTCGACCACGTCGACCACCGGCACCTGAACCACGACGTGCCGTTCCTGGACGGCGTCGTGCCCACTGCGGAGAACCTGGCCCTCGCTTTCTGGCGCCGGCTGGAGGCCGGCTTCGCCGAGCGCGCTCCGGGCTGCGAGCTGCGCCGCCTGCGTCTGATCGAGTCGGAGAACAACGCCGCGGAGGTCATCAGATGAGCGCGACGCCGCGGCTGGAGGAGGACGGGCTCGCCCTGCTGGTCGACCAGCTCCTGCGCCAGCTGGGCGAGGACACCAGGCGCGAAGGCCTGGCCGACACCCCGGAGCGGGTCGCGCGGTCGCTGCGCTTCCTGACCGAGGGTCAGCAGATGGACGCCGCGGACGCCATCGGCGACGCGCTGTTCGAGGATGACTATGACGAGATGGTCGTCGTCCGCGACATCCCCTTCTACAGCCTGTGCGAGCACCACGTGCTGCCGTTCTTCGGGACGGCTCACGTGGCCTATGCGCCCGCCGGCCGGGTGGTCGGGCTGGGCAAGATCCCCCGGCTCGTGGACGTCTACGCCCATCGCCTGCAGCTGCAGGAGCGGATGACCCGGCAGATCGCCGAGGGCCTGGACGAGGTCACCCGGCCGGCGGGCGTCGGCGTGGTGGTGGAGGCCCGCCACCTCTGCATGGAGATGCGCGGGGTCGAGAAGCCGGGCGGCCAGACCGTCACCTCCTGCATGCTCGGCTGCTTCAGGGACGACCCGCGGACGCGGTCCGAGTTCCTGCAGCTGATCCGGGGCCGCTGAGCGCCGGCCCCACCGTCGCGCAGCGTGCGGATCGGTGTCGTCGCCTCGCTCGTGACCCCGCTGGGCGAGGCCCAGCTGGGAGGCGCCCAGGCGTTCCTGACCGACCTCGCCCGGGAGCTCTCCGCCCGCGGTCACGAGGTGGCGGTGTACTGCGCGGAAGGCTCGGCGCTGCAGGGCCTGCGGCTGCGGACGACGCCGGCCCCCGAGGGCGCCCACCGGGCCCTCGTGATGCCGGCGGGCGCGCCGCCCCCCGCGCTGCCCGGCCTGCGTGACGCCTTTGCGCGGCTCTTCCAGGCGGTAAGGGACGACTCCTGCGACGCCGTGAGCCAGCACGCGTTCGACGCCGAGGCGATCGAGCTCGCCGACGACCTGCCGGTCCTCCACACGCTGCACCTGCCGCCGCTGGTGCCGGCCGTCGTGGCCGCC
>Ga0126378_10003356_pt1 | contig 12095 bp, 10 predicted proteins | sample PanSoiMetPlot_23_FD_92587 | JGI IMG/M metagenome (GOLD analysis project Ga0126378, IMG submission 92587) | Tropical forest soil microbial communities from Panama - MetaG Plot_23 | ecosystem: Environmental > Terrestrial > Soil > Tropical forest > Bulk soil | place: Panama | collected 2016-02-17
TCACTGCCCCGACACCGAGCGGAACGTAATGCAGCGTGTCGCGCTCACCGGGCAGTTGAATTGGCGTTTGCGCTTTCGCGAAGCGAAGGACTTCGCGGGAGTAGAACTCGCAGAAGTCGATGGTCTCGGAAATGTCGGCGTCGGCTTCCGCCCAGTTCTTCGAGACTTCGAAAACCAGACACGCCATAAATTCCATCTTGCGCTGACGAAGCAGGTCGGCGACACGGAACAGCAGTCCGGCACGTTCTTCCACCGAAGTGCGGCTCCAGGATTCGAATGCTGTGAGCGCAGCGTTCATCGCCGGTTCGACGTGCTCTTTGCCGGCCTTCTGGTGAATCCCGACCATCTCGGACGGCTTGGCCGGGTTCAGCGACTTGATCTTGTCGGTAGTCTTAACGTGTTTTCCGCCGATAATGAGGTCGTACTCGCGGCCAAGCTGGCCGCGGACTTTCGCAATCGCGGCGCGCATGCGGCGCGCATTCTCTTCATTACGAAAATCGAAAAACGGTTCCGTGACAAACGGTCCGGAGTGCGTGTTCGCGCGAGCAGGCCGGACGGGGGCTTCTAAAGTTGCCATGAGAGAAATTCCTTTCGGATAAAAAAGCGGTATTAATATTGGATTAGTCTACACCCCTCAGGACGCAAAACGCGCCTTCGGTACCTTCCCTAGGAACAAAATCTCTCGCGATGCTTGCTACATCGATCCAGCCTGCAAGCTTCTGATAAATCAGCGCTTACAAGCTGATGGTGGGACCCAGGAACGTGTCGCGCAGCGACGATGACAGAGCGTGGAAGTGCGGGAGAGGAACTCTTACTAGAGATCAGCGTTACCGCTAAAGTACGGCTCGTTGTTGCCGATTCCTCTTGTGGGAGGCCGTCGATGATTCCTCCTGTGAACGGTGTGCATGGCCTCGAAGTCACGCCGCTGGTGCGGCCGGCTGCAAAGATGAAGACCGATCCGCAGGCACTAGACTCGGTCCGTAGAGAACAGTGGCGAAGTCTCGCAGGACCAGGTCACGTTGCGCAGCGCCGGACAGAGGGAAGGATAATCGCGCCCTCATTTCGCGGATTGGCCGTCGTGGACCATATCCGAGTATTGGACACCGAATCTGGCGGCAGGTTCGGAAGTACCTGCGCTCCGTACGCGAGGGATAGACGTAACCTGCACTTCTTACAGCCCTTACAGCTTCGAGCTCGACCCTCGCCTAGGGTTTTCCGGAATGCGCTTGCACTCTCAGGCGGTAGTCTTTGTCGTCAGGGAGGCGGCCATCGATGCGCAATATCTTCACAGACGGATCAACGTCCGTTCCTTTCACATATCCAATCGCGCCGGGAACGTTGAAGACGAACTTGCGCACTTCCGCGGCACTGGCCAGGGTTTTCGGAGGTGCAAGAACGCCACCAGTAAACACTCCCTGAATAAAGTGGTTGTTCAGATCTTTCTCCGACATGTTATAGATTTCGCGCAGCACGACCTTGCGTTCGGGCTGAGCGGGATCGAGCATGACGAGGGTGATGCGCCGCCCGTTGGGCCAATGGCTCTTTTCGCCCATAAAAATCTTGCGCAGATCTTCGAACGAGCAATTTTCCACGGGATTTGAGGGATTGACAATGATGGCCACCGATTGGTCCGAACCAGCTCCGTTTAGAACCGGCGGCCCAAGCGCCAACATGCCCGCCAGCAGAACTGGCAGGACGGGGAAAATCGCGACGAGCAGAGTTCTCCTCATTTCCGTGTCTCTAGAAGGTAAACGCAAACTGAAGCTGCACGCCATTCACCGATGGTTCCTGCCGGAACATTGTACGGTCGTATTGTAATTTCAAGGCTACTGCCTCGGTAGCATCGTATCGCAATCCGACTGACGGACCGTGTTGCAAACCTACGAACGGGAACATCGGCTCCTGTGGCGATTCGTTGACGTACTGATAGCGGAAGTACGGTCGATATGGACCGAACGCCTTGGAGACCTGACTGTAGAAACCGGGCGTGTCGAAAACGTGCCCTCCCTTGACGGCGTGCCGAATCAGCAATGCTTCATTGAGCCATTCAAAGCTGGGACGCTGAAGTACGGCATAGGCATCGTAAATATTCTCGCCAATGGTCGGGATCCCCACGGGATGCAGAGAGTCGTGGTAGGCGGAGAACCCAACCTGCAAGCCGCGGACGGCATTGGGGCGAGCGAAAAGAGCGAAGTTGACCGCCTTGCCGTTGTTTTCATCCACGACATTCTGCACAGGTTCGGCTGATGGCGAACTCGAAGCTCGCCCGTTACCAACTTCCGCCACATAGTGAAGTCCCAGCCGTCCTGAAGGGATTGCCCCTGAGAGAGAGGCACCCACGTTGTGGATCGGCAAGATGCCACCGTTATCCTCAAATTGGAACAACAAGGGCCGGCCTACGGCAGTCTGGAGCCAAGCACTATGGTGATAGGCGGTATTGTAGAAGCCGATATCGGTGTGATATCGCCCAACGGCAAGATTGAAATAATCATTGAGGGAATACTGCAAGAGAAGGCGCTCGACATCCACGCCGACGCTGTTGGTCGGGTCGGCTTCAAACACGATCTCGCTTAACAGGCGAAATTTCTCCGAAATATCGGAAGTGACAAACAGATTGAGCTGTCCGAGGCTGAACGCGGTGTGAGTCCCGTGAGCGTCACTGCCGTGAAAAGTCATATCGCCGAAACCACGGATCTGCATGAGCGTTCGCGTATCCATCCGCTGCTCCATCCCTCCGCCGGGCTCCTGCTCTGGAGCGAGTTCCGAGGCTATGGGAGCGGGCGCGTGAGTTGGCGCAGACGCAGGCGCTTGACCCGGTGCTTGTGGAGCAGGCTTCTGCTGGGCTTCCAGCTGCGCGACGCGAGCTTCGAGTTGGTCGACTCGGTGCAGGAGAGCCCTGATCGTTTCCTTGTCTGAATCCGGTGCCGCGTCCTCCGCACAAAGCATGGCGGGGACAACCAGGAACCCCAACAAAAGCCCCAGAACTGTTGTCCCCAACTTTCGCGTCGATATCAGTGGCCAAACAGAAAACCGCATGTGTGTGCCTCCGGCATGGTGTATGACTGCTGGAACTACTACAGCGCGGGCGAACGCTTCACAACCGGTACGAACGGCGAGTAGCAAGGACCTGCGAGCCTTGTGTGTTGGCATCGTCCGCAATCAAAAACTTGTGCACTGGAAAGCAGAGCTTGCTGGGACCCGGGGGAAGATGAACAAAAACGATTCTTAACAACGCGAAGCAACGGAATTAGGAACTTCAGTGTCAGTTCGTGCCGCCGCTGCTGGCCGATTCACGGATCAGTACAACGTCGGAATCCGTGTGGCCGCGGAGAATACCGATACTCCTGCCGTCGGGAGACCAGTGAAATCCGACAATCTGTTCCGAGGTAAAGGATGTGATCTGGTGGCCGGCTAACCCTTCCAGAGACTGGGACCAGAGATTATCCACGCCACTCTCGCGAATCGGATAGGTGATGGCTTTGCCGTCGGCCGTGAAGCTCAGCCCGCCGCTGGAAATTCTTTCGTCGGCATCGATGGTCCGCGGAGCAGCCGTGCCGTTGGGATCGAGCAGCGCAATCTTGTACTGAGGATAAGGATCCTCGGGCGTAGGCAGGGTCGCGATCACGTACGCCAGCATCTTGCCATCGGCTGACATTGTCAGGCCGGTGCCGGCCGGCAAAGTGCGAGGCAAATTGCTTCCAGGCTGCAACGCAGCCGCTCCACCGCCGAAGGGGGCGCGCCAGAGTTGCTGCTGATCCATATTCCAGTAATAGACCCACTTCTCGTCGGGGGAGCACACTGGATTGCGGTCATTCTTGCCATCGGTGAGCTTCACGGGATTGGACCCGTCCAGGTTGGCGCGCCAGACATTGGTGGAGTTCGTGTCACCGTGAAACGCCCACGAGAACACCAGGGAGTGAGTGCCGCATCCGGAGACTTCCACCAGCGCGGCGTTCGGGTCCCACAGAATTCGCGTCGGGGCCCCCTGCCCGATTCCGGTCCGCAGCAAACGGGTAAAATCAGAAAAGACCAGATTGCCGTCGGTCGTCCAATCAAACCAATTCACGGACTGACCCTGGGGAAGGACAGCGATGGCTTCTGCGGTCTGATTCCCGGCTACGTGAGCCACGTAGAGATTTTGCGATGTCTTGGTCTGCACCGTGGCGATCGTTTTTCCGTCGCCAGAGAGCGTCAGCGTCGCGTAGCTGTTTGTGTCGCGCGTAATGGGGCTTAAGTGTCCGCCGCCGTCGGAGATGAGCCCGATTTGTGTCCGCTGGAAATAATCAGGACCTTTCTGCGAATACAGCCCCAGCAATTCGTTGCCGTCGGGCAGCCATTTGAAATCGGCGGTTACAACATCATTGAACGTCGCGAAGCGCTGGATTTTGGTTCCCCCGATGGAGAACAGTCCGATGCCTCCAAGCGCTTTGTCGGGTCTGTAAAGCCGGAAGCCGATTTCCTTTGCGTTTGGCGCCCAGGCGATGGCGGTCGGCGTATCCGATACGGGAGAAGCTACCAATAGCGATTGCTCATCGCTTCCGTCCAGGTTCACGGAAATTACGCTGTACTTTCCGATCTCCGGAGAATTGGAGCGGGCGAACGCGATGCGATGACCGTCCGGAGAAAAAGTGAGATCGCTGTCGATTCCTCGGACAATGGTTTGTGGAGTGCCACCAAGCACCGGCGCACGTGACAGATCGAAGTTGGTGTTCGTCGCGTCGACCGCTTTGATGAAGTACAGATAATTACCATCAGGAGAAAAGGCCAGCGATTTATATGAGACCGGCGCCGGGGGAATTACCTGGGTGTCGCTGCTCGTAGGGATGTTGCGGAGCCAGAGGCTTTGCAGTCCCTTGTCGTTGATGACCGAAAGAATGTAGCGCGCATCCGGGGAGATCGCCGTCAGCGCAGCCTTTCCCGACGTCGTAACCTGCGTAATGGTGAAGGACTGAAAATGCGCCGACGCTCGCGAGCGCAAAAACGAGTACACCCCGAAGCCGCCAATCGCCAGCACGAGCAGTGCAACGATGCCGATCGCCACGCTCGCAACCTTATGTTGTTTGATTACCGCTACGACCGAGCTGTCGCTCTGCTCGAACGCTGCCGGGGTTGGTGGTGTTTGCGCAACGGCGTCGCCGGAAAATCCCGAACTCTTCGCCCCATTGTGACTGGAGTCTGTTTCACGCTTGAGGCGCTTCAGGTCGGCGCGTAGCTCGGCAGCCGTCTGGTAGCGCAGATCGCGGTCTTTCTCCAGGGCCTTGCCAATAACCTCCTCCAGCCGCGGAGGAAGATCGGGATTCAGTCGCAACGGGCGGAGCGGAGGCCGATTCAGGATTCCATCAAAAATGATCGCCGATGTGTCGCCGCGGAAAGGCACTGTCCCGGTTGCCATTTCGTAGAGCACCGCGCCAAACGAGAAAAGGTCCGTGCGCGAATCCAATTCCTTTCCGGTGGCTTGCTCGGGCGACATGTAAGCCACGGTGCCCACCGTCGATCCCGGGTTGGTGAGATACGACGGTGCTTCAGCGGACTCCACGGTGACCCCGGTATGTTCCTTGTTATTTACAGGAACCAGTTTCGCCAGCCCAAAGTCCAGGATCTTGGCGTGATTCCGCTTGGTGATGAAGATGTTGGCCGGTTTGATGTCACGGTGGACGATGCCCTCAGAATGGGCGGCATCGAGTGCGTCAGAGATTTCGATGGCGAACGTCAGCAATCTTTCGTTGTCCAGCCGGGGGCCGCGACAGATATTCTTGAGTGTCGCGCCCTCGAGAAACTCCATTGCGATGAAAGCCTGCCCCTCTTGTTCGCCAATGTCGTAGATGGTGCAAATGTTCGGGTGATTTAGCGCAGAGGCTGCCCGGGCTTCGCGCTGAAAACGCGCCAAAGCCTGCGCATCAAGACACAGCTCAGGAGGGAGAAACTTAAGAGCTACAGGACGTTGCAGGCGCGTATCCATCGCCTTGTAGACAACACCCATCCCTCCGTCGCCGATTTTTTCGATGATCTTGTAATGCGAAATTGTCTGGTTGATCATTCGTCGCGCGCCAAGTCGCGCGGGCAATGCAACCGGGGAAGAGACTGAATGTTATGAGCAAACGAGCAGGATGTCAACGAGGAAGAGAGGGGTCAGGATCAGGATGGAGACTCTGAAACCATCGACCTGACAGCCCCCCATCACGCTTCAACGGAACTTGGCCTATAATGCTCGCCTCGAATTTTCCGGGCCCGCTCTGGCACGGACCAGAGAAAATCCAGCGGGGGATTGCAGCCGGTGATTCCAGAAGCGATAACCCATCCCAAAGTGGAGACCATCTTCCGGAGCTTACTGGAGGCGGCTCCCGACGCTATGGTCGTCGTCGATGATGATGGGCGCATTCTTTTCGTTAACGCCCGAACCGAGATTCTGTTTGGCTATGGCCGCGAGCAGCTCTTGGGGCAGAGTGTCGAACAGCTGGTTCCCACCCGCTTCCGCGACGGCCACCCAAGTCACCGGAGCGCCTTTACGGCAGAAAGCCGCGTCCGGCCGATGGGAGCCGGAGTTCAGCTCTATGGCCTGCGTAAGGATGGCACGGAGTTCCCCGTCGATATCAGCCTCAGTCCGCTCGCGACTGAAGAAGGCAAGCTCGTGCTCAGCGCGATCCGTGACGTGAGCGCACGTGTCGCGTTGCAGGCCCAACTGGACGAAAGCCGGATGCAAGTCGTTTCGTCTGCTCGCTTATCAGCTTTGGGCATGATGGCGGGAGGCATCGCGCACGAGATTAATAATCCGCTCGGAATCATTCACGCCTACGCCAGTAACTTGCTTGAGATGTCGAACGACGGCACCTGGTCCCGTCTTGAAGTCGAAAGAATGTGCGCGCGAATTCTCGCGACTACCGAGCGGATCGCCTCCATCGTGAAAAGTCTCCGGCAGATTGCACGTGAAGGTTCGGGAGATCCAGTGACTCCGGCATCTGCTGCGGAAATGATTGAGCAGGCACTGGAGTTGTGCCGGGAACGGTTCCGAATTCACTCCATACGGCTGGTTCCCGGCAAGGTCGACTCCAGCCTCCGCGTTCGCTGCCGCGAAGTGCAGATTGTTCAAATACTCTTAAACCTCTTGCAGAACGCATTTGACGCCATCTCCGGCGTCGATGGCGACAGGTGGATCGCAATCGAAGTTGCCGAGCGAGAACGAAACATTGTTCTTTCGGTGATCGATAGCGGCCCGGGAATCGCACCCGAATTACGCGCACGAATCATGGAACCATTTTTCACGACGAAACCGCCCGGAAAGGGAACCGGACTGGGCCTGAGTATTTCCAGAAGCATCGCGCAGGACCATGGAGGTGAGTTGCGCCATGAAAAGCGGGACGGGCATACATGTTTCTCGCTGATACTTCCCGCTCTCAAGGAGGAGTCCTCGCTTGCACCTTAAAGACGCAACGCTGCTGGTAGTGGATGATGAACCCTACTACTGCGAGATCGCAAAGGATTGGTTCGAGCGCGAAGGCTGCCGGGTTTTGACAGCAGACGACGGGGTGGCTGCGCTCGCGGTGGTCGAGAAGGAAAAGGTCAACGCCATCATCACGGATATTCGTATGCCGCGTATGGATGGAGTTGAATTCATCCGGCGGCTGAAAGCGAGTGGTTCCTACATGCCAACGGCGGTTGCGCTCAGTGGTTTTTCAGATCTGCCTCCTCGGGAAGCCTATGATCTTGGCATTGAGGCGCAACTCTCAAAACCCGTTTCGCGGAAGGTATTGATTTCCGCCGTCGAAGCGGCGCTAACGGACCGCGCACAACTCTGGGCAGGCCCCGCACTCCCTGGGAAACGAGTTGCGATCGAGGCTCAGTTCGGCACACTGCAAACCGCACGCGATCATCATCAAATTGCCTTTGGGCGCGGAGGATTTTGCATGCGCTCCGATCGGATGGTCCCCGATGACAGCGGAGTCGAGTTTCATCTCGTATTTGGAGACCAGTCTCAGCTATTGCATGGACAGGGCACGCTCCGCTGGACGTCCCCGGAAGAACATGCGATTGGAGTCGAGATCGCCCGGGTTCAGGAGGGCTTGGACTGGCTCTCAGAACTTGCCCGGCAGAATAAGTCGGTGTCCTTTATCCCACGAAGTCCGGAAGCACTTTGAACAAGGTCCTCCCAGGCCTTTGTCGTAAACTTCCATCTCTGCTCCCTGGATTCGGCATCGATAGCGTAAAAATTCCCATCCCTACTGCCCACGTAACCACGCCATTTACCACAGCGGGTGACCCAATCACACGCCCGCTAGTCTGAAATTTCCATTTGGTTGCGTTGAATTTCGCCAGGCCCGCTGCGTCATAAACACCAGTCTGCTGCAGGTTGCCGCGGAACATCGCTGCGTCCTGCGTCCAAACCGAAGAGTAACCAGCGGCAAAGAACAGGCTGATCCACGCGAGGCATCATTTCATAACAAATTGCCCCCACGCAGACTCTCTATTATTTTGGGAAAAAGTCGTCACTGACCCGACGCGCGCTTGCTTTGACTAGACACTCACAAATTCCACTTCCACCCTCGTAGCGACAGCCGCCTGGGCTGTCCAGCGGCCCGGAAGGGCGGGCCGCTTTGAGTTATCGCATCTCTTTCTCCATTACCTTCCGCAGCGCCGCATTGATCCGGGTCTGATACCTCCGCCCGTCTTTCTTGAACCATGCCAGGACATCGGCATCGAGGCGCAAGGTGACCGGTTTCTTCACCGGACGATAAAGATCGCTGATCCTCATGTTCTGCAGATTTTGTTCCATCAGCCCCGAGAGCCCCAGAGCCTTGCGCCGCCGGCGGTTCGCCGGCGGGCGTCGGCGTTTACCTGAACGCGAAGGTGACCCGCGATCACTTTTCCCGGTCTTCATAAGTCATTCTTTCTGTTTGGCTTATATCCATTGTTACAACTGTATGTACAAAATTGTAAGAAAAATGTTCGTTCAGGAACACCGCGGAAAAACTCCCGGGTTTATCCCGTAACTTCCTCAACGGTAAGTATTTCCGCTGCCTCCTCGTCCATAAACGCGAATGCCTGTTGGGGTATTGGGTTCTGCCACACTGGCGCGAACGACTGCCGATGCAGGGGAGTGGGGCCAAGTTCGCGCAGGGCAGCCAGGTGCTTTGGCGTGCTGTAGCCCTTGTGCGCAGCCAACCCATACTCAGGAAATAGTGCGTCCCATTCGCGCATAATGCGGTCGCGCTCTACCTTCGCCAGAATGGATGCGGCAGCAATCGAGGCGGAGAGCGCGTCGCCATGAATGATCGCATCCTGCGGCAAGTCGCACTCGATCTTCACGGCATCGATCAGCAGGTAATCCGCCGCGGGCGCTAGACCCAGCACTGCCTCGCGCATCGCGACCCGAGACGCCTGATAGATATTGATCTGGTCGATGCGCGCCGCGTCGACCGCTGCCACGGACCACGCCACGGCGTGCTCTCGAATGCGATCCGCCAGCACCTCGCGGCGCTGAGCCAGCAACAGTTTGGAATCACGCAACCCGCGCAGCCGGTAAGCCGGATCGAGGATTACCGCCGCAGCGACTACGCAGCCGAACAGCGATCCGCGCCCGACCTCATCCACGCCAGCGACCAGCTCTGCACCACACGCCCACGCTTTCTTCTCGTATTTCATCGTGCATCGCAGGCGCTTGAGCAGTCGAAGCTTGGCGGCTGACGGTGAGAGTGAGCGCCCTGAGGCTTTCGCGGAAGACTTCATCACAGATCCAAGGAAGTTTCCTTCATCTTCAACCAGATAAAGGAATCATGCAAGCCCGGATTCTGACCAGCAGCAGGCTAGTCCTGTTGTGGACGGACGCATTCGTCCGTCGCGCGACCCTGAGCGCAGCGAAGGGGAGCGTGCTGGAACCTGGGTCAGCCCGCGACGGTGACACATCACCTTTTCGTTGCGCATCTCGCAACCGCGAACGAATGCGTCCGCGGCTACACAATCTGGTATCCTGCCGCGCATGCTTCGGCTCATGTGCTGGGTTTGCCTTCTGCTTCTGACTTGCCTTCCTGTTCAGGCTCGTGTGGTTCGCGTCGAGATCGCCTCTCGCCAGGATGTGCTCGATGGAAAAGCCTTCGGCGATGCCGGCCCTTACGAGCGCATCACTGGTTGGATTCACTTCTCAGTTGTGGTCACCAATCCTCACAATGCTCGCATTGTCGATCTAAAGAATGCCGTGAACCTGCGCGATGGGAACGTTGTATTCTCCGCGAACTTTGTGGCGCTTCGGCCCAAGGATCCGCGGAAGGGCAACGGATCGATGCTCATGGAAAACCCAAATCGCGGAAAGAGCCGCATCGTGGCGCTGGTGGATGGCGGCGACTGGGATGCTTTAAAAGACGCGGGTGATGCATGGCTGCTGCGAAACGGGTTCACGTTCGTGAGCCTCGGCTGGCAGTGGGACGCAGTTGGGGATGACGCTCTGCGTTTGCTTGCGCCGGTTGCCAAAGAGAATGGTCAGACGATTGCTGGGCTGCTGCGTGGCGACATTATGCCGTCGCACGAAATGGCTGAGATTCCTCTCGGGCACATGATCACAGGCAATATGGGTGGCACCGAGTATCCCGTCGCTGCGCCAGACGATTCGAGAAATACCTTGACGGTTCGCGATTCGCGCGATGCGCCCCGCACCACGATCGCGCGGGCAGAGTGGAAGTTTGCACATACCGTCGACGGCAAGCTTACTCCGAGTGATCGTTATATCTATCTGAAGGGCGGTTTTCATTCGGGCAGAATCTACGAGTATGTTTACGTGGTTTCGAATCCCGTGGTGGCAGGGCTAAGTTTCGCAGCGGTTCGCGATTTCGCCTCGTACGCAAAGCATGCGCCAGACGCAATCACGCCAGCGGCGCGGGTTTACGGCGAAGGGATTTCGCAGAACGGGCGCTTCCTCCGTAACTTCCTTTTTGACGGATTCAATGCAGACGAGGACGGTCGCATCGCGCTCGACGGCATTCTTGCGCACGTAGCCGGCGCCGGACGTGGCAGTTTCAACTATCGATTTGCTCAGCCATCGCGTGATGCGCAGCCAACCTCATCTGTGTTTTTTCCAACCGACATTTTTCCTTTCACCGACTTGCCCGAGACTGATCCGGTTACGGGCGCGTCTGGCGGGTTGCTCGACCGAGCTGTGGCAGAAAAAGTTGTCCCGAAGATCTTCTTCTCCAACACGTCGTACGAGTATTGGGGGCGCGTTGCAGCGCTGATCCACGTGAGCGCCGATGGCAAGCAGGACGTGCCCGTGTCGGACAATGTGAGGATCTATCACCTCACTGGTCTGCAGCATTTTTCGGGACCATTTCCTCCGGCAAAGGGAACGGGGGATCTATGGGGTCAGCAACCGCAATCTCCTTTGCCGGTGAGATATTTCTGGCGAGCCATGATCGCGAACATGGATGCCTGGGTAAGGAGCAACGCTGCACCTCCGGAAAGCAGCTATCCGAAACTTGCCGATGGGACGCTGGTTCCTTTCCGGGACTATAAGTTCCCAGACATTCCGGGAGTGCAGAAGCCGCACGAGGCCAATGCGGCTTATCGGCTGGACTATGGGCCGAGTTGGAGCTGGGGAATCTTGAGTGTGCAGCCGCCAAAAGTGAGCGCAGCGTTTCCGTTACTCGTTCCGCAGGTTGACACTGACGGCAACGAGCGCGATGGGATTCGCCTGCCGGAGATCACCGTGCCGTTGGCAACATATGCGAGTTGGAACCTGCGGGATCCTTCGATTGGGGCGCCGGAGCAGCGGGTGCCGTTCGAAGCTTCGTACGTTCCGTTTGCGAAAACGGCCGCGGACCGCCAAAGGGCACAAGATCCCCGGAAATCTATCGTGGAACGATATTCCGGCCATGATGACTACCTCGGGCGGTTCACCAAAGCGACCGACGACCTGGTGAAGCAGCGCTGGATTTTGCCGGAGGACCGCGCTGCTCTCGTTCAGCGCGGCGAGCAGGAGTGGACGGAGGCGACGAAGTAGCCGGCAGGAACAGGTGGGCCATCCCAGTCGGAGCCTATGGCTCGAGTCCTCGAAGTTCGTGGTTCCCACCCTGGAATGTGCTCGAAAATCCCCACTTCCGGCAAATTCGGCCAGA
>Ga0126378_10003357_pt1 | contig 12094 bp, 10 predicted proteins | sample PanSoiMetPlot_23_FD_92587 | JGI IMG/M metagenome (GOLD analysis project Ga0126378, IMG submission 92587) | Tropical forest soil microbial communities from Panama - MetaG Plot_23 | ecosystem: Environmental > Terrestrial > Soil > Tropical forest > Bulk soil | place: Panama | collected 2016-02-17
AACGCGCCGGACTGCCACAGCATCGCGTCGACCAGCGTCGTCTTGCCGTGGTCGACGTGCGCGACGATCGCGACGTTGCGCAGGTCGTCGCGCGTCGCGAGGTCGGCGGTAAGCTCAGCTGGGCTGGCGGGCATGCGGGAAGGCTCCATGAATACGCAGGAGGGGCCGGAGTTGCGGCTCTTACATTCTACTGCCAGCTTCATTTCCAACCGAACGCTCGACAGCATCGCCATAGCAGGCCAGCCGATCCAGCGACCAGCCACTCTTGCGGCAGAGTCCCGCCAGCCAGGGCACAGATACAGCGCGCACTTGATTAGCTCTTGGTGGCCTCTTAACGTGCCTTCCGATTTCGTAGACGCCTATGAGACACCGCCATCGACTCAGCGCGCAGTGGGACGCTGGCCTGCGCAGGCTATCGACCCTGACCTGGCGAGCGACCCTGCTCAGCGCGGTCGGCGTCGTCGGCTTCATGAACCTGTTCAACCACGCGGCAGCTACGACCACGGCGCAGTCAACCAAGCCGTCGCCAGGTTCGCGTGCGGGTTCGCAGGCCGATGCTGCCGCTCAAGCGAGCCCGACACCGTCTCCGAGCAGCACGAGCACGCAAGGGCACAACAAGGCGAATCGCGGCGCGTCTCCGCGGGCCGCACGCTCGACGCATGCAAGGCCGACCGCTCAGCCGACTCCGGCGCATTCGTCGAGACGCCAAAGCCCCAGCCGCCCTCGAGGCCACCCAAGCCGAGCCCGACCCCTACCCCGACGCACACGAAGACAAGCGGCTCGACAGGTGGAGGGTGATCAGTTCATCCGCCCTAATCACGCCGGCGCCGTCAGCGCCACGACCCTGGGCCGCCGCGTCAGTCGCCGGAGCCACCTGCGTAGACGCGAATACGGCGAGCACGGCCTCGATCATCCGCGGCCCGGCCGCGCAGGGGTGGTTGGAGCGCCTCAGCCTGCCGGCCAGGCTTGTCCGGCCGGACGGCCGGGTTGTGACAACGGGGGGATGGCCGCGGTGAACTCCTTCCAGCACGGCCCGTTCCTCTGGTACGCGACCAGGGCAGCCGGTTTCATCACGCTGCTCCTGCTGACCGCGAGAGCGAAGCTGACGAGGACCTGGTCTTCGGCCCGCCTGAGCGGTTCCCGGCAAGCTGAGGAAGGAACACGCATCCCGCCGCTGATGCCGCAGCGCGGCGGTGCGTCGGCTCCCGCCCTGCTGGATGTCCCGGGATCACCGTGGAGCCCGTGGGGCTCCCGCCCGGCTGGAGGTCCGAGGGATCACCGTGGGCTCCCGCCCGGCTGGAGGTCCGAGGGATCACCATGGGGCTCCCGCCCCGCTGCAGGTCCGAGGATCACCGTGGGGCTCCCGCCCCGCTGCAGGTCCGAGGATCACCTATAGAACTTGTGTTCGATTTCACGTTACCCTGTCTTGATGACAGCTTTCGTGCCGCCGGGCTGGCCAACGGGCGTGCAGCCGCCGGACACCCCGGAGTTCGAGCGATCTGCGGTGACCTGGCTCTTCGACGTGGTCCCCTCGGACTATCTGCTGCACGGCGTCCTCCGGCGGCATCCGGTCGCTCTTGCAGCGCTGGCCAGGCATCACCTGAATGCCTGCGTGGAGGGTGCCAGGAACGGCTACCGCACGGCGCGGACCGAGCTCGGGCCGCACCTGCCGCCAGGTGCCGTGGAGGCGGTGCTGACCCTCTACCGGAGCGAAGGGACACGGCTCGCGAACGCGGCCAGGGCAGCCGATCTGCTCGAGCGCGCGCTTCACGGCGAGGTTTTCGTCCCTCAGATGAGCGGCGGCGCGCGCGCGACGACCCCGCCGGGCCGGTTCAGGAGTCCTGCTCGGCCAGCAACGGAAGACCCACTGGCTGGTCCGTCGGCATCGGGTCGGTCAGAGCGGCCTCGGTCAGGGGGCCCTCGGTCGGAGCGCGCTCGGCCGGGAGAGCCTCGGTCAGAGCGCCCTCGGTCAGAGCGCGCTCGGCCGGGACAGCCTCGGTCGGGACAGCCTCGGACAGGAGAGCCGCTGTCAAGACAGCCTCGGGGGGAACGGCCCCGGGGGACACCGCAGTAGCCTCGGGACGCCGGGCCCCGGGGGACACAGCCGCAGTATCCCCGCCCTGGCAGGTCCCGTCCGACGTAGCCGCAGCCGGCGAAGACTCGGTCGCCGGACCGGCATCACTGATCGACTTGGTCCATCCGGACTCCGGGTTGAAGTCCTTGACGACTCGGGCCGGAACTCCGGCTACCACGCATCGGTCCCCGATGACTCCCCTGACTACCGCGCCGGCTGCGACGACGACGTTTCTTCCGATCACCGATCCTGGCAGCACGATTACGCCCGTGCCGAGCCACGTCCCGCTTCCGATCCTGACCGGCGCGTTGACCGGCCATTGCCGCCCGATCGGAAGATCGGGGTCCGTGTAGTTGTGGTTCTGGTCGGTGATGTAGACGTACGGGCCCGTGAACACGTCGTCGCCGATGTCGATCGAGTGGTGCGCCACGATATGACTGCCCCGCCCGATGATGCACCTGTCGCCGATACGCAGGACGGGCTCGGGCCCGAGATCATGACCTGGCGCCATTCCGGCGCATATCGAGGCCTGCTCGCCGATCATGGTTCCGGCGCCAACCGCGATCCACCGCTCCCCGTAGATGGATCCGGTCGGGAAGGCGATCAGCGATCCGGCCCCGAACGATGCGAACCTGCGGCCGACCGCAGTCTCGCGGGTGATGGTGCCGGCCTGCTGGATCCAGCGCCAGGCAGCGTGCACTAGCCGGGAGGCGATGCTCCTCCAGGCGCGCCCCAATGACGGCATACCAGACATTGCTCCGCCACCCTAGCGCCCATCGAGTCTTGACGAGTGCCCTCAACCGCCTCGTTCCCCACATAGCACGGATTGGGCGGGTACAAACCGCACAATCTGGACGGTCAAAGGACTGCAACACGTGCCATGTCGGGAGTGTCTCGGCTGTGGGCTCGCGCTGACGTCGGGAACGAGTGACGCTTCGTCGCCGCCGAGGCACGGACGTCGCGGAATGGCCCAATCCGTCACCGCCGCGAGACGGACGTCCGGACTAGCGAGACGTGTCAGGACTGATGGTCAGTGGCTGCCAGCTGGCCGCACGCTCCGTCGATCTCGCGGCCGCGGGTATCACGAACCGTCACCGGAATCCCGCGGTCGGCCAGCCGGGCCTCGAATTCGGCCGCCACTTCCGGATCGGACGCCGTCCACTTCGAGCCTGGCGTCGGGTTGAGCGGGATCAGGTTGACATGAGCCAGTCGCCCGGCCAGCAGCTTCCCCAGCGCTTCGGCCCGCCAGGCATGGTCGTTGATGTCGCGGATCATGGCGTACTCGATCGAAACCCGCCGCCCGGTCGAGTGGGCGTACTCCCAGGCCGCCTCGAGCACCTCGGCGACCTTCCAGCGCCGATTCACCGGAATCAGCGAGTCGCGCAACTCATCGTCCGGCGCGTGCAGCGACACCGCTAGCCGGCATGACAGCCCCTCAGCGGCCAGTCGCCTCATCGCGGGGACCAGGCCGACGGTGGACACGGTGATTGCGCGCTGGGAGATGCCGAGCCCGGCCGGCACCGGATCACTCATCCGCCGCACCGCACGCATGACAGCCGCATAATTCGCCAGCGGCTCGCCCATCCCCATGAAGACGACATTAGAAATGCGCCCTGGTCCGCCAGGCACTTCGCCTCGGGCTAGCCCGCGCGCTCCGTTGAATACCTGCGTGACAATCTCCCCCGTCGACAGGTTGCGCGTCAGTCCTGCCTGGCCTGTTGCGCAGAACGGGCACCCCATCCCGCACCCCGCCTGCGACGAGACGCACATCGTGATCCGGTCCGGGTAGCGCATCAGGACGGACTCGACGAGCGCGCCGTCGGCGGCGCGCCAGAGCGTCTTCCTGGTCATGCCGCTGTCGCAGGTCTGCTCGCGGATCGCGGTGAGCAGACGCGGCAGGAAAGCCTTGACCAGTGCCGAACGGGAATCTGCTGGCAGGTCGGTCATCTCGTCGGCCGAATCGGTCAGCCGACCGAAGTAGTGCCGCGACAGCTGGTCAGCGCGGTAAGCCGGCTGCCCGAGTTCAGCGACAGCGGTGCGCCGGTCGGCCGTGGCGAGGTCGGCGAGGTGCCGGGCAGGACGCGACCTCGTCGCCCGGGCGGGGTCGAGGTCGCGCTGAGACGCTACTTCGACCAGTTCCAAGCAAACTCCTTACGGTATCGATGCAGTTGCCACGACGTCCGACGAATGCGGATAGATTTCCCTACCATGCAGACCATGCGCGGCAGATCCAGCCAGCCCAGGATATCCGCCGAACCCGGACGGCCGGCGACGCTGCTCGACAGCGAAAGCCCCTATGGCAGCAGGCGCGTCGTCATCGAATACGACGGCTGGACGACCGCTGCGTACATGCATGATCCAGAAGATCCGATCGCGGCGACCTGGCTTGCCAACCACCGGAAGGCCCCCGCCGACGTCAACCTGACCTTGCTCGACTCGGGCCAGGCGCCTGAAATGCCCGAGGGCTACACCAAGCACCCTGAGGGCAGGCCGCCGATGGACCCGCAGGCGCTGCGCGCCGTCTGGTTTGAGGAAGGGGACGGAGTCGCGCTCTTCGAGGGAGGCGAACTGCTTGCGGTGATACCTGGCTGGTCGGATATGTCCAAAGGCATGCCGGGCTACAGCCGCGATGTGATCGGACAGACGCCGTTCGGCTGGGCGCTCGATGACGCCATAGAAGGGCTAGGCCCACGGGTGAGCGAGGCATCGGATTTCTGGCGGTGGCGGCTAGACCCGCAGGCATGGGCACAGTTCCAGCAAGGCATGCTCGGGCACCTGCTGGCCAGGCTCGGCCCTGGGGCGCGCTACTGGGACGTCTCGGGCAACAGGCGGCCAATCGTTGGCGTCTCGGAGCGGCCACCGACAGGCCGCCGTTCGTATGCGGTGCTGACAACGGTCGGGATGAGCTGCCAGCGGATGCCAGGGATCGAGCAGACCGGACCTGGTGCGGCCAAACGCGCCAGGATCGAACTGGCGGTCGCCACAACGCTGCCCAGCAATCAGGCCGCCAGGATCTTCCTCTGGCTCGCCCAGCACCCCTGGCGTGAGGTCACCTGGATCGAGACCGGCCAGACAATCCGCTGGTACCACGAGCCGTCATCGTTCCCGCTCGGCACCGGCAACGAGGCGATCCTGTTCCTCGACAACCCCGGTCGGCTGCTCGGCCCCGACGTGCCCGACCTATCCGGCTTCACAGTAGGCGGCGAGCCTGTCACCTGGCTCTGGCTGATCCCGATCTCGAACCGCGAACGGTTGCTGGCCAGGGGCCGGGGGGCTTCCAGCGTGGTCAACCAGATGGCCTCGCAAAGCCGGAATTGGGTCGTCAGCTAGCGGCCGCGCTAGGCGCGAGTCGGGCGGTGCCAGCTCGACGGCACCGTGCGACGAGCTGCCAGTAACATGCGAGTCGGACGGCGCCGGCTCGGCGGCGCCGTCCGACGAGCCGGCAGTAACACTGTAAGGACAGGAAGATCGTCATTACCAGCCAGGCGACCGGCGCTACGATCAGCAGCGCATCGATCCGGTCCAGAATGCCGCCGTGGCCGGGCAATATCGAGCCCATGTCCTTGGTGTCGAGGTCGCGCTTGATCATCGACTCGACAAGGTCGCCAAGCGTCGCGGCGCCCACGGCAGCGATCCCGAGCACCAGGCCGCTCCACACCGTGCCAGGCAGTAGGTATCTCATGCCGAGCGCGCCGGCAGCCAGGCACAGGACGACCGAGCCCGACAAGCCTTCCCAGGTCTTCTTCGGGCTGATCCTGGGCGCCATCAGGTGGCGGCCGAAGAGGATGCCGGCGAAGTAGCCTCCTGTGTCACTGCAGACGGCCAGGATCACGAACAGCAGAGTCCGGTGCGCCCCATTCGACTGGGACAGCATGAGGGCCACAAATGACGCCATCGTCGGCAGGTAGATCAGCGCGAAAGCGCCGGCCGTGATGTCGCGGACGTATCCTGGGGCACCGCCCGGCAGCCGCCACGCCAGCATGACGGTGAACGTGATGGCGAGCGCGGCCACCAGATCCCTGGGTCCCTGCCAGTAAGCGAACGCGAACATCAGCGCGCCGCCGAGCGCGATGGGGTACAGCGGAAGCTGGATTTGCCTGGTCGCTAGAACGTGGCGGAGTTCCCACAAGGCCATTCCCACGACCGCCGCCACCAGGATGAGGAAGGTGACCTTGACGGTCATCAGCGTGATAAGGACAAGGGCACCCAGGCCTACGCCGACCGCGATGGCGACCGGCAGGTTGCGGCCGGTGTTGATCGTTCTGCGTTCGGTCACGCGGCCCCGTCCTCCCACTCGGTCGCGCGCTTGCGTTGCGAACTGTTCATGCCCGACCGAGACCTGTTCTGACAGCGAGCCACCGGCTCGCCATCCGTACGGAACCTGCAGTTGGCGAGATGTTCCTCTTTGAGGGCTAAGTTATACCTTGAGCCGCGATCAGACCTGACGCCGGCCTAGACCTCGAGCAGCTCCGCTTCTTTGTTCTTAAGCAATTCGTCGACCTGCGCCACATAGGTGTGCGTGACCTTGTCCAGTTCCGCTTCGGCTCGCCGGCCCTCGTCTTCTCCCGACTCCCCGTTCTTGACCAGCTTGTCGATGGCGTCCTTGGCGTGCCTGCGAATGTTCCTGATCGACACCCGGCCTTCTTCGGCCTTGTGCCGTGCAACCTTGACGTACTCCCGGCGCCGTTCCTCGGACAGCTCGGGGAACACGACGCGGATAAGGGCGCCGTCGTTCGTGGGGTTGACGCCGAGGTCACTGTTGCGGATGGCCTTCTCGATCGCGCCGAGCGATGCCTTGTCGAACGGCTGGACCACGACCATCCTGGGCTCAGGCATATGGAACGAAGCGAGCTGGTTCACGGGTGTCTGCGTGCCGTAGTACTCAGCAGTGATCTTGCTGAACATCGACGGGTGCGCGCGGCCTGTCCTGATGGTCGCGAAGTCATCTTTCGCCACCGCGACGGCCTTATCCATCTTCTCCTCAGCCTCGAGAAGTGTGTCGTCAATCATTGCGACTCCTCAGTACCTGTCGGAGCGTGCGCGTCGGACAAGCCGTCCGCGCGGCCGCTCAGTGTCCGCCCGAGCGCGCGCATCGGACAAGCCGCCGCGCGGTCGCTCATTGCGCATACCTGCCGTGCCCGTTCCTGCTAACCAGAGTGCCGATCGGCTCGCCTCGAACGGCACGCACCACGTTGCCCTTGCCCATCAGGTCGAAGACGACTATGGGCAGATCGTTGTCCATGCACAGGCTAACGGCCGTAGCGTCCATGAACTTCAGCTCACGGCGAAGGACTTCGCTGTAGTCAAGGCGGTGGAACATGTTGGCGTCCGGCGTCTTGCGCGGGTCAGCGTCGTAAACTCCATCGACCTGGGTTCCCTTGAGGACGGCTCCCGCGCCGATCTCCAGCGCCCGCTGCGCGGCACAGGTGTCTGTCGAGAAAAACGGAGCGCCAAGGCCCGCGCCGAATATCACGACCCGGCCCTTCTCCAAGTGCCTGATTGCGCGGCGCGGTATATAAGGCTCCGCGACCTGGCCCATGGTGATGGCCGTCTGCACCCGCGTCTCGATGCCGTGCTTCTCAAGCACATCCTGAAGCGCCAGGCAGTTGATGACTGTGCCGAGCATGCCCATGTAGTCGGCTCGGGCCCGGTCGATCCCGCGCGCAGACAGCGCGGCCCCGCGGAACATGTTCCCGCCGCCGACAACGACCGCGACCTGTACTCCGAGCCGCGACGCATCACTGATCTCGCGCGCGAAGTGAGCTACAGCATCGGGATCGATGCCCAGGCCGGCGCCGCCAGCGAATGCTTCGCCCGACAGCTTGAGGACGACCCGATGCCAGCCCCGGCGCTCCCCGTTTAGTTCGTCAGCCGGGCGGCGCCCGGCGGCGCCTTCGGTGCCGCCCGCCACCGCACCATCACCCGACAGGGCTTTATCTGGCAATGCGGGCTCCCTTCGCCTGTGTGGCCGCCGGGCACCGATTCAAGTGGCCTGCCCGATCTGGAACCGGGCGAAGCCGCGAACTGCGGCTCCGGATTCGGCGAGCAGTTGCTTCACGGACTTCTTCGGGTCCCGTACCGACGGCTGCTCGACCAGCGCCACGTCCTTGAAGAAGGCGTTCAGCCTGCCATCGACGATCTTCGGAATCGCCTGCTCAGGCTTGCCCTCTTCGCGGGTCACCTGCTCAGCGATCCGACGTTCGGTGGCCACGACGTCGTCGGGAACCTCGTCTCTGGTGACGTACTGCGGCCGCATCGCCGCCACCTGGTGCGCGATGTCCATCGCGACGGGCGCGCCCGCCTCGTCGATGTCGACAAGCACGCCGAGCGTCGGCGGCAGACCAGGATCGGACTTATGCAGGTAGCTCACAATGTAGCCACCCGTGAAAGCGGCGAACCGGCCCAGCTCGAGCTTCTCCTTCAGCGACGCGCTCGCTGTCTCGATGAGGTCGGACGCGGTCTGCCCCTCCCTGACCGGCAGCGTCAGAACGGCCAGCCGGTCGGTAGCGCCCGCCTGCAGGGCGGCCTGCGCTATGTCGGTCGCCACTCGCTGGAACAGGTCGGTCTTGGCCACGAAGTCGGTCTCGCAGTTGAGCTCCAGTAGCACGCCTGCCGTCGTCCCGTTCATCGCAGAGGTGATGAGGCCCTGGGCCGCCGTGCGCCCGGCGCGCTTGCCGACGTCCTTCGCGCCCTTGATCCGCAGCGCTTCTACTGCTGCCTCGAAGTCACCGTTGGCTTCAACCAGCGCTTTCTTGCTGTCCATCATTCCGGCGCCGGTGAGGTCGCGAAGCCGCTTCACGTCAGCGGCGCTGTAGTTCGCCATCTTCTTCTCTCTCGCAGTTCCTCGTAGTCCCCGTAATGCGCAGGCCGTGTCCGCAGCCGTCTTAACGCGCAACCTGCCCGCAGCGATGCCGCTCGCACGTCGAGCGATGGGGCAGCACCCGCCCCGCTGGTCCTGGTAGGCGGAGCAAGCCGACGCTCGGCGATCCGGCCCGATCCATCCGCCGGGGCCGGAACGGGGTGCGACAGCCAGGCATCCGTCCTCACGCGCCGGCGTTTGCCGCTCCGGCGCCGGCGGCTTCCCCGCCAGAGCCCGCAGCGGCGCCGGCGTCGGCCCTGTCGGCGTTGTCACTCGTTACCTGTTGGCCGCCCTGCTCGGCGTCAGGTTCAGCCACCGGCTGCGTCGCGCCGCCACTGCCCGCGGCCGACGCCTGGGCCGCTGCGGCAGCCTCAGCCGTGTCCCGGCGACCGGCAGCGGCGGTTGCCTCGGGCGAGCCGTTCAAGGTCCGGCCTTCGAGCAGTTCCCGCTCCCACTCGGCGAGCGGCTCGGCCGCGCCGATCTGACCGTCGCCCTGCGGCTTCTCCTCGCCAGCGGCTCGTCCGGCCCTTGCGATCAGTCCGTCCGCCACAGCGTCAGCTATCACCCTGGTCAGCAACGCGACGCTGCGGATCGCGTCATCGTTGCCTGGAATCGGGTAGTTGACCTCATCGGGATCGCAGTTGGTGTCGAGAATGGCTATCACCGGAATGCCCAGCTTGCGTGCCTCGCTGATCGCGATGTGCTCTTTCTTGGTGTCAACCACCCAGATGGCGCTGGGAATCCGGGCCATGTCCCGGATGCCGCCCAGCGAGCGCTCGAGCTTGTCATGCTCGCGCCTTAGCTGGAGTAGTTCCTTCTTTGTCATGTTCGACGCCGACACGTCGTCGAAGTCGATCTCCTCGAGTTCCTTGAGCCGCTGCAGCCGCTTGTAGACCGTCGAGAAGTTGGTCAGCATTCCGCCCAGCCAGCGCTGGTTCACGTAGGGCATGCCCACCCGGCGGGCCTGCTCGGCGATCGCCTCCTGCGCCTGCTTCTTCGTGCCGACGTAAAGTACCGAGCCGCCGTGCGCGACTGTCTCCTTGATGAACTCGTAGGCACGGTCGATGAACTGCAGCGACTGCTGAGGATCGATGATGTAGATGCCGTTGCGCTCGGTGAAGATGAAGCGCTTCATCTTCGGGTTCCACCGTCGCGTCTGGTGCCCGAAGTGAACGCCGCTCTCCAGGAGCTGCCGCATGGTGACGACCGGAGCCATGCCGGTGTCCCCTTTCCTGTCGTGCGCCTGGCCGCGGGGCCGGCGCGATCGGTTCTGCCTGGTGCCCGAACGATCTCGCCGCGAGTAACCTCGCGGACCGGTGAGGTTCGTTCCGCCAGAAGCGCTGCGCCTTCCCTGGCGGCATGCGGACACGCGAATTTCGGCCTCGGAGCTGCTTCGCACGCGAAACCACCCGGACCGTTACTTCAGTGTACCTGCCGCCGCATCTGCCGCCTCCCGATCGGTGCACGGCGTCCGGCTTGCGGTCCGCAGTGTTAAGCCCGCGGGTGGGCCTGACGGTAAGCCGATACCAGCCGCTCTATCGAGACGTGGGTGTAGATCTGGGTCGTCGCGAGGGATGCGTGGCCGAGCATCTCCTGCACGCTGCGCAGATCCGCGCCCCCCTCAAGCAGGTGCGTGGCAGCGGTGTGCCGGAGCCCGTGCGGCGCCATGTCCGGCACTGACCCTGCGGCAGCGATCCTGGCATGAACTACGCGCCTGGCGGTCCGGGGGTCCAGGCGCCGGCCCCGCGCTCCGACGAAGAGCGCGGACCCAGATGACTCGCGTGCGAGCGCGGGCCGGCCAGCCTTCCGCCACCGGTCGATCGCGCCCTCTGCCGGGATGCCGAACGGCACGACGCGCTCCTTGGCCCCCTTCCCGAGTACGCGGATAGTCCGGCGGCTCCGGTCAACGTCATCGACATCGAGCCCACACAGCTCGCTGACCCTGATGCCGGTTGCGTACAGCAGCTCCATGATCGCCATGTCGCGGAACTCGATGGCCCTGGCTACCTCATCCGCGTCGTCATGCGCGAGACCCGTGGCGACCGGCAGGTGGCTGCGGCGCTGGGCGGTCCGCCTGCTGGGAACTTCCCCGAGCACCGCCAGGATCTCATCGACAGCGAGGACCTCAGGCAGTTCTCGCCTCGTCTTCACGGTCCCCAGCAGGGTCCCAGGGTCGGCGGTCAGCAGGCCGCGCTCGTGAGCGAACCCGGTCAGGGCCCGCGCCGAAGCGGCACGCCTGGCGATCGATGTCCGTGACTGCCCCGCGGCGTGCTGCGTAGCCAGCCAGGCTCTGATAACGGACACGTCGATCTCGGTTACGGTCTCGACTCCGCACCTGGCGACATGCCGCAGCAGGGAGCGGGCGTCCCCTGCATAGGCGCGCACGGTGTGCGGCGAGACGCCACGTTCAGCAGCCAGATGCCGCCTGAACGCTCGGAGCAGCGCGTCGAGCGCCGGGGGCAGCCGCTCCAGCCCGGCCGAATCGACGGGCAACGTGGCTGGCGCGGTTGGCGAGGCTGGCGCGGTTGGCGAGGCTGGCGCGGTTGGCGAGGCTGGCGCGGCAGACGCGGCTCTCCCGCGCGGATAACCGCGCCGACCATCCCCGGGCGGCCTAGCGGATCGACTGAGCCTTGCAGATGCCACCCCATCAGTGTGCGGCAGGCTGACCCCGGTGGCCGGAGTGCCACGCCCGGCGGCCGTCAGCGCGGCGTCGAGCAGTCGTTGGCCGACGCCGCAAGCGCTGCGTCAGCCGACCTTCCTCGCGCGCCAGCCCTGGTCGCAGCGCTCAACATAACCGGTCGCGGCCAACAGCCCGAGGCAGCGAAGCGCCGTGTCGAGGTCCACTCCGGCGATCGTGGCGACGGTCGCCGGCCCCCGCCCAGTGCGCCGCGCAACCGCGCGCAGGACAGAGGCGGTGACCGGATCTAGGTCGTCGGCTGGCACGACAGGCTCGCGATCAGGCCCCTTCCCCTCCTCACCCAGCGGGGCGACAAGCTCGATGATGTCCCGGGCGCTGGTCACGCACACTGCGCCCGATTCCCTGATCAGCTCGTGACAACCCGCCGATTGCTCGGCCGTGATGGGCCCTGGGATCGCCATGAGCAGGCGGTTGAGCTCGCGTGCGTGCCGCGCGGTATTAAGCGCGCCGCTTCGCACGGCGG
>Ga0126378_10003358_pt1 | contig 12094 bp, 10 predicted proteins | sample PanSoiMetPlot_23_FD_92587 | JGI IMG/M metagenome (GOLD analysis project Ga0126378, IMG submission 92587) | Tropical forest soil microbial communities from Panama - MetaG Plot_23 | ecosystem: Environmental > Terrestrial > Soil > Tropical forest > Bulk soil | place: Panama | collected 2016-02-17
GGACCGGATCCCATTCGGGTTGATCTGGACGATAGTCGTGCCGCGGCCTTGCTCATTTCCGCCGCTGGCAGAGTTATTGAAGTTGCTGATCAGCACATTGCCGGCGTGCAGGTCGCCAATGTTTTGCCGGACTATGAAGATCCCGTACGGATTGAGGTCGCCATTGATCGGGATCGTCGAGTGAAGCGTCGTGAGCGTGTGGAAGTGGCTCAGATACGGAACCGGCGCGGCGGATGCTGGTACTGCGGCGAGGCCTATGGCAGTGATGAGTCCAGCGCCCGCGGCCATCAGCCCCGCGATGCGATGTCGTACGAGCATGCGTGCTCCCTTCGAGGTTGGCCGGACATGCCGAAGCCGACCCCGTTAGAGCACAGACGGCCCCGACCGCCGGGCGGCACGAGATCTGCACCGCCCGCCGCTGGAGGTAACGTGCGCCGCCGACTTTCGGTTCAGCGAAACGCCGAGGCTTTGCAGTTCAGGCCGCGCGCGCAGCACAGCCTGGCGGGTTATCTGCCGAAACGCTCTGCCGCCGACGGGTACTCGTGAATCTCGTCTTTGCTGAACCAGACGTCGATTTCGTAAGCGGCTTCTTCGACATTGCCAGAAGCGTGCACGAGATTGGCTACGGCGATGCCGCGCTCATTGGCATAGGCCTTGCTCATGTGCGCGAAGTCACCCCTGATCGTGCCAGGCGGTGCCTCGTCGGGATAGGTCGAGCCAACGAGCTTGCGAACGCTAGCGACGGCCCCGACGCCCTCGAGCACAATGGCCATCACGGGGCCGCTCTGCATGAACTCGGCCATCGAATTGTAGACAGCGGGCCCGAACCGCTCCTCCAGGTCGAAGTAGTGCCGCCTGGCGAGATCTGCGTCCATCCAGACCATCTTGCTGGCGACCACCTTGAGCATGGCGTCCTCGAAGCGGGCGAGGACCCGCCCGATCAGGCCCCGAGCCACGGCGTCGGGCTTGAGCAGCAACAGGGTCCGCTCAACTCCGGTGTCGTTACTCATTGCTGTTCCTCTCACGTCGGTCTGCCTCGCCGCGTTGCGGGGCGCGCACAGCTTAGCGATGTTGCCGGCCTGCTCAGCGCCAAGTCGACGCGATGCGGCTCAGGACACTCGGTCCAGTAGGACGTAGCGCACATTGATGCACTTGCGCTGCTAATTCTCGCTAGTCTCCTAGATGCCGGATACATCGGCCCTGGCGGCGCAGGCCGGGGCGACCCGACGATTTAAGGGACCCGGTCGAGGCCCCGATGATCTCCGGCCTGGTCCCGGTTAGGCAGATGCACGTGCATGACACGTGGGCAGTCAGAGACCTGCCCGTCCTGGACGCAACTATCGGCTTGCTCGAGCACAGCCATATGGTCACCGTCACGGACATCGCCGCCCAGGCTGGCTTCGATCCGTCCGTAGTGGCGCAGGCCCTGGACGCAATGGACCCGGTCTACGTCGACTTCAGGAAGACCACGACTGGAGGTGATCCCCGGTACTGGTATGTCTACAAGGTAACCCCAGAAGCTAGGCGGGCTGTCGGCCAATGGCCCAGCGCCGAGGCGCTGGCTTCCAGGCTCGCCGGGGAGCTGTCGGCGGCGGCTGACCGGGAGACTGACGGCCAGCATCAGAGCCTGTTGGCGTACGCAGCCCGGCTGATTGGCGACACCCTGCGCGAGGCGACAGTGCGCGCTGCCGAGGCCGTGCTGGCGCCAGCATTCGGCGGGATTCCGGTGCCGGAGTTCGGGCAACAGGTGCCTCCCCCAGTGCCGCGCCCGGACATCGAGTTCGAGAGCCTGGTCCCACTGCCCGAGCTGCCTGAGCTACTACGGCCGCAGCTACCGGACGGCCAGGACCGAACAGCGCACGCTGAGCCCGTGCGACTGACCGCCCAGGCCGAGGAGATGCCGCCGCCGCCTGCGCCAGCCGAGCCCGCTCCGCCACCGCCAGTGCAGGCCGAAGAGGTGCCGCCGCCGGCCGCGCCGCCCCAGCCCGCTCCGCCGCCGCCCGCGCAGGCCGAGGAGATACCGCCGCCGGCCGAGCTGGCCGAATCCGATCCGCATGTCGAGGGCTTTCCGCAACACGCGTGGGCCGAGCCTGCTCCGCCACCGCCAGTGCAGGCCGAAGAGGTTCCGCCGCCGGCCGCGCAGGCTCCGCTGCCCGCGTCGGCTGAGGCCCTTCAGCCGCTGCCTGTGCAGTCCGAGCCCGCTCCGCAGATCGAGGACGTTCAGTCGGCCGCGCAGGCTCCGCTGCCCGCGTCGGCCGAGCCCGTTCAGCCGCTGCCTGTGCAGTCCGAGCAGGCTCCGCCGCCCGAGCTGAACCCATGGTTCGAGGTTGAGCCAGCCCCGTTCCGTCCCTCAATAGCGCCTTGGCCGGCCGTCGATGCGGACACGGTCGACACGGACGCAGGCGCCGCCGACACGCACCCGGATCTCATGCAGATGCGCCAGGACGCGGTGTGACGCCCGGGCTATTCCTTTGCCAGTTTCGGCGTGCGTCCGCCGGGCGGCCGGCCCAGCGGCGGCCTGATCGGCGGAATTGGCTTCCATTCCTTGTACCGCCGCGGGCCTGACCACAGGGCGGGCACGGCGTCAATGGCATAGGCGATGGCGTATGCGGCGTCCTCGTAGTTCACCCGCCAGCCGACGAAATCGGCCCAGGCTTCCTCGAGGTGATCACCCCGCTCGAGGGGGAAGTCGACCTCTTCGAGCCGGTTAATCGCCTCGAGGAACTGCTCGTACGTGATGCTGATGCCCGCCTCCGGGTCAGGCTCGAGCGGGATGTCGAATCCCATCGCCCTGGCGACGTCCCGGAAGCAGATGAAGCCGGCCCGCAAGCAGAGCCGAGCCGGCACGACCGGCGCAGTGGACGGGTTGAGCGAGAGCATCAGCGCAGCGGAGTCAAGCACGCACAGCAGCGACGTCACCCACGACGACAGCGGCTTCGGCGAGCGGAACCGGGTGAGCGGTAGGTACGTGGTGTGGCTCTCGCCCACGTCAGATGCCCAGTTTTCCCAGCTCTCGTACAGGTCAGGCAGCGTGTCGATGGTGGACGCGCCGGAACCGAGCGCGTAGTGCGTGCGGGCCAGCAGTTCTGGACCCCAGGCCGGGGCGCCTCCTCGCGCGTTGAGCAGCGACACGCCGTTCTCGCGTCGGTTGAACTCGGAATACAAGGTGGGCAGGTAGGCGATCTGCAGCGTCACGGTGACTATCCCGGAGAGCGCGGCGATGTCGAGGATGGCCTGCTGCAGTCCGCCGTGGGCAAGGTCCGAGCCGATCTGCCAGATGCCCGGCCCGGCAAGGCTGAACGCCGTGGTGATGCCAGCGTGCACCAGCGGCCAGAAGATCAGGGAGTAGCCGACGAAGAACAACGCCAGCCAGGCGATGATCTGCGCCAGCAGCAGCGATGCCGCCTGGGCGGCCAGGATCCGGTCGCGCCGGCGGTAGTCGTGCACGGGTACCACTATCAGGACGAACAGCCAATCGACCAGCAAGTCCACGTGCCTGGTCAGCCAGCTACTCGAAGAACGTGGCACGATCAGCGTGCCGATGACGCTGCCCGCCGAGGTGACTACGAGCAGCACCCCGACGGCTGCAGCCACATAGCGCGCGGCGAGCGGTACGACCATCATTCTCCTCATGCGGATGGCGTCGCAGGAGCCTGCGGCAGACTAACGCACGCAGTGCGCGCCGCGAATACCCGGTCGGTGCTGCACCGCTAGCTCAGGCGCCGCCTCTCCGCTGCTCCAGCAGGCTCCGCAGGTCGGCGAGCGGCCCGAGGTGCTGGAGCTTGGGGCGGCTGATGACCGAGCGAATGGTCTGAACCTGGCCATCGGCTATATCGACGGTAAGCACGGCGATCAGGCTCCCGTCGGGCGCCAGGGCGAGCGCTCCTGGCTGCCCATTCACCTCGGTGAGCCGGATCGAACCCGACACATGGTGAAGCTGGTTGCCGAGGGCGGCCATGAGCTTGGCGACATGCTCGCGGCCGGCGATAGGCCGCCGCCAGGACGGCGGCACCCCGCCGCTGTCTCCGTGCACCTCGACGTCGGCGGCGAGCAACCCCAACAGACCGTCCATGTCACCGCTGCCCACAGCCGCAAAGAACCGCTCCGCCAGCGCCGCCCGCTCAGTTGCTGCAACGTCGAACCTGGGCCGGCCGGCTTCGATGTGCTGCTTGGCTCGGCGGCTGAGCTGTCGGCAGGCCGTCACGCTCCGGCCGACGACGCTCGCAGTTTCGTCGTAGTCGTAATCAAAGACGTCGTGCAACAAGAACACCGCTCGCTCGAGCGGTGTCAGCCGCTCGAGCAGCAGCAGGAAGGCCATCGACAGCGAGTCGGCCTGCTCGGCGTGCGCCGCTGGGTCGGGGCTTTGCCGATGCAGCCACTCCGGGCCGGTCAGCAGCGGCTCGGGGAGCCACTCACCGACGTAAGACTCGCGCCGCGACCGCGCCGATCGAAGCTGGTCAATCGCCAGCCGGGTGACGACCGTGGACAGGTAGGCCTTCGGCGAATCGGGCTGCCCGTGATCGGCGACGGCCCGGTGATAACGCAGGAACGCCTCCTGCACGACGTCTTCCGCCTCGGTGACCGTGCCGAGCATGCGGTAGGCGATCGAGAACATCAGCGGCCGCAAGTCCTCGTACACCACAGCCGTCTCAACAGTCGGGGACACACCACCCGACGGCGCCCTGGAGGTATTCGCCGACGGCCCCCCCGAAACACTGGACGGCGGCATCGCGTCGGGCTGGCTGGTCATCTGCTTCACCTAGCCGCTTGGCCTGAGCCGTGGTCAGGCGGGTAGGCAGCGTCCAAGCCCGCCGCGAAGCCCTGCCGCCAGCTCGGCCAGACGAGCTGCCAGCCCAGCTCGCGCTTGGCCTTGGTGTTGGCTGATCCGCGGACCTGGGTCATCATCGACAGCCCGACCGAACCGCCCGCCAGCCTTCCGAGCCAGGCTGGTACGCGCAGCGGCGCCGGAGCGCCAGCCGCGCGGGCTATCATCGGCAGCCACTCAGCGACGGCGGCCGGCTCGTCATCGACGATGTTGTAGACGCCGGGCTGCCCGCCGTGCACGGCCGCGACCGTCGCGCCCGCGGCGTCGGTGACGTGCAGGAATGACCAGATACCGGTGCCCTTGCCGATCATGGGAACCTGGCGGCGCTTTAGCATCCTGACAAAGACGTCGGAAGCGCCGGGGCCATAGAGGTTGCCGTAGCGCAACGCTACGCCCTCAAGCGGTGCCGACGTCACGGCGCGTTCCAGGTGCCGGATCGCCGTCATCGAAGCACGCTGAGCCGCAGGCGGGTCGGCGTCGAGTGGATCCGACTCGGTCTTAACCGGCCCGCCTGACCTGATGTTGGGCCAGCCCGCGTAGCTCTGCGCGATGACCCGGCGGACACCGTGCGCTGTGGCGGCTGCCAGGAGATTGTCGATGCCGACAGTACGCAGCGCGTTCGTGGGAGCAAAGGTCTTGTCGAAGTTGCGAAAATTGATATCCGACGGGATCGCGGTCATCTCGTGGACGATGACCTCTGGTTCGGCCTTGGCGACGGCTTCGCTGACGGCCACGGCGTCGAGCCCGTCGAGCACCAGCGGTTCAGCGCCTGCGGCGCGTAGCTGGTCCGCCTTGGCGGGGCTGCGGGTCGAGGCAATGACTTGATCCCCGGCAGCGATGAGCTGTGGCACGAGCTGCCTGCCGACCACGCCAGTCGCTCCGACCACCAGTACGCGCATCGGATTCCCTCCAGTGCCTGATGCATTCCGATCAGACTCTGAGACGAAACACGGTCCTGCCCCGTGACATGCCGCCCGGATCGCGGTCAGCCATGTTGGCCGAGGCATGGGTCACATTGACGCTCGGGCACCTAGGAAGCATCGGCGTCACCGTCGGCGAATTCGGCCCGCACGCCGAGCAGCCGGACCGCCCGCCGGTCGGTGAACTTGGCCAGGGCGGCGAGCGCGGCCTGCTGGATCTCTGTCTCGTCGGCAGTCGGCCCGTCCAGCGGCACCCCGTGCGTGCTGGTGAAGAACGGTTTGTACCGGACCTTGACGACGACACGCACGGCTGGCCGCCCTTCGGCGACCACGTCCTGGGTGACGCGCCGGGCGATCTCGGTCACCTCGGCGGCCACCCGGTCCCAGTCGCTGATGTCTTCCTGGAACGTGACCTCCCGGCTGCGCGACCGTGGCACGTAGGGCTCGGCCGTGACCGTCGAGGCGTCGAGGCCGCGCGCGGTCTGCACCAGCCACGGCCCGATGGTCGGCCCGAAACGTCCCGCTACGGCGGCGATGTCCGCGGTGGCGAGGTCGGCGACGGTCACGATGCCGAGCGCCGCGAGCTTGGCGGCAGTCTTCGCGCCGACGCCCCACAGGACGCTCACCGGCTCGGCGCCGAGTAGCTCGAACCACGTCGCGTGCGTCAGGCGGAATACCCCGGCTGGCTTGCCAAAATTGGTGGCGAGCTTGGCCTGCAGCTTGTTCTCGCCGATGCCGACAGTGCACTCCAGCAGCGTCGCTGACGTGATCGTGTGCTGCACCTTTCGCGCGAAGTCCTCCGGATCGTCGGTGTCCACAGCCAGGAACGCCTCGTCCCAGCCCATCACCTCGGTCACCGCGCCGAGGCTGCGCAGCGCCGTCATCACCGAGTCGGACGCGGCTTCGTACGCCTCGCGGTCGGAGGGCAGGAATACGCAGTCCGGACATCGTCGGGCGGCCGTTCGCATCGGCAGCCCTGAGTGCACGCCGAGCACGCGCGCCTCGTACGAGGCGGTCGCCACGACGCCGCGCTTGGATGGGTCACCGTCGCCTCCCACTACTATCGGTAGACCGCGCAACTCCGGCCGGCGCAGTACTTCGACAGCCGCGATGAACTGATCGAGGTCGACGTGCAGCACCCACGCGGTCACCCGTCTAGTTTCGCGCCAGCCGGTTATTCTCGGCGACATGTCTGGCCAGGGCGGCACAAGGGCGATCGAGCAGCTCGCCAAGCTGGGTATCGAGCACACCGTGCACCGGTACCGGCACGATCCGCGGCACCCCTCCTACGGACACGAGGCGCAAGAGGCGCTAGGCGTCGGACCCGAGCGCGTCTTCAAGACCCTCGTCGCGGACGTGGATGGCCAGCTCACGGTTGGCGTCGTCCCGGTCTCTGGCAGCCTGGACTTGAAGGCCTTGGCGGCCGCGGTTGGCGGCAAGAAGGCCGCCATGGCAGACCCCGGACAAGCAGAAAAAGCTTCTGGCTACGTAACGGGCGGCATTGCGCCAGTCGGGCTCCGCAGGCCGCTGCCCGTCGTGGTCGATGAGAGCGCCTTGACCCACCCGACCGTGTTCTGCAGTGCCGGGCAGCGCGGCCTGGAAATCGAGCTTGCGCCGGCGGATCTGATCACGGCCGCAGGCGCCCGGACCGCACCGATCGCCCGCGACTGACCTGATCTCGCGCCCCGTCCAGTCGACGATCGCCGACTGCGCGGCCCCGTCAGGTCACGAAAGCCGGTCGCGGACTTGCAGCGTGCCGTTGCCCTTCCTCGGTCGGTCCGAGGCGCCCGCCGGCGAGCGCCGGGCCTCCTCCTCATCGTTCTGGATGACATGCATGACGGCGTTGATGAGGGCGAGGTGCGTGAACGCCTGCGGGAAGTTGCCCATGTGCCGCCCCGACGTCACGTCGATCTCCTCTGCGTACAGGTGCAGCGGACTGGCGTAAGACAGCACCTTCTCGCACAGATCACGCGCCCGCCGGTGCTCGCCGATCTCGGAAAGGGCAGACACAAGCCAGAACGAGCAGATCGTGAACGTGCCTTCCTTCCCCGCCAGCCCGTCGTCGGTCTGGTCCACGCGGTACCGGAGCACCAGGCCGTCCTGCGTTAGCTCGTCGGCGATGGCGAGCACAGTGGCACGGATGCGTGGATCATCGGGTGGCAGGAACCGCAGCAGCGGCATCAAGAGCAACGACGCGTCTAGCGCCGTGGTCTCGTAGTGCTGGCAGAACACGCCGCGGTCGTCGAGCGCGTTGGCGCAGATGTCGGCGTGGATCTCGTCTGCGGCCTCCTGCCAGCGCCGCGCGGCGTCAGCGTCCTCCCGGATCCGGGCTAGCCTCGCGCCCCGGTCGGCGGCCACCCAACACATCATCTTGGACGAGGTGAAGTGCCGCGGAGCGCCCCGGACCTCCCAGATACCGCGGTCCGGCTCGCGCCAGTGCTCCAGCGCGTGCTCTACCTGGTTCTTGGCCAGCTGCCAGACGCGCTCGTCGAGCCGGTCGCGCGACCTGGTGTGCAGGTAGAGCGAGTCGAGCACGACGCCCCAGACGTCGTTCTGCTGTTGTGCGTAGGCCTCGTTGCCGATCCTGACGGGCTGCGCGCCTTGGTAGCCGTGGAGGTGCTTAACCGTCTGCTCTGTTAGCTCGCTTCGGCCGTCGATTCCGTAGACGATCTGCATGTTCCCGCCGTCACGCTCGACGACGTCGGTCATGAACGCGAAGTAGTCGCTGGCCTCCCACTCGAAGCCGAGGGTGAACAGGCCCCACAGCGCGAACGTGGCGTCGCGCATCCAGTTGTACCGGTAGTCCCAGTTCCGCTCCCCGCCAGGTGTCTCCGGCAGCGATGTGGTCGCAGCGGCAGCGACGGCGCCCGTCGGGGCGAACGTCAGGCCCTTCAGCGTCAGCGCGCTGCGGGCCAGGTGGGTCCGCCAGCGGTGATCTGGGAAGTCGCCGCGCGCGAGCCAGTGCTGCCAGTGATGCGCGGTCCACACCAGCCGGCGATAGGCCTCCGTGTAATCGGCGGGTGCTTCGAGGCTGCCCCACGACAGCGCGACGAACCTGGTATCGCCCTCGTGTAGCAGTGTCCGCGATCGCGCGCTAGGACCTTCCAGGCCGATCCTGATATCGGAGCTGATGGTCAGCGTCAGGTCGCCTTCCTCGGGCGTGATCTGAGCCTGGTAGTAGCCGCGCTCGGTATGCCGCCAGGAACCCCGGACTCGGCCGTAGTCGAAGACTGGCTCGCAGTCCATGACGAGCTGGACGTTGCCGTTCACGCACCGAACGGTCCGCAACAGCGTGTGCTCGGCGTCATAGTCCGTCGGCGGCCGGGTATGCGAGCTGCGGCCAGGATGCTCATGCCGCCACGGGCCCATGAGCAGGCAGTCGCGTACAACGATCCAGCCTTGTCCGCAGTCCCAGCTTGTCTCGAGGACCATGGTCCCCGGCAGGTAGCGACGGTCAGCCGGCATCGCGATGTTCTCGGGCCCGAACTTGAACCGCCCGGCGTCCCGGTCGAGGATCGCCCCGAAGACGCTTGGCGAGTCCATTCTCGGCAGGCACATCCACTCGACGGCGCTGCTAGGAGCGATGAGAGCCGTCACTTCGCAATCCGACAGGAAGGCGTAGTCCGCGATCGGGGGGTACGGCGAAACCACGGTGAACTGCGGCATACCAAGATCGTGCCACTGACCAGCCGATGTAGCTACATTTCCGTCCGTTACGAGCGGTGCACACGTCGTGGCCAAGCCGACTTGCCCGATGCCGGTGGGCCAGATCTCTTCGCTTACTCCGTCGCCAGCAGTCATCTTGGCTACGTTGCCCGGATATGCGAGCGGCCAACCCCGCCCTTAGCGCACGTCCCGCGCGCGGAACTGGACACTGATGCGCGGCCCGGTCTGCCGAGCCGACTTCGGTATCGAGTGCTGCCAGGAGCGCTGGCAGCTACCGCCCATGACCAGCAGATCGCCGTGGCCGATGTCGTAACGCAGGGCCGAACCACCGCCAACCGGGCGGAGTAGCAACGGCCGCGGCGTACCGAGTGACAGGATCGCCACCATGGTGTCGTGCGTGCTGCCGCGCCCGATCTTGTCGCCGTGCCAGGCCACGCTGTCCCGGCCATCGCGGTACAGGCAGAGGCCCGCGGTCACGAACAGTTCGCCAAGCTCGTCCGCGTAATGCGTGTCGAGGACCGCCCGTGCATCTGCCAATAGCGGATCCGGCAGGGTTGCGCTCTCGTCATAGAAGCAGAGCAGCCTTGGCACGTCGACAACTCGCTCGTACATGCGCCGGCGCTCGGCGCGCCAGGGCACCACGTGGAGCAGTCGCTCGAACAGCTGATCCGCACCCCGTAGCCAGCCGGGCAGGAAGTCAACCCAGGCGCCAGCCGAGAGTTGAGTGCGCTCGATGTGATCGAGCGGCCCAGGCGCAGGGGCGTCGGTGAGGTCAAGGAGCGATCCCTGGAGGAGTCCGTCCATGTGTTCGATGATACGGCCGGCATCCAAATATGTGTTCGCATGATGTGCGCGGGCTGGTGCCGAATCTCGGATGCGTTCTGGCACCGCCGCGAGCTACGGTCTGCGGGGCAGATAGAGCGGGAAGGACATGGGCGTGCAGGAGATCAGCGAGCGGCTCCTGAGCTGGGCGTCGATCCTAGACGACCAGACACGCGAGCAGGCGAAGCGGGCGGCGACGCTGCCGTTCATCTTCCCGCACGTTGCGCTCATGCCGGATGCGCACTTGGGCAAGGGAGCGACCGTCGGCTCGGTGATCCCGACGGTGGAGGCGGTCATCCCTGCCGCGGTCGGCGTGGACATCGGCTGCGGCATGATCGCCGTCCGGACCCAGTTCACCGCCAGCGATGTCGTTGGCCGCCCCGATCTCGGGTCGCTGCGCAAGGCGATCGAGCGCGCGATACCGCTATCTGCCGGCAAGTACAACCATGCGATCTTCGATTCCGGCACGCAGGAGCGGATCCGCGAACTTGAAGAACTGGACGGCGCCGGGAGCGCGGACCAGATCGCCGGGAACTGGCGGCTCCAGCTCGGCTCGCTTGGCTCCGGCAACCACTTCATCGAGGTCAGCCTCGACGAGGACGACCGCGTCTGGGCGTTCCTGCATTCTGGCTCGCGTGGCGTCGGCAACAAGCTCGCGAGCAAGCACATCAAGATCGCTCGCGGCCTCTGCGAGCAGCGGCGGATCAACCTGCCCGACCGCGATCTCGCCTACCTGTCCGAAAACGAGGCCGAGTTCTGGGCCTATATTCGTGATCTGCGGTGGGCACAGCGGTTCGCGTTCTTGAACCGCCAGGAGATGATGGCCCGCCTGCTTGGTTGCCTGGCGGCCTGGCTCGGGCGCGACGTGACCGCGTCGGAGACGGTTAACTGCCACCACAACTACACGGCGCAAGAGGAGCACTTCGGTCAGCAGGTGTGGCTGTCACGCAAGGGCGCCATCGACGCATCCGCCGGCCGGCCGGGGGTCATCCCTGGTTCGATGGGGACGCGGTCGTATGTCGTGACTGGCAAGGGCTCCGCGCTCGCGCTCAACTCCGCTCCGCACGGCGCGGGCCGGATGTTCAGCCGGACGGCTGCTCGGAAGCAGTTCAGCCGCGCCGACCTCGAGGCCTCGATGGCCGGGATCGAGTGGCGGCACACCGATGCCTTCCTCGACGAGATACCCGCGGCCTACAAGGACATCGATCAGGTCATGACGGATGCCAGCGACCTCGTGGACGTCCGGCACACGCTGCGGCAGATCGTGAACGTCAAGGGCGACTGACAGCCGTCTCAGACGGTGCAACCGGCTCGCTCGTGACATCGCGCCCATCACGTTCGCCCGTCGTCAGGTCGAGCACGACACGGTCCGCGATCGGCCGGTAGCCGAGCCGCTGATACAGCGCGTTGCTTGTCGGGTTGGCCAGGTCGGTGAACAACACGACCGCCGCCGCGCCGGCCGCCAATGCCGCCTGGCTTACGGCCGTGGTCACAGCACCGGCGTACCCGCGCTGCCGGTGTCCGGGCGGGGTGTACACGGCCATAACGCGAACGACGCCGACGACCTCGCGCGTCATGCCCGCCAGCGCTACGGGCTCACCGCCGGTCTCCCACAGCATGAATCCATGGTGGCTCAGCGCGTCGTCGACTCTCCGGGCGGCATGCTCCGGGTAACCGGTGCCAGTCTCCCGGGAGAAGGCGGCATTCCAGTCGACGAGCAAATCTCGGTCGCCACTGTCGGCCACTCTCGCGGTACCGGGCGGCATCGGCTCGGGCGCCGTGAGCACCTCGAGCTTGAACAGCCGCGAGCGCATTCGGGCTGTCGCCGGGCCGCCCGTCCTCGCGGCCCAGGCCGCAAGCA
>Ga0126378_10003359_pt1 | contig 12092 bp, 12 predicted proteins | sample PanSoiMetPlot_23_FD_92587 | JGI IMG/M metagenome (GOLD analysis project Ga0126378, IMG submission 92587) | Tropical forest soil microbial communities from Panama - MetaG Plot_23 | ecosystem: Environmental > Terrestrial > Soil > Tropical forest > Bulk soil | place: Panama | collected 2016-02-17
CGACTCGCTTGGACTTCCGCGCTTGTTCGAAGGGTAGCCCAACTCAACCGAACCGCCGTATGCGGACCCGCATGTACGGTGGTGTGGCAGGGGCGAGCGGGTGACCGCTCCCCCTATGCCGATAATCAAAGGCGTCAGCTCTGCCGGAAGCAAGGACTTGGGCTTATCCTTCCCGGAACCATCGTCGTCCCTTGCGCGTATGCCGGCCGAAGCGGAGCAAATTAGGAGCACGTTCGTGCCAGTCGCCGGCGCGCTCGCGCAAATCCTGGCCGCGCTCGCGCAGCTCTTCCTTCAGGTCGTGGCCCCGCTCACTGAGTTCGTCCACTAGGCGGCGGCAACCGCGGCCGATGGCGCGGCGCACCTCTCGCCCCGTCTTCGGCGTGAGCAAAATGGCCAGCCCGGCTCCGATGGCGATTCCGGCTGCGAGAAAGGCGATATCCCTGGCGTCAACCCGATATGCGTCATCCTCTGGCGATGATTCATAATTCTCCAGATTCTCGTAATCGCTCATGATGGTCCTCGCTCGTTGTCGCGGGCTCCAACTCTAGGCCGCGAATGGTCGGCCTTCACGGCCTGCGGCCACCGCTGATACTTAGAAAAGTGGCGGCGGGGTAATGTTGTCTTGAAAGCAAAGCGCCGGCGCAAAATCGCCACCCGACTGGGCTGTAGCTGCGGATTCTTGTAGGATTGCGGTAAAATTCAAGGTTGGTCCCTGCGGCTTTCCTGATGGGAAGGTCCGGCTGTCTATTCGGCTGCTCCCCGCTAGCAGCAGGCAAGACTCACCAGATCACGACCAGTTTTTCAAGGAGAAGAGTTCAACTCATGGCGATTCCAGCAACCCAGATGCGTCCGGGGATGATCATCAAGCACAATAACACCCTTCATTTGGTCTTTACGGTGGAGCATCGCACGCCTGGCAACCTGCGCGCCTTCATCCAGGCCAAGCTGCGCAACATCCGCACCGGCGCCATGTTCGAGCACCGTTTCCAATCCTCCGACTCCATCGAAAAGATCACCGTGGACGAGATTCCCATGGAGTATCTGTACCAGGACGACGAATCCTACTGCTTCATGAACACCGAGAACTACGAGCAGGTGCACCTGAACAAAGACGTTCTCGGCGACGCCGTGGACTACCTCACCGCCAACCTGCAGATCAAAGTCGAGTTCTATGACGGCAAGCCTGTAGGCATCGAGCTTCCCCAGACGGTAGTGCTCACCGTGGTCGAGACCGAGCCGGGTCTCAAGTCGGCAACCGCCTCGAGCGTCACCAAGCCCGCTAAAACCGAGACCGGGCTCATCGTGCAGGTGCCGCCGTTCATCAACGAAGGTGAGAAGATTCGTGTGGACACGGCGGAAGGCACCTATCTCTCACGGGCATAATCGGCAATGATTGCCAGGAACTACATCGTGCGTGGCCGCGTGCAGGGGGTTGGCTTCCGCTGGTTCGTTGACTACGAAGCCCGGCAGCTGGGCCTTGCCGGCTGGGTCAGAAACAACCTGGACGGGACCGTGGAAGTGCTGGCTATCGGCAGCCAGGAACAACAGTCCGCTCTGCGCGGCAAGCTGGAGCGCGGGCCGCGGGCGGCGCGCGTGGACGAAGTGCGCGAATCCCCGGCCGAGCCGGTGGCCGGTCTTACCACATTTCGCATTGAAGGAGCATGGTAGAAGATGCAGCAGCCCACGCGCGGCCCCAATTGCGATCACCTCAAGAAGCTGATCCGCGAAGTTCCCGATTTCCCCAAGAAAGGCATTCTCTTTTACGACATCACTACCTTGCTCAAAGACAAGGTCGGCTTCGCCACTCTGATCGATGCCCTCTCCGAGCACTATCTCAGCGCGAAGATCGACGCCATCCTGGCCATTGAAGCCCGCGGTTTTATCTTCGGCCCGGCGCTGGCTTACCGTCTCAACGCCGGCTTCGTGCCCATCCGCAAACCGGGCAAGCTCCCCGCCGAGACCGTCAAGTGGAGCTACGAACTGGAATACGGCATTGACACCCTGGAGATCCACAAAGATGCGGTCAAGCCCGGCCAGCGGGTAATCATCGTTGACGACCTGCTGGCCACCGGCGGCACCGCCAACGCCTGCGCCCAGCTGGCCAAATCCCTGGGTGCGGAGATTGCCGGCATGGGTTTCGTGGTAGAGCTCGATTTCCTCAACGGGCGCAAGAAGTTTCCCGAAACTGAAGTGTTCTCGCTTCTGCACTACGACAAGTAAAACCAGGACAAGGTAACTTGTCGACGTTTGCTTAAATTAGCGCAGAGACGATCCACCGAAAGCCTTGTCATCCTGAGCGAGTCCGAGCAACAGCGAGGACGAGTCGAAGGATCCCGAGGATGATTGCAGCAGAATGCCGCTTCGAAGCATTTTCACGAGGCTGCCGCTCGTACGCCCGGTCCATGCGTGCTGCACGCGGATCATTTGACTCTCCGGCTACCGCGGCCGTTCGCCCCATTGTCAGCACGGGCCCGAATCTCATCCATGGTGCGCCAATACTCCTCCATCGCTTTTACTCCCCGATCAGACAGACGCACTGTGGTTCGGGTTTTCTTATCGATGATCTCTCTAGTCATGATCACCATTCCAGCCTGCTCCAGATTCGCAAGCTGCACGGAAAGGTTCCCTTTGCTGAGCCCTGTCACTCCTTGCAGGAAAACGAAATCTGCAGCGACACATGAGGAGAGGACAGTAAGGATCGCCAGACGCGCCGGTTCGTGAATCAGGCGGTCGGGCGCCGGAAGCTGGCACGGTATATCACTCATGCTCGTCCCCAGCTACCGCTTTAGGGAGAAGGCGGGTCAGTGTAATGTAATCGCACAGGCCGATGGTCATAATGAGAATCCCCAGGTAAGCACCGCGGAGCGCTTTCCAGAGCGCCAGCCATTCAGCATTGCTTGGCAACCAAAGTGGGAGGACAGCAACCAATGCCAACACGACCGCCACAATAACGACGACAGTAAACTCCACCATCGAACGCAGCTTCCTCCAGGGATCGACCAAAATAAAGCCCGGCAGCGCGAGGAAGTATATGAGGTCGATTACTTCAGCTCGCGGGTGAAACGTGCGTTCCAGTGTCTTGGAGATAAGATAAAGCCCCACCAAAATCAAGACTGCGACGAGGATTGCTTTTTTATTTGGTGCTGGAAGTCGAATAGGCTTGGGCCGAAACACGCCAAATCGGCGAGTGTAATATCTCGGGATCCAAAAAAAGCTAAAGAATATTGCGTAAGATCCGAAGTCCCACGGAGATCTCCACCAACTCTCTCCCCAATAAGTCGTACCAAATCCGAACAGAGCGACCCACGCTCCGCAAGCTACGAAGTATAGACCGCGCAGCCCTGCGAAGGCTTCCGTGATGAACTTTAGCCGGAGAGCGAGAATGCTTACAGGAATAGTCGTGACCGTGGTCTGCTCACTCGCCATTGGCCTCATCTCGCTTTTCCCACCGGAATTACCATATGAACTGGTTTATATCATAAACTACACCAAATGCAACGTGTCCTTCCCCTATTTTTAACAAGCTAAAATTAGTCCGGATTGAGGACCGTCGCGCCTGCTAGCACTTCACTCCCGCCCGTTCGCCCTCTGTGCTCTTATAAGCCCAGGCCATGCGCGGCGTATTGTGGGCGATGCCAAAGCGGCCCCGGGCATCGAGCAGTATGATCCCGCCGTGGCCTTGCAGCCGGCGTTTCAGGTATTCAACGGCTTCTGAAGCCACCGCGTCCGGCGCCCCGCCGGAGCGCACGCGGTCGGCGGCCCACTTGGCCAGCACCAGCTTCATGATGGGTTCGCCCCATCCTGTGCAGGATGCGGCCGCGCTTAGATTATCCGCGTAACAGCCGCAGCCGATCAGCGACGAATCGCCCACCCGCCCGGGAGCCTTGTTCAGGGTGCCGCCGGTTGAGGTTCCAGCAGCGATGTTGCCGTTGGCGTCAAGCGCTACCGCGCCCACCGTGTCATGGCTGGTTTGCGGCCCGGCGAAGGTCAGATCGGGCTGCCCTGCGGCCTCTTTATCCTGCGCTGCTTTCAGGCGCTTGACCTCGCGCTCGATTACCAATTCTTCGTTGCGGCAAAGAGTCATACCGTGTTCCCGCGCAAATCGCTCGGCGCCCTCGCCCACAAAATAGACGTGGGGGCTTTCATCGAGCACCAGGCGCGCGGCTTGTACCGGATTGCGGATTCGCTCCACGCAACCCACGCCGCCGGCGCGCATGGTGGCGCCATCCATCATGAGCGCGTCCAGCTGGACGCGTCCATCGCGGGTCAGGAAGCTGCCGCGTCCGGCATCGAAGGTCTCGTCCTCCTCCATCGCGACGATCGCAGCCTGCACGGCGTCAAGCGCTTTGCCCCCGCGCTCCAGCACATGCCAGCCCTCCGTCAGCGCCTGGTTTACACCCTTGAGGTGGGCCTCGATCGCGTCATCGGGAATCGCCCACGCTCCGCCATGGACCACAAGTACGGGAAGTTGTCTCAAAAGCTCGGCCCCTCACAAGAAAAAGTCAAACATCTGAGTGTATCAGGGAGGCAACCACTCAGCAGTCGGCAATCAGCCCTCGGTTTTTCTGAAATCCCGAATCCCCCGCTGCAGCGGGGGTGAGGGATCCCTACCGTTGAGACGATTCGTCGGGGACATTGGAAGACTGGTCCTATAGATTCTGACGTCGCAATAGTTAATCCTGTCTTTGTCACCCTATGCACGATCAGGTTGCGATGGCATGAGGGCTGAATGCTGAGTGCCATTTGCTACAATCGTCTAAGAGACTGACGCCCCAACCCATATCCAAGATTCGTGCCCATGATTTTGAAACGCTTTTACGAGGAGAAAATCGCCCAAGCCAGCTTCCTGCTCGGCTGTTCGGCTTGTGGCGAGGCCATCGTCATCGATCCCAATCGTGCGGTGGAGCGATACATCGACGCCGCCCGGGCCGAAGGCTTGCGCATCACCGCCGTCACGGAGACGCACATCCACGCCGACTTCATTTCTGGGAGCCGCGAGCTGACGCGCCGCACCGGGGCCACGCTCTATGTTTCCGCCGAAGGCGGTCCGGACTGGCAGTACGCTTTTGTCCGCGAGCCGGGGGTGAAGGTGCTTCGCCACGGAGACAGCATCCGAGCCGGGAACGTTCGCCTGGACGTTCATCACACGCCTGGGCACACACCGGAGCATCTGGCTTTCTTGCTCACCGATGAGGCCACCTCTCCTCAGCCTGTGGGAGCTTTCACCGGGGACTTCATCTTCGCCGGCGATGTGGGCCGTCCTGACCTTCTGGAGCGCGCGGCAGGCATAAGCGGAACCATGGAAACAGGGGCGCGCCAGTTGTATGCGTCCCTCCAGAGATTCAGCGCCCAGCCCGATCGTCTGCTGCTGTGGCCGGGACACGGCTCAGGCTCAGCCTGCGGCAAGAAGCTGGGAGGCATGCCGGTCACGACTCTGGGATACGAGAAACTGGCCAACTGGGCGTTTCATGCAAAAGATGAATCTGAGTTCGTGAGCAAGGTCCTGGAAGACCAGCCCGAGCCGCCGCGTTATTTTGCGGAGATGAAACGGGTAAACAAGATCGGCGCCAGCGCGATTTGGGAGGCGCCTGCTCAGCTTGATCCCGGTGCACTGGAATCGATGCTGAGCTCCGGATCGGTGCAGGTCATCGATCTGCGGCCGCCCGCGGACTTTGCCGCCGGCTTTATCCCGGGGACGATCACGATTCCCCTGGACAAGAATTTCCTCAACTGGTGCGGCGCCCTCCTGGGCCCAAAGGAAGAGCTTTGTCTACTCGGAGAGGAAATCCAGGTTCGTGAGGCTACAGCAGCGCTGGGCCTGATCGGCCTGGACTGTCGCACGGGCTGGTTCTCCCCCAATGTCCTCGAACTTTGGCGTGCCCGGCATGGCAAGCTGGCAGCCATCGACCAACTGGAAGCGGCGCGGTGGAATGAATCCCGCCGGGAGCAGCAGGTTGTGTTGGACGTTCGTGCAACCACAGAGTATCGCGCGGGCCACATTCCCGGCGCCACCCACATTCCCCTTGGACGCCTTCCCGAAGCCGCCCGCCAACTCCCCAAGGAATCCCCTCTCCTGGTGCATTGCCAGGGTGGAGTACGTTCCCCGATCGCCTTCAGTTTGCTGGTAAAGATGGGCTTCCGCAACTTGACCAATCTGAGCGGCGGCTTTCAGGACTACCAAAGAGAGGGCCTGCCCGTGGAAATTGGCAGCAGCGGCAAGTAAAGCCTCCCCGGACACTCTGAGGTGTGAACAAAACCTCGGGAGTTCTCGATCCCTTATTGTGCCTGCATCCACGTCTGCGCCACCGTCTCCGGGCTCAGTTCACGCAGCAAGCCGTTGACCTGATCGATGACCTGCTCCGCCTGCGTGGACTTGAGATGAAATTTCAGCACACCACCGGGAGAAAACTGCGCGCCGCGGGATTGCGCCACGAAGCTTGCGAGCCGTTCGGGATCGACCTGCGCTTGCTCGGTGAACTTGATGGTGGCAGCATCGCGCTTGCGGTCGATAGCCAGCACACCCACGCGCTCGCATAGAAGCTTCAATGAAGCTGCGCTCAGGAGATAGCGCACTGGCGCCGGCGCCGGCCCGTAGCGATCTTCCAACTCCTTGCGAACGTCCTCGAGCTGCGCCTGGCTCTCGACAGCGGCCACGCGCTTGTACATGCGCAGCCGCTGGTTTTCCTCGGCAATATATCCGGCGGGGATACGCAGGTCCAACCCCAAGTTCAGCTGCGTGCTGACTTTTTCAGCCAGCTCTTCACCTTTAAGCTCGCGTATAGCGCGGTCGAGCATCCCCGTATACATCTCAAAGCCCACAGCGTCGATGTTGCCGCTCTGCTCGCCGCCCAGAAGATTGCCCGCTCCGCGCAGCTCCAGGTCGAGCGCGGCGATCTTGAAGCCCGCGCCCAGATCGGAGAACTCCTTCAAGGCCGCCAGCCGCCGCCGCGCCACGGGTGTAAGCTCCTGCTCGGCCGGCACCAGCAGGTAGGCATAGGCGCGTCGGTTGGAACGGCCCACTCGACCGCGCAGCTGATAGAGCTCGGAAAGGCCGTGCCGGTCGGCGCGGTTAACGATGATGGTGTTGCACAGAGGAATGTCCAGGCCGTTTTCGATGATGGTTGTGGCCACCAGCACGTCGGCTTCGTGGCGAACGAAGGCCAGCATCACTTTTTCCAATTCGCCTTCCGACATCTGTCCGTGGCCGACTAATACGCGCGCGCGTGGGACTAGTTCCTGGATCTTGGCGGCGATCTCATAAATGGTGTCCACGCGGTTGTGAACGAAATACGTCTGGCCGCCGCGATCCAGTTCGTGCTCCAGCGCCGATTGGACCAGTTGATGATCGTAGGCCGCTACCACCGTCTGTATGGCCATGCGGTCTTTGGGTGGGGTTTCGATCACGCTCATATCCCGCAAGCCGACCATTGACATGTGCAGTGTGCGCGGGATCGGCGTGGCCGACATCGTGAGAACGTCGACCTCCTTTTTGAGCTGCTTGAGCCGTTCCTTGTGACGCACCCCAAAGCGCTGCTCTTCGTCCACCACTACCAGGCCCAGGTCCTGAAACTTGACGTCCTGTGACAGCAGGCGGTGCGTGCCGATCAGGATGTCCACCTTCCCTTGTTCCACGCGCTCGGCCGTCTCTTTCAGCTGGCGCGTCGAGCGGAAGCGGCTCATCATTTCGATCACGATCGGAAACGCGGCAAAGCGGCGTTTGAAGTTTTCAAAGTGCTGGAAAACCAGGACGGTCGTTGGCGCCAGCACGGCTACCTGCTTGTTGTCCTGCACGGCCTTGAAGGCCGCGCGCATGGCAACTTCGGTCTTGCCGTACCCGACGTCGCCGCAGAGCAGCCGGTCCATGGGCAAAGGCGATTCCATATCGCGCTTGATGTCGGCGATAGCCGTGTTCTGATCGTCAGTTTCGTTGAATTCGAAGGAATCTTCGAATTCGCGCTGCCACTGCGTGTCCGCCGGGAATGCATGCCCCTGGGCCGCTTTGCGCGCGGCGTAGAGCTTAAGCAGCTCGTCGGCCATATCCTTCATGGCTTTCTTGACCCGGGCCTTGGTCTTGGCCCAGGCCGCACTTCCCAGGCGGCTCAAGAGCGGCTTGGCGCCTTCGCTGGAGCGGTATTTTTGGATTAGATCCAGGCGCGTGAGCGGCACGTAGAGCTTGGCCGCCTCCGCGAATTCAAGCACCATGAACTCGCCTGCTGTCTCCGCCTGGATCAGCTCCTTAAGCCCCTGATACATCCCGATGCCGTGCTCCACGTGGACTACGTAGTCGCCCACCGCCAGATCGCGGAAGTCGGACATGAAGGCGGCGGTCTTCGACTTCTGGCGCAGCGGGCTCCTGACCACGACTTCAGAATCGTCGAAGAGATCGTGCGCGCCAAAGATGACGAGCCTCGCGTCAGGCAGGGCCACACCGTCCGGCACAGAAGCGCGGACGATGGTTGTGGTAGTCAGGTCGCCCGAGAAGTAGGCGCTCTCGTCGAGATATGTCTCGCTGCCGGGTGTCGGAGCGCGAGTGCCCAGGCGAAAAGGGACTTGATACTCGGTGAATACGTCCGCCAGGCGCTCCATCTCGCCGATGGTAGGCGCGGCGAAAATCACCCGCCGGTTGTCGGCGGTCAGCTTTCTAACCTCCTCAACCATCGCTGGGATCGAGCCGTGAAAGCGCGAGGTCGGCTGAGTGGCAAACTCGATGGTTGCGCCTTCAGGCACCTGCGGCTCCACCAATCCAAGTTCGTTTTCCGCTTGGGCAATGCGCATCAGGGCAAGTTGTTCGAGCGAGCCGCCTTGCTGCCGGGAAATCAGCTTGTCCCACTCCTGCGGCGCCAGAAAGATGTCCTCCGGCGTAGCCAGCCTGCCCACGCCGCTCTGTTCGTGGCGTTGCACCACGCGCTCCCACCAGCGGTCCTGCTCTGCCGCAATGGCTGAGGGTTCATCGCCAAAGACAATCGCCGTGGGCATCAGGTCGAACAGCGTTCCGCTTGCGCCGGCGTTGGCGTAATACTCCCAGCCGGGAAAAACCGTCACGCCGGTTCCTTCGAGCGCGCTGCGCACCGTTTCCGTCGTGCCTTGTACTCGCCCCCCCGACAGCCGGGCATGGATCGCCGTGAGAACGTTGTCGCGCACCGGAGTCTCCGTGAGCGGCAACAGAATTACGTCCTCCACAGGCGCAGCCGATCGCTGCGTGCCGGGATCGAACTTGCGGATGGATTCCACTTCGTCGCCGAACAATTCAATGCGCAGCGGCCGGTCGGCTTCCGGCGGATAAGCATCGAGCAGACCGCCGCGAACGGCGTACTGGCCCGGCATCTCAACCACGTCTACGGATGAGTAGCCGACGGTGTTGAGGTGTTCGACCAATTCCTCGACGTCAACCGAATCGGTGCGCCTGATGGTCCGCGCAAGCGCTGAGTAATGATCGGTAGCGTGCAACCGCATGGCTGCGGCTTCCATTGGCGTAATCACAATGGCTGCAGCGCCGCTGACGATCTTCCAGAGAGCCGTGGCCCGCTCCTCCTGAATGTCCGGATGCGGTGAGAGATTCTCGAAAGGCAACACGTCGTATGCCGGCAGCTTAACCACGGCCGGCGGGCTGCAGGCTCCCGTCAACTCGCAAAAGGCTTGCACGATTGGGAACAGCGCCTCGGCGGCCCGGTTGTTTGCCGCGACAACAATCAGCGGCTTGCCGGCCGCGCGCTGAAGACCCGGGATCAAGAGAGGTTTGGCGGCGGGAACCAGGCCGGACAGACGGATTCGCCCCGCAGGGGGGGAAGACTCCCCCCTACGCTGTTTGAGATATGAGGCCGCCTGTTGAAACCCAGGGCTCTTTTCCACGTCCGCCAGGACTTCGCGGACAAACGGCAGGATCACATTGACATTTTAACAGTGAAGACCCATTGTGTTTTCGCCGCACTTGACTCCGACTCGCCTCATACTCGTGTGGCACAGGCTCCCCGCCTGTGTTCTTTCGTGATCGGGAAAGGACCGTACTGATTCTATTGGTCTTAAGGTTCTTGTTCATCAGGAGACACGCACCTACGGCTTCTTCACGTCTGCCTGTGTAGCCAGCGGATCGCCCCGAAACACCTTCATCTTGTGCATGATTTCGTCGGCGATCAGGCCGTAGACCGTGCCGGCAAGCGAATCGACCTTGCCGGCCATAACTACTGTGTCCGTAGCGCGGTCAGTCACTGTATAGATGAAATGGTTGGTGAACAGCACCCGCCGCACGCGAACCAGGAGATCCGCCACCTCCGGCTTTTCCGTGATCTGCATCTCCCAGGCCTTGAACTCGTCTCTGCCCAGCAAAGAGCTTTCCAGATTTTCGCGCTTCATGTAGAAAGTGTCGGACTCAACATAGACGCTCTGCGCCCTCGAAACCAACTCCCTGTTGCTGGGAAGCCGGCGAGCCTGGGCACGACCGAGCTCCATCATCGCGAGCACAAGGACCGCAGCCAAAAACGCAAACACAAATGATCTCTTAACCATCATCCACCTCGTGTGAGTAACGTGGTGGCATCATGGCACGCCGGGAAAATCCCGCGCCAGCGGCAATGTGCGACAAACCACGACGGGGCGCGACCAGGCTCAATTAAGAACACAAAATAAGAGGGCCAGTTCCACTGGCGCTCGGTGGCGTCGGCTGAGTGCAATCGCCTACAACGAGCGAGCCCGCAGGGTCTGCAGCCGCGCGCGATGCGAAGCGGATCCGCCGGTCGGCCAAATCCTCAACAGAAGTGTGTCATGCGATGGAACGCGCCGCGATACGAAGGCATTGCTTAGGCGATGTTATTTACGCGTATTTGTCTGTTTACTCCTTGCCCGATGGCTTGGGATGCAAGCTCGGCGCTGCCGCAATCGCTCTCACCTTGGCCACATAACGGTTGGCGAGTTTCCAGGAGTCCCCGCTCTTCTTCCACAAATCCACGACAAAAAATTCGCCGCTGTCGTTCCTTCCTTGAAATGCCGCCTGCTGCAGACGGTCGAACTTGACTACCGCGGCGTCTCCCAGATCAGCCACCGACATCCGGCGGACAACAAACGACTTCAATACAAAATCCTTGGCCATCACGGAGTCGACCCAGTCCGGCCCGGCCAGCGGATCGGATTCGGGCATGGCAATCTCAAACTCGTCGGTAAGCATCGCCTCCAGCGCGCCCCGGTCCTTCTTTTCGATCGCCTCAAGCATTTGCTTCTCCAACCCCGCAAACAGAGTCACCTGTTTGGTCGCGGTCATGATGCTCGGCGTAAGCCTGGGTTTCACCGGCTCCTGCGCAGCGCCAATCACACTGGCCACAACGATTAACAAGACGTGCGCGTGGTTTCGAAGCAGCATCTTTTAGCTCTCCTTTGCAATCAATCTCGATTCTATTCAAAAGAAACCCCGCTCATCGGAGCGAGCGGGGCGTAGGGGTTGATTCAAGGTTCGTTCCGTCGGCTCAAGGTCTATGGAAAATGCTGGACACAGCCGCCACCGTTGGCGTTTTCCCAGTTCTGCTGGATCATCCAGTTATTGCTGCCAAAGGTCTGGTTGAACAGAGCTCCCGCAGCGTTACCGCTTGGGGTGCAGATACTTCCAGTGGCGCAAGTCGTAGTCGCGCCGAAGTTAAAGTTGCACTTGTCGGCATTTTCCTGGCCGCTTGAATCGAACCAGGCATTCAAGTCAGGATCGGAAATGGCTTCTTGCTGCTCGTGGGTGATCACGTTGATCATGCCGTCCGCACCACCCACGCCCGTGGCCGGGCTGTTGGGACCGGTGGACTGGATTTCGCAGGCCGAAGGACAACGGTCAGGATTGCCGATGAAACCCCACTTGATGTCCGCTCCGTTGAGAGTCTGGCGGGTGTGGAAACCGCAGAACGAACTGCAGAAACCACGCTCACTGACGTTGGAGGAGGTCAACACCAGGTAGACGCCATTGGGATCGGTAGGCAGGCCGTTGCTGAAGGATCGGGTGACGATGGCGGAGAGCCGGCTGTTGGTCAGCCTGGTTCCCTGCGAACCAGCGTCAAAAATCGCGCCGCCCACGGTGACGTTGCCGCTCACGTTGCCGGTGGTGTCGCCGTAGGTGCTGTTGA
>Ga0126378_10003360_pt1 | contig 12086 bp, 11 predicted proteins | sample PanSoiMetPlot_23_FD_92587 | JGI IMG/M metagenome (GOLD analysis project Ga0126378, IMG submission 92587) | Tropical forest soil microbial communities from Panama - MetaG Plot_23 | ecosystem: Environmental > Terrestrial > Soil > Tropical forest > Bulk soil | place: Panama | collected 2016-02-17
AAAGCACCTCCGAGAGAGAGAACTGGCCGGCGGTGAACACCAACAGAATGAAGATGATCACCATTAGGAGCTGGGCCAGGGCATCGACAAAGCCCGGCCAGATGTCGATGCTCGAGCGGCGGGAATTGCGCGGTGTTACCATGGCTTGGCGGCGATGCGGTTAGCGCCTGCCCTCTTCGGCGAGAGCGGCGATGGTGCGAGCGAGGATGCGGATCTCCGAACGCAGCTCCTGCACGCTCTGGGCCCGGCCCTGGGCGACATCCTCGGTCAGGCGCGCCAGATAGGCCTCGATGTTGCGCAGGTGGCTGCGCAGCACATCGTCGTGCCCGATCGAGCCCTCGGCGACATCGGCTAGACGAGTCAAGGACGGCTTGAGTTCCAACTGGTTCTCCGCAAGCCGCACCATCAGCATCTGACCCGCTTTCATCTGCTCGCCGAGGATCCCCAGTCGATCGGTCAGGCTGGCAAGCGTGTCGTTGGCGCCGATCCGGCTTTCCTCGCTCCTGGCAAGGATGCGCTGCAGGTTTTCCAAGCTGTCTGCTGTCTGCTCGAGCAACGCCTGAATATAGGCGGGCACCGATCCGTCGCCGCCATCGCCGAGCTGGCCGCCCGAGAGCCTGGTGTAGGTCGACAGCCACTCTTCGAGATCGTTGTAGAAGCGGTTCTGGGCCTGACCGGCCTGCAGATCGAGAAAGCCCAGAACGAGGCTCCCAGCGAGACCGAACAGCGAGGAGCTGAACGCGGTGCTCATCCCGGCGAGCGGCGACTCCAATCCCGATTTGAGATCGGCAAAAGCGCGGGCGGCATCGCTACCGCCGACGTTGAGCGCCCCGAGAACGCCACCAACCGAACGCACCGTCTCTAACAGCCCGTAAAACGTGCCAAGAAGGCCGAGAAAGATCAGCACGCCGATCAGGTAACGCGAGGTCTCGCGCGTCTCGGCGAGGCGCGAGCCGATGGCGTCGAGCAAGGCGCGTAGCGAGGTCGCCGACAGGCTGACCCGCCTGCCCTGCCGTGTCCCGAGCATGCGGGCCATCGGGGCCAAGAGCCGCAGCGTCGAAGTATTCTCCGGCTCGTCGGCATCGCCGGCCTGGTAGTAGCGAAAGTTTTCGATCCAGTCGATCTCCGGATCGAGCAGCATCACCTGACGAAAAATATAGACGATACCGGCGAGCAGAATGCCGAGGATGACGCCGTTGACAGCGGGGTTCCCCATAAAGGCGTTGACGAGCGGCCGACCGAGCGCCACGGCGAGAGCCGCCACCAATACAAGGAAGAACACCATCCAAAGCAGGAAGCGGCGGGAGTGGTTCATGCCAAATCGATCAAACTCACCGCGTCGCCCGCCCGCCGCGCAGTGCCTCTCTGATCAATGCGGCGAGCGGCAGATGCAAGTGATCGTTGGCGGCGAGCACATCGCCCGTCGTCATCATCTCATGGCCGCCCGCCATGTCGCTGACATAGCCGCCGGCCTCCCGGACTAGCAAAATCCCGGCGGCGATATCCCACGGTGCCAGGCCAAACTCCCAGAACCCGTCATAGCGGCCCGCGGCGACATAGGCGAGATCGAGGGCTGCCGAGCCCATCCGCCGCACGCCGCTGGTGGCGCTCATGATCGCCGCCAGCGTATCGACATAACCCGGCTCCTCGGCGCGCGGACCGAACGGCATTCCGGTGCCGATCACCGCCTCGCCGAGCTGGCGGCGAGCCGAGACGCGCAGCCGGCGGTCATTGACATAGGCGCCAAAGCCCTTCTCGGCCGCGTACATTTCGTCCCGAGTCGGCTCGTAGACTACGCCGGCGACGATCTCGCCGTCGCGCTCGAGGGCGATCGAGATCGAAAAGTGCGGGATGCCATGGAGAAAATTAGTCGTGCCGTCGAGCGGGTCGACGATCCAGCGGTGCCGCTGGTCGGAACCCGACGCCGCTCCGCTTTCCTCGAACAGCAGCGCATAGCCGGGGCGCGCCCGGGTCAGCTCAGCGCGAAGTATGCGCTCGGCTCTGAGGTCGGCGGTTGAGACGAATTCGCCCGGACCCTTGACCGAGACCTGCAGCTGTTCGATCTCACCAAAGTCGCGGATCAAGCCGCGCGCCGCCTTCAACGCGGCATTCGCCATGACATTCAAGATCGCCGAGCGCATGACCACGGCGGTCGCCCCCGGCTCGGTGCGCTCAGTCCTTGGCCCGCTCGAGATAGCTGCCGTCGGCAGTGCTAATGACGATGCGGGTCCCCGCCTCGATGTGCGGCGGGATCATCACGCGGCGCCCGTTTTCGAGCTTGCCCGGCTTGTAGGAAGATGACGCCGTCTGCCCGCGCACCACCGGGTCGGCTTCGACGACGGTCATCGTCACGCTCGGCGGCAGCTCGACCGAGAGTGCCGCACCTTCATAGAGCATGACGTTGCATACCATGCCGTCGCGCAGAAAATCGGCAGGATCGCCGATTGTCTCGCGCGGGATCGGGATCTGCTCGTAGGTGTCGTTGTCCATAAAGGTCGCTTGTTCGTCCTCCATGAACAGAAACTGCATTTCCTTTTCGTCGAGGCGGACGCGCTCGACGGTTTCCTGGGTGCGGAAGCGCTCGTTGAGCTTTGTGCCGCCACGCAGGTCGCGCAATTCGACCTGGGCAAAGGCGCCGCCCTTGCCGGGCTGGACCAGCTCGCGCTTGAGCACGAGCCACAACTTGTTCTGGTGTTCGAGCACGTTGCCCGGCTTCAGGTCGATGGCGTTGATCTTCATGGAACGCATCCCGGGGAGAGGGCTCTATAGAAACTAACATAGGTCGGCGGATCGGCAACAACGAGGTCAGGATGATCAAGGAATGGTGGCAGCCCGATTGCCTCGCGGCACGGCGCGACCGACTTGACAAGCGCGGGCGAATCCTCGCGGCCGTCCGCAGCTTCTTCGCCGCGCGCGGCTATGTCGAGGTCGACACACCGGCCTTACAGGTGAGCCCCGGGCTCGAGCCGCATCTGCGGGCGTTCAAGACCGTGCTCCATGATCCGCTCGAGGACCGTGCGGCGGCGCGTTACCTGCACACCTCTCCCGAATTCACAATGAAGAAATTGCTCGCCGCCGGGATGCCGAGCATTTGGCAGCTCGCCCACGTCTTCCGCGACGGCGAGCGCAGCACCACTCATCACCCCGAATTTACGATGCTCGAATGGTACCGGGCCGGCGCGACCTACCGCGATCTGATGGACGAGTGCGCGGCCCTGGTCGGAATTTGCCAGGATGCGGCCGGCGCTGAGGCGCTGGTCTGGCGCGGGCATGCCGCCGATGCGCGACGGCCGTGGCAGCGGCTCAGCGTCGACGAAGCGTTCCAGAAGTATTGCGGGATCGATTTGCTGCCGACCGCCCCCGACCCATTGGCGCCCGATGTGGAGCGCCTCGCCGCCGCCGCGCGCCATCTCGGATTCATGCCGCACCCCGGGGATGACTGGGAGACACTCTTTTTCCGCATCTTTCTCGAACGGATCGAGCCCGTCCTCGGCCTCGGGACGCCGACCATCCTTTACGACTACCCGCTGTCGATGGCGGCGCTGGCGCGCCCCAGCCCAGCCGACCCACGAGTGGCCGAGCGCTTTGAGGTCTATATCTGCGGCCTCGAGCTCGCCAACGCCTTTGGCGAGCTGACCGATCCGGCCGAGCAACGCCGCCGGTTTATCACCGACCAGACAAAGAAACGGGCGCTCTATGGCGAGACCTATCCGATCGACGAGGATTTCCTCGCCGCCCTCGACCACGGTCTGCCACCTTGCGCCGGGATCGCGCTCGGCTTCGACCGTCTGGTTATGCTGGCGACGGGTGCCGAGGACATCGAGGACGTGCTATGGGCGCCGGTCCGCTGACCGGCTCGTGCTGTGCGGATACCCGGTTAAACCGGGAAATACCCGGTAAGATTCCAATTTAGTTTCGAATCTGACCAAAATATTGGCTGTAAATCAGCGGGTTAAGGTTAGTTTGCGGGTTCGGCAAACCGGGAATTATCGGCCTTCAAACCGGGAACCAAATGGCCTAACCGGGAATTATCCGGGAATTGGCCAGGAGGCATGACGGCCAGTTCGAGCGCGTTTCTCCCCGAATCATGCGCTCTCATTGAGGCGCGACGAAGGCGCTGACGGGCAGCGTTGACACGAGGACCGCCTCCTCTAGGGTGAGGGAGAACGCCATCAAGGACGAGCAGGAGGGCCCGTGAAAGCGAGCGAGCTGAGAGAACTGCAGGCGCCGCTCAAGGAGCGCTATCGTGCGACACCCGAGGCTGCTCTCGTGACGTTGCGCGCGCAAGGCCGGCTCGGCGCCGAAAGCTTGACCTGCAAGGTCGACACCGGCCGCGCGCTGGTCGAAGCGGGTTTGCATCCGGCGACCGGCGGCGACGGGCTCAGCGCGTGCTCGGGCGATATGCTGCTCGAGGCGCTGGTCGCCTGCGCCGGTGTGACCCTGCGCGCCGTTGCCACCGCGCTCGAGATTGAGCTGCGCGGCGGCACGGTCAGCGCCGAGGGTGACCTCGATTTCCGCGGCACGCTGGGGGTGAGCCGAGAGGTGCCGGTCGGCTTTCGCGATATTCGCCTGCACTTTGATCTCGATACCGACGCGCCGGCCGACAAGGTCGAGAGCCTGATCAAGCTCACCGAGCGGTATTGCGTCGTCTATCAGACCCTCAAGACGCCGGCCAAACTCGCCCTTTCCGTGCAGGCGACGCCGTAGCCAACGGGTGCCCCCCACCGGCTGCTTACTCTCCGCTAAACGCCGCGCGGAGAAAGGTGGTGTCTGGCCCGTTGCACGCGGGTTAGGTAACGGGAGTGGCTGGTTCGCGCTGCTCCGATCAGGGCGTGCTCGCTCGCAAAAACCTGCCATAGTCGGATCGAGCCGTCCTCGCCCGCGGTGACCACTCGCGTCTCGTCCGGGCCGGCCGACACCGCCGACCCCGCGGCGATGGGCCGCGAGGATCAACGGCTCACTCGTGCCGTCGGCATGCCAGAGCAGCCTTGCGCTCCTCCGCCACATCGCGGGGCGAGGAGATAAGGATCTGAACGAGCTGTGGCGGCACTTCGCTGATGTCACCAGCAGTCGGCTCCTGGTCTGCGTCTTATTATATTGCTCAGCGGCACGCTCAGCATCTTATCAGGGTTACAATGTAATCAATTTTACCTATTACCGGGCAGTGCATCTCTAGCTCTAAATGGGCAGAGAGTGACGTAGTACTGCCGACGGCGACCGCCACTATTGCTCGCTCCACCGGTACCGTCTATCTAATCTGCGTGCGTCAAAGAGAACCGGATAGCTCCCTCTGGTGCAGCTCACTCGACATCGACACAGTCGCTATGAAGACTCATTGAATGAAAGCTCGTCCGCGGCGCGCGAAGACCTCGTTGAATTCGGCGACCGCGGCGCGCGAGCCTTTCGGATTTGACCAGATCGCGCCAATCACCGCCAGGAAGTCGGCGCCGGCTTCGACTAGCGGGGCACAATTGTCTTGCGTGATGCCGCCGATCGCACAGCATGGCACGACCGTCGTCTCGCTCCAATCCTTGAGGAGCTCCGCGGTCGCCCGGTACTTGGTCGCGGTCTTTGTCGTGCTCGGGAAGAAGGCGCCAAAGGCGACGTAGTCGGCACCGGCTTCGGCGGCGGTGATGGCGCGGTCGCGGCTCGCCCCGCAGGTTACCCCAACGATATGGTCGGGACCCAACAGCCGCCGTGCCTCGGCATAGGGCATGTCCTCCTCGCCGACATGCACGCCGTCACAATCGAGCTCGGCGGCGAGATCGGGCCGGTCGTTCATGATAAACGCGACATCGCGGTCCTGCGCGATCGGCTTCAGGATTCGCGCGGCGCGGCGGATCGCGTCGTCGTCGATGTCTTTCAGGCGCAATTGCAAACAGGCGACGTCGCCTCCGGCGAGCGCGGCTTCAAGCTCCTTGGCAAACCGGTCCGGGTCTAATGCGGGCGGCGTGATCAGGTAGAGCCGCGTCGTCGCCCGTTCGTTCTCAGCATGCTTTTCACGGCATCCGTGCATGTCATTGGACCATCCACGTCATTGCGAGAGACCCGAACGGCCGATCTGCGGACGTTCGGGGAACAAAGCAATCTTAATCCGGCAGCGCTTGTTGGCGGGTAGGGGGTGCGCCACATCCGGCAAACGTCCGACCCCTCTCTTTTAGCAAAACCGGCTATATCAGGCGAGCAGATCGACACCTTCCGGTGCTCTTCGGCGATGGAAAATTCGCGTGCCTGCCGGCCGCCTTCAACATAAGGTGAATACCCTCACTATTTCGGGACACATCCGATGCCTGGCGACGTCAAATCCGAGCTTGCCCCGACCGGCGTGCTGCGCGCAGCAATCAATACGGGCAATTTTCTGCTGGTCACCGGCAAGACCTCGTCGGGCGATCCGGAGGGAGTATCACCGGACATGGCCAGGGAAATCGCCACACGCCTCGGCGTGCCGGTAAAATACCTGCCCTATGCCCGACCGGGCGAGCTCGCCGACGACGCCGAGAAGGGCCTCTGGGACATCGGTCTGATCGGCGCCGAGCCGCAGCGCGCCGCGGTCATCAACTTCACCGCCGCCTATTGCGAGATCGAGGCGACTTACCTCGTGCCGGCCGGCTCTCCCATCCGCAGTGTCGCCGAGGTCGACCAACCCGGAAAGCGCATTGCGGTAACCGCGCGCAGCGCCTACGGCCTGTGGCTCGAAAACAACGTCAAGCGGGCGCAACTGCTGCAGTTCGACAACGCCGACACCGCGCTCGAGGAGTTCGACGGCGGCAAGGCCGACGCCTATGCCGGGCTGCGGCCGGGCCTGTTGGCGGTGGCACAGGCGCGCCCCGGCTCGCGGATTCTCGACGGGCAATTCACCGCTGTGCAGCAGGCTGTCGGCACGCCGCGAAAAAACACCGCGGGTGCCGCGTTCCTGCGCGAGTTTGTCGAGGAGGCGAAGAAGTCCGGGCTCGTCTCGCGGCTGATCGAGCGCCACGGTGTCGTCGGCCGCCTGTCGGTGGCGCCCCCGGGCTGACCAAGAGGAGGAACCCAGAGGATGGCGTTATCCGATGTCAAGGCGCTGACGTTCGATGTCTTCGGCACAGTCGTCAACTGGCGCGACAGCATCGCCCGAGAGGCCAAAGCCCTTCTTGGCCCCAAGGGCTATGACAAGGACTGGCACGTCTTTGCCGACAAATGGCGCGAGCGCTACCAGCCGGCGATGGCCAAGGTGCGCAACGGCGAGCGCCCCTGGGCGAAGCTCGACGACCTGCATCACGAGAACCTCGTCGAATTGCTGAAGGAGTCCGAAATATCGGGTCTCAGCGAGGCCGATATCGACCATCTCAACCGCGCCTGGCACCGCCTCGACGGGTGGCCGGACACGATCGAAGGGTTGACACGCCTCAAGCGCAAATACATCCTCGCGACCTTGTCGAACGGCAATGTCGCGCTGATGGTGAACATGGCCAAATATGCCGGCCTGCCTTGGGACGCGATCCTCGGTGCAGAAGTCGCGCGCGCGTACAAGCCGCAGCCCGAAGCCTATGACCGGACCGCCGCCTTTCTCGACCTGAAGCCGGCGCAATGCATGATGGTGGCCGCGCATAACGGCGACCTTGTCGCAGCACGCGGTCGCGGCTTCCGGACCGCCTTTGTCAGCCGTCCGCTCGAGCACGGCCCCAACAAGACCCGGGATTTGAAGGCCGAGCACGATTTCGACGTTATCGCCGACAGCTTTATCGACCTCGCCGCCAAGCTCGGCTGCTGAAGCGGATCACGCCTGGCGGAAAAGCTCGGCGCAGCGCTGCTCGAGAATTTCCGGCGCCGCAAAAAAATCATCGCCCAGATCGAGTGCGGGCGCAGGGCGGATCGTCAGAAATCGCACGCCATGTTGTGCGGCGATGTCAGCGAGGCGGCTTGCGACATCGCCGCGGCCGGTGAACACCACGCCTTCGATCTCCGAACGGATCGCCGCCAGCGCGGCGCCGACTTCGTTGCCGCAATCGAGAAGAGCCGAGAAGCTGGCCTCCGGAACCGCGGCGCGCGCAGCAGAGACGACTTCACGAAACCAGCCGGGCCCGACATAACTACCGGCCCCCGGCGGGCTAGCGAGCACGACCGGCCGGCCGGCCCGCGCCGCTGCCTTCAGCGCCGCAGTCGCGTGGACGAGCGCGTGGACGACAATGACGGGCCCAGCAGGTAGATTCTCCCTCGCCCCGCTTGCGGCGCTTGCGGGGAGAGGGCTGGGGTGAGGGGCCCCTTCGCGAACCGTCGCCCCTCACCCGGAATTCGCGCAGGCGCGCATTCCGACCTCTCCCCGCCCGGGCGGGGAGAGGGGATTTTGGGCTGCGGCCGCGGGGCGGTTCAGTTGAGCCCACCGAAGTAAGCCGCAACCTCGACCATGCGGTTCGAGAATCCCCATTCGTTGTCGTACCAGGCCAACACGCGGACAAAACGGTTGTCGAGCACCTGCGTCTGCGTCACGTCAAAGGTCGAGCTGTGCGGGTCGTGGTTGAAATCGACCGAGACGATCGGCGCCTTGTTGATGCCGATGATACCCTTGAGGCGGTTCGACTTCGCGGCGTCTTCCATCAGCGTGTTGACTTCATCGGCGGTCGTGTCGCGCGCCGAGTCGAACTTGAAGTCGATCAGCGACACATTGACGGTCGGCACCCGGATCGCAGTGCCATCGAGCTTACCTTTGAGCGCCGGCAATACCAACCCGACCGCTCGCGCGGCACCGGTCGAGGTCGGGATCAGCGATTGCGCCGCAGCGCGGGCGCGCCGCAGATCGCTATGCAAGGTGTCCTGCAGGCTCTGGTCGCCGGTATAGGCATGGATTGTCGTCATATAGCCGCGCTCGATGCCGATCCCCCGATGCAGCACATAGGCGACCGGCGCCAGGCAATTGGTCGTGCACGACGCGTTCGAGATGACCTGGTGCGCGGGTTTCAGCTCCTCCTGATTGACGCCCATCACGACCGTCATGTCGGCGCCGTCGGCCGGGGCGGAGATGATGACTTTTTTCGCACCCGCTTCGAGATGTTTTGCGGCAGCCTCGCGCTTGGTAAAGATCCCGGTGCATTCGAGCGCCACATCGACGCCAAGCTCGCGCCACGGGAGCTTGGCTGGGTCGCGCTCGGCAGTGACGCGAATCTTGCCGCGACCCGCATCCATCCAATTCTCGCCGGTCGTGACCTCGCCCGGAAAGCGGCCGTGCACGCTGTCGTAGCGCAATAGATGTGCATTGGTTTCGACCGGGCCGAGATCGTTGATGCCGACGACCTCGAGCTCCTTGCTGGCGTGCTCCAAAGCTGCACGCATGACCAAGCGGCCGATCCTGCCAAACCCGTTGATCGCAACCCGTATCGCCATGGTTCGTCCTCCCAATCTCTCGGCCGATCTATAGAAGCGAGCGGGCGGCCTCGGCAACCTTTTCGGGCGTGATGCCGAAATGCGGGAAGAGCGCCTCGCCCGGCGCCGACGCACCGTAGCCGGTCATTCCGATAAAGGCGCCGCGCGGCCCGAGCCAGCGCTCCCAGCCGAATTGAACTGCGGCCTCGACAGCGACCCGCGGTGCAGTGCCGAGGACCGCGTCGCGATAGGCTTGGGGCTGCGCCTCGAACAATTCCCAGCACGGCATCGACACGACTGCGGCAACGATATTGTCGCGCGCCAGCATCTCGCGCGCGGCAATCGCAATCGACACCTCGGAGCCGGTCGCGAGCAGGGTGACCTGGCGGGCATGGGGCCCCTCGGCCAGCACATAGGCGCCGCGGGCGCAGAGGTTGCGGTCCGTTCCTTGCAGGCTGCCGTCGGTGCGCAGCAAGGGCAGCGCCTGGCGGGTCAGGGCGAGCAACGAGGGGGCATCGCGCCGCTGCAATGCCAGGGCCCAACACTCGGCGGTCTCGACCGCATCGGCCGGGCGATAGACGTAAAGCCCGGGCATCGACCGCAACGCCGCGAGATGCTCGATCGGCTGATGGGTCGGTCCGTCCTCGCCAAGCCCGATCGAGTCGTGGGTCATCACATAGACGACGCGGACGCCCATAAAGGCTGCCAGCCGGATCGAAGGCCGAGCATAATCAGAAAAGGTCAGAAAGGTCCCGCCATAGGGGATCAGCCCGCGATGCAGGGCGATGCCGTTCATCGCCGCCGCCATGCCGTGCTCCCGTACCCCGTAGCGCAGGTAGTGGCCGGAAAAGTCGCTACGGCGGACGTCTTTCTGGTCCTTAGCCTTGGTGTTGTTCGAGGGGGTCAAATCGGCCGAGCCGCCGACCAGCCCGGGAACGAGCTTTGTCAAGCTATCGAGGACCGTGCCGGAGGCCTGTCGGGTCGCGATCTTCGCATTGGCCCGCCGGAAGTCGTCGCATAATTTGGCGATGGCGGCATCGAAACCATGCGGCAGCTCGCTGCGGTGACGGCGCAGGAATTCGTCGCGGCGTTCCGCCGGCAGCGATTGGAGCCGGGCCTCCCAGGCGCGGCGCACGGTTTTGCCGCGCCCACTCGCGGCGCGCCATTCTGCCCGAACGTCTTCGGGAACCACAAAAGGCGGGTAGCCCCAACCGAGCCGTTCACGCGCTCCGGCGATCTCGGCCGCACCGAGCGGCGCGCCATGAGCCGCGGCAGTTCCGGCCTTGGTCGGCGCGCCGAAGGCGATGATCGTGCGGCAAGCGATCAGGCTCGGGCGATCGCTCGCTTGAGCTCGGCGCAACGCGTCGGCGACCGCTTGGTGATCCTGCCCGTCGATCCGCTCGGCGGCCCAGCCATAGGCCCGGAACCGCAAGACCCGGTCATCGGAAAACGCGAGCTCGGTCGGGCCGTCGATCGAAATCGAGTTGTCGTCATAAAGCACGATCAGCTTGTTGAGGCCGAGATGCCCAGCGAGCGAGGCCGCCTCGTGGCTAACGCCTTCCATCAGATCGCCGTCGCTGGCGATGACGTAGGTGCGGTGATCGACGACCGTGTCGCCAAACTCGGCGGCCAGCAGCCGCTCGGCGATCGCCATGCCGACCGAATTGCCGAGCCCCTGGCCGAGCGGGCCCGTCGTGGTCTCGATGCCGCTGGCGTGTCCGCGCTCCGGATGCCCGGCCGTGCGGCTGCCGAGCTGCCGAAAGCGCTTCAGCTCGTCGAGCGTCATATCGGGATAGCCGGTCAGGTGCAGCAGCGCATAGAGCAGCATCGAGCCGTGACCGGCCGACAGCACAAAGCGGTCGCGGTCGGGCCAGTCGGGGGCCTCAGGATCAAAGCGCAGAAATTGGGTAAACAGGACCGTCGCAGCATCGGCCATACCCATCGGCATGCCGGGATGGCCGGATTTCGCCTGCTCGACCGCGTCCATGGCCAAAGCCCGGATCGCATTGGCCATTCGACGGAGTTTCGGGTCGCGCGGAGCGGGGAGCGGCGGCGCCGTGGCGGCGGAGGCAATGGTGCTCATTGACGGAAGATAGCTACCCCCGCCGCCAGGGCAAGCGCGATGGAGTTCCGGGTTGCCGCCGGCCACAACGAACGATTGTGCCGGCAATTGCTCGGTGCTGCATCTGTAGCAAATCTGCAGCAAACATTCGTGTCTCGGTTGTAATGTCGTTGCGCCAGTTCGCGACCGCGGGCGGCACACACAGGTGCAACAGATATCGTTTCGGTTAACCAATATGCTTATTAAGCATATTTGCTAAAATAGCACTTTACAGCACGCCCGTCAAGCAAATCCGGTTTACTCAATGACCTCGTCAGCACGGGCGAGGATCGAGGGGGGAACAGTGAGGCCAAGTTCTTTGGCGGTCTTGAGATTGACGACCAGCTCGAACCTGGTCGGCTGCTCGACCGGCAGATCGGCCGGCTTGGCGCCTTTGAGGATTTTTCCGGCGTATACACCCGCCTGGTGATTGATAGCCGTGAGGCTCGGTCCATAGCTAATCAAACCACCGAGCTCAGCAAATTCGCGCCACTCATAGATGGCCGGAACGGCATGGCGATGTACTAGTGAGACGAGCTGCTCCCGCTGGTTGTTGAAGAACGGGTCGGAGGCGACGAGGAGCGCAGCGGCCTTCTGTTCCCCGAGGGAAGCGAACGCGGCATCGATCTCGGTTTCGCTGCCAGCCTGT